>Ga0302324_100007785_pt1 | contig 22697 bp, 18 predicted proteins | sample Palsa_T0_1_FD_201949 | JGI IMG/M metagenome (GOLD analysis project Ga0302324, IMG submission 201949) | Peat permafrost microbial communities from Stordalen Mire near Abisko, Sweden - Palsa_T0_1 | ecosystem: Environmental > Terrestrial > Soil > Palsa > Peat permafrost | place: Sweden: Abisko...
CATGGAGCAGGCGGGCGACGGTATTGGGGGAGACGGCAATGCCAAGTTTAGCCAGCTCTTCTGCGATGGTGGAAGTAGTACGGCGAGACCAGCGTAAGCCGGTCATGGGATCGCCAGCGGTATCGTGTTCGAGCAGGCAATGAAGAACGGCGATTAGGTCGGGCGTTTTTTTTCCGCCGGAGTACGACCACCGCCGGTGCGGCGAGATCGGCCGCTGACCACATTCTGATCCAGCAGTTGCTGCCGACCGCGGGCTACGGTGTGTACGTCCAAGCCCAGGAAATCGCCGAGCAGAGTGTCCCCGCCGTGGCCCAAGCGGATGGACTCCATGCCGGCAAACAATCGGCGCTGTTGTTCATCGAGTAGGCCATAGAACAGCAGGATGGCGGCCTTCAGTTCATCAGGAGAAGCCTGGAGGTCGGCGGAATGGACGGCTACCGGAACGGCGTGAGCGCTGCGCCGGGCGAGTAACTGTTTGCGGCGAGGTACGGACTCGATGTCGGTATAGAGAAACTGGCCATCTACCTCCATTCGGGCCAGGCGCTGTTGCTCGATCAGATGGCGGAGAGGTTGCTGCACTTCGGCGTGCAGGGCATCGGCCAATTCATGGGCGTAATAGCCGTTGGCGGACTGGTGGACGAAGGTTTCTAGGGTAGCCAGCAGCGTGCCATAACGGGAGAACCAGACACCTTCATGCGACCACAGTCCGCGATCGTCGAAACGAGCGATATCGGCCAGGGTGTAGAAGCGGCCGCGATGAGTGTAGCTGGCGAGATATTGAAGCTGCTTCAGTTTACGAAAGACAGTGAGATCGGTGTCGGTGCCGAGAACGCGTTTCAACTCGGGCAGATCGGCGATCTTGTTACGGCGGAGATGTCGGCGCAGGGCGGATGGATCGAAGGAAGTGGGTCGCATAATGTTAGAGTTGGCACTCCTTGGATGGAATAGTGAAAACTATAACATAATCGACTGGGCCCTGACGGGGATATCGATCGCGTCCCCCGAGCCTGTGGAGCCCATTTCAGAGACCGGGGATTGGACTTTCCTGCCTTACTGGGTCGCTCTCGATGTCGGAGTTAACGCTATCAATGGTGATTTATTATTGCGAGGTCCCTTACGTCCTGGAGTTAATCGCAGGTCTTTGGTACCGCGTGCGTCCTTGACCGCGAACTTGATTACCTGAGCGCCGGCAATGCACAGTTTGCAACGGAGCCGGAATTGGGCAAACGCGTCTCACAGATTCCGGACGATTTCTTTTCGCGAATCCATTGCGCCCGGATATCTCCTTTTCGAGGAACATCTAGCGGCGACTTTGCCTGCAGGCGCCACAACCCAAGTACAGATTCGAGACGAGAGCGCGCTTGCGTATCGTACTTTGCAGAGAATCCTGCCTGAGCCAAGGTTGCAAGAGAAATGAGGACGAATGTCAATTTGATCCGGGACGGCTTAGTTTGCTAAACCGTTATAGGATCGGAATCCTGGCGGCGATGATGGTCCCGCCGACGCTGGTGGTAATGTTCAACGATCCCCCCAATTGGTGCACTCGTTCCTTCATACCAGCCAGTCCCACGCCAACCTGGCCCTTTTTATCCCCGACTCGGGTGAGTTGATCCCCTGAAATCCCCCGTCCGTAGTCTTTGATTTCCAAATACACGTTTGAGGTGACGATGCTCATCTTTATATCCACCTGGTTGCTGCCGGAGTGACGATGGACGTTGGTCAAAGCTTCTTGCAAGATGCGGAAGAGCGCGATTTCGGTCTCCTGCGGCAAGCGTTCATAGTGGGAGGGTACATCCATATTGGCTTGAATGCGGCTTCGCGTCGAAAATCCTTCGACGAACCAATGCATCGCTGAGAGAAGCCCGACTTCGTCCAAAAGAGGTGGATGTAACAGGTGGGAAATTGTGCGAGTCTCGGACAAGGCCCGTTCCACCAACTGGCAGCAGGAATCGAGCACGACCGCTTGCTTCTCCTGCGCGGCCCTGTGATCTCCATTGCTCAGCATATCCATATTCATTTTCAGAGCCACCAAATATTGGCCAATACTGTCGTGGAGCTCGCGGGCGATTCGTCTGCGTTCTTCGTCCTGCATATTGAGAATGCGGCCACTGAGGCGTCGGGCCGCCTCTTCCGCCTGCTTGCGCGCAGTAATGTCGGTACAAATTTCCAGCCAGCCCGCGAACCGCCCATTCTTCTCCCGGAGCGTCGTCCATCGACTGGCGACGGTGATTTGATTGCCGCTTTTCGTTCGGTGCCGCAGCTCTCCCTCCCAGCGGTCGAGCGCTGTCAACTCTTCGAGTGGTGTCGGGAACTCGGTTTGAAGCAGATCGTGGGGCGACCTGCCGATGGCCTCCTGCTTCAGCCAGCCATAGAGGCGTTCGGCTCCCGCATTCCAATACGAGATTTTGCTTTCCGCTGTTCTGACGAAGATTGCGTCGTTGGCCAAATCCAGCAATCGAGCTTGTTCGGCCACCTGCGTCGTTCGATCCTCGAGTTCAGCCGTGCGTTCCTTGACCCTCATCTCCAGTTCATCATGGGCCTGCTGTAATTGAGAGCCTCGTTCTTGAATCTGGCCCAACATGTCGTTGAATGCGTCGATTACGGTCGAAACTTCGTCCCGCGTGCGGACCGGTTGGGCCCGCAAGGAGTAATTTTGCTCTCGCGACACAAGCTGGGCCGTTTCTGCCAATTTCGCCATCGGCTTCGAAATGTTTTGCTGAGAGGCACGCGATACGAAATAGGCTGCCAGCAACGAGCCGAGAAGAACAGCGCCTATGATTCCTAAATAGCGACGCACCCGACGATTCAATTCACTCGTGTCCGAGAGGATGTAAACGTGGCCCGCAGCCTGGCCGTGGTCGACAATCGGTAGGCCTACTGCGAACTGATTATTTTCGAATGAATAGCCGTGCTGGTCCCCGAGGAAAGTTTCCAGGCGAGTACTCTGCGCACCTGGCCGAGTGTAGTCGGCGAACAGGTTCCCACTTTGATTGTAGATGGCGGCGTAGAGGACATGAGGCGAAGCCCGCAGAGCCGCCAAAGTGTTCCGTGCCGATTCCGAATCGTTGAAGACCAGAGCCGACAATGAATTGGAACCGACGATCTGCGCCTCGGTCGAAAGCTGACGCAACCGGTCCTCTTTGAAGCTGTGAAGGTCGTAGGAAAGAAACGCCACGCTGGCGAGCACCAGAGCGGCGCTGCTCACCAACATGTTCATGACGGTCAACTTGGTAGAGATCGAAAAATCCCGAAATCCCAGCATTTCTCTTCCTATTCCGATTGTGATCTGAGCAATGGTCGGCGCTATGGTAAGGCCTTTCTTTCGAAAGGACCAATTTCACCCGGCCAAGAGATTGGGACAGGGCGAAATTGTTCGTGTTGTTTACTGGTTAGTTATCCGGAAAATCCTGTATAGCCCGGTACGAGAACCGCCTGCGATGATGTCCCGTCTTTGCGTGGGACGGGCACGGGAAAGGCATGGATTTGCGGCCGGTTACGATTCTTTGTGTCGATGACGACCCCTCCATTCTCAAGCTCCGCCAGCTCCTATTTTCCGCCGCTGGCTACTCCGTTCGAACCGCGCTCTCGGGAGAGGAAGCGCTGCGCCTTCTGGCCGAGCCAACCGAGGTTGACGTTGACCTTGTCCTTCTGGATTATCTGATGCCTGGAATGAATGGCGACGAGCTCGCCAGAAAGCTGCGCGAGCGTTATCCGACGCTGCGCCTGGTCGCGGTTTCGGCAGTCGAGCAACTCCCCCCGGCTTTTTTGAACTCCGTGGATCGTCACGCGCAGAAAGGAGATCCGCAGGTTCTGCTTTCGGTGGTGTCCGCGGTTGTTGGGCACTCGGTCGAGCCGCGCGGAAATGGCCGCGTATCGGCCACTGGCACCATTCTCTGCGTGGAAGATGAGAAATTACAACTTCAGCTCAGGAAGATGCTTTTTGAATCGGCGGGTTTCACCGTGCTGCAAGCCCAATCGGCCAACGCGGCCATGGATGCCTTCCAGTCGCACCCGGTCGATGTGGTGGTGATGGACTACTGGTTATCGGGCAAAAACGGCACGGCGGTGGCCGAGGAGATGAAGCGGTTGCGCCCGAAAACTCCCATTGTCATGTTATCCGGTTTCTCTTCATTGCCGGGCGAGGGAGCGGTGGTAGACGCATGGCTTCGAAAGGCAGAGGTCGAACCAGAAGAGCTTGTGACCGCGGTCCGACGGCTGATTGAGCGTGGTTCCAATCCGCAGCAAACCTCGACTCCCTGAAATGGAAACGCCAGGCTCAAGATCTTCGTCGCGGATGAGGCGGACGTTGTTTCACGCGATCGTTGTTTCGATCTTGGTTTCGCTCTTGCTGGCCGCGTCTTCGGCTAAGGGTTCCGCCGGCACCCAAGAGCCGGGCAATCCCGTAAAGGAGCTGACGCTCGAGCAACTGGGAAATGTAGAGGTGACAACCCTCTCCAAGGAACCAGAAGCCGTCAGGAAAACCTCCGCGGCCATCTTCGTAATTACCAATGAAGATATTCGGCGTTCGGGAGTTACCAACATTCCCGATGCTTTGCGCCTCGCACCGGGAGTAGAAGTTGCGCAAATCGATGGCAGCAAGTGGTCGATTGGCATTCGCGGTTTCGGAAGCCGGCTTTCGCGAGACGTGTTGGTGTTGATCGATGGCCGGACGGTTTACACGACGTTGCTTGCCGGTACGTACTGGGAAGTGCAAAACATTCTGCTCGAAGACGTCGATCACATCGAGGTAATTCGCGGTCCGGGAGGAACCATCTGGGGGCCGAACGCCGTGAATGGCGTCATCAACATCATCACCAAGAAAAGTAAGGATACGCACGGCGAACTGCTCAGCGTGGGTGGCGGAAACGTGGACCAGGGTTTTTTCAACGCGCGCTATGGAGGCGGTGATACTCACTTCGATTACCGTGCATACGTGCTCGGTTTTGAGCGGAGCTCTGAATTCCATCCGGACCGGCAAGATTTCGACGCGTCGCGGGCGACCCAAGTCGGGTTTCGCACGGATTGGACCAAAAGCGATCGCGACACATTCACTTTTCAAGGCGATCTATACGACGAAGGAGCGGGCGAGAGCGTGGTCGCGACTACCTACGCTCCGCCGTACCAGTTTGTCCTTGACGGAACCTCGCATCTTTCCGGGGGAAATTTTCTGGCACGCTGGCAAAGAACTCTGGGGGAAGGCAACGATTTCCAGCTGCAGGCTTACTATGATCGCACCGACCGCCACGAACCTAACTTTGCGGATTATCGGAGCACTGCCGATGTCGATTTTCTTGACCGCTTTCGCTTGCCGTGCCGACAGCAGATTTCGTGGGGCCTGGGAGCGCGCTTTAGTCTCGGATACGATCCGGTAATTGTTTCTGGTCTCTCCTTCCAGCCCGCGCAGCGAACCGATAGGCTCTTTACCGCTTTTTTGCAAGATGAGATTGCGCTCGTCGCCGATCGTCTCTCGCTGTCTCTAGGCACAAAATTTCTGCGCACCAACTTCACCGGCTTGCAGCTCGAACCGAGCGGCCGGCTTCTGTGGACGCCAACCGACCAGCAGTCCTTGTGGGCGTCTTTCACGCATGCGGTCCGAACCCCATCCGATGCGGAAAGAAACTTCTCTCTGCTTGGGTTTATCGGTCTGACTCCCCAGCAAGTGCCGTACTTCGCACGCTTCAATCCCAACCCCAACTTTCGATCGGAACAACTGAACGGTTACGAGTTAGGCTATCGCCGTCTGATTCGCAAAAAGGTCTATCTCGATGTGGCCACGTTTTACAACCACTACAGCGATCTTTTCAGCGAAGACATAACCGGGACGACGTTTATGGAGGATAATCCTCCGCCCCCCCATTTGCTTCTTCCCGCTGATTTCGGAAATGGGCTGCTCGGTACTACCGAGGGGCTGGAGATCGCTCCCGAATGGAAGCCGACGAGCTTCTGGCGTTTGTGGGGCTCCTACTCATTCCTGGAGATGCACATCAAGCGAAGCCCCGATTCGCTCGACGTCGAACCTCCCTCGACCATTCAAGGATCGAGCCCGCAACATCAGGCGGCGATTCAGTCCAACCTCGATTTCCGGAAGCGCTACAGTCTCGATCTTACCTATCGCTACGTCAGCGCTTTGCCAGCGCAGGTGGTTCCTGCCTACTCGACCGCGGATGCTCGCTTTGCGTGGCGGGTGCGCCAACAGTTTGAACTTTCTATCGCCGGGCAAAATCTTTTGCAACCGCATCATCCCGAGTCTGGCGGTACCGATCCGGGGCCGCTCGTCGGAATCAAGAGGAACGTCTACGGACAAGTCACGTGGAAGCGGTGAATCTCATGGGCGGCCGGTCGTCAAGCTTCAGACCTCTCGCTCTGGTTCGCGCCGCTCGGCAGCGCGCGAGCCGGTGGACTGGCCCGGTTTTCGGCTGCGCACTGCTGTTTTTTATTGTGATCTTTCTAGCCGACCCACCTTCTGTTGCTCAGTCGGTACATCCGACCGAGTCCCAGGTCAAGGCTGCCTATCTCTATAACTTTGGCAAGTTTGTCCGATGGCAAGCCGATCGGGTCCCAAACTCCGGGTTGCTCGAAATCTGCATCCTGGGGAAAGATCCGTTCGGGGCCGTGCTTGACTCAACCATTGCGGGCGAGAGCATCGACGGCCGGAACATTACCGTAAAAAGAATCACGAAAGTTCAAGAAGCGGCCTCCTGCAGCGTTCTGTTCATCAGCGTTTCGGAGGCGGGTAAATTGCCCCCGATTCTGGCTGCCGCTCAACGTTTCAACGCGCTCACGGTGGGCGACCTGCCTCATTTTGTAGACCAGGGAGGCATGATCGGATTCGTGATGCAGGAAGGCAGAATCCGATTCGAGGTCAACCGCACTGCGGCCGAAGAGTCGCACTTATTACTAAGTTCAGAACTATTGAAAATAGCGACCAAAGTGATCGACAAAAGTGTCCCGGGAAACTGAAGGATGCCAGTCAAGCACAGACGATCCATTGCGACCAAGCTCACGACCATGAACATGCTCGTGAGCGGGGCGGCGCTACTGCTAGCCTGCGCCAGTTTCTTCGTGTATGACCAGATCACCTTTCGTCAAGGGCTGCTGCGCACACTCGCCGCGCAAGCCGAAATCATTGGTTCGAACAGCGTGTCGGCGTTGCTGTTTAACGATCCGCAATCCGCCGCCCAGACCCTCTCTGCGCTCAAGAATTCGCCGAACATTGCCTCCGCCGGCATTCTGACGGCAGAACGGCGCCCCTTCGCGCAATATGTTCGCGGAGAAGGAGAAGAGATCCTGAGCATACCCGCGCTCCCTGCCGACCAGCTCGAAACTCACTCCTTCGGGACCAAGCACGTCGTTCTGGTGCGTAAGATTCTCTCCGAGCGCAAACCTGTGGGATTTGTTTACATTCGTGCCGACTTGGCCGAAATCGATGCCCGGTTACGGCGCTACGCCTTGATCTCGGTCGCCGTGTTGCTGGTGTCTTTATTGTTCGCGGTCCTGATCTCTTCCCAGTTTCGCAAATCGGTGGCCGAACCGATCATTGCCTTGGCTGACACAGCCCAAAAAGTATCGCACGACAAGGACTACACCGTGCGTGTCGCCGGCAGCGGCGAGCGCGACGAACTGGCGACTTTAATCGACTCGTTCAACGAGATGTTGAGAGAAATTCAACAACGAGAGGACGAACTGCAAAAGGCTCATGCCGAACTGGAGCAGCGGGTTTCGGACCGCACTCGCGAATTGGTGTCGGCCAACCGTGAACTGGAGGCGTTCTCTTATTCGGTGTCCCACGATTTGCGAGGTCCGCTCGACGCCCTGAACGGGTTCAGCTATCTGCTCATGACCAATCAGGGCAGCACGCTCGATGCGAACGGCAAGGAATATCTCCAGAACATTCGCGCCTCCGCCCGACGAATGTCGGAGCTCATCGATGATTTGCTGAATCTATCCCGGGTGACGACGCGCGCCATGGTCCGAGAAAGGATCGATCTGAGTGCGTTTGCACGTTCCGTGATGGAAGAATTGCGCCGCACTGCCCCCGATCGGAAAGTCGAATTCATCGCGCCTCCGGTCGCCGAGGGATACGCGGATGCGCGTCTTCTGCAGATCGTGATGGAGAACTTGTTACGCAACGCGTGGAAGTACACTTCCCATCACGAAAACGCTCGCATTGAATTCGGGCAGGAGACAAACAACGGCGGCACCGTATATCTCGTCAAAGACGATGGAAGCGGGTTCGATCCACGATCGGCAGATCGTCTTTTCCAGCCTTTTCAGCGTCTCCATTCGTCTGCGGAATTTCCCGGCAATGGGATCGGACTGGCAACCGTGCGCCGGATCATTCAGAGGCACGGCGGTGAGGTCTGGGCGGAGGGAGAGATCGAAAAGGGAGCCACTTTCTATTTCACTCTTGGTTCCCCAGAGAGTAGACAAGACCAAAGTGACGCGTCGGGCATCAAAGCACGTGTGGCGCGCTAAATCCGAGGTCCACTGCAAACTTCGAACACAAATCTCAGACGTCAAAAATTCGTATACCCGGATTTCGATGCTTGAGAGGTGCTTCCTCCACAATGGGAAGCTCGCGAGCGGCGCAAAAGCTAGCAGACGGTTTCTCGCCGATCGAGGTCAGGGTTAATATCTACCTGATATTGAAAAGAAATTACCCACGAGGTGAGCGACATGTCGACCAGACGAAGGTTCCTGGGGTTTGCAGCGGCAACCATGTTCAGCGCCCGGATCGGCTCGCGGACCTGGGCCACTGACACCCAGAACGGCGTTCCCATGCGCACGCTTGGTCCCACGGCATCCACTTCCTCGACAATTGCTGGGATTACAGCGACCACTTCATTCTTCAGAGCAAAACTTTAGGAAAGCGCCGGACCCAGACCACGATGGCAGTGTCCTAAAAGGCGATTGGGCGAGAAGGCCGGTTCAGGCAGCAGACGACTCTACGAGTTCAAAGAGTTCAAGGCCCAGGCCTGGTCTGCGCAGCGCTTTGCGTGCTCGAATGCTCCCGTGTAGTTCTGCGCGCCATTCAGTTCCGAGTGCCCGATTACGATGCGGCCATATCCCTTGGCTACGACCTCTCGCGGGCTGGGTTTGCCGTTCACTCCGTAATAGAAGCCGGGTGGTTGGATTACGCGCGCATGGCCCCAGCGGTTGAGGATGATACCTGCGATGTCATGTTTCGCATCGAAGCCGAGGCTACCGAACATCTCGGTCATCTGCCGCCGAATCGTGCGTTCGTAATCGATGTAGCTGGTTGAAAGCAGGCGCATCCTTCCGAGTACGCCCTGCTCGTGCGCACTGTGCCCAGGCGTATACAGGCCCATGTAGAAGGTCAGTAGCGTGGGCTTCTCTGGATCGAGCGGCGGGTTGTACTCGCCGATCACCATATCGCGACGGATGTTGGCGCAGTAGCCGAACATCGTGCCATCGTCCATCCAGCGCACTGCCGGTGCGCCCAGCCTATAAAGAAATCGCCAGTTTGTCAGCGCCACGTTGGCGATCAGAGCCGGCGCGTAGAAGAACTGATCGTAGGCAGCGCGGATTTCATCCGGCATCCCGACCAGAATGCGCTTGTTGATCCAGCCGCCCGAAGCCATAACGACGGCGTGAGCACGAGTTCGGTATACCTGCCCCTTGCACTCATAGGTCACGGCCACCCTATCTGGTGCGCCGCGATGCGCCTCATGCTCGACACGGATCACCGTCGAGCGGAGGCGGATGCGCGTCGGCTGCCCGGATTTGTCGAGAGCCGCGAAATCGATACGGCCGTTCATGATGCCTTCAAAGCTGAAATCTCCGGAGATCGAGCCGGGAATGAGTCCGCGAACCAGATGTCGTCCCATGGTCGAGTTGCCGCCCGGAAATGACAGCGTGCGCCGGGGTACTTTTTGGTAAGCGGAGACCAGTCCGTGCCCGACGCGCGCGGCCACAGCGTCGCAGCCAACCCCGCCCAGCAGACCAACCATAGGTTGAGAAAACTTCGTGACCTCGGGATCGTATCCTTTGACCCCTTCGAGGTAATGCTTGTAGGTGATGGAATCGAGGAAATGCGGATCCTCATCTCCGGTTTGGCCGGAGTCGTGCCGCCAGCTCAGCAAATCCTTCTTGGCGCGCTCGCTGAAGGGCGTGCCTTCGAGGTCATTGCTCCAGATGTTCAGCATCCAGGTCGGCTTTGAGGCGCCACTTTTCTGATCGAAGTAGTAGCCCACGTCGACGTAACCTTCGTCGAGTCCATCCATGTTGGCGTAATTGTCATAGGAGAAGCGCAGCGGCTTCAGGGCGGGATTCCAAGACTGGAACGAGTAGGTGCGCGGCAGCTTGAAATCGGTGAAGAACTGATCGAGCTGAGTGTTCGATCCCTCCTGCGGAGGATAGAAGTCGTTCGATCCCTGCGGCCCAATCAGGTGGTACCCATTTACGTCGAACTCGTTCTGCCTGGCCTCGCCACCGAAAACGGAGTGATTATCGAGAACCAGGCAATGATGCCGACCCTGCGAATGCTTGGCATATTCATGCGTCGCCATCAGGCCGGTCAACCCGCCTCCGACGATAATCAGATCGAAGGTCTCGCCTGTGTCCTCCGGGGCCTTCGGAAACTGTTGGTAGAAGCCGTCGCGCACCCGGTGGGCGGCCTCTACGACCGGCAGCGTGTTGCCATTCGCGTCCGCGTAATCGCCCACGCCGCCGTAGCCGCTGAAAGCCTCCGGCGACACCGCGCCGGCGCCAGCCTTCGGCTGCTTTCCTTGCGCCATGGCATGCATGGGACATGCTGCTGAAAGCAGCGCCGCTCCACTCCCAAGAAGCGAGCTGTTGAGAAAGTCACGACGTGTGATCCGCGAGGTAAGTCCTATCCGACGGTCTTTCTTGGGGTGCTTGTTCTCCAATGCCCGGTCGCTCCGTTTGAGGCAGATCGGTATCGGTGTACGGTCTTGCGCAGCGCGGCGGCCAATGCCACTGACGCATACCTGACTGACGCAGTCACTCCGAGCGCAGCGCTTGCATCACGTCGACCCGCGCCGCGCGTGCGGCGGGCAACACCGATGCAACAACCGCGACTGCCATCAACACCAACGCAGCAATCGACACCGGCAAGAGGCCCGGCATTTTGACCTCCCCAAAAAACCTACTCGCGAGCCGTGCGAACAGGAACCCGACCGAGGCGCCAGCAATCACGCCCGCACCCGCCATTACGGCTCCTTCGGCAATGACACGGGTCAACAGGTGCCGACGTTGCGAGCCGATTGCCAGGCGGATGCCGAACTCACGAGTACGTGCACTGACGGAAAAGGCGAGCACGCCCGCCACACCCACGATGGCGATCGCCAAAGCAACCGCGGCAAATCCCCCGAACACAATTGTGTTGAGTCGATCGGGGGTGAGCACTTCGGCGCGAATGTCTTCGAGGGTAGCGGCGTGCTCGACCGGTTGATCGACCGACATCTCGCGCACGATGCGCGTGACAGGGGTGACTAGGGCGTAGGGATCGATACGCGTGTGCACGAACAGCCGGCCGCCAAGAATGCTCACGCCGTTGTCGGAAAGATTATCCGGCACCTGGCCGAACGGGTGATAGACGGTAAGGGTTGCTCCCGGTATGAGGTGCTCATCATCGACATCAGCGGCGACCCCAACAATGCGGCGCGGTCCTTTGCTCATGCCGATGAAATCCATCACCGGATCGGTCCACAGGACGTGGCGATTGAGGGGATCTTGGCCGGGGAACATGCGCCGGGCGACGCTTTGGCTGATGATCACTACCGGCTCGCCGCCGCGCCGGTCATCATCGTTGAAGTCCCGGCCTTCAACGATGGGAACGCCGAGTGCCGCGAAAAATCCCGGCGAAACCGCGCGAAACTGCGCCAGGGGATCCTCTTCGTGATTGCCTTTCACGTGACCTTCGCCGGTGAATTCAAATCCCGGACCAAAAACGCCCGCATCTCGCCAGGGCACGCTGGTCCCGGCCGCGACTCCATCCACTCCCGGCACCTCCGTGATTCGGCGTATCGCGTCCCGATAGAAATTGATGATCTGATCCGCAGTCTTCCCGTAGGACATGACGGGCATGTCCATCGCCAGCACGCGGTGCATGTCGAAACCGGTGTCGGCCGCTTGCAGCGTGAGCAGCGTCTTGATCAGCATACTCGCGCCCGCCAGCAGCAAGAACGAGGCTGCAATCTGTGTGACCGCGAAGATGCGCAGCCGCCGGCTCGTCCCGCCGGTGATGCGCACTCCTCCGCTGCTGAGGTTGATCCCTTGCGAGGTGTTGGCGGTCGGTAACCGCGGGACGAAAGCCAGGAGCACGGCAGCCACGATCGCCAGGCCTGCGCCCAGCCAGAGCATGCTCCAGTCGATCTTCAAGTCGAGCGCGCGCACGGAGAAGCGCGAAGCGTACCTCGCCAGGACGTTGACCATCGGACTTGCGCTCGCCACTCCGAGAATCGCTCCCGCGCCGCAGAGCAGCAAGCTTTCCGCCAGCAGCAGGCGGCGTAACATGCCCGTGCTAGCGCCGAGCGCGGTACGCACCGCCAATTCCGCTTCGCGGCGCACGGTCCGCGCCAGAATCAGATTCGCCACATTGCAGCACGCGATGATGAACACCAGTCCCGAGGCAGCGAGCAGTACCAGCAACACGGTACGAGCACCGGACGTGATCTCATCGCGCAGCAGCTTCGCTTCGATGCGGAATTGCCCGCCCGCAGGGTAGGCTTCGGGGTGATCTTTCTTCATCGCAGAGTATGCCGACCGCAACTCGGCTCGAGCTTGATCGAGAGAAACTCCCGGAGCCAGGCGCCCAAACAATTCCGTCATGCGATGAACCCGGCCAGTGACCATCGTCGCGGAGAGGTGATGCGGGCTGGTCACCACGTTCGCGATGAACTCGGTGTCCGCAGGGTAGGGTACCGAGGGCTCGAGCACGCCCACGATGGTGGCAGTGCGCGTATCCAGCCGCACCTGCTTGCCGATTACCGATGGATCGCGGTGAAGCACCGTGCTCCAGAAGCGATAGGTAAGCACCGCTGCCCCTGCCGCATTGGGGCCGTCGTCGCGCATGTCCAGCAGCCGGCCGAGCACAGGGCGTAAACCCATGACTTCGAAGTAGGAGCCGCCGACAACGCCGGCGCGAACTTCACGCGGCTCACCGAGCCCAATCATGGTGAACCCGATCGTCGAAAAGTCGCCAAACTCGCTGACCGATTTCACGCTGGCCCGCAAGTCTAGGATTTCGGGCACCGAAAAACGGTCGTTTTCGGCCCCGATGCCGGGGGCACTCTGCCGAATGTAAATCAGGCGATCTTCGTCGCGGTTTACGAGCGGTCGTAGCAGGACGCCGCGCACCAGCGTAAAGATCGCCGCATTGGCGCCGATGCCAAGGGCCAGGGTGAGGATCACGGCGCCTGCGAGCCCCGGAGTGCGCGCCAACGAATAGACCGCAAATCGTAGATCGCGAACAAAGGACATGGTTCACCCCTCCTCCGCCGAGGTAGCAGCGTGCCCGCCAATTTTAGACGTCACATTATCACTCACTTACAGGTATTGAGCCGATCTCGGCTGCCCGTTTAAGGACATTGCTGCCCAAATTCGGACACCGATCCCGACCTCCGCCAACCTGATTCTGGGTCCGAACAGTACCACGTCGTGGTTCGATCGCAACTCGAAGCCGATTCCCGTAAACCAGAGCGGTCAACTTTGCCATCACCCGATCGAGGGTAGTAGTACACCGGCGAAGGAGAGACTTGCGAACGACACGGGGTGCGGCCCGAATGAAGCGCCCGATGGAAGTTCGCCGGCGTACGGATCAAGAGCTGAAAATGCTCCGCTGTTTCAAGATGCAAAATGATTCACACTGTTGCGAGCGCGCGAACTGCGATAGACTGAGCGCTGTTTTACCGCCGAGAGGGATTCCCAGTCCAATCACGCATATCGACCAGGTCAAGATGGGGGTTGTTGTGCCGTGCTCCGGACCGGAACGATCTTCCAGGAGTGACGCACCCTAAAACACTAAGGAGAAATTGTGAATCGAAGACAGACTGTATTTATACTCACGCTCGTCGCGATTGTGGCGTTCGTCAATGTCGTAGGCCAGGCGCAGCCAAAGACCTTGTTGACTCGTCATGTGAGTGAAGCAACTCTCAATGGCCAGGCTCCACTTGTAGGCAAGCTTCCCGCGACACAGTCCATGCGTTTCGATATCGTTCTGGCGCTGCGCAATCAGCCGGGGCTGGACAATTTCGTGAAAGAAGTCTCCGACCCTAAAAGTTCTTCCTATCGGAAGTTCCTCACGCCGTCTGAATTTACCGCAAGGTTTGGTCCCAGCCAGGAGGATTTTGACGCGCTGGTTCGTTTCGCGAAAGCAAGCGGCTTTACCGTGGTTAGCGGGGACCTGAACGCCAGGGACCTGCGGCTCACGGGTTCGGTCGCAAACATCGAGCAGGCCTTCCATGTGAGCTTGGGTGTCTATCAGCACCCAACGGAAAACCGCACCTTCTACGCGCCCGATCGCGAGCCTACCATGGACCTGCCTTTCCAGCTGTGGCACATCACGGGTTTGGACAACTATTCGATTCCGCGTCCTACCCTCGCGCACAGAGAGATCAAGGTGAAGTCCGAGGCGGTTGAGGGTTCCTGTCCTGGAGATTCCTATTGCGGCAGCGACATGCGGGCTGCCTATTATGGGTCAGGACCTCTTACCGGCGCCGGCCAGAGTGTCGGGCTGGTGGAATACTTAGGATATGACATCGCCGACTTGAACACTTATTTCAAGAATGTCGGGCAAACTGATAATGTCCCGGTGATTGGCATTTCCACCGATGGAACCAGCTTGACTTGTCTCTATGCTGATGGCTGTGACGACCGGGAACAGATACTGGACATGGTTCAGGCGATCTCGATGGCCCCGGCCATGAACGCCGTGTATGTTTACGTGGGGTCGAGCGATACCGCGATTCTTAGTGCCATGGCTTCGGACACTCCGCTCCCATTGCAATTGAGCGCTTCGTGGACCTGGGGCCCAAACCCCAGCGGTGACGACCCCTATTTCGAGCAGTTTGCGGCCCAGGGTCAGACCTATTTCACTGCGGCCGGCGACGGTGGTGCGTATGAAGGCTCGGCTCTCTGGCCGCCGAATTCTCAATATGTCCAGGCGGTCGGCGGCACGGACTTAGCGACAAATGGCGCGGGTGGAGCGTGGGCTTCGGAAACCGCGTGGGTTGACGGTGGCGGCGGCTGGGGGACGAATGTTCTGATCCCCTCCTGGCAGCAAGCCCCGGGCGTAATCACCGAGGCTAACCAGGGGTCGACCACCTATCGGGACGTTCCGGACATCTCGGGAGAAGCCAATTTTGACTTTTACACTTGCGCGGACCAGGAGGCCTGTCAAACGGGATGGGGCGGAACCAGTTTTGCCACGCCCATGTGGGCCGGCTACATGGCGCTGCTGAATCAACAGGCGGCTGACAACGGCGTTGCGCCGCCCGGATTCATTAACCCGGCCGTTTACAACATTGGATTGTCGTCGAACTATGACAACGTTTTCCACGACATCGTCAGCGGGAGTAACGGCCTTCCGACAACCGTCGGCTACGATTTGGCGACTGGCTGGGGCAGTATGAACGGGGCTGGCCTGATCAACAGCCTGGCTGGACCTCCGGGGCCATTCTTCACACTCGCTGCCTCGCCCAACAATGTGTTGGTGACGCAGGGAAATAGCGTCACGACTACGATTACGGTCACTGAAGGAGGCGGTTTCAGCGGCAACGTTACACTGTCTGCCTCGGGCCTGCCGAGCGGCGTGACAGCAACCTTCTCGCCGAATCCTACGTCCTCCTCTAGCACGTTGAACCTGACGGCCAGTGGCTCCGCTGCCACGGGAACAGTCGTCGTTACCATCGCTGGCGTGTCGGGTAGCACAACGAGCTCGACTCCGCTCAACCTTACCGTGGCCCCGGAGATCAGCGGTACCGAGATCAGTCTGACGCCGGGTTCTCTGGCATTTGGCTCGGTCATAGTGACGTCGTCGAGCAAAGCGAAAGTGGCCACGCTGAAAAACAGCTCTAGCTCAACTCTGTACATCAACAACGTCGCAATTAGCAGCAATTTCACTGAAACCAACAACTGCGGCAGCACCTTGGCTGCGGGAAAGAGTTGCACGATCAGCGTTACCTTCACTCCGACCCAGACCGGGCCTCTGACGGGGACCCTTTCAATCGGCGACAACGCTTCGAACAGTCCGCAGTCGGTCTCACTGTCGGGCACCGGCGAAGCGCAGGCGACGTTAACACCTGCGACGGCGACGTACTCGGCAACCGTGGTCGGGAAATCGAGTGCAGCGAAGACGTTCACTCTGAAGAACAACCAGAACATAGTCCTTCACGACCTCTCGGTCTCAACGACCGGTCCCTTCACTGTCTCGTCGACAACGTGCCAGACCCAATTGACCTCGAACGCCACCTGCACCATCGAAGTGGTGTTCACTCCAACCGGAGTGGGAGTAGAGACGGGGACGTTGCAGGTGTCGGATAACGCACTGAACAGCCCGCAGACCTCGAATCTGAAGGGCACGGGGAAAGAGTAAGAAAAAGAAAAAGAAAGATCGCCTGCTTTTGAATCAGCCCTGCAGAGATGCGGGGCTTTTTTTTCGCCCCGCGGACGATTCTCGCTCACGCTCTCGAAAGGCGCCGATTCCGACATCCCGGGCTCCGATCGATCGAGGGGGCCACCGGCAATTCCTTGAACACCCGGGAACCTACAGGCTTCACGACCCGTGTCACGGCCGGCGATCTGGCTCTCAAATCTTGATCTGCGGCACGGCCGGTTCCGCTTGCGAGTGATACTACAATGCCTACTGTACCTATAGACATACGTTCCTATACCTGATAGATTAGTGGGCGTAGAAACTGGCGCCGAGCAACCAAAATCCTCTCCCGCTCATCTTTCCCCCAGTTTCTTCCCCCCCAGCTTCGGAGGAACACATGTCAGTCGTTGAGTTTGGTCACTTTGTGCTCACCTTGGCCATCCTCCTGATCACCGTGCACGGCCTGGGCTATCTTGCCGAACGTCTCAAACAGCCGCGCATCGTGGGAGAGATACTCGCAGGAATTCTGCTGGGTCCGTTCGTACTAAAGCTGCTGGCACCGACGGCATTTGCCAAGCTTTTCTCATTCTCGCCCAATGCCGGCACGGTCATGGGTTTCCTTTATCAGCTTGGCCTGATCCTGCTGATGTTCTGCTCTGGAGCCGAGACCCGGCGTCTGCTCGCCAAAGAAAACCGCCGCAACACCTTTCTGCTGCTCACCGTCTCCGACCTGGCCAGTTTCGCACTGGTGCTCGGCCTGGGTTTCGCGGGCCTGCTGCCGCTGCACTTGCTGACCGGAACCGCAGGACAGCCGACCTCTACCCTGCTCATCGTGGCGATCGCCACCGCCGTCTGCTCGATCCCCGTAATCTCGCGCATCTTCTGGGACCTTGGAATCATGCGGACTCGCTTCGCGAGCTTGATCCTAGGCTACGCACTTCTTGAAGATCTCGCCTTGTGGGTGGTGCTCGCCTTTGCCACCGCGCTCGCAACCTCGGCGACGCTCGCACAAACGCACGTGGCCGGAGCAGTCTCGGCGCACGTGATCAGCACGCTGATTTATACGCTGATTGGATTGTTGGTCGCCCCGGGACTGTTAAAAAGGCTCAGCAATGCCGGGTGGAATGTGCTCTACAAAGCCTCTCCTGTCGGTTACGCCATGGCCGTGTTAATGACCTACTGTGCGGTCGCCGCGATCTTCGAAGTGAACCTGCAATTCGCCGCGCTGCTCGCCGGATATGGAATCGTCGGCGGCCTGTATGGAACCGAGCGGGAGCGCTTTGCCACTCCGATCGATGCCATCTCCAAAGTATCCTTCGGAGTTTTTGTTCCCATCTACTTTGGAATCATCGGCTATCGGTTGGTCTTCGGCCGGCAGTTCTCCTTCGCCATCCTGTTGGTATTTCTGGTGGGCTCCTCGCTGATTTCCGTCTTCTCCTCTGGACTGGCCGCGTGGCTCGGCGGGTTCGGCGGGCTTGATGTCGTCAATATTGCGCTCACCACAAATGCGCGTGGCGGTCCAGGAATCGTGCTGGCAAGCGTGGCCTATGACGCGGGTATTATCAATGCCGCCTTCTACACCACGCTGGTCATCACCGCGGTGGTCACCTCGCAGATGGCCGGAGCCTGGCTGCGCTTTGTGCTCTCAAAAGGCTGGCCGTTGCTCTCCACAAATCCCGACGAAACCTGGAAGCCTGGTGAAGCGGCGTCGGGAGCAGGGCTGCCCCAAGGCACCGAGGGCGCCACGGTCTAAACTCCCGGCCGTCTAAGACTTAAAGCCCTAAATGAAGAAACCGTGCTAGGCCTATGAGCCGGAAAATGAGCCGGAAAATCTGCTTGACACCCCAAAACCCGGCTGCTATTGTGAACAAAGTGTTACATGACGAGTATGTCTATTATATACGTAGTCATTAAGCCCTGATTTTCAACCTAGATTCCTCCCTCCATTTGATCGTCAGCCAATGGTCTGAGAGGAGCCTCGCAACCAATGGGAAAGCTCATCTTGGTGCGTCACGGGAAGACCGTGCTCAACTCGCTGGATAATGCAGAGAGACTGCGCGGTTGGATGGATGTACCTCTCGACGAACAGGGTTTGCAGGAAGCCGAGGAGACGGCTCAAAGGCTGGTTCAATATCGGGTGGACCATGTCTATTGCTCCGACCTTTATCGGGCGCGGCAGACGGCCGACGCCGTGGTGAAAGCAACCCTAGCGCCGATCCTGCATACTTCCGATCTGCGCCCGTGGAACGTGGGGGCCCTCGCGGGGCAGCGCGTGATGGACATTCTGCCAATCCTCCGACAGCTCGAACACGATCCGTCTCAGCCCGCACCCGGAGGCGAATCCTTCCTTCAATTCTGTGACCGATATGCGCGGAAGCTCGAAGAGCTGCTCGACATCGCCAACCGCGCTAAGGGGTGCATCGTCGCCGTAACCCATGTGCGCAATCTTCTGGCCGCCCCAACTCTTCTTCACGGCGGGGACAAAAGCCACATACCGGTGAGCGGGGGTCCTAAGACAGGGTCCCTGGTTTGGGTGGAAAAGAACGGCAAGGGATGGCATCTCCGTGTGGATGAGGCTCCGGAGCCGGTCCAAGCGATGAGCGGGAAGGACAAAACTGCGCCCGCCTCGACCCATCGACTTTGCGAGTCTAGCTGAACCGATCCGGGCTTTGTCCATCGGCTAACATCCCCACTGCGCGCCGCACACAACCACTCCGGCGTGACCTTTGATCCCGCTCCAAACTGATTCAGCATCCCCCTCGCTTCGGCCCTTGTTCAGGAGCAGATGACGGCGGGCCCTGACTGCGGGTTCGGCAACGGGCGAGGAAATCAACATCGCTGATCAAACTTGCGCATCGATCAGGACGCGATTCGTTTTGGATGGAGGAAGTAAACTAATGACGCAAGGAGGCAGTCATGGTGGGTTTGGTCTCAGATCCCTGGCCATGGTACATCGCCGGGCCGGTCATTGGATTGTTTGTGCCGGCGTTGTTGATTCTCGACAACCGGTTGTTCGGTGTCTCGAGCAGCCTGCGGCATGTGTGTGCTGCCGTGCTGCCGGCCAAGCCCGACTACTTTCGTTACGACTGGAAGCGAACCGGATTTTGGAATCTTTTTTTTGTGGCGGGAATTCTCGTGGGCGGTTTCCTGGCTTCGCATTGGGGAGAGCCTCATCCGGTCGCGATTTCGGATGAGACACGGCTCGCCCTGACAAAATTGGGCATCCACAATTTCTCGGGACTGGTGCCGCGCGAGGTGTTCTCGTGGACGGCATTACTCACGCTCAAAGGATTCGTGTCGATCGTGGTGGGTGGTTTCCTGGTTGGCTTCGGCGCGGCTTACGCCGGAGGTTGCACGTCCGGCCACGCCATCTCCGGGCTTGCCGACCTGCAGATGGCGTCCTTGGTCGCGGTGATAGGTTTTTTCGCCGGCGGTCTGGTTGCAACCCATTTTCTGCTTCCGCTGCTTTTGTGAGGATCGAGGATCAATGTCAAACTCCACGGACCTGACGGATCGACCGGCGAGCGACCAGGCAATCGGCCAAAGCGTGAAAGTTCGCAATTATACCCTTGACAAACCGGAACAAAAAGCGTAAGTAAAAGCCATGTTCAGCATAGCCGAAACGCCGCAATTCCAAGACGCTGAGAAGGCCCGCGCATTCCTAGAGAAGCTGCGTTGGCCTAACGGCCCGGTATGTCCGCATTGCAATTGTACGACTGCCTACAAGCTCACGGCGAAGCCGGGGAGCAAGAAGCCTGTGCGTATCGGGGTTTGGAAGTGCAAGGATTGCGAGCAGCAATTCACGGTTACGGTGAACACGATTTTCGAGGATAGCCATATTCCTCTTCACAAGTGGTTACTGGCTATCCATCTACTATGTGCGTCTAAGAAGGGGATGAGCGCCCATCAGCTACACCGGATGCTCCCAGTGACGTACAAGACTGCGTGGTTTATGGCTCATCGTATTCGCTACATGATGAGCCAGCCATCATTCAAAAACAAACAGAAGATGTTTGGCGTAATCGAAGCGGATGAAACTTACGTCGGAGGAAAGCGAAGGAACCAAGGTGGACGCGGGCGGCCTGATGCCGTGAGCCACAAACAAGCAGTGTTTGCGCTCGTGAAGCGTGACGGTGACGTGCGTTCTTTCCATGTTGAGCGCGTGACCGGGGACAATCTACAGTCCATTCTCTGGAAAAACGCACACCCGTCCGCAACGATAATGACGGATGGTTTCGCGGCCTATGACAATCTCAAGGGAACATTCAACACGCACTACACCGTGAATCACAGCGCGGGAGAATATTCCCGCACGGAGCCGGGAAAGCCGACGATTCATACGAACACGATTGAAGGTGTGTTCTCTCTGCTCAAGCGTGGAATCATCGGAACGTATCATCAGGTAGGCAAGCATCACCTGCACAGATACCTCGCAGAATTCGACTTTCCTTACAACGCTCGGAAGATCAGCGATACGGATCGCACGTTGCTGGCTCTGAGCCAAGCAGAAGGCAAGAGGCTACAACTACGGGACTCAACAAGCAACTCTATTGGCGCATCGGAAAGAGGCAACTAGACCTCTTCCAGCCAGTAGCGCCGTTGTCCCGTTGGATGTGGTGCAAGCAAATGCAGGACAAAAAATAAAGCCCGCGTTGAAGCGCGGGCCGAAAAATTTCGTCACTTCCTATGACGTAGGAGAAGTGTATCATGGGAGGCCGCCGTGAAAAAGAAAGATAAAACTACAATACCCGTAGCGACCACCGGACTTGATTCCCTCGCAATTGATTCCCCCGTGTTCCTTGTGAAGCTGCAAAAGGGGCTGGCGAATCGCCAGCGTCTACCTTTCGCGGATGTAATCGCCGTTCTTGAGGAAATACGGCAGATGTTCGCCGATGTAGGCAGGGAGATTCAAAGCGATTCTGGCATGGAGAAACCAGTCGGGGATTTCGGATTGGAATTGCTTGCTGGTCCAGAAGGATTACTGTTTCATCCCGGCAGTGTGCAAGCATATGTCGCAATCACGAGTAACATCGACACCGGAATCCTCGCAGCTAGACGCATTGTTGAAACCATCGACTCCTTAGCCAAGAAGAAACCCACCATCGCAACGGATGCGGATCGCAGCCTAGTACGACGCTTAAACCGCATCAATAAAATTGCAGAACGAGACAAAACAGAATTACATCTTGTGCTGCAAAGGCCCGGAAACCACAAGCCAGAAGGCGCGACCTTCAATGCTGCTGCGGCTGCAACGGCTTGGGCTTTACAGGCTCCAGAGTTTGAAATGGAAGGAACAACTATCTATGGGAAACTCTTCGAGCTAAAAGACAATACGTTTGATGAAGAAGGCAGGGGTGGTTTCTGGGGCGAACTGTGCAGGGAAAATGGGGAAAAGTGGCGTATCCAGTTCACGGCAGACAGCGCGGAAAAGGCAACATCTCTTTTTAGAAAGCAAGTCGCGGTTTCTGGGACAGCGAAATACTATCGCATCGCAGCACCCAAGCTGATAGCCATCGACATCACGCAAGATCAAGAGCGTGATTATGAGAAAGCCTTCGATGAACTGTATGGGCGCGACCGCGATATCTATGGAAACGATTTCCAGAAGGCTCTGAAAGAGATGCGCGGAGAGGACTGATTTTGGCAGACCCCGTTTATTTCGACAGCAGCGTGTTCCTCGCGATATTCATGGGGGAAGCGAGCGGCCCGGATATTAAGGAATTGCTGAAAGAGCTTCGACGCGACAAGGTGAGGGTTTACACATCTATCATTACTGTCCAAGAAGTCTCAGTCAAAGGTTTCAGCAAAGGTGCAGCCTCGACAGACAATTATTCCAAGGTAAGCAAACTTGCCCGTATCGAAGGAATCACAAAGGATATAGCGTTAGAGGCAGCGAGACTTGAGGCCCAAATCATTGACCAGACGAAGGTCAAGGATCGTGAAGACAACAAGCGCCGAAAATGGGACTGCTTCCACATTGCGACAGCGATTGCTCTAGTGTAGTGCGTCGCAAGTAAAAACCTTTATCATTCTACGCGCATCTTATGATAGAGGAGACGATTTTCGATGCGCATAGCCCCTATCATTACGTTGAGTGCAGAACAGCAAACGGTCTTGGAGG
>Ga0302324_100007786_pt1 | contig 22694 bp, 17 predicted proteins | sample Palsa_T0_1_FD_201949 | JGI IMG/M metagenome (GOLD analysis project Ga0302324, IMG submission 201949) | Peat permafrost microbial communities from Stordalen Mire near Abisko, Sweden - Palsa_T0_1 | ecosystem: Environmental > Terrestrial > Soil > Palsa > Peat permafrost | place: Sweden: Abisko...
AAGCCTCTCCGCACAGATTAACCGTAGCTAAACTGTGCGGGATAAACGCAGTGCCCAGACCTACCGAGTAGGCACAACCGCGGCTTCCAGAGAGACCTAGAGACCAGCACACCTGCTTGCCAGGCAGGGGTTTTGTGCATCTAATCCGCGGCTGGGATGTTTCACCCACCAATTGCCTGAGTTGGCGCTCGATTACTCGCTCGGAGGCATTGAGCCGGAGCACCCTGGCAGTAACTTCGCTCACTGGCGTCATCGGTTGAATGATGGGGCCATCCAGTTTGATGTGCTCGTCCCATATGTCACGCCGAGGATCGAAAATCGGACCGTGTGGCCAGAACGAATCTATGGATGCGATATCAGAACCTTTGTAGCGATTTGCAAAGGACACAGGCGTGCAAGATTGCCAGAACCCGCCTTATCGTTGGCCCGGCGGTTCAGTTGCTTTAGGGCCTCGCGCTTCATCTGCAATTTCATCTGCGAGTACTTCTTGAGCACCTTCGCGTCGCCCTGCCGCAACATCTGCATGATCCCACTCGTCAGCCACCCCACCCGCGCTAAGCCGGGTTGCATAGGTTGTCATGCATTATGCGCAGTGCGAAAGCGCCGATCTTCGTTCTGCATGGGCCCGTTTGTTCAGACAACCCGGACGATCTCCTTGGTCCGCCGGTTCAGGTCAGCGGTGCGACCTCTATGCACACGCAAACTGGTGCTTGTTAATTCGCAGGCTTTTGATTTTCGCCTCGAGCGTCGTTCGCGGGATTCCGAGCATCCCAGCCGCCCCCGATGGGCCGGAGATCCGGCCCCGGCTCTCTTCTAGAGCGGCTTCAATCATCTCCCTTTCCTGACTCGCGAGAGCCGCCGGGAGACGAAGGGGCCGGGTGGATGTCCCTCGCGTTTCGGGCTGCAGCCAGGTTTCGTCAATTGATAAGGTTTCACCATCGCAGAGGATCACGGCCCTCTCCACGACATTCTGCAACTCACGAATGTTGCCTGGCCAATCATAGGCTTGTAGCCATTCCAGCGTTCTTCGGTCGATGTTTCTAAACTGCTTGCCGGCATTGCCTGCGTAACGGCCGATGAAGTACTTTGATAGTAAGACAATATCGTCACGGCGCTCGCGCAGTGAGGGTATCCGAATTGGAAAGACATTGAGCCGATAAAACAAGTCCAGACGAAAGGCGCCTGTGTTCACTGCTGCCCGCAAATCGCCGTTGGTCGCCGCGATGATACGCACGTCTACGGGGATGGGCTGGGTACCCCCTACCCGTTCAAATTCGCGCTCTTGAAGCACGCGCAGCAGCGAGATTTGTGTCTCCGGGGGAATATCGCCGATCTCGTCGAGGAAGATCGTCCCGCCATTCGCCAGTTCAAAGCGGCCCGGATGCCGTTGCGTAGCCCCGGTGAAGGCGCCTTTCTCGTAGCCGAAAAGCTCGGAGGCGATCAGCGAAGGCGGAATCGCAGCGCAATTCACTCGAACAAGGGTGCGTCGGGAACGGTTAGACCGTTTATGGATCGCGCGGGCGATCAGTTCTTTGCCCGTCCCGCTCTCACCCGTAATAAGGACGGTGGCATCCGTTGGAGCCACTTTCGTCACCTGTCCCAATACGCGATAGAGCGGTTCGGATGAGCCGACGATTTCCTCGAACATGGGCAACGAGGGAATTTGTTCATCCAGATTGAGGCTCTCTTCGTAAAAGCTGTAACCTGGATCGTGCTCGGGCTCCAAAGCTCTGGCACGATCCGAGACACAGAAGAGCGCTTTCATGCGGCCCTCGCGAGGAGCTCGTGGATGTCTTGATCGCACTGCCGGCATGCCCCAAAGCGGCCTTCTTCGATACGACGGAGGGGCGCTCGGGCGTTTCGAAGTTGGTTGAACCCACGGTCGAGATTGCAAAACGCGAGCGCGCGTTCCGAGGCCCACTGGGTCTCCTCCCGTTGATCGGGGCGTCTTTCAATCGAGATCCAGTCGCGCTGGTGGGTGAGGCGATCCAGTTCAGCAACCTTGGCCGTCAGAATCGCTTGAAATCGGTTCGGTTCATCCTGGGTCATTGGGATAAATCCTCCTGCCTGAAAACGAGAATACGGGTAGAAGGGTCTTTATTCGTGGTTCTTGCGGTTACAGTTCAGTGGAAAGTTCGTCTCCGTTCGGTTCGCGGGGTATCCACGGAACCGAAAGCCAGTAGAATTGGGGCACCGTCTAACGTCATGCATCTCACGCATACGCTGCCAAACCACGCATATCGCATTGAAAAAAAATTGGTTTCCCTGCGAATTGCGCCTGGGCTCCTCTGGTTCATGGTGATGACTTGGAACATGGGGCCCGGTGTCAGCATCTGTGCTGGACAGGGCGATAGGGGTGGAATTATGGGCCGCGTAATAGACCCAACCCAAGCTGTCGTTACCAAAGCCACCGTAACAGCGAAGAGCCTGGAGACCGGATATTTGCGGGAAACCAGGACGGGACCTGACGGAAGGTTCCTCATCAGCCTTCTGGATGCCGGCCGGTACCGAATCGAAGTAACTGCGCAGGGCTTCGCAACTCTAATACGCGAGCCGATCACCGTTCGAGCCACCGAGACCACGGATCTACAAAGACTCTCGTTGACAATTGGCGTCGCGTCACAAAACGTTACCGTGACCGGGGACGCGGTGCTTCTCCAGACGACTTCGGCCACGCTCGGGAAGGTGTTTGACGATCGAATGATTGAGGGCCTCCCGCTGGTGACCCGCAATTTCACACAACTCCTGACCTTGCAGCCCGGAGTGGTGGCGGATGTCCCGAATGCCGCCGCCTTCGGCAATGGAACCGCCGGCTTCTCCGTGGCCGGCAGCCGCTACTACGACAACAGCGTCCTGATCAACGGGATCAATGCCATCAGCAGCACAGTTCTATCCAGCCCATTGGCCGGCCTCGCCGTCCCCGCGCCAGACACCATCCAGGAGTTTAAAGTCCAGACGCAACTCTATTCGGCCGAGTTCGGCCGCGCCGGAGGAGCTAGCATCAATCTGGTTACCCGGAGCGGCACAAACCAGCTTCACGGAAATATCTATGAGTTCTTTCGAAATCAGGATATGAACGCCAACGACTTCTTTTTGAAGACTAGCCAGGCGGAGAATGGAAATCCGAATCAGGCGCCCGTTCTGAAGCAGAATCAGTTCGGTGGAACTCTTGGTGGGCCGATTCGAAGGGACAAAGCTTTCTTTTTCGTCTCCTACGAAGGCACACGGCAGATCAACGGAGCCGCGCCCGGCGTGGCCTTCACAAATGCGGTATATCCTCTACTTCCGCCAGGCGACCGGAGTAACACAGCAGCGTTACGCGCGGAGCTCGGTGCAATCTACGGGGGGCGAACCGGGTATCTTGGAGCGTCGCCAGGCAACGGCGACACCATCCTGCCGGATGGCTCCAATATCAATCCAGTAGCGCTCGCGATCCTTCAGGCCAAGCTGGCGAATGGAAGCTTTCTGCTCCCTTCGTTCGCGCCTAGTTCATTGAACGACCATGCAGGAGGGCTTAACGGCGGACAGGTATATTCGAACGCGAGCTTCTCCTTTCCAAGCAAGTTCGACGAGGATCAGTACGTGATCGACCTGGACGACCACATTTCGGCTCGCCAGACAATCTCGGGCAAATTCTTTTCAGGAGGGCAGACCGTCAATTCTCCCGCGGGGAACGTACCTGGATTCGTTTTCACGACCCTTCCGCAGAACACAAACTTTTCTCTGACTCACACTTTCATTCTCAGCCCCACGCTGCTGAATGAAGCACTGGTGGGATATGTCCGGATCACAAGTCCGCAATTGAGAAACGATCCTATCACGCCCGCCGATGTCGGGATGCTTGCCGCTCCTGGCGCGGGCGGACATTTTCCGGAGATCTACATCGCAAATGCGGGTGGGTTGCAATTTGGAGCCGATGACGTCACCAATTCCAGCAAGGAAAACATGTTCACGTACTCGGATGTAGTCTCGAAAGTGGTTGGCCGTCATTCGATGCGCTTCGGGGCGACTCTTGTCCGGCATCAACTCAATACGAACCAGGATGTCGCCGCCTCCGGCCAGATATTCCTTTATCAATTCGCGGATTTCCTCCTGGGGCAGGACGGCGCCCAAAACGGCACAGGTTCCAGCGACCTGCTCGCTCGATTCGCTTCCACAGGGAGCTTCGCCAAAGATTTACGCTTTAATGATTTCAGTGCCTTTTTCCAGGACGACTGGAGGGTGTTCCATAACTTCACGGTGAATCTCGGCCTGCGCTGGGACTACTTTGGCTGGCCCACCGACACTCAGGGCCGACTAGCAGGCTTCGATACGCGTCTCATCGCCGAAGGGCCGTATGGGATTCCGCCCGCGGGCGGAACTTACAGCGGATACACCATCGCTCAGGCTTACGTTCAGCAGCATCCCAGCGCCGTCATTCCGCCCGGCGTCACTGTTGTCAGCAATAGCTTGATGGACGGAAATGACTTGAAGAATTTCGGTCCACGGATCGGATTCGCGTGGCAGCCCGTCGATCACATTTCACTTCGCGGCGGCTACGGGATCTTTTATCCACGAGTGTCGTCGATCGTGGCGCTCGCGAACGTCGCAGGCCCTCCCTTTAATGACACGGGGCTTGGGTTTGGCGCTCTGGGGACCCTCCAAGACCCGTTCAGCACATTGAATCTTCCTCCGAATAGCGCTTACCCGCTTTGGCAACCCCGGCAATACATGCCCGGAGTGCCGGCTAGCGTTTTTCTCTTGCCGACGGATCCCACATCCCGGAATCCTTACGTGCAGCAGTGGAACACGAGTATTCAGTACGAGGTTGCCCACGATTTCTTGCTTGAGATCGGGTACATGGGATCGCATGGATTGAGACTGCTCAATACGCGGGCGGCCAACCAGCCAGGAATCGCGTCGGTCTCAAACCCCATTCGTGGCGTTACGACGAACACTACCATCAACACAGCGGCGCGCGTGCCGGTCGCCGGCATTGCGCAGGACCGTGGCGTGGCTTTGACACAGTTCAGCGGATCGTCCAAATATGATGCGCTCGTAGCGAGCCTGAACAAGCGCTTCAGTTATGGACTCCAGTTCCTGACCGCCTTCACGTATGGAAAATCCACAGACAACAATTCATTGACGCCGCAAGGTGACGTGCTCAATTCCCAAGTACCGGGCGACAACACCAATCTCAATCACTGGGGGCTTTCCAGCTTCGACCGAAAGTTTCGCTCGACAACCAGTTTCATTTACGATCTTCCACAGCCGTTCAGGAAGGGTTCTATCGCCTGTCGCGTTTTGGGAGGATGGACAACAGCGGGCGTGGTTACTTTTCAATCCGGCACGCCAATCACGTTCCTAGCGCCGTTCGCGTCCAGCGCCGTGACCCCAGCGATTTACCTCACGCCGGACGTGGCTTCGGCTGTGACGCTAGCGCAATTGCAAGGCAGCGGACCCATCGAGAGCAGGTTAACCCACTACTTTGGCTCGCCTGGTCTGGAAAATCCCGGTACTCTTTTTGTTTTGCCTGGCCCCGTGGATTTCGGCGGACTGGGACGCGGTCTTGCGATCCGCGCGCCGGGACAAAAGTCGATCGACTTCACGCTCTCCAAACGGATGCCGATTCGGGAGAGGATGAATCTGGAGTTTCGCGCCGAGGCATTCAATCTTTTCAACTGGGTCAATTTCGGCACTCCGGATTCGAACGTTGGAGACCCAGGATTCGGCATCATTTCCAGCACAACGACGTCTCCTCGCGTTCTGCAATTGGCTGTAAAGTTGAGCTTCTAGCCCTACCAGGTATTCAGCCCGTTGTTTCAAGACTCTCTCGGCATTGGCCTATCACCTAGAAACAGATTCAGGGCAAACGAAACCGCCATAATGCCTGCGCCGAACAGGAATATGGAATGCAGGCCGGACAATAGACCTGCACGTGCGCCCTTCAGCAAGCTGGCCAACAAAACCTGCCCATTCGCTACTTGTGAGAAAGCGGGCTGCAGGTTCGGATGTGTGAAAACGAGCTGTAGAGGGTTATCAAAAGCTCGGGTCAACGCCGCTGGCGTCCCGGGCGGAATCAGGGTGTCGATGTGGAGATGATAAAGCCGTAGGAGTAGCGTGCCGAACAGTGCGAGACCGATGGTGCCGCCGATGGTCCTGAAGAATTGGGTGGATCCAGTCGCGATACCCATCTGTTCCCTGGGCGCGGCATTTTGGACCAACACCTCATAAGTGGGCGTTAGGACTCCAAACCCGAAGCCGCAAATGATCGCGTTGCGAAGTAGCTCAAATTGGCTGGTGCCGCCGTCCATTCGCGACAGCAGGAACAAGCCGGCTGCCGCAAGACCCGCTCCGCCAATCGCAAAGAACCGGTACTTGCCAGTTCGAGATATCAATTGTCCGCCCACGACGTTAGCTGCGATCAGAGAGAGGGTGTATTCCGCGAATACGACACCCGATTTGGCGGCTGACCCTCCGAGCACGCCTTGCAGGAAGAGGGGAAGATAAACGGCGACGCCAAACAGGCAAATTCCCAGGATAAAGAAACTCGCCGACATCAAAGCGATGCGCCGGTCACGGAACAGTTTCAGCACAAGCAGTGGCTCCGCCGCGTGTTTTTCAACTAGCAGGAAGGCAGCCAGGAATACGGCGGATGCGATCAGAAGCGCTCGAATGCGTATCGCCGACCAACTGCTCTGCCCGACCCAAGTCAGGGCGAGCAGCAACGGCACCAGCCAGCCGCATAACGTAGCGATTCCGGCCCAATCGATCGAACGGCGTACGGCCCGCGGCCGAAAGTCAGGAAGCGTGCTATAGACCACCACGATGGCGAGCAGGCCGAGGGGCGCATCCCAGAAGAATGTCCAGCGCCAGGAAAGGTGATCCGTAATCCAGCCCCCCAAGCTGGGTCCAACGGTAAACGCGACGCCGGAGACGGCCGCCAGGAGCCCTTGATAGCGGCCGCGCTTTGACGGTGGGAAGAGGTCGGCCACGAGCGTGAAGCTGAGAGCGATGATCGCACCGTTTCCCAATCCCAGAAATCCGCGCGCGGCGATGAGCTGACTCATTCCGTCCAGAGGTAGCGGCAGATTTCCTGCCGCGCCGCATAAAAGCAGCCCGACAACAAAGATCCCCGCGCTGCCCAAATAGAGCCACTTCCGGCCATAGAGATCCGAAAGCTTGGCGAACACCGGCATCGAAATGGTGGATGTGAGCAGAAACGAAGTTGTGGGCCAGGAATAGCGCGCGAAGCCGTTCAGGCCGGCAATTGCGCGCGGCATCGCGGTGATGGCCATGGCTTGATCCAGAGTGGTCGTCAACAAGGTGAGCACCACGCCAGTCAGAGCCAGGATCAACTGTGCGCGGCTAAGATCCTCAAACCAGCCGATCTCCCGCCGGGGCGCTGTCGATGACGCACTCATTTGGTCTAGTCTATTCGATGACGAAGTCCCGCAGATTGCCATGGCAATCGAAATCGAAAGGACGTAGTTTGCTCAGTATCGATAGGTCTTTCCAATGTTGAACTTCTTCGAGAAACGGCTCCGAGCATTCGAACTCTACAACTGATGAAGTGTTCCGAATCCAAACGATTCTGGCCTTCTCCGGCAGATTGAAGCCAGTGAGCGAAAGTGCCGCGTCAAGAATCTCCCGGTCCGTTTCAAAATCGATGGGAGCTGATGCGAGAGTTGGCCGGCCTGCCGCCAGAGAATTCAGCCGGGTGGCTTTCGCGTCAGCTTTTCTTAGAAGCCGGGAGCGCACAAACTCCGCATGACCGACGCCCGTCGCATTGCCCTGTGATTTCGGATTCAGGTCGCGGTAGACGATAGTTCGGATCTGCGGAAATTCTCCGTCCGCGGCTGCATGAGCATCGTGTTTCCTCCCGGTCACGTTGGAGTCTGCGCCCAGACATCCGAACATCGTTCCGATCTCGTCAACCAGCAAAATGTCAATGAACTTGAAGGGCAGCCGCGGGAAGAGAGCTTTCGCGCGATGCAGCATCGCTTTTTCCTTCTCGACGAAATCCTCCGGTAGAGCGGACTGGATACGGGCCGTCTCCTGGTGTCCGTTCTCGAGGATCATAAGCCCGGCCAAGAGATTGGCCTTCTTCAGCATGACGTCGTGTACACCGCGGGCGATATCTTCAAAAGAACCGTTTTCCGCAGCCCGATGATAGCGTTGCGCACCCTCGAGCTTTCCGAGCCCGATGGCTATCATCTTCAGGAGTCCGCTTTGGACATCGCCATGAAACATGGGGTGAGGTTTCACCCGATTCACCACGACCGTGTGATCGGCGTGCAGCGCTTGCTTGTCGCAATAAACAGACACTCCTTCCGGCAGTTGGCCTATGATCTCGGTTTCCATCGAAGACCGAATTTCGGTCCCAATGGTCTCCTCCGTGATCCCCAACGTGTGCAACAACTCGCGCTGGCCTTCCGCAGTCCCGGCACCTTGGCTTCCCATGGCAGGCACCAGGAATGGAATTGACTTGAAATGTTTGAAGTGATCGACGACCGCCTTGATGATCGATACATAGTTGGCGATTCGGTGGCTCCCACACGTGATTGCGACAGTATTACCGGCCTTGACTTTGCTTTCCAGGCAGAGCTTTGAGAGTTCGGCCTCAACCGCTGCCGGAATATCGTCAATCTTCGGGCCATGCAGCTTCTGCCCTAAACGAAACATCATCGGGTATTGCATTTTTTTTCCTTCACACGGGTCTGAGCGCCAAACTGCTGAGGCGGTCTGATCTATTGCGATCACGGCGGTGCGATGACAATGGCGCACCAGGTTGGCTCGACGAGTTATCATGAGGCTCGCGCGGCCACACCGTGAGAACGCTCGTCCATATTCCGTTGTAGCTATTAAGAGCGGCCAACCGGCGGTTTCAAGGGTAACGGTTTGGTTGAAAAATCGTAACGATTACCTTGGCGCTGGCTGTAAGGCATAGTCTAGAAGGGAGAAGCGCTAGATCGAGGCATGCAAGAGTTTCCTCCCTTCCGGCTGGACACCATGAATCAGTGTCTGTGGCGCCACAAAGCTGGCGGACAGAACGAGCGGCTGCTCTTAAGGCCGACGCCGTTTGCCATTCTGCGATATCTGGTGGACCACGCTGGCCGGCTGGTGACGCAGAACGAACTCCTGGACGCAGTCTGGCCTGATACTCATGTCCAACCTGAGGTTCTGAAGCGCCACATCCTGGACATTCGCAGCGCTCTTGGGGACGACCCGAGGAGTCCTACTTTTATAGAGACGCTGCCCCGGCGCGGATATCAGTTCATCGCTCCCATCCGCGAAGACATCGCTGGGGAAGCCGTCGAGCCAGCGAGACTGGGACACGACAAACTCGTGGGACGGCATGGCGCACTCGGCGAGTTGCGGGAATACCTTCGGAGGGCAGTGGGGGGACAACGGCAGGTTGTTTTCATCACCGGAGAACCGGGCGTTGGCAAGACGGCCTTGGTCGACGAATTCCAGCGGCAGGCGGGACCAGAGATGGCTATTCGCAATGCCAGAGGGCAATGCGTCGAGGGTTATGGTGGCAAGGAATCTTACTACCCGATGCTGGAAGCCCTGGGAAAGCTGTGCCGAGGGTCTGGAGGAGAATCGATCATTCAGGTGCTGGCGTCCCAGGCTCCCACGTGGCTGACGCAGTTCCCGGCATTGGTGACGCGCGAACAGCGGGAAACACTGCGCCGCGAACTGTTGGGCGCAACTCGCGAGCGGATGCTCCGCGAGATCGGCGAGGCCCTGGAGACGATTACCGCGAATAAGCCGCTGTTGCTGGTTTTGGAGGATCTACAGTGGACGGATCCCTCCACCGTGGATCTCATTTCGGCACTCGCGCGCGGTCGGGCACCGGCCAAATTGATGCTCATCGGGACATACCGGCCGATGGACGTGTCACCTTCCGAAGTTCCATTGAAGGGGGTCAAGCAAGAATTGGCGGTCCATCGGCTATGCCACGAGGTCGCTTTAGAGGCGCTGAGGGAGAGCGACGTGGCTGAGTACCTGCGTGCGGGAGCCAGTGGATCGAACATCCCGCCGGGACTGGCGGGATTGGTACACAGGCATTCCGAAGGAAATCCGTTGTTTATGGTCGCGGCCCTGGAGCACATGACCCAACGGGGTTTCATCTCGCAGGAGAACGGGACTTGGAAGCTCAACGTTCCGATCGAGGAGATCGATCTGGAGGTGCCGGAGAGTCTTCGACAAATGATCGAAGCGCAGATTGAGCGTTTAAGCGTGGAGCAACAGCGGGCGCTGGAAGTGGCTAGCGTGAGGGGCGTATCGTTTAGAGCGAGCGTCATCTCTGCCGCAGCGTCTCTAGATGAAGAGAAGTTTGAGGAGCTTTGCGAAGATCTTTCGCGGCGGCAGCACATGGTGCGCTGGGCGGGCTCGAACCAGTTCCCGAACGGAACCGTCTCCCAACGCTACGAGTTTGCGCACGCATTATACCGGGAGGTCTTTTATCGCCGGCAGGCGCCGGGACGCCGGGCGAAGCTGCACCTGCGCATCGGGGAACGGTTGGAGGCAATTTACGCTAAGCATGAAAATGAAGTAGCGACGGAGCTGGCGGAACACTTCGAACAAGGGTCCGATTGGACGCGCGCTGTAAAGTACCTACGCGTGGCAGCGGACTCGGCCCGGCGGCGTTACGCGCACCGGGAGGCGGTCGCGCTTCTGCAGCATGCCGCCGGATTGGTAAGCGGGCTCCTCGAACCGGATCGCGTCGATGCCGAAATCGCAGTTCTCGAGCAGCTAGGAATGTTTTATGTCGCGCTGGTTAACATTCCCGCTGCACTGGAAACCTACCAGACCCTGGTTGCACTCGCGGCTCGCCACGGCCGGATCGATGTGGAGATCCGCGCCCTCCTCGACATGGCACTCCCGGCAGCCTGGACCAGTACGCAACTATTTGTCGAAACGAACGAACGCGCGCTGGAGCTCAGTGCCAGACAAGAATATCCGCTGATGCGAGCGAGAACACGAGCCTCGTGCTTCCTAGCGCGGGCCGTGGCGGGACGTTGGCGCGCGGAGGACGCGGAGAGGTGCCGCGAGGCGCTGGAGGAGATCGAGGCCAAAGCTGACCGCCTTGTGGTAGCCGAGCATGTCCTTGGGTATGCGATTCTGCAAGCCCAGTCGTCACAATACGGAGAAGCGTACCGGAAGACGATTGAAAGTATTGAAACTCTGATCGAGCAAGACGATCTCAATCAGTGTTTCGGTGTTCTTTATCAAACGCACCATTATTGGCTTCCAATGAATGTTCTCCTTTGGGGAAATTGGGGGCAGGCTTTGAAGGAAGTCCAGCAGACGATTGCACTTTTCGAGAAGAATGGAGAACATGCTCGCGGGCAAGAGCAACTTCTGATAGCAGCTTCGGTACATCTCTGCGCGATGGATTTCTCAGGCGTCGTAGCGATCTGCGAGTCTATCTTCGATTCTATTCGCATTCCCCAGGGAGTCCGCCAATGGCAAATCCTGGTCGGCTCGGCGGAAGCTGCTTTAGGACACCATGACCAGGCCCTCGAGCACCTGATGAAGGCTAAAGATGAGATGGATCGTCAGCCTTTGATGAATGACTGGTACAACAAGATGCCTCTTCAAGCCGGTTTCGTGGAACTCTGGCTGTCGAAGGGAGATTTGGTCCAGGCGCGCCAGGAAGCTTTGCGTTTCCTGGACGTTGCTCTAGCAACTGCCGAGCGCACTTATCAAGGGCTGGCGTGGGAAGCGAATGCGCGGGTAGACATCGCAGGTGAGGATTGGAAACGCGCGCAGGAATGCGTCGAGAAGGCGTTGGCAACGATAGAAGGCTACGAAGTCCCGCTGGCCGCCTGGCGGATTCATGGGACTGCTGCCGACCTTTATACACGCGCTGGAAACAACGATTTGGTCGACCACCATTGTGAGCTCAGTCGTGCAACGATCATGAAGCTGGCGGATTCCATGGGGGCACAAGATCCTCTTCGCGCCATATTTCTTTCGGCGTCGCCCGTCCGAAGAATCCTCGATAAGGCTGAGGGAATCGGCGCGTAGTTAGGCTAAGAGCCTCGTCTTCTATTGATTCCTGCCAGGATTGCTTGCGAAACCCTGAAACTGGTCTGTCGCAAGCGAGCGACCGCTGCATCGAAGTTGACCATACATCACGCCTAAAACATCGCTCTAAGATCGTAAGGCCGAGCCGGGGCAAACTCGCCGCCACGCGCACGGACATGCAATTCCCATGGTGAAGCACCAGCGTCGCGCGCGGCGACCATCTTTTCAGGATCGACAAAGATGCCCAGGGGATTGGAGGCGAATTCGGTGGATGTGCGCATGTATTCACCCGATGTCCAGCATTCACCAAAGTTGTCGACGTTGATCTCGACGCTGTTGCGGTCCGGGTCTTCATAATAGAAGGCCGTCTGTGCGCCCTCGTCCGCACACATCACGGGGACTATCCCAAGCCCCTTGAGCCGGACATAGGTGCCCAATAGTTCATCGATATTGCGATATTCAAAAGCGAAGTGCTGGAGCCGATGGTGACTAGCGCGATCGGGATCGGCAGAGAGCCCCGGTAGTTCCATAAACGCAAGCCGATGATTCCCTTCGTCGTTGCTCACCCACGCCGCCTTGATCTTCGGCGTGTTCTCACGGCTGCCCGCCGCGGAATCTGTCTGGTGGACGATCGTCATGCCCAGCAGCTTGCGATACCAGTCCAACAGGGGCTCAATATTGCCCGTCGTTAGACCCAGGTGGTGCAGTTTCGGATGGATAGTCGTTTCGGTATTCATGTCGTTTCTCCTTTTTGGTGCAATAACCTGATAAGAATTTGGCTCCTACCTCGCTTTGACTAAAGAGTCTGTGAGCCGCGCCGACGGGCGAGGCCGAGGCGGAAGATAGAGGTCGGCCGATGCGGCACAGCGTGCGGCACAAGCAAATCCGGACCCCAGCCGATGTCGAGTGTCGACGAACCCGGGAAGCTGCCGGCACGGTCGACATAAGCCGGCGATCTGTCCAACCCAACCGCCGGCGCGACCCGCGTCAGCAGGCCGATCGGCGAGTCCTGATCGACCAGGTAGCGTTCCAGCTCACTGTCCGCGATCGGAACCGTAGGTTCGCGGTTGTCGGCAAAACGCGTACCGAGCATCGCAGTCTTCGCCAGAGCCACGCGTACCAGCCAACCGCCACCTTCGTCGGCACGTAGGAGTAACGCGGCCAGTACACCGAGCGCGCCAAGGCAGCCTGAGCCGTAGTCGTTGAAGTAGGCCGGAATAAGCGCCGACTTTCCCATCGTGGCGCTGTGCAAAGCCGCGAGTCCGGTCGTCGCTTGCGCCAACTGCTCCCAGCCTCGGCGCTCGGCCCAGGGGCCCTGGAAGCCATACGCATTGACCTCAACATAGATCAGGCGCGGATTGATCTTCCGCAACTCCTCGGGACCGAAACCGCGCTGGACGAAGGATCCCCAGCGAAACCCCTGCACGAATACATCGCAGTCGCGCACCAGTTCCAGTACCCGCGCCCGGTCGCTTGTGGACCGCAGGTCCACGTAGGTGTTTTTCTTTCCGAAGGATGTGTCGATGTCGAAACCGAGAATGTGGTCCTGATACGGATAACGGCAGTGGATAACGTCGGCGCCATGTTCAGCCAGCAGCTTGGCGATGGCCGGTCCGGCGATGACATGCGTGAAATCGAGGACACGAAGCCGCTCCAAAGGCCGAAACGCAGCCGGCTCGAAGGGGACTGGAGCACCGTCGGAGAGCTTGGCGAGTTCGATCGGCGGCACGCCCGCCAGCGCCTGGCCTTGGGGATGTTTACACCATTCCTCCGGGCTGCGCTTGACGGCGGCGCACATGCCGAGGGCGGAGAGTTCGTCCTCGAGCGCCTGGGCATCGTGTTTGGCCACGCGTTTTCCGATGGCCTCGCGGTCACTCGGGCAATCCAGAAAACGGAGGAGGCCATTGCGCAGGTGCTGGTAAGCGCCGTTGAAGACAATTTCGCGGCCATCGCGGGTCTGATAGAAACCGTTCACCGGGGTGAAAACCTCGCCGATGTCGAATTGCCAGCCGCTCTGGAAGAAGTACGCAACCTCGTTGAACAGCAGAGCGGCGTGGCGCCGGTCGACCTTCACCTGCTGCGTGCCAAGGCCCCGGCGCTCGCCGATCGACGCCACGGCGCTGCCGATGGCGCCCATCAGCGTCACCGCAAAGTCTGCAGTCTCGACGACGGAATCGATGCAACTCTGAGACTGCTCGACTTGAACCGCATGCGCGGCCGGTACGGGCAGTTTTAGTCCTCGCGTGATTTCCGCCAGGATTTGCTTTTGTCGTTCGCTATACATGCCGCGTCACCATCTTCCTTCGGCCAGCCAGCGCAAGCCGCCAATGCCGGGCAGGAACACGTGCTCGCCTCCCTTGGTGACCACGAACGAGGGCAAACCCTCGAATCGCCTTCGCGCCGGTTTGGCCGGAAAGGTGAACTGGCCAGCTTCTGCGTGGTTGCCCGCGATCGGATCCTTTTCATCGCCAGCGGAAATAAAATCACCGTCGTTGACCCATTGCGATTGGACAAACTCGAATTGCCGTTCGGGATTCGTGTTGACGAACGCAATTACGGTGCCGCGCGCGACCCCGTCATCTTCGAGAATGTCCTCGGGCAGCATCGGACCATAGGTCGAGCCACGCCGGAAAATCCGATGGAGCCGCGCGTTCACGATAGAGTCATGAAGTGAGTCTCTGGGGTTGACGCGGCGGAGGTGGGAACCCGCCGGTGTCCTCAGGCCCTTCGGATCGTCGTCATAGTACTCGAACGCGTTGTTTCGAAGGGAATCCTTCGCGATCTCGGGATCATCGTGATCCGGCGACAACGCCAAGGGACATCCACTACGCCAACGGCCCACCATCTTCGCCGCAATCAACTCCTCGTCCCCAAGACTCTTTGCGCGTTCTCGGAGGAAGCGACGAAACTGTGCGACGTTTTGATGGAGCTTGCGGATCGACAGATAGGTCCCATTCCTCCATAAGGCTTCGGGCCCAGGCCCTTTCGCACGTTCGCCGAGTTCGTTGACATATCCCAGGAAAAATTCGCCCGCCTTGAACTGCTCCCCCTGCCCTGGAAGGGGGGGACCTCCCTGCCCCTCAATATATGGCCGGCTGATTCCGTCGACGAATCCAAAGTGCTCGCGAAAATTCTCCGGGAGAGCGATGTCCAGTTGACCTATCACCTCCACGCCCGGCAATCCCTGCAGAGCGGCGTGGCCAATCGCGAGCTTCGCTTCGAGCCGCTCGCGGGTACGGGCCATTAGCATCAGGGCGGTGTGAAGGTCTGAACTGCCAAACGGGTGATCCCAATTCGCAGGATCGCTTTCGCCAATGTCGCCGAGATACTCCTTGCGCTCGGCCATGCCGATTCGAAACTCTTGCGGGAAACCGTCCAGAATGGAAGGCGGTAAACCCAATTGCGCCAGACCCCTATGGGTGAACACGATATTGATCCACGATTCATCGACCGGCTTTTGCCACTCGGCCGATGTCGTGATCTTCGGTATCAAGCGGCTCAGAAGCGTTCGCGCGTGCTCTGGATCGTTGATGCGCAGGAAGACGTACGCGCCGCAGTACGGCATCGGTCGATGACGAAGTGCCGTGGCCTGGATATCGGAAAGTTCGAGAGTTTGCGTCACTGTTCCGCTACCTCGCGGCGTTACGGCCGGGTAAAGCCATAAGCCTTCCAGTTCGTCAACACCCGCTCCTGAAGTTCCCGAGGAAATGATCCGGTGAAGGAGCTGCGTTTCGGCAAGTTATCTCCCCACTCATCCGGGGGCAAGCAGTTATAGATGACTTTCGTCGAGATCCCTGCGTGCTTTTCGGACGTCTTCAAGAACGCCACCAGCGGGCTGATGATTTCGTTGCCGAAATGAATCTCGCCCGTTCGCGGGTGGCAGCGCGTGGCAAAAGCCCACACCAGTTCCTGAAGATTGGTGGGATCGATATCGTCGTTTAAGACCAGAATCTTGGGTACCTGCAGTCCGCACTTGGCCTCGAAGAGAATTGAGCCGATTTTTTGGCACAGTTGCTCGGCCGTGCAATTGAGTTGCTGGCGCCAACTCCGCGGCATCGTCACGACTAACCAGTGAATCGCACTTTCCAGAGGAACCCAGGCCAATGTCGCCGGGATGCCGTGCTCTCGCAACTGTGTCAGCGCTTCGGCGGCCAGCGGGAGCCCCCAGGCGGTGTGATCTTCGTCCACCGGTCCGCCGGCTACCGTGATCGGCAGGATTGGCTGATTGCGGAACGTGATTGCCGAGACGTTGTAGACCGGCTGTGGAATGCCTGGGCCGCTCCACATGTAGCCCGCATATTCGCCCATGGGGCCTTCGCTCGCCATTTCTGTATTCGAAAGCGTTCCTTCGATGACCATCTCCGCGGTGGCGGGAACCTCCAGATCCGAGGTCTCGCATTTCACGACTTTAATCGGCGCCCCGAAGTAAGCTCCCGCATAATCCCCCTCGCTGATGAAGGCAGGCAGAGGCATGCCGCACACAAACGGCAGAAACGGTTCGCAACCCTGCACCAGCGCGAACGGCGTAGGTTTTCCGATATCCTTCCACATCTTGTGAATCATGCCAACGTGTTGAAGAGGATGAACGATTCCCGTCATCCTGTTCTTATCCACGATCATGATTCGGGCAATCGACCAGTTCGTCCATTTCTTGTCCGGACTCTGCACGACGATCGCGCCCAGAGTATTGAAGTAGCGACCACCGTCGCCTTCGTGCATCAGGGGAGTGGGAAACCGGAATAAATCCACGTCGGCTCCGAGCGCGATATTCTCCTTGCAGGGGCCGGTCTCGATCCGTATCGGCGGAATGCCTTTTCGGGTGCGCGCATCGGCGAGGGCGCGAATGATTTCTTGTCCCCCTACGCCTGGATCGAGGCCGAGCGACAGGGCCACGCGCGATAGATAAAGTCCTGGCTGACGACTGGTGCCCGCCGGCGCACCGAGCACGCGGCATCCCTTTTCTGCGCCCTTGATCGTGTTGAACAGGGCAGCCGGTCCACCCGTTTCATAGCAGCGGCGCGTGATGGCCGCGATTTCGAGATTCCAATCGACCTCTTTGTCTACTTCTTGAAGTTCGCCCAGCGCCTTGAGAGCATCAATATACTCGCGCAGGCTCTTGATGTGTTTCATGGTTGCCCTTTCTTTGATCTTCTTGTGTGCAAAAACCGGCGGCTGACGGAGCGCCATCCGATTCTTCGCCCCAGCGTTGAAAATCGCTGTCGATATCAAACAGGTCGAGTGCTCTGCCGATGGTGTGCCTCACCATGTCGTCAAGCGTCCGGGGACGCGCATAGAACGCGGGAACCGGCGGGGCGATGATCGCCCCGCTTTCGGTAAGAGCGAGCATATTCCTGATGTGGATCGCCGTTAGCGGGGATTCCCGTAACAGCAAGACCAGGCGGCGGCGCTCCTTCAGCACGACGTCGCCGGCCCGCGTGAGCAGATTGGTGGTAATGCCATTGGCTAGTTCCGACATGGTCTTGACCGAGCATGGGGCGACGATCATGCCCATCGTTCGGAACGACCCGCTTGCGATGGCAGCGCCGACGTCTCCGATCGGGTAGCTGACGGCCGCAAGATCGCGAAGGTTTTGAGACGATAGATTGGTCTCGTAACTGCGCGTAAGTTCGGCGGCCTTTGACACAACCAGATGCGATTCGATACCGGCTTCCCGAAGCGCCTCGAGCAGCCGGATTCCGTACACTATTCCTGTGGCGCCACTGATACCCACGATGAGCCGGCGCTTCCGCGGGCGATTTTCCGGTTCCGGAATGTGTGCGATGGTAGTCATCGTCGATAGGATTAGCTGGCTGCGTCCAACATCTCGTTGAACGCGTTGCTCAGGCGCTGCATCTTCGCGACGTCGCGGACCGAGACATCCGGATTTGCGACAAAGAAGAGATCCGCTTGGACCGCGCAACCGAGGAGTTTCTCGACAGACTCGGGATCGTTCGATCCCTTAAAGCCGTCCCAGACGCCGACAAAGATCTGGTCAAGCCACGGGCTAGCCACGGTGAGGATGTCTTTGATGTAAGGCTTGAAGTCGCCATCAAAGACGATAGAGAACCAGATGCGGGTGTCATTATCGAGCAACATGACGCGGAAGTCGTGAACCGTGCCGACGCGCTTTTCCCAGTACCCGGCCTCAGCCTGGATCTGGGGCAGGCGCTCGCGGAAGATTTGGGCGCCGCCGGGAGCCACTTTGCCGATACCGGAGATCTCCCCCTTCCTCCCTATCCGCAGACCCGGACCGTCGGGCTGGCGGGTCACCTTTTGAGCCAATGCCGCGCGTTCGTTCTCAATCACTTTTGTGTTCATAGGATTCCTTTCGTTAGCTCCTCGTTAACCTCATCCTGCGTCGGCGCCGACGACTTGCCCCAGGATCGCCGAAGCATCCAGAAACTCGTACTCCTCGACAATCTTGCCGCCAACCCAACGGGCGATGGTCGCGAACGTTGTCTCGAACGTCCGATGGCTTGGTTCCACCGTCTTGCCTTCCCCCGTCTTGAGCCGACCTGTCATGCTTCCCGTGAAGCTCGCAATCGTGCAGGTCCACTCTCGGTCAGAGAGCGCCACGACGTAGGGCGAGTTGTGGACCCGGTTGTCGGCCGAAAGCGCGCAGAACTCTTTCGCATGGCGAAGGTGCTCGGCCTTTCCTTCCGGCTGCGCATTGCCTTGCATCCAACCGCGAAATGTGTCGTCCAAAAGGGCGCTATAGGCATCCCAATCCCGCGAGTTATAGGCATTATCGAGCGCCGTAAAACGACTCAGATTATCGGTCATGGCGTGCTCCAGGAATCACTCCACAAGCTTGGCGAAAGGGCACGAGTGCCAACCACCGGTGCGCTGGGCTGCGGAGACTTCGTAAACGCCGCGTCGCACCTGGACAATTGGGTCGTCGGAAAGTTCGATGCCGTCGGTGATTCGAGTCGGGTCATGCAGCATGATTCGGTCGCCGATTTCCTCGATAGAAGTGGCTGTGACCACCTCCAGATGCCCAATCACGACCTGTTTGCGGCCGGCCGGCCAGACTTGCGTGGGATCGTCCAACGGATCGCCTGGCTCGGCGAATTCGAGCGTGAGTGAATACCTCACCGGTCCACGTTTGACACGGTCTGCCATTTCGTCAAACAAGTGATCATGGGGGTGCTTTTGCAACTCCTCAAGCGGCTGCCCCGCAACCCCGTCGTCTGGGATCCAGTGGTACTTCGCATAGCGCGCAACTTCCTCGGTATTGATAAAGCGGAACGCGTGAACCCCGTTGAATCTCGTTTTTGAGAAGCTGACCGGCGCCAGCATTTCGTCGCGCAGCTTCAATGCGGCTGCCGTCGCGGGATGTGCCGTGAGAAACGCCTGCAGCTTGACCTTATCCGGCTTATTAGTGCCCGGCACAGGCGCAACCGCCTCGGCGAATCCTACCAATTCGTCCGGCTTTCGAATGAAGAATGTCGGGGCGTTGAGCATGACCAGATCCGTGACGCGGCCGTCAGGCAGATAGAACTTCGCCGCCATGCCAACGGTTTTCGTCGGTGGCGAATCCGGGTTACCTCCGCCCAACGAAAAGCGAAGCGTCACCGGAAGTGGATCTCCTTGCAGGTGTACGGCCCTCGTGTATTGCTTTGCCTCAGGGGTAGCTTTGAAGGTGCCGCGGTAGAACTGCCCCGTGGCATGCAGGGCGCGGTAGCTGGGGTGAAAACCCAATGCCCCGTGAATCGCATCGACCATTTTTTCCGCGAGGACATACTGACTGTTTTGCATGATGATTCCTTTTCCCTTAGGGTTATAAACTGCCTGGAATGCATACCGCCCGGCCGCGAAGTTTGCCGTTCCTAAGATCGTTGTATCCATCCTCGACGCGGCTGAGCGGATAGCGATCCTCAATCGTCTCGATTCGTCCCAGCCGCGCGAGTTCGATGACCTCGCGAAGATTGACCGTGCCGCCGTTGAGGCTGGTGGCTAGCTGAGCACCCCAGGGCACTTCGTGCAATCCGAACGGTACGGTCTTGAGCGCGGCGCCGACGAGTGTCAAGCGCCCGAGCCGGGCCAGAGCGGCGATGCCGGTTTTCAGCGTGGGTTCCGCTCCCACGCAGTCCAGCACAAACGTCGCCCCGGCGCCGGACGTGATTTCCCGGATGTTCGCCGCCGTTTGAGCGTCACTTTGGATTACGTGGTCGGCGCCGTGGCTTTTCGCCAATTGCAAATGTGCTTCGTCAGTATCCGCGGCAATCACCCGAGCGGCACAAAGACTGCGGAGGAATTGAACAGCAAGCAGCCCTAGACCACCGACGCCGATCACTACTGCGGTAGACCCTGGCACCAGTGACGGCAAGGCCGGCTTAATCGCCGTGTAGGTCGTGAGTCCGGCATCCGTCAACGGTGCTGCCAGCACCGGATCGAGATCGCCCATAGGAACGGTAAAGCGAGCCTCAGCTACCATGTAGTTCGCAAGACCGCCATCGAATCCAATACCGGCGCCCATCATGCGCGATAGGTAGTGGCAAAAGTTCTCTTCGCCGCGCCGGCATGGCGGGCAATGTCCGCAGCTTCCCCACAAGGGCAACACCGCCACAGGCTCGCCACTTTTGAAGCCGACGACACCCTGGCCGATCTCTGCGACCCAACCGGCGACTTCGTGCCCCAGTGTGAACGGAGGTTGCATGTCGGCCCAATCCGTTTTAGTGCGGCGCATTAAACCCAAGTCGGTGTGGCACAGTCCACAACCTCCGACTTTGATGAGCAGTTGCCCCGAACCCGGTGATGGTCTTGGGACGTCTTGGAGTTGGGGCGGTTCTTGGGGTTTTACCAGGCGATAAGCGATCATCTATTCATTTCCTTAAGTGATTGAGAGACAGTGTTTGGCGATTGCGCCTTTTTGGCATTTCAAAATCGAGGCGTTCCGATGCCAATTTCGAGGCTCCGCACCAGCGATGCCGGCGAAGTTCCCTTGGTTGGAGAGGCGGCCCTTCATATTCTCAAAGAGCTTATGAGCCGCGGTACTATTGGTGACGGTTCGGTTGAAAAACAGTAACCGCCCTCGGTGCCGCAGTTGCTGCGAACGCACCTAAAGGAAAAAACGCGAATACCAATCGTCTTCGTGAAGGAGGCAATAATCCCAAGGGAAGGCGACGCGTTGTGCGACTGTCCTGGATGTCGCTAGCAGCGTGAGCGGAGCCGTTTCATCGACCAGGGTCCCCCGAGCTTCCAGGGCATGGCCGAACATGCGCTTGGCATATCACTTGCCGAGCCGCAAGGTCGATCGCGTGTAACTAGGATCGCTGGCGGATGACCAGCTCCTGCGTAAGTCAAACGCCGGTCTCGATCAATGCGTGCGCCCTGCGAGGCTAACCGGCTCTTGGCCGAAAACATCGTAAAATCACACGTTCGCGCGCCCCTGGCCGAAATGAAGCAGGCGATCCTCGACGACGTTGCGGCATGGCGTCAAAGACCTGCGACTGACGACGTATCGATGGTGCTGGTGGAAGTCGGCTGACCGGAGCTGGAGCCGGAACATCACCAAATTCGATTCGCATCGCTCATGCAGCCTTGACCGTGAGCTCCGTAGGTCACCTGGACGGGAAACGCCCATTGATGACGGTGGCATTCGCCAGATAGATCAAACCCCGTAGCGTTTACGACTATCCCAAAGTGGCATGTCGATCAGTCCGATGAACCGTCGACGGATCAGTAATCAAAAGCCTTCGGGTCGGTGGCCCGCGAAATGACAATCTCGTGGACACATTACTCCGTGGCCCTGGATGCGACATGTTTTACCGCCCATAGCCTCGACTTCTGTTGCGTTCTGCTTCCTTCGTTAAGCCTTGGCGTTCGAAAGCGATAGCAGCGTCGGCGATTGCTTTCTGATAGCGACCGAGCCATCCATCCCAACCGTCGTCCTGAGGAACAATGCCACGCCGGATAAGAAGTTGGGCGGTCTCGCGAAGGTGGAGCTTGTTGCGTAGGATCGACTCTGCATCGCCTAACTCGTGGATCTGCAGCGCCTGCCGGCCATCCGCCGTAAACAGCTTGCGAAACCGAACGAGCGAATTCGTACGCAGGCCACCGCGATTCCGTGCCGCTTCCATTTCTGGCGTTTGGTAAACATAGTGGACTCGCGCGTCCGTTCCCTCCAGCATGAGGTAACTGCGTCCTGAGGACTCCTCCTCTCCGTGCACCAAGATCCTGCCCTCCAAGGTCGTGAGCTGGCGAAAGTCAACAACCGCCAGCGGGAGCCGCTCATCGGACATCAACGCTCCGTGTGCCGCCAGTGTCTTTTGGTGGTCAGCACTGAGTTGCATGGCTCGCAGGACATTCTCGAAGTCCCGCCGTACCCGCCAGCTCTTTGGGCTCATGGACTCAGCCAGCCCCATCGATTCAAGAACCATCAGGCGCTCTACCGCACGCCGTTCCGTAAGCGACATCCCTGGACCCAGTCCGGCTCGGCTCGGGTCCTTCGTCACTGTGAAGAATGGGGAGGCCGGTTCTACGGCATTGTCGGCATCGCGCTGGATAGTTCGATCAAGCGATGTGTAGCGGTGCTGGTGGACTTCCCTTCGCTGCGCGTCGGCCGCATCGAACTCGGTGCGATACCCAAGCTGGCGCGTGCACAGATTTTCCGCGACTTCGCGGATGCCTCCCCGAATGTAATCCCGGCTGAGTCGAACCTGCCGCCCTTCTAT
>Ga0302324_100007790_pt1 | contig 22684 bp, 20 predicted proteins | sample Palsa_T0_1_FD_201949 | JGI IMG/M metagenome (GOLD analysis project Ga0302324, IMG submission 201949) | Peat permafrost microbial communities from Stordalen Mire near Abisko, Sweden - Palsa_T0_1 | ecosystem: Environmental > Terrestrial > Soil > Palsa > Peat permafrost | place: Sweden: Abisko...
TCGCCAGCTATCGAACCTAACCATCAATTGGTTGGGCAATTGTTCGAGTGGGTCCTTCCCCCACTGGTAATCAGCCCTGTTCGGGCGCACGCCGAAGCCTTGACCCTACAAACACTGGCGGGTTTTCACCCCAATAGTGCAGAACTGATGACCCGGAACATCAGGTCGATTTCGGAAAGGTTGAGCAAAACCAAACCGGCTTGAAGCTGTTCGAGATTGGCGCCGTTAGCGGCGCCCCCTCATCGGAAAGCGGAAACAGCTGGAGCGTTTCCGATCCTACGAACCACTGAAGGTTTGGTTGAGCAGCGCCGCCAGACGGTAGCCCGCTTTGGCCAGCTGCTCGTTGATCACGGGTATGGCCTGTTTGAAATAACCGTCCGAAATCGAGATTTTCAGCGCCGCGACCTTGTCGCGCTCGGCATTGCAATTAGCCTGCGGGTCTGGCTTTTCCAGCGGAATTGATGGCTTCAGATCGCCGTACGCCACCGATTTGGCCAAAGCGAACCCTTCCCAGGCCCATGCGACGGGGTCCGGCTTTTGTTCGCCCCACTCTTTCCAGTTATCCGCAAAATGCAGGTCGAGTTCCGATGCCAGATCTGTCTGAGTAAGCTTCTTGCTCGTCTGTTCATGCTGGATCAGTTTGTAATCCCAGATGGCGTGCAGGTTGGCGGGGCGATCTTCGGCGTAGAACTGTATGGACGTGCAGTTGCCGCCGTGATCGTCATTGTCGGAGTCGTGCAGAGGCTGATGAATATCCCCCACGAAGTGGATGACATAGCGGAGCGCGGTGGCGCGTTCGGCCGCGGAGCGGGAGGCATCGCGCAGAATTCCCCATTCGTATTCGATCGCGTTTGTCACGCATCCGGGCCGGTCCTTGCCTCCCACCGACGGGCCTATCGGAGGGCACCAGGGCGTGAGGCTGGTACGGCCGTCCACTGTCAAGGGAGCCACGGTCAACGGAATGTCGACGTAGTGCCAGACGCCGGTCTTCTCGGCGTTCTTCGTGTCGTCGGCCCAGGTGGCGGCGTCCGCCATGGAGTCGGCCGGGCGATCCTTACAGAAACGATTGACAGCGGGATCGATAGGACTCTGTTTCAGAAGTTGATCTACGGCGGCGGCAGCGGCGGGCGTCAGATGCGCACGCGCGATCAGCGCCACAATCTGATGGCCTTCACAGCCCCAGCCGAACGCGGACCCACAGGACAGAGAAGCAACCAGGGCAATCAGAAGCAGCGAACGCATGCCTTGCCATTATTTCAGATGGCGGCGGAGCGTGAAGGCGTCGCGGCGAGCGTTATCTGTTTCCAGGCGTTTCCAGTCGTCCTGCACGTAGATCAGCTTGCCGGTGACGTGGTTGGAGCGCTCGGACGCCAGAAAAAGCGCCAGCTGGATCTGTTTTTCGGGAGCGGTTCCTCCGGTCAGGCGAACCCTCTCCGCCAGTTCCACCTCGTCCGGGCCGGCGGCGCTGCCGGCCCGAAGAATTTCGTCCGTCATGCTGGTGTTGGCCTCGCCCGGAAAGATGGAGTTGATCTGCACGTTGCGGTCGCGAATCTCTTCCGCGACGGTTTCCACAAATCGAACCAGTGCGGCCTCGCTGGCGGCGTAAGGGGCGAAATTAGGCCGCGCATTGGCAGCGCCCGCTCCGGAAATGACGATGATCTTTCCGGATCTGCGTTGCAGCATATGGGGCAGTACGGCGCGGCAGCAATTCATCACGCCCAGTACGTTGGTGTCGAAAACTTCGTGCCATTGGCGCGGTTTTTGTTCGGCAAACGGCCCGATCGGCCCTTGCACCCCGGCGTTAGCGATCAGCGCGTTGACGCCGCCCCATGTGCCCGTCATTCTCTCGACGCAGGCGCATACCTGTTCGAAATCGCAGACATCGGCGCGCAGACGCAGGGCCGTGCCCTTGGCGTGTTCGATTTCCAGCTTGGTGACGTCGAGTTCGGCCTCGTTACGGCCGAGGAGGCCAACCCTCGCTCCGGCGTGCGCGAAACCTATAGCGAGTCGTTTGCCGATTCCACGTCCGGCTCCGGTAATCAGGACAGCTGCATTCTGCGGGGAACGCAAACGGTATTCTATACCCTTCCGCGTGAAGCCTACAGGCGGCGCTCGGTAATCGATACGCGCGAAGCGAGGCGAAACCGGATGACGGTTTCGCTGGGAATGGTGACTGGTTTGGGACCGGTGAGCGCAGCCGCTCCCGCGCCGATGCCGCCACCTGCTCCGGCGCCGATTGCCGCTCCCACGCCGCCACCCGCGATGGCGCCGATAATCGTTCCCAGGGCCGCTCCGCCGCCGATCTTTTCGGCGGCGCCTCGCGAGAAGGAATCGCCACGCTTGAACCAGGGATCTGAGGAGACTGCAACGCGCTGGCCGTCGGCGGTAGTGACATCGAGCAGGCGCAGTTCGATGGATGAAACCCCGCTCATGCGGCCGGCGCGGCGGGCATCGGCGATGCGACCGGTAACCCGCGCCCCGCGTTCGGCAACGATCAGGCCGTCAACAACAAGGGGATCGGCGAGGGTGGCCTGAAATGTATCCCCGGAGACTGCGCGTTCGGTGGAAAGCGTCTCAGCCAGGCGAATCGTTACGGAAGCACCGGCCAGTAAGGCAACCTGCCGGGGTGGTGGAGTTGTGACGTGGGGCGGCTCCGCTATTACTGGCGGTGGCTGATACGGCACCGGAGCGACCGCGGGTTCGATCGCTTTGGCGAATTCCACGGGTGGCTTGGGCGATTGGCGCGCGGGCCGTTCCACATGCGAAGGTTCCGAATAAATGGGTGGCGGTGCGGGCGCGATGACCGCTGGCTGCACGGCTGGCGTTGTCCGCTGGACCGCAGGCAGGGGGGCCGCCGCCGCGGGCGGAGTGGCCACGGGTGCGGGCACAGCCGCATGAACGCGTGAAGGCGGTAACGGCGGCGGTTCGGCCATGCGCACCGCCAAACCTCCCGCGAGCGCTGCGCCAATTACCAGTAAACCGATATGCAGCGGCTTCATCCAACTACCTCGACGCTAAACTGATTATGTGAGTTTCCCCGGCAAACTTCAGATCGGAAAGATCACGATCGCGCCCGCGACCGTACTCGCGCCCATGGCGGGCGTGACCGATACGGTTTTCCGGCGCTTCATCCGTAATCTCGGCGGATGTGGTCTTATTATGACCGAATTTACGAGTTCGCATGGTGTGAGTGCTCACCTCCGCGCGGAAGGTAAGGCAAAAACGCCCAACCGGACGTTGCGGCGTTACCTGGCTTTCGAACCTGAGGAGCATCCGATTTCCGCGCAGCTTTTCGGTTCCGACCCCGAAATTATGGCGGATGCCGCGCGGGTCTGCGAAGACCTGGGGTTCGACATCCTCGATCTGAACTTCGGGTGTCCGGTGAATAAGGTGGTGAAGTGCAATGGCGGGTCTGGGCTGCTGCGCGATCTGCCGCTGGTGGAGAGGGTGCTGCGCAGCGTGCGGGCGGCGATCTCGATTCCGTTCACGTGCAAGTTCCGCGCGGGGTGGAGCGACCGGGAACTGGTGATGGTGCAGATGGCGAAGCTCGCGGAGGACTGCGGGCTGCAGGCTGTCGCGCTGCATCCGCGGACTCGTGAGCAGGGTTACAGCGGGAAGGCGGACTGGACTCGGATTGCCGCGATTAAAGCCGAAGTGAAGATTCCTGTGATCGGGAATGGTGACATTATTACGCCGGCAGATGCGGTTCGGATGATTCAGGAGACGGGCTGCGATGCGGTGATGGTGGGGCGGACAGCTTCATCGAATCCGTGGATCTTCCGGCAGATCGAGCAGTACCTCGCGACGGGGCGTTACGATGAGCCGACGCATCTGGATCGCTACCGGATGATGCGGACCTATTACGCGATGCTGATGGAGCGCAAGGAAGAAGACTCGACGGGGAAGATGAAGCAGTTCGCGACCTATTTCACGCATGGAGTGCGGGGAGGGGCGAAGCTTCGGACATCGATTTACCACGCGAAAGAGGCGCGGGAGATTGTGGGGCTGGTGGATGAGTTCTTCGTGGAACCTGAAGCGCATTGGGTGGAGGATGGATTTTCGGCGCCGCCAGTTTTTGAATCGTGCGATAGTTTCATTGGCGCGTGATGCATAGCACCGATTCTCGCAAAGGCCGATAAGAACCGGTCCGCGCGACACTTGACGGGATCCCATCCGTTGATTGTATATGATAGTCATATACCGATACCGTGCCGCCGGCGAGCGATCTCCTGGAAAACTGCACCGGATTTCAGTGGGACGATGCGAACATCGACAAGAATTGGGAACGACACAAGGTTACACCTGAAGACGCCGAGGACGTCTTTTTTCATGAGCCACTGGTGGTGGGTGGCGATGTCGGGCATTCGAATCGGGAGAAACGATATTACGCCCTCGGCCAAACGGCCTTTGGTCGGCGGCTGTTTGTTGCCTTCGCAATTCGCGAAAACCTGATTCGGGTGATTTCAGCAAGGGATATGAATCGAAACGAAACAGAGATCTACCGGCGATATGAAAAAGAAGGTACCTGAGTTCAGAAACGAAGAGGACGAAAGGAAGTTCTGGGCCTCGGCGGATTCGACCGAGTACGTGGACTGGGCCTCCGGTAAGCGAACGAAACTCGTCCAGCTAAAGCCTTCATTGAAGACGATTTCGCTGCGCCTGCCCGTTTCGATGATAGAAGATCTCAAAGTGCTGGCTAACAAGCGCGACGTTCCCTATCAGTCGCTGCTGAAGGTATTCCTGTCCGAACGGTTGGCGCAGGAGCGCGGGACTCGATAACTTACTTCGCCTCGCTCATCGGATTCAGGAATTTCAGGCCCGCAAAGCGTTTTTCATTATCCGTGACGACGATGCAGTCGTTGGCTTCGCCGATAGCCGCGAGAATCATATCCAGCGGACTGCGCGACCGGCCAGTCGCCGTGCCTTCGGCCATCAGCCGTGCCCAGATAAGGCCCGCTTTCTCATCGAACGCAAGTACGCGTCCGGCGAATAATGCCTGCGGGCCTTCAGAACCGGAGAACCACTCCTCCAGTTGCCGGCGTTTTTTCCCGGAGGGCTTTTCGAGAACGCCCCGACGGATCTCCGCGACCGTAAGGGACGAGATAAACAGATCCTCGTCCTCTTGTTCGGCCATCCAGGCCACGAGGGCCGCGGAAGGCTCGGGTTTGGTCACGCTACTGATGATATTTGTGTCGAGCAGATACCCGCTCACAGGTCATGCTCACAGGTCATGCTTACATACAGGTCAGTGGTACGACTGGGAACGACGGGACGGGTGACGTCGGCGCCTACCAGCGGTGAGCGGCGCAACGCCTGCAGGATTCCGCCTCTCTTGGGAGGTTCGCCGGAGATCGTGCGGTTCACAACAGCGCGGATCTGATTGGCGTCCGGGCTGTCGTTCGCAAGAAGTCTGGCGAACGACCGGATCAGTTCGCGATCGGCGTCCAGACCGAGAACCTCGAAGCGCGCCATGCCTCGCGCCTCCAGCCGTTTCCGAAAATTGTCAACTGCCCGTTTTTGTGAAGTTCCGATCAAGGCTGGCTCCCTTATGTCCGGCAATATATCCAGATCATAACACAAAAAACGCTAATCCGCGCCAGAGATACTATGCAACACTTCTTCGGCCTGCGCCGGGGTGAAACTTTCCACCTTCGCCGAATGGTTCATGGAGCAGAACTTCGGTCCGCACATGGAGCAGAAGGCAGCGTCCTTAAAGCCCTCTTCGGGCAGTGTTTCATCGTGCATGGACCTTGCTGTTTCGGGGTCCAGTGAAAGTTCGAACTGCTTGTTCCAGTCGAAGCGATAGCGTGCCCGCGATAATTCGTCGTCGCGGTCCCGCGCGCCGGGACGGTGCCGCGCGATATCCGCTGCATGCGCCGCAATCTTGTAGGCGATGATCCCGGCCTTCACGTCTTCGCGGTTCGGAAGTCCCAGATGTTCCTTGGGCGTCACGTAGCAAAGCATCGATGCGCCGTGCCAGCCGATCATCGCCGCGCCGATGGCCGAAGTGATATGGTCATAACCCGGCGCGATATCCGTTACCAACGGGCCTAATGTATAGAACGGTGCGTCGTGGCACAACTCGCGCTCTTTGACGACCTGCATTTCGATCTGGTCGAGCGGGATATGGCCGGGGCCTTCGATCATCACCTGAACATCGTATTCCCAAGCCTTTTTCGTCAGTTCGCCGAGGGTCTTGAGTTCCGCGAACTGCGCGGCATCGCTCGCATCGGCGATACAGCCAGGGCGCAAACCATCGCCCAGGGAAAAGCTCACATCGTGCTTCTGAAAGATCTTGCAGATTTCGTCGAAATGCTCGTACAGCAGGTTCTGGCGATGGTTCTTCACCATCCATTCCGCCAGGATCGCGCCGCCGCGGCTGACGATTCCGGTGATGCGTTTCGAGGCCAGCGGCACATACTGCACGAGCACGCCGGCGTGGATGGTCATGTAATCGACGCCCTGCTCGGCCTGCTCTTCGATTACTTCGAGCATCACGTTGATATTGAGATCTTCGACGCGCCGGACACGCGAAAGCGCTTCGTAGATGGGCACGGTACCGATGGGCACGGGCGAATCCGCGATGATGGCTTTGCGGATCTCCGGGATGTCGCCGCCGGTGGAAAGATCCATGACGGTATCGGCTCCGAATTTCACCGCGTACTGCAGCTTGTCCAGTTCCTCACCGATGTTAGACGTGGTGGCGGAATTTCCGATGTTGGCGTTAATTTTGCAACTGGAAGCCACGCCGATACACATCGGCTCGAGGTTCGTGTGGTTGATATTCGCGGGGATGATCATGCGCCCGCGCGCCACTTCGTCGCACACGAGTTCGGGCGAAAGCCGCTCGCGGCGCGCGACATATTCCATCTCACCCGTGACCTGGCCCTTACGGGCATAGTGCATCTGGGTCCGGACGGGATCGGACCAACGTTTTTCAACCCACTGGGTGCGCATCAATAACGAGTTTACTTGGTCGTGAGCGAAGATTGCGTCTGGAGTCAAAGTATGTCTCCGAGCACGTCGTCAATCAGACTTCGGTCGCTGGCTACTTCTTCGGCGGGGCTCTCTGCCTCCTCCGGTTCGGTGTAATCGGTGTGGAACTCCGCCGTTTCGATATCGACACGGGCTTCCGGATGCAGCCGGTGAATATCCCACTCCGTGATCCAGCGCCGGATATAAGCGCGCAGAGGCGTGGTCTGCTCGCGCCGAACCGCGCCGCCCGCCGTGGGTTCCCATCCGTACGCTTGCGCATAGAGCGTACGGATGTGCGCATAGGTTTCGTCGAGCGCGTTCACGTCCGGACGCTTGAGCGAGATGCCGTCATCGGCCAGAAGGCGCATCCCGGCGAGGGCCATGGCGGGCGCTTCCGGATCCAGATTCACGCGGTTCCGCATCAGCGTCGGGACCTTTTCCAGATCGTGTTTGTCTTCGAGAATGGCGCGCGTGAAATCGTCCGTGATGGACAGGGCCGGGACCATGCACATTCCCGGCTCACCGGCCATCTTCATCAGGCGCGCGATTTCCACGTATGACCTGGCCCGCTGGAGCGCGCTGTAGGTGCCCACCAGTTCCACTTCATCGATGAGAATGACCCAGCCGGCATAACGCGCGGCGCGCATCAGGCGGCTGGCGAAGCGAAAGCGCTGAATGGCAAAGTCGCGCTGGCTGAGGAAGCCCGCGACGTAGGGCTCTCCGAGCTTTTTCAGACGGGAGCGCACGTCGCTGACAGGCAGTTTGGCGCCGGCCCAGAAACGAATGAGATGGTCGCGGAATTCATGGTCCGCGCTGAATTTTTCGAAGAGCAGAAGCGACGATGCAAAGCGCGGATCGACGCCGGACGAAGCATGGATTGCCCAGCGTTCGAAGTCGCGGAACTGCTCAGAGTTAAAGACCAGCTGGTTGGCGATTTCGAGGAACGCGGGCCCGGTGCGGCTGGGTAACGAGATGTTGTCCGCCGCGCCCTGGAAGAGCTTCACGGGGTCGTGCAGAGGCGTTTCTTTGTTGACGTAGACGCGGCTGACGGCGAATTTCCGGTCGAGCGCAATCTCACGGAGATACTCGAGGCAATGCGATTTGCCGGTACCGAAATCGCCCTTGATGAGCATGCCTTCGACGGCATTGCCAGCCGCGGCCGCTTCGAGCTGTTCGGTGAAGTCCGTCTCGATGCGGGGCTGATCGCAGCCGAGGGCGCGCACGCTGAGAGAATTCGGGACTCCGGCGCGCAGCGCTTCGATGGCGCTGCGCGCCTCGAACTTCACTTCCGGGCTGACACGAACCGGACTCATGCGGCCTCCCCAAGCCGCAGATCGCCAAGCCGGAAGAGCGGCGACAGCGGATTCTGCATGCCGCGGTTGCGGACATCGTCGAAAATGCGCATCTTGAGCGCCTGATAACGGTCCACGCCGCGCTTTTCGTCGGAGAGGAATTCGGGCGGCGCGAACACCACCGCGAACGTCGCGATCAGTTCGGAAGAACCATCCACCAGTTGCCGAAGCATTTCGTAAACCTCCGTGAGGGCGCTTGTCGAATAATAGATTCCTTCTTTGCGCTCGGCGCGTTTGACATTTTCGACGCAGCGCGAAATATCGAGCGTGAGCACCAGCCCCGGTTTGGCATTGCGCCGCAGCCAATAGGTGAGCGACTGCAGCATGAGACGCCCGTTGTGCCGTCCGATTTTCTGAAAGATTTTCGCCGATTTGATTTCGGAAACGCGCCCGAGCTCTCCGCGCAGCCAGAGTACGGTGGAGACGGCGGAGTGCTCGAGACCCGCCACCTGCGCCTTGCAGAGCTGCAGCATGGCGAGCCGGAATTCCTGGCTCATGTAGTAATCGCCGTAGAGGCTGTTCAGCCATTTCTTGAGAACCAGCCGGATTTCGGTTTCTTCCACGCCGTTTTCGGCTGCCATGGCGGCCAGATCGAAACCGGAGTCGCCGCGTACGAGGGTCCATCCCGCCTCGCGAAAGCCTTCGGCAACATAAGCCATGGCCAGGCCGGCCCAGTCGATTTGCTTCGCGATCTCGAAGAAGACGTAGTCGATGCGATGCAGTTTCACCGTCGCGCCGTCCAGGCCCACATTGATAAAGCCAAGGCTTTGGGCAAATTCGTCCAGTGTGTCCGAAATCTCCGCGAGGGATTCCGGGGCGCCGCAGAGGAACTTCACGGAGCCACCGCCGGACTGGATGTAGTCCGTAAGATATTCGCGTCCGGCGATCTCGATCCATTCGTGCATGGTTTACCTCTCAGCCTTGATCAAACCAGGCGTGATGAAATTTATCCCGTAGTACCGTTTTTCCGAACCGTCTTCCGCGATGCAGATGAGGGTCGCGGAGGCGTTCCGTGTTCCGGTACTGGCGGAAAAACGAAATTCTATCCCGTCGCCCAGCGCGGTGACGCCACTGCGGTCGAGGAGATAGAGGTCACGGGCGAAATCGTCGCGGGTATATTCCTTCGAGGCGCCGGGCATGAGCGTCAGAACATCATATATCTCGGCGAGCGTGAGCACGGGCGATTCGTTCTTTGCGGCGCAGTGTTTGTAGGCGCGGTGGATGAGACCGAGGAAGTCGGCGGGCTTGAAACGCGCGGGCTTCGATTGCAGCTTATAGAGCCTGGCGGCCAGCGCAGAGGGGCGGATGCCGCGCTCAGTTTTCTTGCCGATCTGGACGGCGCGCTCAGCGGGTTTCACCCGGACCAGCAGCGGGTAGGCGTAAAGTTTGCCATCCTGCGCGAAGACTTTCAGGCCTTTGGCTTCGGCGGCGGAGACGACTTCGGCCAGGTAGGCGTCGGGGAAGTAGCCGGTGTCGTCAAATTCGAACGATAGGGTGGCACATTGTTCCTGTGCGGCGGCGGAAAGTTCTTTGGCGTCGCCGACGGATTTGGCGATCTCGCGGAGGTCTCCGGACTGGGCCGCGGTTTTCAGTTTCTTAAGCCGTTTGGTGAGGGTATTGACGCGGTCGAGGGAACTTTCGACCTGCGTCTGGAAGGCTTCCAGGGATTGTTCGAGCATCGAAGTTCTCAGGGTAGCAGGAGAGAAGCCCCGGACGGGTAGCGATTCCGGGCGGTGTCTTCGCGTCCGTGATCGTTTTATCCCACGTCTGCGAAAACGGGCGATGCCGCGGGCAACCGTACCTCACAAGACTATTTCAACGGAATTGGGACAGCCTGCCAATCGCCGCCCCAATGTGACGGTTTCGGTCCCATTCTGAACTTCAATGTGGCGCCAGACTGAATTTGCTCCCACGTGATGAGCGGATCGTTCAGAGGTTTTCCCTCGAGCGTTGCAGACTGAATGTAAAGATTTCCGGCTGAGACATTTTCCGCTATCACCCGGAAGGTCTTTCCGCTCTGTACCCTCAAGCCCACCCGACTGTACATCGGGCTGCCGATCATGTACTCGCCGCTGGCCGGATTGACAGGGTAGAAGCCCATCGCCGTAAACAGCAGCCAGGCGGACATCTGGCCGCAGTCATCATCGCCATCGAGGCCGCCCGCATCGTAACCGTATTCGGCGGCGGCGATCCTGCGCACCATCGCCTGGGTCTTCCAGGGCTGCCCGGCAAAGTCATACAGGTACGCATAGTGGTGGCTCGGCTCGTTACTGTGCACGTTGTGTCCACCGCTGAAGTAAGCGTCCAGTTTTGCAGCGTACCGTTCTCTGCCGCCCATGAGTTCGATCAGCCCCGCCTGGTCGTGCAGCGGCGACCACGTGTAAGCCCAGCTATCGCCTTCGGTCCAGCCCGAAGCGGAACGATTTTCCTGCGTATCCTGCGAGCCGCCGATAGGAGCCCACCCGCCATCGGACGTCTTGCCATTCATAAGTCCTAACGCGGGGTTGAACAGATTGCGATCGTTCAGAGAACGGCGGAGGAAGAACCGGTAATCTTCCTCGCGGCCCAGGGCTTTCGCGATCTGTGCCACGCACCAGTCGTCATAGCTGTCCTCCAGGGTACTCGATGCGGCTTCGTCTGTCTTATCGGTAGGAATGTAACCAAGCTGTTTGTAGTAAGTCAGTCCGGCGCGGGCTTCATAGGGTGTTCGCTCTTCACGATCCAGCCAGCGCCGTGAAGTGTCTCCGTCCGGTGGAACCATGGCGTCTTTGAAGACGGCTTGCCAGGCAAGTTCGTGATCGAAGCCATGGAAGCCTTTACGGATTGCTTCCGCGACCAAAGAGTCGGCGTGGGTGCCAATCATGATATTCGTGTAGGATGGGTTCGGCCATTTCGGCATCCATCCGCCTTCCCGGAAGTTCTGAAGAAGGGCCGTGATCATGCCATCGATACGCTCCGGCGCAAGGAGCGTGAGCAGGCTGTTCTCCGCGCGGAAGGTGTCCCAGATCGAATAGGCCGTGTAGCTTTCGCCGGCGTGTACCCGGTCGTCGAAGGCACTGTAGTATCGGCCATATTCAGAGAAGATTCGCGGGTAGAGCAGCGAGTGGTAAAGAGCCGTGTAGAGGCGGGTTCTTTCGCGATCGGTGGCGCCTTCCACTTCGAGACGGCCCAGCTTTTCCACCCAGGCGGAATGCAGCCTGGCGCGCACCGCATCGAAATTCCAGTCCGGGATCTCGCGCCGGAGGTTGTCGCGCGCCTGGTCGATGCTCAGGAACGACGTGCCGACGCGAACTTCCACGAACTCACCGGGGCGGAATTCGGCGAAAGCCCCCCTGCTCACGGACGCGTCTTCTTTCTCCACGCCGTAGGTTCCGGCGTTCTGTGGGGCCTGCCGGAACTGAACGACGAAATAGCCTTTAAAGTTCGGCAGCTTATACGGCCCCAGGTGCGCATCCATGCGGTGAGGATTATAGCCAGTGATCTCCCCCGTGTTCCGACCGACGGCGGCAGCCCCTGGGACGCCCGGCCGGGACATTTCGACCAGCACACGCGCGACGCCGGCACTCGGAAAACCGAAACGAAGAAATGCGCAGCGCTCCGTCGCTGTCATCTCGGCGCGGATTTGGGCGCCTTCCGCGGTGCGGAGCGACACGGCGTAGTAATCCGGTTTGGCGGTTTCGCCGCTGTGGGAGAAAGCGAGTTGCCGAGCCTCCGGCGTGGTGCGGAGTTGACCCACCTGCGGCATCAGAGTGACATAACCGTAGTCGCCCATCCAGATGGCGGGCTGATGGGTGCCGATAAAGCCGCTGATGGCCTTGTCGTCGTACTCATAAGACGTGACGCTGATTTTGTTCTGGCGCGTCTGCGGCGTCCAGTTTGTCATTGCGAACGGAGGTGAGACAAACGGCATCGTACCGCCATAACCAATCTTGCTCTTCTGCGTTCCGATCAGGGGATTGACGTCGGCAAGCGCATCGCGATCAGCGGCGAAAAGATTGGGCGTAAGAAGGAGGCAGACCAGAAGCCGGTGCATGGATGATCATATCGTGGGGTCAAGGCTTCTACCTTGTCCCAATGGGCCTGCGGTCCACGAACCGCCATGAAAACCCAGGTAGGACAGGCCGTTTGGCCTGTCTGAGCGTGGGGTAGGCGCTTGCGCCTGCCCGCTCAGTGTACAACGATGCCGCCGAGTTTCCGCTCGGCGTTCCGCTACCTTGGGTATGCTTCCGTGGGTGGCCGCACAAGGAAAATCCCAGCGATTCGCGCCACCTCCCTGCTCGGCAATGTCTTGACACTAAGCTAGCCCACGCGCGCAACGCACCATCGCTTCCACGCTCATTCGGACGTCCGCCGCCGCGGTTCTCCAGGAAGACACGCTGATACGCATGGCGGCGCGGCCGTGCCACACCGTTTCTCCGCACCAGCATGTGCCATCCTTCTGAATCGCCCGCACCACGGCGCGCGTGCACGCATCCTCTCCAAAGCTCACCAGAACCTGGTTGCTGACCACGTCGTTCAGAATCTCGAATCCGGCCTCCCGGAGACCTACGGCGAACTGACGCGCCAACCCGCAGGTGCGTTCGACGAGATCGGCCAGTCCCGTACGGCCGAGGAACTTCAGCGCGGCCCAGACATCGATGCCCCGCGCCCTTCGCGACATCTCCGGCGAATGATGCCCAGGCTCCCGTCCCTTTCCCGGCTCCATATAGGCGCCGGCGGACGTGAACGCGCCCCTCAGGTGCGCGGCATTGCGCGTCAGCAGAATGCCGCTGTCGTAGTTCACATTCAGCCATTTGTGAGCGTCGAGCGACCAGGAATCGGCGTCTTCGTATCCGGCAGTCAGATGGTCGAACTCGCGGGAGACGCGCTGCCAGAGACCGAACGCCCCATCCACATGCACCCACGCGCCCGCCGCGTGAGCCTTTTCGCAGACTTCGCGTGCGCGGTCGAAAGAGCCCGAATTGACGTTGCCCGCCTGCAGCAGGACGATGGCGCGCCCGGGAATCGGGCCGATACATTCGGGGCGAATGCGGCCCTGCGAATCTGTAGGAACCATGATGACGCGTCGGCGCCCCAGGCCCAGCATGGCGATCGCTTTGAGCACGGAAGCATGCACTTCCTCACCTGCGATCACGGTGATGGGCGGCGCGCCGAACAGGCCATCTTCTTCCACGTTCCAACCGTCGCGCGCCAGCAGAGCGTGCCGCGCCGCCGCGAGGCCCGTGAAGTTCGCCATGGTCGCGCCGGTCACGAAGGCGCCGCCGCAGCCGGCGTCGAGACCTAATGCATCGACGATCCAGCCCAGTGCGATCTCTTCAAGCGCGGCCCCGGTGGGCGACATCGCCGTAAGAGTCGAGTTCTGGTCCCATGCGGCCGCCAGCCAGTTCGCCGCGAGCGCCACGGGAAGCACTCCGCCGATCACGTAGCCGAAGTAGCGGCTGCCTGTGGTCGCAACTGTCGCAGGCGACCCGATGTCATCGAGCAGCGCAAGAACGTCTGCGCCCAAGGAGGCCTCTTCCGGAAACGGTTCGCGGAAACGGGCCAGGGCTGCCACCGCTGCCTCGCAGGGCCTGACGCGCCGTTGGGAAATCGACCCGGCGTAGGCACTCGACCGGCGGTACGCGTCCGCCAGTAACTCTTTACAGTACGGTTCCATTGCCCTAGTATCCGACGCCTTTGGTACTTGAAAACAGGTCCAATTCAAACAATAATGGACCTAATGGAAGCGGCGCACTGTGCCAAACTGCTGGGTTCGTGGGCGGAGCGGCAAGGTCCCATCCATCGCCGTCTCTCTACCGGAATTCGCGCGGCAATTGAGCGCGGGCTGCTGATTCAGGGAACGCGATTGCCTTCGGAAAGGGATCTTGCGCTGGCGCTCAGCCTGAGCCGTAATACCGTAGTGGCCGCTTACAATGCATTGCGCGATGAGGGCTGGCTCGAAAGCAAGACCGGCAACGGCACCTTTATCCGGCACGAAGCGCGTGCGATTCGCGAGGCGCAGGAGGAAGTGCGGATCGAACGTCTCGCGCAGAGCACCTTGCTGGGAGTGCTGGATCAGGGAGAAGCGTCCCTCGACTTCGCCAGCGGGACGCCTTGGCCGCTGCGCGGTTTTCCCCTGGAAGCGCTGGGGCTGACGCCGCGGGAAAACGAGCGCCTGCTGTCGACGCGGCTCTACTATCCCTTCGGGTTGCCCGCGCTGCGGCAGGCGATCGCCGCTCATTACTCGGCGGCGGGGCTGCCGACTGGGCCCGATGACATCCTGGTCACCACCGGAGCGCAGCAGGCAATCATGCTGGTGGGCAACCTGTTCCTGCAGCGCGGGGATACGGTAGTGCTGGAAGATCCGTGCTATTTCGGGGCGCTGGAAGTCTTTCGCGGATGCGGCACGCGGGTTCATACCGTGGCCGTCGGGGTGCTAGGCAGATCGACAACCCAGGGAGTTGATCCGCGCGTTTTCCGCGATGCCTTGGCAGCCGCTAATCCACGGCTCGCTTACCTCACGCCGACTTTTCAAAACCCGACGGGAACCGTAATGCCGGCGGCGGCGCGAAAAGAGATAGTGCAGATGGCGATGCAGCGCTCCGTGCCGCTGATCGATGACCAGACGCTCGCCGATATCTGCCTCGATGCGGATACGCCACTTCAGCGTCCGCTCGCAGCCTGGGACACCGATGGCACGGTGCTCAGTGTCGGATCGCTGGGCAAGCTCATGTGGGCGGGTTTGCGGATTGGCTGGATCCGGGCGGCGCGGCATCTGATCGAGCGGCTGGTTCGGCTCAAGATGGCAAACGACCTGGGTACGCCCCTGCCCACGCAGGTATTGGCGGTGAAGCTTCTTGCCTTCCATAAAGAAGCGAAGGCGCTGCGGCGCGCGGAGCTTTCGGCGAAACGCGACCTGGTGGCCAGGCTGATTCGTGAGCAACTGCCGGACTGGGAATTCGAGGTTCCTTCGGGTGGTCTGTTCCTTTGGATCCGGCTGCCCGGCGGCGATTCCGCGGAACTGGCGCAGGTCGCGATGCGGCACCGGCTGATGCTGTTGCCGGGCTCGAATATGTCGGCCGAACAGAGGCATGGGGAGATGCTGCGGATACCGTTCCTTCTGGATGAGGTTGAGTTACGGGAGGGCGTGCGGCGACTGATAGCCGCGTGGAAGGAATATGGCGGGGCGTCGCGCCGCCGCCATTTTCTCCAGACGATTACGTGATTTAGAAGTAGAGTTTACCGCCGATTTGCAACGTTCTCGGGAAATTATACCGATTCTTTCCAAACTGCCCGAATTGAACGTCCGTCACAGTTGTATCCGGCGGATTGCGATTCGCCTGATGTCACGTTGAAGGCCGCATTCCACTGCGGAACAGCCTGACGGAGGATGGTGGAGAACCGGTCCTGATAAGGGTCCGGCGTGTTAGTAGGCCTCAAGGTAAAGCCGGAGTAGTAAGTCAGGATGTAATCGGCGCGCCAGTCGCCCACCAGCCGGTTGAGCAGAGCGTTGTTGCTTAGGAAAGCTTTGCCTTTGCCGAAAGGCATATCGTAGAGTCCGCTGAACGCGAAGGAATTGATCTTGGTGCCGTCGTCGATTTCGTAATCGTTGCTGCCACCGCCCACGCGCCGCTCCACTTTGATCTGTGATTCATCGGATCCGTAATGGCCTGCCTGCATGCCGTAGTTCTGCGTTTCGCCCCCGTTCCAGAGAGGATCCGGCTGTAACAACGTGCCGTAGCCGATGGCTGGATGGCGCCGATGCTCGAAGTAATCGGCACAATCCCACAGAACGGATTCGGAACCGATTTGTCCGGATTCAGATAGGGCAAGGAGTAATAGCCCTGATTATTCGATTTTGCCTGCTTGATTTCGCCGGTTTCGGCATTGGTGAGTTTGATTGATGGCAGCATTTGGAATCGCCGCGCTGCTCTGGTCCGTTACCTGGCCTTCGATGGTACCCCGGAAATACTGCGCTAGTGCTAGTAGCGCGGCGGGAATTCTTACTTTGCGGCGACAATTTTTGAGAGTTTTGCGGCGGCATCGTCCGCCAGGCGGTAGGCGCCTGGCCGCGCAAGTTCGCCGGTATCGAAGTTGGTGTTCGGCAGATCAGGCTTTTCGCCGCGCTTCACGGCAGCGAGTTTCTCCTTATAGATCGCGAGGGTCCGGACAAAGCTGTCCATGAACAGCTTTTGCGTTTCCAGCGTTGCCGGGTGAAACGCCAGCGTGCGGAGCGGCCCGATCTTCGGGATGAAGCGCAGCAGGAAAGCAAGCAGGCGCGCGCCGAAGCCGGGACGAACGTAAGTGGCGCCCCATTCCTTTTCGAAGCTGGAGCGCGAAATCGCGTAAATGTACCTGCGTCGATCGGCGCGCGGATCGTTTTGCCGGATTTCCTTCTTCTTCGCATCCCAGGCGGTCCGCGTTATTTCAGGGATGAGAGTCGAAACGGTCCAGCGGTAGGTGCCGAGCGCGAGATCGAGGTTCTTCGAGACAACCGTCAGCGGAACGCCGTAGGTTGCCTGGAACGAGCGCTCCAGCAGAGGCTTCGAGATTTCGAATCCTATGAACGCGTGGTAGGCGGCAGGGGCGTAGTGCTGTTCGGCGACCTGCGAGACATCGAAGGCGAACTCCACCCGGAGGTGATCGGTCCTATTGTCTTCGTAGGTCGCGACCGGACCGAATTTCCGGCGCACCCCGGGATAAAGGAGCGGGACGGATTTATTGACCGCGAGCGGTTGACCCGCGTTATCCGCTGCGTAGTGAGGCCACGATTGGCCGCCCCACGAAGAAAAGTATGCGGTATTGGGCGGTTCCGCCTGTCCCAGGTGTGGGGTAGGCGCTCGCGCCTGCCCAATCCGTGTTCCGTCATCGCGGTCCCATGAACCGCACGCCAGTAGGTCCGAACAGCACCTGCTTCTGAATCCGCTTCCGCGCATCGTCCGAGAGAACCATCCGGCTCGCCCCACTTGGCACGGCAGTCGGGACGGCGCTCGGAATTGCCAGGAACGGATGAATATCACCCTTGCTGGTGGCGCCGAACCCGGCGATATCTCCCCGGGAATTGATCGCTCCTGCGTCCAGCAGAAACAAGGAAGAGTTGGCCTGCACGAGGGTGTTCAGGTCAGTCATTACGCCGTTCTGCCATACGAACGCGCGCGGGTTCCCGCTCGGGTCAATCGACAGACCCACCACTTCACCCGCATCGTTAATACTCTGGCCGCCGCTCGCCACATCCCCCGCAAGCGTTCCGAGGTCCCGCATACCCGATCCTTTGGTCCACAGGAAGGCATTAGTCCCGTCAGACGGCGTGCTGTTCGCCGTAAGGGACGAAGCGCCGGCCACCTGACCCTGGTTATTTATAGACAAACCAATATTTGCGGTCGTCGCGCCGAGGTTGCCAAGGTCGGTCACGGAGCCGTCGCTCTCCCAAAGTACGGCATGCGATCCGTAAGCGAGCGGCGGGAGCACGGAGTTCGCGCACGTACCCGACGAGCCGACAGCCTGGCTGCTGTCATTGATCGAGAGGGCAATTCCCACGGTGTCACCGGGGAGCGGAGAGAGCTTACGGATCGCGCCGGACCCAGGCCCCCAGACCACAGCTTCATAATCCAGAAGCTGCGGGCCGGTACCGGCGACTGTTACCGCAGTCGGGCAAGCCGGGTCGCGCGTGGCCGTCTCCGCAATCCCGGCCACTTCACCTCGATTATTGATCTGGCCCACGGTGCCGTTGTTGCCACCCAGCAATGGCAGCGGAACGGGTACGCCGCCCTGCCACAGGAAGGGCAGGCACTTAAGACCCGTGCCGTAAGCGCAGAAGTTTTCGTTATTCGGATCTTTGGCCGGGCTTTCAGCCTGAATCTCCACCTCGCCCAGACCGTTGACGCCAAAAGCGCCGCTGTTGAGTCCGGGCGTGCCGATGTTAATCTTCAGTCCCAGTCCCATGTACCAGAGGACGGCGTGCTGTATGCCGTCGGAACCGGTATCGAGGCCGGTTACCACAAGATTATTGTTCAGGCCGGTCGCCTGGCCAAACGGATCTCCCGGCGCGGTGCTGAGGTCGATCAGGGTGTAGTGCGGCGGTTGTGCTGTTGCGGTTGCTGCGAGCAGGGCGCCCGCGGCGGCTAAAGTCAGGAACGTTTTCATATTTTCTCCTCCCAGTGCCCTCAGAACGCCGGGATCGGAGTTAATGCGAGCACGGTCATAATGTAAGCGCGCAGGAGTGCCGTTGTCAAGAAAAAAATGAGCACGCTCATAATCTGAGGGCAATGAGCAGGGCGCCGCCACATGGGGCCACACCCATAGTTTTCGACGAACTTCATCGCCTGGCGCGCCTTTACATGAACCGCGAGCGCCCGGGCCACAGCCTGCAGACCACCGCGCTGGTCAATGAGGCCTACATGCGGCTGGTGGATTATGAGCGAATGCAGTGGCAGAACCGGGCGCACTTTTTCGCCGTTTCGTCCCAGCTGATGCGGCGCATTCTGGTAGACTATGCCCGGCGGCACAACCTGAAACGTGGAGGCGGTCTGCCGCACATCTCTCTGGAAGAAGCGGCCATCGTCGTTGCCGGTGACGAGATGGGTAGCGATGAGGAAATGGACCTGGTGGCGCTTGACGATGCCATGAACGAGATGGCGCGCCTCGATCCCCGCAAAGTTCAGGTCGTCGAAATGCGCTTTTTTGGCGGCCTCAGCGTGGAAGAAACGGCTGAAGTTCTAAAGATATCGACTGTCACCGTGAAACGGGACTGGAGGGCGGCCAGGTTGTGGCTCTACCGCCGGCTGACGGGCGGGACAGGTGATGGATTCCCACAGATGGAAACAGGTCGATAACGTACTGCAGTCGACGCTGGACTGCGAGCCCGAAGAGCGGGACGCGTTTCTGCGCGACGCATGTACGGGCGACGAGGCGCTGCGCCATGGAAGTGGCAGCCCGTGCCTTCGCGCACCGCCACAACGAAAACGCTCCCGAATCCAGCGTTCTGCCTTTAGGCAAGACCATCTCGCATTACCGCGTCATCGAAAAACTCGGCGGAGGAGGGATGGGCGTGGTCTACAAGGCTGAAGACTCTCGCCTGCACCGTTTCGTCGCTCTCAAGTTCCCGTCGGACGAACTCGCCCGCGACCCGGACGCCGTGACCCGTTTCCAGCGCGAGGCCAGGGCGGCTTCCGCCCTGAATCATCCGAACATCGGCACCATCTACGATGTCGGAGAGCACGAAGGCCGCTCCTTCATCGTCATGGAGTACCTTGACGGCGAAACCCTCAAGCAACGCATCGCATCCGGGACGCGCCTGGAGATGCCGACTCTGCTCTCCATCGGAATCGAGGTCGCCGATGCCCTGGATGCCGCCCACAGTGCGGGGATCATCCACCGCGATATCAAGCCCGCGAACATTTTCATCAACCGGCAGGGCCACGCCAAGGTGCTGGATTTCGGCCTGGCGAAAATGAGGGATTCGCAGCCGCGCGACGCGGGCCCCCCTTCGCAGACCGTTTCCGCAACCAATGCGGGCATGATCGTGGGAACCTGGGCCTATATGGCGCCGGAGCAGGCTCGCGGCGAACCGGTCGATCTGCGTGCCGATATCTGGGCCTTTGGCGTGGTGCTCTATGAAATGGCTACAGGTAAGCGGCCCGTCGCCGCGGTCAGGCTACGTGTCGGGGAATCGCCCGAACTGGAACGCATCATATCCAAATGCCTCGAACAAGATCGCACCCTGCGTTACCAACACGCTTCGGAAATTCGCACGGACCTCCAGCGTCTGACGAGTGCCGGGGCGGCAGCCAAATCCGGCACAACACGAAACTGGGTGACGATCGCCGCCGCCACGCTGGTGCTCGCCATCGCGGGTTATTTTTACTTGCAGCGCACACCGAAGCTCACGGACAAAGACACCATCGTCCTCGCCGACTTCGAAAACAAAACGGGCGACCCCGTTTTTGACGGCACGCTTCGGCGGGGGTTGGCAGTCCAACTGGAACAGTCTCCTTTCCTGAGCCTCGTGTCCGACGAGCATATGCAGCGGGTGCTAAGCCTGATGCGCCAGCCGCCGGATGCGCGGCTGACTCCTCAGCTCGCTCAGGGGATCTGCGAGCGGACCGCCAGCGCCGCCGTCCTCGACGGCTCGATCGCAAGCCTCGGAAGCCAATTCGTATTAGGGTTGCGCGCAAGGAACTGCCGCACCGGCGACATCCTCGATGACGAGCAGGTGCAAGTCGCAAGGAAGGAGGAAGTCCTGAACGCCCTGAGTCTGATCGCCCGTAAATTCAGGACCCGGGTCGGTGAGTCGCTCGCCACGGTTGAGAAGTACTCGACTCCACTGGAAGCAGCAACCACACCGTCGCTCAATGCCTTAAAAGCGTACAGCGCCGGGTGGAAAACTGTCTACTCAAGCGGCGCCGCCGCTGCTTTGCCCCTTTTCCGGCATGCCGTCGACATCGATCCGGGCTTCGGGATGGCGCATGCCGCGCTCGCGCGTATGTACGCCGATATCGATGAGTCGCACCTCGCGGCCGAAAGCGCCCGTAGAGCCTGGCAATTGCGCGATCACATGAGCGATCCCGAAAAGTTCTTCGTCACTTCCCTCTATCACATGTTCGTAACGGGAAACCTGGAAGAGGCACGGCAAACCTGTGAGGCTTGGGCGCAGACTTATCCTCGTGACGGCCGAGCCCATGTATGCTTGTCGGGATATATCAGCAAAGCCAGGGGGGAATACGAAAGGGCGCTGGCGGAAAGCCGGAAAGCAGTTGAACTGGATGGCGACTTCGCCATTATCTATTACAATCTCGCCGTCAACAATGTCTATCTCGACCGCCTGAAAGAAGCAGATGACGCACTCCAGCGCGCGGCTGGACGCGGCCTGGAAATCGACGAGTTTGTTATGCTTGCCCATGATATCGCCTTCTTGAGAGGCGACCAGGTGGCAATGGAGCGGGAAGCGGCTCGGGCCCGGAAAAGACCCGCGGCGTACAACTGGATCTCTAACAGAGAGGCGTCCGCGATGGTGTATTCGGGCCATCTGCAAAACGCGCGGGAAATAACCAGCGGCGCAGTAGCTCAGGCGGAAGCAGCCGCGCATCTCGAGGTGGCGGGCCTGTGGCAAGCCGGAGCCGCCGTGCGCGAGGCTCTTCTCGGGAACGCGTTCGAAGCGAGGCAGAGGGCCGCGGGTGCCCTGAATCTTTCCAGGCACCGCGACGTGGAGTATGGCGCCGCCTTTTCGCTCGCGCTCTCCGGAGATTCTGCCCGCGCGCAAGCGCTGGCGAACGACCTGGAAAAGCGCTTCCCGGAGGATAGCTCCGTCAGATTCAGCTATGTGCCGGTAGTCCGCGCCCGCCTCGCGTTGAATAGCGGCAATGCTTCCCAGGCTATGGAACTGCTGGAGGCCGCCGTGCCATATGAACTGGGCGCGCAGCGAAGCAGCGGAGAAGGGTTCTTCGGAGCCCTGTATCCGGTGTATGTGCGAGGCGAGGCTTATCTGGCCGCGGGCCGCGGCGCCGAGGCTGCCGCGGAGTTTCAGAAGATTCTCGATCACCGCGGGATCGTTGTCAGCGATCCTATAGGCGCACTGGCGCGCTGGCGATTAGGCAAAGCGCTCACGATGGCGGGGAACACGGCACGGGCAAAGTCCGCGTACGAGGATTTCCTCACTCTCTGGAAGGACGCCGACCGCGACATCCCGATCCTCACGCAAGCCAGGGCGGAGTATGCCCGGCTGTAGCCCCGTCGTGGGACGGCCAATCGTGGCCGCAGCCGCCTTTCCAAGCGGCGGACCGGCTGGAAAGCCGGTCCGCGGGCAAGAATGCCCGCCCCACGACGGGCGGCAGACCGGATTCGTTCAACTATTCAACTCGCGCGCAACGCCACCATCGGATCGATTCGCGAAGCCCTCCGAGCGGGGAAATACCCGGCGAGCGCAGCCACCGCAATCAGCAGCGCTCCGATCCCGATAAATGTGACCGGATCGCCCGGCGTAACGCCGAACAACAAGCTTTCCAGCACACCCGTCAGAGCTCGTGACGCGGCCATTCCCAGTGCCAGTCCCAGGGCAGCCAGTCCCAGCGTATGCAGCAGAATGCCGCTCTGCAGATTAGTCGCCGACGCCCCCAGCGCCATGCGAATCCCAATCTCCTGCACCCGCTGATTCACCGAATACGAAATCACCGCGTAAATCCCCAGCGACGCGAGTAAGAGAGCGAAGCCCGCAAATCCGGCCAGCAGCACCACCAGAAACCGTCGCGGCGACACCGCCTTGTCCACAAGCCCTTGCAGCGTTGTAAATTCGCGTACCGGCAAATTCGGATCGAGTGGCCTGAGAGCCGCCCGAACCCCCGCCGCGAGCCGGTCCGGAGGAAGCACCGTCCGCACCACTAAGT
>Ga0302324_100007793_pt1 | contig 22679 bp, 19 predicted proteins | sample Palsa_T0_1_FD_201949 | JGI IMG/M metagenome (GOLD analysis project Ga0302324, IMG submission 201949) | Peat permafrost microbial communities from Stordalen Mire near Abisko, Sweden - Palsa_T0_1 | ecosystem: Environmental > Terrestrial > Soil > Palsa > Peat permafrost | place: Sweden: Abisko...
CGGATTGAATCCCAAGTCGCGCTTCGCCTTGTCGAGCGAAACGAACATTTTCTTGCGCGCCATCTTCACCGCGTCGATCGGCGCTCTCGGCTCATGGCCGGTCAGGTTGGCCCAGCCGGTGCTCGCCAGACCCGCGGCATACGCCACCGCATACGGAATGCGGAAACGTGGCGCTTTTCCGCCGCTTATGGCCGCTAAACGGGTCAGAATCTGCTCTAAAGTGACGTTTTCGCACCCCAAAATATAGCGTTCCCCGCTGCGGCCGCGCTCGCAGGCCAGCAAATGGCCCTCCGCGGTGTCTTCCACATCCACCAGATTCAATCCCGTGTCGACGAAGGCCTGCAAATCGCCCTTCAAGTAATTGACGACGATCTTTCCCGTGGGCGTCGGCTTGAAGTCGTGATCGCCGACCGGCGCCGTCGGATTCACAATCACCACCGGCAAGCCGGCGCGCGCAAATTCCATCGCGACTTGCTCGGCTTGAAACTTCGATCGCTTGTAAGCGCCCGCCATTTCTTCCAGATGCACCTCACTCGCCTCGTCGCCGGGCCCTTCCGCCGGCAAACCGATGCAACCGACCGTGCTGGTATAAACCACGCGCTCGACGCCGGCATCGCGCGCGGCCGTCAACAGATTCCGCGTGCCTTCCACGTTGGAGCTATATAGCTCGGAGGAGTCCTTGGCCCACAGGCGATAGTCCGCCGCCACGTGATACACCACGGCGCAGCCTGCCACAGCGCGTTCCAGCGATTCAGGATCGCGCAGGTCTCCCGTGACCACTTCCCCGTCCAATTCCCGCACCCTGCTCGTATCTCTCACCAAGGCCCGCACCCTTTCCCCGCGTGCAAGCAATTTGTTGGCTACGTGCCACCCCAGGAAACCGGTCGCACCCGTTACCAGCGTCGGCCTCACACCATCAATGTCCGTTCAATCCGGACTTGATCTTCAGAAATGCGTTCAGCGCCAATAGCGGGAACGCATTCCGGTACAAGTGGTAACACAGGTAGAAGACCTGGGGAAATCCCGTCCCGGTCGCCAGCTCTTCGTCCCAGGTTCCTTCGTTCTTTTGCGTTCGAATCAAGTATTCAATGCCGTCGTGCAAGCTGGTGCTGGTGGTGTCGCCGCCCGCCAGCAGAGCGAGAACAGCCCAGGCCGTCTGCGAGGGCGTACTCGCCGCGGCGACGAAGCTCTTCAGCCGGTAGCTCTCGCAACTCTCGCCCCAGCCGCCGTCAAAATTCTGAATGGAGCGGACCCACTCCAAGCCCCGCTGGACGTAGGCTTCGCGATCACTCACGCCAGCCGCCGCCAATCCCCGCAATGCAAGAAAGGTGCCGTAGACATAATCGACGCCCCAGCGTCCGTACCAGCTCCCGTCTTCTTCCTGCGAACGAATCAGATATTGGACGCCCTTTTCGACGGCCGGATGCGAGCGGTTGTATCCGTAGGCGCACAACGCCTCCAGCACGCGCCCGGTAATGTCCGGACAGGTCGGATCGAGCATGGCGTTGTGATCGGCGAACGGAACGAAGCTCAACGGCCGCCAATCGTTATCCACGTCGAACGCCGCCCAACCGCCGTCTTTCGACTGCATGTCGAGCAGCCACTTGATGGCGCGGTTCTCCGAGGCCTGCTGTTCTTCCGATCGCGACGCGCTGGACCGGCTCAGGGCCAGCAACACCATGGCTGTGTCGTCGATATCCGGATAAAATTCATTGGCGAACTCGAAATACCAGCCCGACGGCTCCGTCTTCGGCCGTTTGACGGACCAGTCGCCTTTGCGGCGCACTTCCTTGGTCAACAGCCAGTCCGCCGAGCGGCGCAGCGCATCGTGCGACGGTTCGGCGGCTTCGCCCAGCGCGAATGCGGCGATCGCGGTATCCCAAACCACCGAGAAGCAGGGCTGGAAGAAGAAGCGCTCGTCACCCTGAGCCACATCGTTCACCATCAACTGGTCGAACTGCCGTTGCGCTTCCAAACGCTCCGGAGAATCCGGCGCATAGCCCAGCAGATCCAGCGCCATGATCACGTACATCATGGGCGGATAAATCGCAGCGACACCATCAGTGTGTTGCGTGTGCTCCAGCATCCATTTTTCCGCCTTGCGGATAGCCCGCTGGCGGAGAGTCTTGGAGCCGTATTTTTCCCAAGCCTTCAAAAAAATATCGAGCCGCAGAAAAACATTGCGCCAGGTAAAGCTGGCCCGGTCGGGCAAAAAGCCCATGTTCCCATCCGCGGTTTTCCCATTGGCGATGAACAGCTCCTGGAGATCGAAGCCGGCGGGAACCGGCCGCCGCGGGTTGAAGGCGTGCACAATCGCCAGCGGAATGACGATCGCGCGCGTCCACGACGACATCTCGTAAATGAAGTTGCCGAACAGCACCATCTCCGGCGGGATGGACGGCGCCTGATCGCGCGGAAACACATCGAACAGGCTCAGGTTAACCTTCACGTAGCTGTTGGCGGCCTGGATGCCGCCTAGCGCGAGAATCCGTTCCCGGGCCCGCGTCAGCCGCAGATCGTTATAGTCGAGCCCGGCCAGCTTCAAGGCGAAATACGCCTTCACCGTCGCGCTCAGATCCGCCGGCCCGTGCGGATAGATGTTGAAGCCGCCATCCGGCAATTGGCGCTGGAGAATCGATCGCACGGCCGCATCGATCGACGGCCGCGAGGCCGGATTCCAAACGCCGTTCTCCGGCGGATGCAGCCAAAGCTGCAGAAGGATGAAGTCGGATTCGAGCGTGGTGTCAGCGGTGAGCAAGCATCGCCAGTAACCCGCTTGGTCTTGTGTACCTGCGAAATGCGCAGTGGCTTTGCCTGCGGCTTGCGAAGCCCCATCTACCAGCGTACCGGCGACTTGCAACTTTGGCGTCATACAGAAGCGATGGTAGTCAGCTTTAGCGCCGATCGCTCCAGGTCCGCCGGAAGATGGAAGCGTACGTCTTCTTCCTTCAGTTCCATCTCTTCCATGTAATCGAACGCAAACTTCGTCTCGAGCGATTGGATTAGTTCCTGCACCAGATTTTCCGGGGCCGACGCGCCGGCGGTAACCGCCACGGTCCTGGCGCCATCCAGCCACTCCGGATTTACTTCCGTGCTGTCATCCACCAGATACGCGGGAACACCCTCGTTCTGGCAAACTTCCACTAAACGCCGCGAATTCGAACTGTTCTGCGAACCCACCACCAAAAGCACATCCGTCAGCGGCACCACGGCTTTGACGCCTAACTGCCGGTTTTCCGTGGCGTAGCAGATGTCCTGGGTTTTGGGACCCTTGATGGCCGGGAAGCGCTCTTTCAGCCGCGCAACGATGTCCTTGGTTTCATCCAGGCTGAGCGTGGTTTGGGTGAGATACGAGATCTTGGACGGATCCTTCACTTCCAGCCGGTCCACATCCTCTACCGAGGAAACCAGAATGGTGAATTGCGGCGCCTCGCCCAACGTTCCGATCACCTCGTCGTGGCCGGCGTGGCCGATCAGCACAATGGTGTAATCCTGGCGCGCAAACCGCACCGCTTCCAAATGGACTTTGGTAACCAGCGGGCAAGTGGCGTCGATCACTTCGAGCTTGCGCTCCTTGGCCTCCTGCCGCACCGCCGGCGATACGCCGTGCGCGCTGAAGATCACGCGCGCGCCCTCGGGGACTTCGCTCAGTTCTTCCACAAAAATCGCGCCGGCTTGCCGCAGCTCGTCTACGACGTGCCGGTTGTGGACGATTTCTTTACGGACATATACAGGCGCGCCATAAAGGTTGAGCACGATCTTCACCACGTCGATCGCCCGAACCACTCCGGCGCAAAAACCGCGCGGGCGCAAGAGAATGATCTTCTTCATGGGACTGGCGGTTTGGAATTCGGCCATCGGCCATATTATAACAGCGGAGCGGTGGGTTACAGAAATGGTTACGCTTTATTAATCAAACGGTAACAGACGTAAACGTATCGCCGCTTTAGGCCGTCAACCCCTTATTACAGCATGAGATCTCTCACTTTGTGGGTCGCGCTTTCCCTGCTCGCCGCAATGCTCGCGGCAAGTGCCCAAGCCCAAACCGTCGTCAACACCGTCACTGACGCCGCCAGCTACGCTCCGCGAGTTGCCCCCGGCGCGCTGGCCTCCATTTTCGGATCGAACCTGGCCGATTCCACCGAATCCGCAACCGCGTTTCCACTTCCCCGTAGCATGGCCGGTGCCACGGTCTACATCAATAAATCAGCCGTGCCCCTGTTGTATGTCAGCGCGACGCAAATCAACTTCCAAGTGCCCAGCAGCCTCGCCGCCGGAACCGCCAACCTCTACGTCAGCCGCGACGGCGGAGCGAGCGCGCTGTTCTACTTCACGGTTGTCGCCAGCGCGCCCGGCATTTTTCAGGACACCAGCAATCATGCGATCGCGCAAAATGCCGACGGCTACACCACCAATTCCGACAGCCACCCGGTGGCGTCCGGCGCGGTTGTGGTGGTTTATCTCACCGGCCAAGGCGCGGTGAATCACGCCGTTCCCGATGGCAGCGCCACGCCCGATTCGCCGCTGTCCAGCGCTGCCGCAACCGCAACGGCCACCATCGGCGGCGTGAACGCCACCGTGCAGTTCCTGGGATTGACGCCCGGATTCGCCGGCCTCGCGCAGGCCAACATTTTAGTCCCCAAGTCGCTCGCGACGGCGGATTATCCGCTGGTGCTCACCGTCGGCGGATACGTGAGCGTCTCAGCCGTCTTATCGGTGTCCGGCTCGGGAACGGCGCCGCCCACTTACCTGACGCTGGTCGGCCAAGTGAACTTTGCCAATGGCGCCAGCAGCAGTGTCGCGGTCTACGGAGACACAACCTATCTCTGCGGGCCCGATCAGATCAACATCATCGACACTAGCGTTGTGGCCGCGCCGGTTTATGTGGGCGGATTCGGGAATGCGCAGCTGGCAGGCAACGGCGGCAATTGCGTTCTCAACACGTCAAGCGAACTTTCCGAGCCGATTCTGGTGGACATCGTGGGGCCAGGCAGCGCGCCGACCTTCGCCGTGTATTCGTTGGCCGATCCCACCGATCCCGTATTGCTGGTGCAGCAGTCCACCACTCCGTACACGTTCCTCACCAATCTCAGCTTCGTTGGAACCATAGGCTTCGCCAGCACCAGTTGGTACGACACCAGCGGGAATTACATTACCGCGCAGTATGGGAACTTCGTTGCATACGAATTCAGCAGCTTGTTTCCCGTTTTTCTTTCGGTGCTCTCCAGTGGGCCGGGGTCGAGCGGTCTCAACGTCATGCCAAACGCGCTCGCGTCCGGCAACTACGCGAACACCGCGTATATCACCAGCACGACGGCCACCGGAGCCAGCACCAGCGGAGAGGCTGAACTGGACGTCGTCGATATCAGCAATCCGTCAAGCATGCAAGGGGTCGAGGGTGTCCTGGCCTCGAACGCCGCGATATTCCTGGGCTTCGGTTATGATCTTGAGCTGTTGCTGGTCACCGGGAATACCGCCGGTTTTCGCAATCCGGGCGTGCCCAACTTCAACATCGACGGCAATCTCACGCTCTCCACAATGAACGTGAGCAACGTGGACGCTCCCGTGGGCATTGCGAATGTAACCACCCAAATCCCGACCAGCGGCACGTACGTGGTGCAGCCCTTGCTGCTCGCCGGCGCCACCGGCGGCTCCTACAGATTCGCGATCGTCAACAATCCGCCGGCCAGCGATCCCGCGGGTCCGGGCAGCCTCTGGATTGTCGATGCCACCAATCCCAGCTCGCCCGTGTTATATCCATTTGCGACCCAATTCGGCCTGACCGATGTCGCCGACGCGAATGGCTATCTGCTGGTGCCGAACGTGAATGGACTAGCCATCTACTCGATTCAATTGCCCTGATACCGATCGCATTTTCGACTCGATCAGATCCAGGAGCTGGTCCTCGTTTTCCACCTGAACTCCGATCTCCAACCAGTACAGGTTTACGCCGGCGCTCTCCAGCACGCTGGGTGCCGACTCGGGCAGGTTCATCGCGTCCTTCGCGGTGGTCAGCATAACGTTGGAGCCGTGCATCCGGGCTTGCGAGGCCAGCCGCTGCACCTGCTCGCACGAGTAGTGGTGATGATCCCTGAAAGCCCAGTGAAATACCGGCGGAAGACACAGCGATCGCAGCGTTCCCCAAAAGCTGGCCGGATTCGCGAGCCCGCAGAACGCCGCTACCGGACCCTCCGGCAATTGTTCGGGCTTGCGGGTACCGTAATTCACCCACGCGCGAGGCTCCAGGCGAGCCCGGAAAATCGGCGCGTGCGCGTTCCACGCCCGCAATTCCCGCCGTACGCCTTCATATAGCCTCCCGTGAGCGGCGCGCATGATCACGAAAACATCGGCACGCGCCAGCGCGCTCATTGGTTCGCGCAAAGCGCCCAGGGGAAACACCGCGCCGCCGGCGAACGGATTCAGAGCATCCACAACCACCAGGTCCAGATCGCGCTCCAGGCGGGTGTGCTGGAATCCGTCGTCGAGAAGAAAAACGTCGGGCTGATATTTTTCCTCGAGCAGGCGGCCCGTCGCCAGGCGATTCGCTCCGAGCCCCAAGTGCGCGTATCCGGACTGCACGAAAATTTGAGCCTCGTCTCCAGTGACGCGGACCGGCGCCGGCTCGCCCGCTCCGATCAGTATGGTCGTCTCGATGGATTGCCGCCGATATCCGCGCGTCAATATAGCGGGATGATACCCGCGTTCGCTCAGGCGTTCGGTGAGATGATCCACCATGGGGGTCTTGCCCGCCCCGCCCATGCTGATGCCGCCGATGCTGATCACGGGCGTGCTCAGACGCCGCGCATGCGCCGTTTTCCGGCGTAGCCTACGGCCGCTCTCAAGCGCCCAAATTTTTGCGAATGGCCACAGGAGGAATCGCGCCGGGCTCAACTGGCTCCAGCACGGAACCGCGAGATCGTGCTGGCGCAGAATCTCGGCCACGGCTTTCCGCGTTGCCCCACGTTTCTCCGCCGCGAGTGTTGCGGCGCGCGCGCCCAGCTCTTCTCGAAGTTGTGGCTGGTCGATCAACCGGGCCACGGCGGCGGCCAATTCACTCGCTTCGTTGATTTCCAGGAACGCTCGCCGGTCGCGAAACTCCGCCGCGATCGCCCGAAAGTTTTCCAGATGCGGCCCAGCGATAATCGCCCGATGCACGGCCGCCGGCTCCAGAACATTATGCCCGCCGCGCCGCGCCAGCGTTCCCCCCATGAAAACCACATCGGCCAGTGGAAACAGGCTGGCAAGTTCGCCGATGGAATCCAGCAGCAGGACGCACGGCAGTGTCAAATCCGGTGGGACGGCGTCTTCGGTGCGGCGAACATACCGCACACCGGCAGCGCGAAGTTTCTGCTCAGCTTCGTCAAACCGTTCCGGCCTGCGCGGAACTAAAATCAACAGCAGCCCGGGCCTGCCGTGGGCCAGTTCTTGAAATGCGCGTATCACTACGTCGTCTTCATCTACGTCGTGGCGATCCACGCCGGCCATGGTGCTGGCCGCGATCCAAACCGCGGCGGGATGCAGCTTTTCGATCAGCTTCGCGATCATGAGCGGCGGTTCGTCACGGGCCGGCTCGGCATCATATTTCAGATTGCCGATCACCCGCACCGCATCTCGTGGCGCTCCCAGTTCGAGGTAGCGGCGGGCATCGCTCTCGCTCTGCGCCAGGATCGCGTCGGGCCGCTCGAAAGCATCCGAGAGCAAGAATCGCCAGCGCCGATAGCGTGGGAATGCGCGGTCCGATATCCGCCCGTTGACGATCACCAGGCCGCAGCGACCGCGTTTTGCCTCGCGGTAAAGCACCGGCCAGATTTCCGTCTCGAGGATCACGATCACCGAGGGCCGCACGCGCTCGATCACCCGCCGCACCGCGAAGGCATAATCGATCGGCGCATGGAAGATGCCGTCCACCAAGCCGCGCAGCCGCTCTTCGGCGATATCGCGTCCGGCCACGGTGGTTACCGAAAGATACAGCGGGGTGCCGGGGCTGCGCTCGCGAATTTCCCGCAACAGTCCCGTAGCGGATATCACCTCGCCCACCGAAACAGCGTGCAACCAAATCGAGCCCGGGGGCGTCGGCTGAAAGGACTGGGGCGCGCCGCCCAAGCGTTCGGAAAGCCCGCGCGCATAACGCGGATCGCGCAAGCAGCGGTAAACGAAATAGAATACTAACAGCGGAAAAGCGGCGATGCGAATCGCCCAGTTAAGGATTTGGATGAGAGCGCTCTTAATTTGCCTGACGATGTTCATGGCCGCGGCCACGCTGCTGCCCGACAGCAACAAGGATGCGGGCAAGTTCTCGCCGGGCCCGGCTTCATCCTATCCGGCCAAGCAGACCAACGACCACGTGACGGTGGCCGCAACTGCCTACGACACCGAAGCGCTGGCTCACTCCGCATTTGGGAAATTGAACCCCAATCAGTACGGCGTTCTGCCGATTCTGGTTATCATACAGAATGACACGGACAAGGTGCTGAAGCTAGACCACCTGGACGCAGAGTACACCTTCGTGGACGGCCGCCAAATAGAGGCCACGCCGGCCGATGAAGTTCAAACGCTGGGCGGCGCCGAGAGGCCCAACGTGCCGACGCCCACTCCGATACCGATACATCGCAAGCATAAAAATCCCCTGGATGTTTGGGAGATCGACGGGCGCTCGTTCTCGTCCAAGCTGCTCCCCGCGCACGAATCGGTCCACGGCTTTTTCTATTTTCAAACCGCGCCCCGGCCGGGTTCGAAGTTTTATTTGACCGGAATCAAGGTCGCGGCCACCGGCCAAGACATCTTCTATTTCGAGATCCCGCTGGAGAACCCGAAGTAAACCACTCCCTCACGGTCGTGGCTCGGTAGCGTGTTGCTTACTGAACCGCGCGCGTGAGCAAGCGGTCTTCCCCGCCCTACTTCGCGGCAGGCGCGGCGGCGGGCTCGGCCGGAAGGACCTTGGCCACTTTGATCTTGTCGATCATTGGGAAATTCTTGGAGACGTACGCGTCACCCTCTTCGGTGATGCGGCCTTGATCCGGACGCTCCGCGTAGCCGGCGTAAATCTGGTTAACCACGTCCATGCCGTCCACCACTTTGCCGAAGGGCGCGAAGCCCATCGAGTCCAGACGGGCGTTGTCGCCGAAGTTGATGAACAGCTGCGTGGTGCGCGTGTTCGGGCCAGCGGTGGCAAACACCAGGTAGCCCTCTTTGTTGCTCTCCTTAACCGGATCGTCCACAATCTTGGCGCTTTCCCACGCCTTGTTGACCGCTGGATTCGCGCTGAGCCCGAACTGCACAACGAATCCCTTGACCACGCGGAAGAATGCCGCATTGGTGAAGAAGCCATTCCTCACCAGGTTGTAGAACCGGTCCGCGCCCAGCGGCGCCCAGTCGCGATGCACCTCCACCACGAAATCGCCCTTCGTGGTCGTGAATTGCGCTTTGAACACATCCGGCGCCTTGGCGTGCAGCGACGCGGGATTCAGCAGCGACGGTCTGGCGGCCGGAGTGCCCGTCTTGGACGTCGCGCTCTTGGAGGCTGGCGCCGGCGCCTGCGCGAGCAAGCTCGAACAGAGAACAATGCTAGTGAATAGAGATTTCATTTAGCTCGATTATACTGAAAGTTGTCGACGCAATGGGTACTCTGAGCGCAACTCTGCGAGCGTCTCTGGCAGCGTTGTTGCTTGCGTCCTTAGCGCCCGCGGAGCTGAAGATCACGCTGCTGGCGACCACCGATCTGCACGGCAATCTGTTTCCGTACGACTATTACACCGCTCAGCCGGCGGCCCGCGGCTTGGCCAAAATCGCGACTCTGATCGAAGCCGCGCGAGCCGAAAATCCCAACAACTTGCTGATCGATTGCGGCGACGTCATCCAGGGAACGCCGCTCGAAGCGGTCTACCAGGAGTCCGTCCAAAAGGGCTCTCCGATGTTTGAGCATGATCCAATGATGCTCGCCATGAACGCGCTCGGATACGACGCCATGGTGGTTGGCAATCACGAGTTCAACTTCGGGCTGAAGAATATGACGAGAGCGCGCATGGACGCGCATTTTCCCTGGATTTCGTCCAACATCCTGGGGGGCGACCGGCCTTTCGCGCCGTACCTATTGAAAACGATCGCCGGAGTGAGAATTGCGGTCATTGGCGTCACGACTCCGATGATTCCGGACTGGGAAGCGGAAGAGCATTACCAAGGATATCGTTTCGAATCGGGCGTTGAAGCCGTGACGCGGACCGTTGCCGAACTGCGCGAGCGCGAGCATCCCGACATCGTGATCGTCGCCGCGCACGCGGGATTAGATGGCGATTCACGCGAGAATATGGTGCGCGAGATCGCCACCGAGGTCCCTGGCATCGACGCCATCGCCTTCGGACACACCCACCAGCAACTCCCGAGCCTTCTGATCGGCAACGTGCTGCTCATGCAGCCCAAGAACTGGGGGATGTCGCTCGGTCAAATGGATTTCGTCCTGCGTCCCAAAGAAACGTCCGGATGGAAGATTGTTTCGAAGTCCAGCCGCTTGATTCCGGTCACTCGCGACACCGTTGCCGATCCAAAGATCATCGAGATCGCGCGTCCTTATCATGAACTCGCCGAGAGCTATCTGAACACAGCCGTCGCGGAAGCTCCCGTTTCGCTGGACTCGCGCCTGGCGCGCGTGGAAGACAGCGCTCTCATCGACGCCATTCAACAGGTGCAGCTCTACTACTCGAAGGCCGACGTATCCTTTGCGTCGTCGTTCAATGCGCGCGTTTCCATCCCCAAGGGCCCCGTGACCATCCGGCAAATCGCCGCGCTCTACATCTACGAAAATCAGCTCTACGCGATCGACGGCAACGGCAAGATGGTGCGCGATGCGCTCGAAAACTCGGCTCGTTATTACAATACTTGCGCGAGCGATTGCTCGCACGGGCCGCTGATCAATCCAGACGTCATCGGCTACAACTACGACATGGCGCAGGGCGTGGATTACGAAATCGATCTGACGCAACCGCCGGGCAGCCGCATCCGCAATCTTCGCTGGCGCGGTAAGCCTCTTGATGACCAACAGCCGCTGCGCATCGCGGTGAACAACTATCGCGCGGGCGGCAGCGCCGGCTATTCGATGTTTCGCGGGGCGAAGATTGTCTGGCGCTCACCGGATGAAATTCGCGACCTGATAATTCAGTACTACAGCGAGCATCGGATCTTGCTCGCGCAGCCGGACAATAACTGGCGCGTGGTACCAGAAACCGCTCTCCATACGCTGGAACGCGAAGCGCTCGCGGGCGCGAAAACCGTAACGCAGCAGTAATCAGCAATTAACATTTTTGTGCTGTTATGTTTGTGAATGCGGGGCGCTCTAGCGACGTTACTGGGTCAAAAGCTGCCCGCGCCCGTGCAAGGCGCCATCGAAAAGCTGCTGCTGCTGGAACGCTTTGACAGCCTCTACGCGGAAGCCCCCGGCTCCGATCAGCGGACCATTGCCGAACGATCGCTCGCGCTTCTCAACGTCCACCCGCGGGTATCCGATCGCGATCTCGCTCTGATCCCCAAGCAAGGCCCGGTGGTCGCGGTGGCGAATCATCCGTTCGGTTTGATCGAAGGCGCGATTCTCGCCGCGCTGCTTCCCTCGGTTCGCCCCGATATCAAGATCATGGCGAATCATCTTCTCGCCGGCTTCCCCGAGGCCAACCAGTTGTGCATTTTCGTGGATCCATTCGGAGGCGAGCGCGCCGCCCGCGCGAATCGCAAAGGGCTGAAGGACGCCATCGCCTGGCTGAAGCAAGGCGGATTGCTGACCGTTTTTCCCGCCGGCGAAGTGTCGCACCTGAATCTGAAAGAGCGCGCCATCACGGACCCGGAATGGAGCCGCGGCATTGCCCGCCTGATCCGCATCACCGGCGCTACGGTGCTGCCTATCTATTTTCTGGGCGCCAACAGCGCATTGTTCCAACTGCTGGGGTTCCTGCATCCACGAGTGCGCACGGCGCTCCTGCCCCACGAATTTTTCAACAAGCACAACCGCGGCATCGAAGTTCGCATCGGCAGCCCGATCGCGCCAGCCAAAATCCGCGCCTATCAAGACGACGTCGCGCTCATCCGTTATCTGCGCCACCGCACGTACCTGCTGCAAAATCGAGAAGCTCCCAAGCACTTCGCGATTGCACGGCCCGTACCGCAGGCCGCTGGGGTGATGGACGAGCTGCTCGCAAGCGAAGTGGCCAAGCTCGCACCCGAGCGAACTCTGGCGGAAAACGCCGACTTCACGGTTCTGCTTGCCAAAGCAAACGAGATCCCAAATGTTCTACACGAAATCGGACGGCTGCGCGAAGTCACCTTCCGGCAAGTGGGCGAGGGCACCGGCAAGGCCATCGATCTCGACCGCTTCGACGATCATTATTGGCATCTGTTCGTCTGGAGCCGTCAGGCGCGCGAAGTCGCGGGCGCGTACCGGCTGGGCCCATCCGATGAGATCCTGGCCCGTTTCGGCGCCAAAGGCTTCTACACCAGCCAGCTTTTCCAATGGAAGCAGTCCTTCCTCGATCGCATCAGCCCGGCGCTCGAGTTGGGCCGTTCATTCGTCCGCCCGGAATACCAGAAGACCTATGCGCCGCTGTTGCTGCTATGGAAGGGCATCGGCCAATTCCTGATGCGCAATCCCCAATACAAATTGCTGTTCGGACCCGTCAGCATCAGCAACGGATACACCACGGCATCTCGTCATCTGATGGTGAAATTCTTGAGCGCCTACCGCCAATCACCCGAGTTTGCACCGTTGGTCCGCGCGCGCAATCCGTTCCGCCACCGCCCTTCGAAGCTCGCTGATGAACTCATTGGCGCAACCGTTTGGGATGTCGAAGAGCTTTCCGCGCTCATCGCCGACGTGGAAACGGACCGCAAGGGCGTGCCCGTGCTGCTGAAACAATACTTGAAGCTGGGCGGCGAATTGGCGGCGTTTCACGTGGACCGGCACTTCGCCGGCGCGCTCGACGGCCTGATCATCGTCGATCTCCGCAAGACCGACGTGCGGGTGCTGGAACGCTACATGGGAAAAGACGGCGCCGCCAACTTCTTACGGAACCGCGACCGTAAGGGAGCCGGTCCGCCTCTCTAAACCAGCACGGTGAACGCCGTCTCGGTGCGCGTCACCGGCCGGTACAGCGTATCGCGCTCCAGGGGCTCGCGGCCGGCCTCGCGAATCAGCCGCAGCAACTCGCTTCGCCGCAAGCTTTGGCTGGTAGTGGCGCCCGCGTCGTGGTAGATTTTCTCTTCCACTACCGTGCCGTCCAGATCGTCCGAGCCGAAGCGTTGCGCGATTTGCGCGATCTTGGGCGTCATCATGATCCAATACGCCTTGATGTGGCTGATGTTGTCCAGCATCAAGCGCGACACCGCGATCATCTTCAAATCCAGGAATCCGGTGGTGGTGGAAATGTGCTCCAGCGCCGTGTTCGCGGGATGAAAAGCCAGGGGGATGAAGGTTTGGAATCCCTCGGTGTCGTCCTGCAATTCGCGCAGCTTCACCAGGTGGTCCACGCGATCCTCTTCGGTCTCGATGTGGCCGTACAGCATGGTGCAGTTGGATTTCAGCCCCAGTTTATGCGCGGTCCGCGCGACCTCTAGCCACTGATTGCCGTCTATTTTGTGATCGCAGATGATCCGGCGCACGCGGTCGCTGAAGATTTCGGCGCCGCCGCCCGGCAGCGACTCCACGCCGGCGTCCATCAGTTTGATCAGCGTCTCTCGAATCGACAGCTTGCTGCGCTGCGCCAGGTAGGCGACCTCCACCATGGTGAACGCCTTCAAATGAACCTCGGGGAAGCGCTGCTTCAACCCCCGCAGCATTTCGCAATACCAATCCAGCGTCAGCTCGGGATGCAATCCGCCGACGATATGAAACTCCGTGACGGCTTCCGTCCAGCCTTCGCCCGCGCGGTGCCACACTTCATCGAGCGACCAGGTGTACGCCTTCGGATCCTTGGCGCGCTTGCCGAACGCGCACAGCCTGCAACTCGCCACGCACACATCCGTCGGATTGATGTGGCGGTTGACGTTGAACCAGGTCACGCTGCCGTGCTTGCGCTCCCGCACAATGTTCGCCATGTAGCCCAGCGCCAAAATGTCCGAGCTTTTAAACAGAGCGACGCCGTCCTCGAAAGTCAGGCGGACATCCGCCGCAACCTTCTCCAAGATCGGCAGCAACCGCTTGTCTTCGATACGCTCTTCAATGTGGGTATGCATCGTTTCAGGCCCGGAGGCCGAAGAAATACATGTCGGCCGCCCAAAACAGAAAGAATAGCACGCTCACGTAGCCGTTGACCGTGAAGAAGGCGGCGTCCACGCGCGATAGGTCGTTCGCTCGCACCAGGCTGTGCTCGTAAAGCAGGAGCGCGACGATGGCCGCGATGCCCGCCCAGCTCAGCCACCCGAGACTAAACGAAATCGACAGCAGCGCCAGACACGCGATCATCGCGATGTGGAGCAGGCGCGCGATCCACAGCGCTCCTGGCATGCCGAAGCGGCGCGGCAGGCTGAAGAGCCCCGCTGCCGAGTCAAATTCATAATCCTGGCACGAGTAAATGATGTCGAAGCCGGCGGTCCAAAACGTCACCGCGGCGGTGAGCCACAGAATCCTCGGATCCAGCGACCCGCGCACCGCGATCCATGCCGCCGCCGGCGCGATCCCGAGCGAAAAGCCGAGAATCAGGTGCGAGAAAGTAGTGAAGCGCTTGGTAAACGAATAGAAGAACACCACCGCGAGAGCGAGCGGCGCGAGCTTCAGGCACAGCGGATTCAGCGCGCGCGCAGCTAGCAGAAACACCAGCACGGAGACCAGCACGAAGCCCCACGCAAAACGCGTGCTCAAGATTCCAGCCGGGATGTGACGCATGCGCGTCCGGGGATTGCGCGCGTCGATGTCCGCGTCCAAAATGCGGTTGAAGGCCATGGCAGCCGACCGCGCGCCCACCATCGCCACCACGATCCAGAGCACTTTGTAGCCGAATTCTCGGACGTCGAAACGGCTCTCCCGGAATGCAAGCAGCGCGCCGGTAAGCGCGAACGGCAACGCAAACACGGAGTGCTCGAACTTAATCATTTCGAGGGTCAGCCGCAACCGTTTCCAAAAACCCATCCCCCGTATTCCTCGTCTTCCCGTATTCTGAATTCTGAATTCTGAATTCTGACTTCTTCGCCGAGTTACCATTTTAGTTCATGCGGCTTCTCCTCCCCACCGCTTTACTGCTCCTCACCTCCTGCGGCCCCAAAGCCACCACTCTCGACGATTTCTCAACCCGGCCCGTCACCCTCCCCGGCGGCCAAGTGCTCCGAGCCGAGACGATGATCGACAACATCGACCTCACTCGCGGCATGATGTTCCGTACCTCTCTCGCGCCCGATCACGGCATGCTGTTCGTCCATCCCAAGCCCGGCAATTACACGTATTGGATGTACCAAACCCTCATTCCCCTCGACATCATTTGGCTGGACTCGAATCGGGACATCGTGGAGATGGTCGAGAATGCGCAGCCTTGCAAAACGCAAGCCAGCAAGTGCGAGCAGTACGGCGGCAAGCAGACCTCGGCTTACGTGTTGGAGATCGGCGGCGGCATGGCCCGCAAGTACGGCCTGCGAGTGGGACAGACGCTCCAGTGGTGACGCTCGCGCTCTCACGCCTTCCGCTGAGCTTTGAATCTGCGAGCCTTCATCCGATTGCCGCACACCTTCATGTCGCACCAGCGCCTGGTATGGTTCTTGCTCGTGTCCAAGAACAGCCAGCGGCATTCAGGATTGCCGCAAGCCCGCACCCCATGTACTTCTTCAGAGAACATCAGATCGGATGCGCGCAACGACAGCGCCCATAGCGGAAGATCGGCGCCGCCTTCTCTCCAGTCCCATTCGAGCCGCCCTTCCTTCCACCCGAGTTTCTGCTGAAGCCGCGCTGCAATGATGGATCGTTCCAGTGTTCTCAGCGACGCCACAGAGGGGCTGCGTCCATCCAATCGCGCGTAGATGATCTCCGCGATCGCCTCGCGAAGCTCCCTGCAGCGTTTGAGCGCCCGCGCCCCCGCGCTCCGGCCTGATAAGCCCCGCCACTGCCGCGCTTGCGCCGGCCCCAGCATGCCGGATTCCTGGGTGAACCGAAGGAGATCGTCGTAACTCTTCAGCAGGTCCTCCGGTCCTTCCTTGCGGAATCGCCAATCCAGCGTGTTGACGAGATCCAGCGCGGGCTGACCCGCGATCAATTGAAAGGCTTCCTTCACAGCTAACTCCCTAACACATCTTGACAGGTTACTATCGCCAATGTAAAGTGGTAACTGTCTATGGCGACTTCAACGGTTATCGAACCAAAGCCAAAAGCGGCGTCCGTGCCGCTCGACATCCGCGTCCTGCTGGCGTTTTTCGCGATCTATGTGCTGTGGGGAACCACCTTCCTGGCCATTCGGATCGTGGTCCAGGAAGTGCCGCCCCTGTTCGCCGCCGGGACCCGATTCTTCGTCGCCGGCGTTCTGCTCTACGGTTTCATGCGCTTCCGCGGCCAGCCGGCGCCAACCCGAGCCCAATGGCGCAGCCTGGCCGTCATTGGACTTCTCATGTTCGTTGCCGAGTACGGGCCGCTATTCTGGGCGGAGAAATATGTGCCCTCCGGCATCGCATCCGTACTCGAAGCGACGCTGCCGCTCATTACGCTGGTCATCGAAACGCTGGTCTTTCGCCGGCAGCGCTTCCACTGGCGTCTTCTGGCCTCCACTTTGCTTGGGTTCTGCGGAGTCGGAGTGTTGCTCTTGCACGGCGGAGAACAGCAATTCGGCGTGCTCCCTTGTGTCGCGATTCTCGCCGGCGCAACTGCCTGGTCGTTGGGTTCGGTGCTCAACCGCTCACTGGACCTGCCGGAATCGAAGCCGTTAACCGCCGGCGCGGCGATGCTGCTGGGCGGCGGAATGCTGCTCGCGCTCTCCGCGTCATTCGGCGAGTTGCACCCGCTCCCCCATGTTTCGATCCGCGCCGTGTGGGCACTGCTCTATTTAATCGTGTGCGGATCCCTGCTCGGCTACACCGCTTTCGTGTGGCTGCTGGCGCGCATGCCGGCCACTCGTATATCAAGCCATGCTTACGTCAATCCGGTGGTGGCCGTCGCGCTGGGCTACTTCGTTGCAAGCGAAATCATCACGACTCGAACGCTCATTGGAACCGCCCTCGTCCTCCTCAGCGTCTTTCTCATCCTGCGCAAGCAGAAAGCTGCGATTTAGGGTTCTCTATATTTTTGCTCTCTGTTACCCTCAAGTTGAGATGGATTCCGATCAATTGCGCGGGCTGCTCGAGCAAGTCCACGCGGGCGCCGTCGGCGTCGACGCTGCGTTCGACCAAATCCGGCACTTGCCGTTCGAGGATTTAGGCTACGCCAAATTGGACCACCATCGCTTGCTGCGTCACGGCCTCACGGAAGTGGTGTTCGGAAAGGGTAAGACGCCCGAGCAGATCGGCGCCATCGCCGCTCGGCTGCTCGACAAATCAGCCAACCTCCTGGTAACCCGCGCGGATCGCCAAGCCGCCTCGCTGCTGAAAGCGGATTATCCGGACGCGGAACACTTTCCGCTCTCGGGCGCCGTTCGCATCTGGCGCGATCGGACCATTCGCGGCAAGGGAAAGCTGGCCATCGTTTGCGCCGGCACCAGCGACATCCCGGTCGCCGAAGAAGCGCAAGTGACAGCCGAAGTGATGGGCAACGAAGTGGAAGCCATCTACGATGTCGGCGTGGCCGGCATCCATCGCCTGATTGCCTCGAGCGATCGGCTGATGGAAGCGCGCGTGGTGGTGGTGGCCGCGGGCATGGAAGGAGCGCTTCCCAGCGTGGTCGGCGGCCTGGTTTCGGTTCCAGTGATTGCGGTGCCGACCAGCGTCGGTTATGGCGCCAGCTTCAACGGCCTGGCGGCATTGCTCGGTATGTTGAACAGTTGCGCCAGTAACGTAACTGTCGTAAACATCGACAACGGATTTGGCGCCGGTTACGTCGCGAGCCTGATTAACCGTTTGTAGGCCGCGCACCGAGCCGCCGGGCACGAAGAGGTAGCATGGAAGTATGGACTTGGCCGAGATTCAGCGCGCCATCGAAACGCTGCCTAAAGATCAGCAGGCGGCACTCGCGGCCTGGCTCTCCGCGCGCGAGCAGGCCGAATGGGATGCCGAGATTGAAAGCGATTTTTCACCTGGCGGCGCTGGCATTGCGCTGTTGGAGGAGATGAAGGCTGACGCCCGCGCCGGCAAGTTCCTTACTTTTGAGCAGGGTCGGCCGCATCAGCGGTAGCTCGCCGCGCCTGATCCTTCTCATCCTTCGCTCCACCTGAAGCAAGTCGGGCAAGTCTGTACGGTGCGCGTTGGCCGATCGACCGCGCCTTATGCGACGGCGGTACTTACCCGAGCGCCGGACTCTTCGGCATATACATAAAAACCAAACATGGGCATGCTTTCGCGCTTGCTCCACCGGCTCATCGTCCATTGCACGCGCACAAACCGGACATCGTTTCGCGATCCCAGATTCAAGAGAATGGAATAGAGACCACAATAAAACTTGGGTGGGAACTTTGCCAAAGGCGATCCCCATTTCTCGCCATCCGGAGAACCGCACACGGACAGCTCCAAGCTCTCTTGCTCAAGGATTCGCGTAATCCCGAGGGTGAGGACTAACAGCTTCCCTCGTTTGGAACCGAGATCAATCTCCGGTCCCGTGCCGTCTGCTCGGGCGATGCTCTCAGGCAACAAAAAGTAACGCAGCATAATTTCCTCCAGCCGGGGGACATGCCGGGAACTCTTCTTGTGTGCTACCTGGCAGGCGTACCTACAGGTAACTCTAAATTCGACGCAGGCGGTAACCCGCCTCTCCCAGAATCTCATACTTCTTGAAAAAACAAAAGCGAATTATTTGTTGCATCAGACTTAGAATCGGAAAAAGAACTAGAGTCCGGCACCGCCGCTATCGGTATATGGGATGCTCCGTCGTAAAGAACGTGTTCATGGATTTCGTCAGTAATTGCAAGCGTCGAATTCCTGGCAAAGCCCGGATTTGTCACCCGTGAGTAACGTGCCGCCGCTTACCGAAGAATCCCCATCTTTTTCGCCACCCTGGTCAAGATCTCCGCCGCCCGATCCAGCATCTCGCGCGTGTGCGTGGCGGTTACAATCGTGCGAATGCGCGCCTTACCCTCCGGCACAGTAGGAAAACCGATCCCGGTAGCCAGCAATCCGTTGTCGAACAGCGCCACCGAATATGCATGCGCCGTCTTCGCCTCGCCCACAATAATCGGCGTGATGGGGGTCTCGCTTTCGCCGGTATCGAATCCGGCGTCTTTCAACAACGACTTAAAGTGGCGCGTGTTCTCCCACAACTTCTCGATGCGCTCCGGCTCGCGCTCCAGAATGTCGAACGCCGCGAGACACGCCGCCGGAACGGCCGGCGGATGCGACGTGGAAAAAAGGAACGGCCGCGCCCGGTGATATAAAAACTCGATCAGATCGCGGCTCCCGCAAACATATCCGCCCAGCACGCCGATGGCTTTCGACAGCGTGCCCACCTGCACGTCCACCCGTCCGTGCAACCCGAAATGATCCACCGTGCCGCGTCCGTTGCGGCCCAGCACGCCCGACGAGTGCGCGTCGTCGATCATCATGATGGCGCCGTAGCGCTCGGCAATTTCGACCAATCCGGGCAGCGGTCCTATATCGCCGTCCATCGAGAACACGCCATCCGTGATCAACAGTTTGTGGCCGGGCGCGCCTTCCAGCCCAGCGAGGATGGCCGCCGCCTTGGCCGTGTCCTTGTGCGGAAAAACGTGGATCTTGGCCCTCGATAGCCGGCAGCCGTCAATGATGCTGGCGTGATTCAGAGCATCGGAGACGATGTGATCGTCCGGCCCCAGGATCGCGGAAACCGTTCCGGCGTTGGCCGCGAAACCGGATTGAAACACCACGCACGCTTCGGTGCGCTTGAACGCCGCGATCCGCCGCTCCAGCTCCAGGTGGATGCTCATGGTTCCCGAAATCGTGCGCACCGCGCCCGATCCCGCGCCGTATTTCTTGGCCGCCTCCACCTGCGCCTCGATGAGCTTCGGATGATCGGCCAGGCCGAGGTAATTGTTGCTCGCCAGATTGATCACCTCGCGCCCATCGAAGCGCGACACCGGTTCGCAGGGCGACTCGAGCACGCGCAGGCGCTGATACGAGCCGGCCTTGCGCCAGGCTTCGATCTGCTCGGAGAGATAGCTCAACGGATTCGCGGTGGTCATTCATTTCATCCTACCGTGCTTCATTTTTCGGCAGAAGATGGAACGGCCTGCCCGCGCCCCAGACTCAAGCCCATCCGATCCACCAGCCGCGCTAGAGTTTTCTCGGTCTTCGCATCCAGCCTGGCCTGAGCGGTCTTCATGCTTCATCGCACACGGATGGAACTTGTATTACAGAGTTCCCGGTGGCTACGCAATCCGATAGATCAACGCATCCTCGATGAAACGTCTGTTGACCATGTTCTTCGAGAAGCGGATGCGAGACAACCCTTCGCCTGTCGGCATCTCCATGCGAAATGACCGAACCGGCTCACGGTTAGGATCCACTGCGCTGATCGAAAACCTCGGTAAAGCAGCGGCCTTTTCCCCGAGGGCTCGCCGCGCTTCCCCGATCTTGTGATAGACGTCGAGCGACCCGGACGCAGGCACTTCAGGTGAAGCAATCAACAAGCGCCACTGGTTGATTTCAGGTTCAAAGAGCCATAACGCGGCGACAATCGGCAAGCCCATTGCGTCGAGCTTCGCAATCAGCTCCGCGCCGGCTTCCACCATTTCCGCGCTCAAATATTCCTTCACCACTGTGTTTTCAGCCATGGCAGAATTCCCGATGTTCTATCTGTTACCGCTCCATGCATCTTGCGAGCTTCGGCCTCTGTGATGAGCAGGCTATATCGAACTGCTTCGTTCCAATCGCAAGCCGTACTCCAATTATCATCGAAGTTTGAATCGCGCTCGGCTCGTACGTCAAGCTGCGAACTCACTCCCGAAATCGAAAGCAGCTCGTCCAAGCGGTGCGTGTAAAAAGAGTTGACGAGCTTGCGATCCGGAACCTCATCCGAACGAAACTGTTTCGCGACACACGCCTTAAGAGCGCACTCGACCGAGTAGCCAAGCAAGTAATATGCCGCCGCCCACCGGCCGGCGTCGAGAAGAGCCTCCGCATCTTCGAGGCGAAGCTCGGCGAGTTGCTGGAGCTGTTCCCGGTCCACCCTGCTCGCGTGCTCCCGATCATCACCGAACGCTTCATTCTAGCAATTCATCGCTTCTTCAACCGGTAATCTTCCACCCCCGGCATCGGAATCAGTTTGCACATCTCGAACAACCGCGACCGCGCGCGCATCCCGATGCGTTCCTCCAAGAAATATTTGCTGTGCACGTCTTCCTGCAAGCCCGAATTTCGCCGGTCGCCCGCCTCCGGATCGCGCAGGTTCGTTGTGACGATCGTCGCCTTGCGCGAGTTGCAGCGGTGCGTCACGATCGACGTCACCGTGTCCTCCACCCAATCGGTAATCCGATGCGCGCCCAAATCGTCCAGCAGCAGAATCTCGGCATCCAGCGCCGCGCGATAAGCTTCCCGGTCCATGGTTCCCGACGCCTGATCGTAGCCGCTGCGAATATGGTTGAGCAATCCTTGGAAATCGAAGAAGAGGCCCTCGAACCCGCGCGCCAGCAAGCCTCGCAGCGCCGCCACTGCCAGATGAGTTTTCCCCGTTCCCGGCGGACCCAGGAACAAAAGGCCTGGCTTCGGAACGCCCGGATACTCGCGCACGTATCCGCGCACATCCACCAGCACCTTGGCGAGCGCCGAACGCGAGATGGGATTCTCCCCGGGCAGGATGAAATTATTGACCGACGCCTGCTGATACAACGGCGGAATGTTGGCTCTCTCTTCGTTTCGCCGCGCCCGGCCCGCTTCCACGCATTCGCACTTCTCCGCCCCTGAAATTCCCCCGCGCTCCACGATCTTCCAACCCGATCCCCCGCAGATCGAGCAAACTTCCACCGCGTTCATTGCATCCAGGGTACACCAAGGCTCACCGCCGTATAATATCCTTCAACACCTTATGTCTCTCTCCGCGGGGACTCGTCTCGGCCCCTACGAGATCCTCGCGCCCATCGGCGCGGGCGGCATGGGCGAGGTGTACCGCGCGCGCGACACCAAGCTGGATCGCGACGTCGCGATCAAGGTTTTACCTCCTGCCCTCGCCCAGGACCCCGAGCGTCTCGCGCGCTTCGAGCGTGAAGCCAAGGTGCTGGCCTCGCTCAATCATCCCAACATCGCGCAAATCTACGGGATCGAAGATCGCGCGCTGGTGATGGAGTTCGTCGATGGCGCAACGCTCCAAGGACCGCTCCCGCTCGACACCGCGCTCGACTACGCCCGCCAGATCGCCGACGCCCTCGAAGCCGCCCACGAAAAAAACATCATCCATCGCGACCTGAAGCCGGCCAATATCATGATCACGCCCGCCGGCGTCGTCAAGGTGCTCGACTTCGGCCTCGCCGCCGTCGCGCAATCTTCCGACCCCTCCAGTCCCAACACTTCTCCCACCCTCACCATCTCGCCCACCCGCGCCGGCATGATCCTCGGCACAGCGGCCTACATGTCGCCCGAGCAGGCTCGCGGCAAACCGGTGGACAAGCGCGCCGATATAT
>Ga0302324_100007796_pt1 | contig 22678 bp, 2 predicted proteins | sample Palsa_T0_1_FD_201949 | JGI IMG/M metagenome (GOLD analysis project Ga0302324, IMG submission 201949) | Peat permafrost microbial communities from Stordalen Mire near Abisko, Sweden - Palsa_T0_1 | ecosystem: Environmental > Terrestrial > Soil > Palsa > Peat permafrost | place: Sweden: Abisko...
AAGATCCCGGCCGTGGATCCGCCGCTCACCGCGCCGTCCGCGTAGAGCGTCGTCCCGTCCGTCGCCAGGAAGTACGGCGAACCGAGGGTCGGGTCGTTGGAAAGGATCGTAGTCACCGTTGGCGCCGCGGTCGGAGTGGGAGTGGGCGACGGAGTCGGCGTCGGCGTGGGGGACGGAGTCGGCGAGGGCGTGGGCGACGGCGTCGGGCTCGGAGTCGGGCTCGGTGTGGGCGAAGGCGTCGGTGTGGGCGAAGGCGTCGGTGTCGGCGTGGGCCTCGGCGTCGGCGTGGGCGCCCGCGTGGGTGAGGGCGTCGGGGTCGGCGACGGCGTCGGAGTGGGAGTGGGCGACGGAGTTGGGCTCGGCGTGGGTGAGGGTGTTGGCGAAGGCGTTGGCGTGGGCGAAGGGGTCGGCGTCGGAGTGGGCGTAGGGGTCGGCGTCGGGACCCGCGTGGGAGATGGCGTCGGTGTCGGTGTTGGCGAAGGCGTCGGAGACGGCGTCGGTGTCGGCGTGGGCCTGGGGGTCGGTGTGGGAGCCCGCGTGGGTGAGGGCGTCGGGGTGGGCGACGGGGTGGGGGTCGGCGAAGGTGTCGGGGTGGGCGTGGGCGAGGGCGTCGGCGTCGGGCTCGGCGTGGGTGTCGGCGAAGGGGTCGGAGTCGGAGTGGGCGTAGGTGTCGGGGCGACGAGGACCCCGGCGATCTCGTAGATGGCGTTTCCTCCCGCGTCGGCGACGTACAGGTTGTCGTTGTAGAGGAGCAGCCCGCTTATCCGCACAAAGGGCGCACCGGAGGCCACGGCGACGGGCGTGCCGCCGGAGGCCGGGATCTCCCAGATCGTGTTGTTGGCGCCCGGATCGGCCACGAAGACCTCTCCTCCCGCGGCCGCTATGCCGGAGGGGTTCACAAGGGGGGCGCCGGAGGCGAGGGTCGTGAAGGACCCTCCGCCTGTGCCGATGCTCAGCACCGACGGGCTGGTCGTGCCGGCAAAGCCCGAGTCGGCGAGGTAGATGACCCCGGCGCTCACGGCGATCAGGTTCTGGTGCTCCGTCGAGAACCCGCCGCCATAGCGGTTGGGCCCGACCTGGGCGAGGCCCGAGCCGTCGGGGTTCAAGCTCCAGACGCTCCCGCTGAACTCGTCGGCGGCATAGAGCGCCGTGCCGTCGGTCGCAAGCCCGCTGCCGTCAACGATGGGCTGGCCCACATCGGAGCCGATATAGATCGGGGTGCCCGATGGGGCGCCGCCCACCGGGATCTCCAGGATCTCGGTGTCGGTGACCGGGCCGGCGTTGGGGTCGATCCAGAAGAGGGAGCCCCCGACGACCGCGAGCTGCTCGGGATTGAAGGCGCCGGAGAGCTGCGTGGCCGCTCCCCCCGCCAGCGGCACGCTGAAGATCCCGGCCGTGGATCCGCCGCTCACCGCGCCGTCCGCGTAGAGCGTCGTCCCGTCCGTCGCCAGGAAGTACGGCGAACCGAGGGTCGGGTCGTTGGAAAGGATCGTAGTCACCGTTGGCGGTGGCGTCGGTGTCGGCGAAGGGGTCGGCGACGGCGTCGGGCTCGGAGTCGGGCTCGGAGTCGGGCTCGGCGTGGGCGACGGCGTCGGAGACGGCGTCGGTGTCGGCGAAGGGGTCGGAGAAGGCGTGGGCGTCGGGACCCGCGTGGGCCTGGGGGTCGGCGTGGGAGCCCGCGTGGGTGAGGGCGTCGGGGTGGGCGACGGGGGGGGGGGGGGGCCCGGGGGGGGGGGGGGGGGGGGGGGGGGGGGGGGGGGGGGGGGGGGGGGGGGGCGCGGGACTCACGGTGACAGTCGCGCTCGCGATCTGGCCGGCGCTGTTCGCGACGACGACATAGTACGATCCCACGTCCGATGGCGTCGCGTAGGGTATCGTGTACTGTGCGGTCCGCGCCCAGGAGACGGAGCCGCCGTCCTTGTACCACTGGTAGCTCAGCGGGCCCGTGCCATTGGCGCTGACCTGGAGTGTAAGCGAGGCGCCGGGCTGCACCTGGGCCGACTGCGGCTGCGTCGCGATCATCGGCGCCGTGCCGGTGCCGATCGTCTGGATGAAGACGAACGCTCCGGAGCCGTCGGAGGCGCCGTCCACGGCGACGACGCCGCCTGCCACGTCCACGATTGGGCCCAGCGTCCCCTGGAAGCCGGAGCGGGACCGCAGGATGGCGTCGGGCTTCAGGTACAGGGTCTCGATGTCGTCGCCGGTCGCCGTGGTAGTGCCGCTGTCCACCGCCACCGAGGGGACGCCGCCGGGCCCGAATCCGTCGCCCCGGGTCCAGAGCGTGCCGTCGGTCGTCGTGAACAGGATCTGGTTTATGTTGGTGTCGACCCAGGTGACGCCCGTGTCCAGGAGGACCGTGGAGGAAATGGGGTTGTTGTAGGTGGCGCCCGGCGCCAGCCCGTCGTTCCACGCGTCGCCCTGGCCCCAGAGCGTGCCGTCGCTCTTCACGTAGAGCAGAACCCACCCGGGTGCGGAGAGGGACACCACGTGGTCGTCGACCTGGACCGGGTCCGTGCCGTCGCCGAACTGGATTGCCCAGCCGTCGCCGCCCTGGCCCCAGAGCGTGCCGTCGTTCTTGATATAGGCGATGTAGTCGAGGCCGGCCGCGGCGGAGACGACCCCGCTCGCCACCTGGGTTGGGGCGGTGTAGATCCCGCCCGCCTCAACCTGCCACAGGGTGCCGTCGCTCTTGAGAATGAGCTGCCTCTGGTTGTAGCAGCTCGAGATCACCTGGACGACATTGCTCGCCCCGGCAAGCTGTTCCACCGGCCCGCTGAAGTCCTCCGCCGCCTGCTCCCACACGGTGCCGTCGGCCTTGAGGTAAAGGCTGTTTGACTGCGAGCCGATTTGGGACCCGACGAACCCGTTGGGCGAGATTTCCACGGCGCCAATGGGCGACTGGCCGTCGCCCAGCTCCCCGAAGGTGTTGTCGCCGGCGACCCAAAGCGTCCCGTCGGTCGTGATGAACATCGTGGCGCCGGCGCCCGCAGCCACCTTGGCCACGCCGCTCTGCACCTGCACGGGAGTGGTTTGGTTCCCTACAATCGCGGGGTCGCAGAGGGCGCCCGCACCGTTGCTGCCCGTGGCCCAGAGCGTGCCGTCCGTCTTGACAAACACCGTGTGGTCGGTCGCGACCCCGAATCCCGCCACGCCGACGGCCACCTGCAAGGGGCTGCTGCTGCTGGCGAGCGTCCCGTCGCCCAGCTGGCCCAGGGCGTTCGAGCCCACGGCCCACAGCGTCCCGTCCTCCGTGAGGTACGCGGTCGAGAGCCCGTTGGAGGAAACGGACGACACGCCGGTAGCCACGGCAACGGGACTGGCCTGGTTGCTCTCGCTACCGATGCCAAGCTCGCCGTCGCTGTTGTCGCCCACCGCCCAGAGCTGGCCACCCGAAGTCACGAAAAAGTTGGCGTTATTGTAGGTGCCTGCCGCGATGGCAATGACGTCGCTTTGCACCTGTATGGGGCTGTTCTGCTCAGTCGTGCCCCCGTCGCCGAGCTCGCCCTCGCTGTCATCGCCCATGGCCCAGAGCGTGCCGCCCGTGGTAATGAACAGGGTCGATGAGGCTCCTGCCGCGACGGCGGTCGCTCCGGTCACACCCGGCACCTGGACGGGAACCCAGCTGTCGGCCGTGCTCCCGATGCCGAGTTGGCCGCTCCCGTTTGCGCCCATGCCCCACAGCGTCCCGTCTGACTTTATGAACATGGTGAAGGAGTCGCCCGCCGCAACCTGGGCCACGCCCGTCGCCACCGCCTCGGGCGTGCTGCGGCTCACGGTAGTCCCGTCTCCCAGCTGGCCGTTGGAGTTGTCGCCGGTGGTCCAAAGCGTGTCGTCGGAGGTCAGGAACGCCATGTGCTCCGACCCGCCCACCGAGACCGCATTCACCCCGCCGGCGATGGCCTTGGGCGTGTAGACGGGAAGTTCGGATGGGGTGTCGCTCTGGCCCCAGGTGATGCCCGTCGCGGTCGCAGGGGCCACCACCGTCAGCGCCGAAGGGGCCGTCGTCGAGGAGCCGAACCCGTCCGTTGCCACCGCGCGGAAGAGGTCACCGTTCATCGAAAATGAGGCGCCGCTCACGGTGAGGGTCGCCGTCGTCGAGCCCGAGAAGACCCCGCCGTCGACCACGTCGGTCCAAGTGGCGCCGCCGTCCGTCGATTCCTGCCATTGGTAGCTTGCCGCGCCCGTCGCGGTCACCGTGAAGGTTGCGTTGCTCCCCTGGAGCACGGTCTGCCAGGTCGTCGACGCCGTCACGATGGGCGCCTCGTCGACCGTGAAGCTGCCGGTGGAATACGAGCCGAACCCCGTCACTATGGTGATGGCCCCGGGGCCCGGGACGGCTCCCGGGGGCACCACGACCGTGATCTCCGTGTCCGACACGATCGTGAAACTCGCGGCGACGCCGTTGAGGAGCACGCCGGTCGCCCAGGTGAAGCCCGTTCCCTCCAGCGTGATGGTGGCCCCGATCGCGCCGTCTCCCGGTGTCACGCTCGTGACCGAAGGGGGCGCGAACACGGCGGGGGTCCCCTTGCGGAGCGTGCTGGCCCCGGTATCGGCCACGTACAGGTCCCCCATCCCGTCCGCCGCAATGCCTATGGGGCCGTCGAACAGCGCGGATGTTCCGACCCCATCCAGGTAGCCGTATATTCCCGTGGTCCCCGCGACGGTCGTCACGACGCCGCTGGCGGTGACCTTCCGGATGTCGTATATAAATGGCTCGGACACGTAGACGTTGCCGCCGCTGTCCACCTTAAGGTAGTCCGGGCTGGTGAACTGGGCGGTGGCCCCGGTCCCGTTTGAGCTGCCCGTGACACCCGCAGTCCCGGCGAGAGTCGTCACCACGCCGCCGGGCGTGATCTTGCGGATCGTGTTGTTGCCGGTGTCCGCCACGTAGACGTATCCGTTTACGTCCACGGCCACGCCCTCGGGTGCGCCAAACTGGGCCGCGGGCCCCGTTCCGTCGGCGTTGCCGAGAACCTGCGCCGTGCCCGCCAGGGTCGTCACGACGCCGCCGGGCGTGATCTTCCTGATGTTGCTATTGAGGGAGTCAACGACGTACAGATTTCCACTCCCGTCTACCGCCAGGTCATGGGGCCTCCTGAACAGGGCGGCGGCTCCGGTCCCGTCGGCGCTTCCATATACCCCCGCGGTGCCCGCAAGCGTGGTCACGACGCCACCGGGCGTGATCTTCCTGATGGTCGCGTTCAGCTTGTCCGCGACGTAGACATTGCCCGCCAGGTCAACGGCCACCCCGAACGGGGATGCAAACTGCGCGGCGGAACCGGCGCCGTCGGCGGCGCCCGAAACTCCCGGGGTTCCCGCGAGCGTCGTCACGACCCCGGCTGAAGTGACCTTCCGGATTGTATAATTGCTGGTGTCGGCAACATAAGTGTTCCCGGCCACGTCCACGGCGATCCCGTGCAGGTTGTTGAACTGCGCCGCTGGTCCCGTGCCGTCGGCCTGACCGACCCCGGAGGTCCCAGCGAAGGTGGTCACCGCCCCCGCCGAGGTGACCTCGCGGATCACGTTGCTCCCCGTGTCCGCGACAAGCACATCGCCCGCGCCGTCCACGGCCAGGCCCTCTGGATTGTCAAACTGGGCGGCGCTCCCGGTCCCATCCTGGGATCCCGCGATCCCCGTCATCCCGGCCAGGGTCGTGACGTTTCCGGCCGCGCCGATCTCCCGGATGTCCTCGTTTCCATTGTCGGCCACGTAGACATTGCCGCTCGCATCGACGGAGACGGCGTAGGGGCTGTTGAAGACCGCCGAGGCGCTGCTTCCGTCCGCGTATCCATAGTTGCCTGGTATTCCGGCAAACGTCGACACCACGCCGCCCGGGGCGATCAATCGGATCGTCGCGTTGCCCTCATCCGCGACGTAGAGGACGCCCGACGCGCCCAGCGCCACTCCCGTGGGGCCGTTCAGCTGCGCGGCGGCGCCGGTTCCGTCGGAGGATCCGAAGGTTCCCGCGGTTCCGGCGAGTGTCATCACCGCCCCGTCTGGCGCGATCTCGCGGATCGTGCTGTTGCCCGTGTCCGCCACATAAACGTTTCCGGAGGCGTCCACCGCCAGGCCCAAGGGGTCATTGAACTGCGCCGCGGCGCCCATTCCGTCTGCAAAACCGGACACGCCCGGCGTGCCCGCGAGCGTCGTGACAATGCCGCCCGGCGTGATCTCGCGTATGGTGTTGTTGCCCGTGTCCGCAACATAGACGTTGCCTGCGTCGTCGACCGCAACGCCGCCCGGTCCGCTGAATTGGGCCGCGCCCCCCTGGCCGTCCGAGCCTCCCGCGACGCCCGCGGTGCCGGCCAGGGTCGTCACCACCCCGGCGGAGGTGATCTTCCTGATAGTGTTGTTGAAACCGTCCGCAACATAGGCATTGCCCAGGCTGTCCATCGCGACGCTCGTCGGGCCGTAGAATCTCGCGACCCCGCCGGTCCCGTCCGCGCTTCCCGGGGCGAGTCCGGCCAGGGTGGTGAAATCATACGCAACCACGTCGCCTCCGGGAACGGCCTCGACCGAAAGCGCCATGGGGGCGCTGGTCACCGATGCGCTCGGGTTCGTCGCCACGGCCCGGAACTGGTCGCCATTCATCGCCAGGGCAGCCGTGACCAGTAGGGTATTCGTGGACGTGCCGACAATGCCGCTTCCGTCGGAGATGTCCGCCCAGGTGGACCCGCCATTCGTCGACTCCTGCCACTGGTAGGTGGGGGCGGGGTCGCCGCTGACGCCGACCGAGAAGCTGACCGTCTGGCCCTCGACCGCGGTCTCGTCCCCCGACTGAAGCTGGATTCCCGATTGGTAGGCGACGGTCAGGGTCACCGCGCTGCTCGTGACGGTGGCCGCCCCGTTGCTCACCACGCACTGGAACACGGCGCCGTCGAGGTTCGCCCCCGCGCCGTTGATGGAGAGCGTTGCCGTCGATGTCCCGCTGAACGCCCCTCCGTCGCTCAGCACCGTCCAGGTCGACGTCCCGGGGGCCTGCATCTCCCACTGGAAGCTGAAAGGCGAGGCGCCGTTCACAGCGACGGTGAAGCTCGTGTTCTGGCCCGGGCCGATTGCGGAATTCTGGGGCTGCGTCGCGATGGAAGCCGGGGCGACCGCCAGGGGAGCGCCCTTTCGGATCGTGTAGGCCCCTGTGTCGGCCACGTAGAGGTTTCCCGCATAGTCGACCGCAATGCCGATGGGGGCAAGGAACAGGGCGGCTGTTCCGATGCCGTCCATGTAGCCGGACAGCCCCGGGGTTCCCGCCACGGTCGTCACGACGCCGCTCGGGGTGACCTTGCGGATGTCGTAGGCAAAGGGCTCGGTCACGTAGACATTGCCGGCGCCGTCCACCGTCAGATAGTCTACACCGTTGAATTGCGCAGCGGCCCCAGTCCCGTTCGCGCTTCCCGCGACACCCGCGGTCCCTGCGAGCGTGGTCACCACGCCGCCGGGAGTTATCTTGCGGATCGTACCGTTGTCGTAATCTGCGACGTAGACGTTTCCGTTAGAGTCAACGGCCACGCCCTCGGGGATGCTGAATCGCGCCGCGGAGCCCGTGCCGTCTGCGCTGCCGCTGTTGCCAGCCAAACCCGCGAATGTCGTCACAACTCCGGACGGCGTGATCTTTCGGATTGTCTGGGCGTTGGCATCGGCCACGTAGACGTTCCCGTTCGCATCCACCGCCACGTCATGAGGCCGCCTGAATTGTGCGGCTGCCCCCGACCCATCGGCGGTGCCCGAGACCCCAGGCGTGCCGGCGAGGGTCGTCACGACGCCACCGGGCGTGATCTTCCGTATGGTGAGGTTGCCCAGGTCCGCCACGTAGACATTGCCCTCCAGGTCCACCGCGACCCCGAAGGGATAGTAGAACTGCGCGGCGGCCCCGGTGCCATCGGCGGAGCCCGAGAGACCCGGGGTCCCCGCGAGCGTCGTCACTGCGCCGCCGGGCGTGATCTTGCGGATCGTGTTGTTATACGAGTCGGCAACATAGACATTGCCCGCCGCGTCCGTGGCCATCCCGTGGGGGTTGTCGAACTGCGCCGCCGGCCCGGTGCCGTCGGCCTGGCCGACCCCGGAGGTCCCGGCGAAGGTGCTAACGACATTCCCTGAGGTGATCTCGCGGATCACGTTGCTCCCCGCGTCCGCGACGAAGACGTCGCCCGAGCCGTCCACCGCCACGCCGGACGGGTTGTTGAACCGCGCCCCGCTCCCGGTCCCGTCCAGGGACCCCGCGATCCCGGTCGTCCCGGCCAGCGTCGTGACGACCCCGACCGCGCTGATCTCCCGGATGTCCTCGTTCCCGTTGTCGGCCACGTAGACATTGCCGCCCGCATCGACGGCGACGCCCTGCGGACTGCTGAAGACGGCCGAGGCGATGTTTCCGTCCGCGTACCCATAGTCGCCCGCCATCCCGGCATACGTCGACACGACGCCGCCCGGGGCGATCATGCGGATCGTCGCATTTCCCTCGTCCGCGACATAGAGGATGCCGGACGCGTCCACGGCGACTCCCGTAGGCCCGCTGAACTCGGCGGCGGCGCCCGTCCCGTCGGAGGCTCCGAAGACACCCGCGGCTCCCGCGAGCGTCGTCACGGCGCCGCCCGGCGCTATCTCGCGAATCGTGCTGTTTCCCGAATCCGCCACATAGACGTTTCCTGAGTCATCGACCGCCAGGCCTATGGGATCATTGAACTGCGCGGCGGGGCCGGTTCCGTCTGCGGAGCCGGATACACCGGGGGTCCCGGCAAGCGTCGTCACGGCGCCGCCCGGCGTGATCTTGCGCACCGTGTTGTTGCCCGAGTCGGCCACGTAGACGTTGCCCGCGGAGTCGACCGCCACTCCGGACGGCCCTGCGAACCGCGCCGCGCCGCCCTGGCCGTCCGTGCTTCCCGCCACGCCCGCCGAACCGGCGAACGTGGTCACCACCCCGGCCGAAGTGATCTTCCTGATGGTACTGTTGCCTCCGTCCGCGACATAGACATCGCCCAGGCTGTCCGTCGCGACGCTCGATGGACCGTAGAATCGCGCGGCCCCGCCCGTCCCGTCGGCGCTTCCCTGGGGCAGTCCTGCGAAAGTCGTGAAATCGTACGCGACCACATCTCCGCCAGGGAGGGCCCCGACCGCAAGGGCCATGGGGGCGCTTGTCACGGTTCCGCTCGTGTTTGTTGCCACGGCCCTGAACTGGTCGCCGTCCATTCCCAGGATCGCCGCGATCACAAGCGTGGGCGTGGATGTGCCGGCAAACCCGCCGCCGTCGGAGATGTCCACCCACGTCGTTCCCCCGTTCGTCGATTCCTGCCACTGGTAGGTGGGGGCTGGGTCCCCTACGACGCCGACTGAGAAGCTTACCGACTGGCCCGCGATCACGGTCTCGTCTCCCGACTGCAGCAGGATTCCCGACTCAAAGGAGACGGTCAGGGTCGCCGCGTTGCTCGTGACGGTGCCGACGCCGCTGCTGACCACGCACCGGAACTGCGCGCCGGCGAGGTCAATCCCCGCGCCGGTTATGGAGAGGGTCGCCGTCGCCGAGCCGCTGTATACGCCGCCGTCGGCCAGATTTGTCCAGCCGGAGGATCCTTGCGCGGAGATCTGCCACTGGTAGGCAAAGGGCCCTGTGCCTCCCGCCGTTACGGCGAAGCTCGCGTTCTGGCCGACATCGATCGTCGAATTCTGGGGCTGAGCCGTGATCGAGACCGGATTCACCAAGACGGGAGTCCCCTTGCGGATGGTGCTGTTCAGGGAGTCTGCGACGTAAAGATTGCCCGCTCCGTCCACGGCCAGCCCCTCGGGATCGTTGAAGCGCGCCGTGCCGCCAAGGCCGTCCTCGCCGCCCATCTGGAACGTCCCGCCGCCTCCCAAGGTCGTCACGACGCCCGCCGGGGTGACCTTGCGAATTGAGTTGTTGTACGAGTCCCCGACATAGACGTTGCCGGCGTCGTCCACCGCAACGCCCATGGGCTGCCAGAAATTCGCTGCCGAGCCCGTGCCGTCCGCGCTGCCACCCTGGTTTGGATTTCCCGCCAAAGTCGTCACGGCGCCCGCAGGAGTGATTTTCCGGATCGTTTCGGCGTAGGCATCCACCACGTAGACATTGCCTGCGCTGTCGACCGCCACGCCTTGGGGATTGAAAAACCGCGCGGCGCTGCCGGTACCGTCCGTATTGCCATATAGGTTCGCGGCTCCTGCCAATGTAGTCACGACGCCCGCCGGCGTTACCTTGCGGATCGTCCGGTTGTTGAGGTCCGCCACGTAGACGTTTCCAGCGGTGTCCACAGCCACGCCCGTGGGATTGTTGAATTCCGCGGCGCTGCCCGTGCCGTCCGCGCTGCCATTCTGGCGCGGATTGCCCGCGAGCGTCGTCACAACACCCGCCGGAGTGACCTTGCGGATCGTGTTGTTGTTTGTGTCCGCCACGTAGACGTTGCCGACGTTGTCGACTGCCACGCCACGCGGGTCGTTGAATCTTGCCGCGCTGCCTGTACCATCAGAACTGCCGTACTGGCCGGGTCCCGTTTCGCCCGCGAGTGTTGTCACGACCCCTGCCGGCGTAATCTTGCGGATCGTGCAGTTCTGGGTGTCCGCGACGTATACATTTCCCGCGAAGTCCACCGCGGCGCCTTCCGGAAAGAAGAATCTCGCGGCGCCACCCGTGCCATCCGCGCTGCCGATTTGCCCCGGCGTGCCCGCCACTGTAGTCACTACCCCCGCCGCGGTCACCTCGCGGATCGTGTCATTGTTGCTGTCCGCCACCCGCAGGTTGCCGCTTGCGTCCAAGGCTATGCCCACGGGCGAGGAAAACCGCGCCGCGCTGCCGGTGCCGTCCGCACTGCCTTCCTGGAACGCCGATCCCGCAAGGGTCGTCACGACGCCCGCCGGCGTTATCGCTCGGATGGTGAAGCTGTTGGAATCGGCCACGTAGAGATCGCCCGCACTGTCCGACGTTATCCCCCGGGGCAGATTGAACTGAGCGGCACTGCCTGTCCCGTCAGAGCTGCCACCCTGATTCGCCGTTCCCGCCAGGGTGGTGACGACGCCCGCCAACGTTATCTTGCGGATAGTTGAGTTGTAGGCATCCGCCACATAGACATTGCCCGCGCCGTCCACCGCGACTCCAACGGGTCCATTGAACCTGGCCGCGCTTCCTGTGCCGTCCGCACTGCCGTTTTGGTTCGGGTTCCCTGCGAGGGTAGTCACCACGCCGCCCGGGGTGACCTTGCGGACCGTATTGTTGTTCGAGTCGGCGACATAGACGTTTCCTGTACCATCGACGGAAACCCCCCGGGGCTGGTTGAACCGTGCATTGGCGCCGGTTCCGTCCGAGTTGCCGCCCTGGCCCGCGGTTCCCGCAAGGGTGGTCACGGCGCCTGCCGGAGAGATCTTGCGGATCGTGTTGTTACCCGTATCCGCCACATAAAGGTTGCCCGAGCCATCCATCGCCAGCCCGTTCGGCCGGTTGAATCTGGCTGAGCTGCCGGTGCCGTCGGAGCCGCCGAGCTGGCCCGGCGAGCCGGCAAACGTTGTCACGACGCCTCCCGGCGTTATCATGCGGATCGTGGCATTCCACATATCCGCCACATAGGTGTTCCCCGAGCTGTCCACCGCCACGCCCTGGGGGTTGTCGAACTGGGCCGCCGCGCCCGTGCCGTCGGCGCTCCCTGGCGCCGCTGCCGCCAGGGTCGTGAACGCGTAGGCCGCCTCGCCGCCTCCCAGCGGTGTCACCGTCAGCGATACCGGCGAGCTCGTCGCCGACCCGGAGGCGTTTGTGGCCACCAGCTGGAATTCTTCGCCGGACATGGCCGTGGTCGCCGCGCTGATCCCAAGCGTGGCCGAGGCCGTGCCGAAAAAGCCGCCGCTGTCGACCATGTTGGTCCAGGTCGACCCGCCATTCGTCGAATCCTGCCATTGGTACGTCGGGGCAGGGGACCCGATCACGCCGACCGAAAAGCTTACGCTTTGACCGGCGATGGCCGTCGTGTCAGAGGGCGTCTGCAGCACAACCGCTGGGGCAAAATTCACCGTAAGGGTGACCGGGTTGGTAGTAGCCGTGCCTCCGTTTGTCACCACGCACTGAAACTGTGCCTGGTTCAAGTCGGCCGTCGCCCCGGTGATTGAGAGCGTCGCGGTCGCCGTGCCGCTGAATTCCCCTTCGTCGCTGAGTATCGTCCAGGTCGACGACCCGACGGTCTTCATCTCCCACTGGAAGGTCAAGGGCGTTGAGCCGTCTGCGGCCACGGTGAAGCTCGTGCTCTGGCCGGCATTGATCGTCGAATTCTGGGGCTGGGTCGTGATCGATACAGGGTCCACCGTCGAGGGAACCCCCTTGCGGATGGTGTTGTTCGGCGTGTCCGCCACGTAGAGGTTGCCCGCGGTGTCGACCGCAATGCCCTCGGGATGGGCAAACCGTGCCGCGCTTCCCGCCCCGTCCGTGCTCCCATTCTGGCCCGAAAGGCCCGCCAGCGTTGTCACGACCCCCGCCGGCATGAGCTCGCGAATCGTGCTGTTCCCCCCATCAACCAAGAAGACGTTGCCTGCGCCGTCGACCGCCAGGTCTTCGACGCCGCCGAACCGCGCCGCGTTGCCCGTTCCGTCCACGCTGCCACTCTGGTACGGACTGCCGGCGAGCGTAGTCACGACGCCCGCCGGCGTGATCTTTCGGATCGTGTAGTCGAGATTGTCGGCCACATAGACATTGCCCGCGCTGTCGACGGCCACTCCCGTAGGGTACGTGAATCGCGCGGCGGCGCCGGTGCCGTCCGCGGAGCCGTCTTGTCCCGCCGTGCCCGCGAGGGTCGTCACGACGCCCGCCGGCGTGATCTTTCGGATCGTGGAGTTGTAGGAATCGGCCACGTAGACGTTGCCAGCGGCGTCGACCGCGACGCCCTGGGGCCCGCTGAACAGCGCACCGCTTCCCGTTCCGTCCGTGCTCCCCTGTTGGTACGCGACACCTGCCAGAGTCGTCACGACACCCGCCGGCGTTATCTTGCGGATCGTGTGGGTGCCTTGGTCCCCGACATAGACGTTGCCCTCATTGTCCACCGCAACCCCGCGGGGATTGCCCAACCTTGCTGCGCTGCCTGTCCCGTCCACGTTCCCAGATTGCAGGGCGGCACCGGCAAGGGTCGTCACGGCCCCCTCCGGCGTGATTTTCCGGATGGTCGCATTGTTGCCGTCCGCGACGTAGACATTGCCCGCGAGGTCCACCGCCACGCTTCCCGGATAGAAAAACCGCGCCACGGCGCCGGCTCCGTCCGTGCTGCCAATCTCGCCCGCCGCGCCCGCGAGCGTCGTCACGGCCCCGGCGGGCGTCACGGCGCGGAGCGCGTTGTTGTCGGTGTCCGCCACGTAGAGTCCTCCGGACGGGTTCACAGCCAAGCCTCGGGGGTAGGCAAACCGAGCCAAGCCGCCCGTGCCATCCGCACCCCCCCACTGGTAGAAGCTCCCCGCCAGCGTTGTCACGATACCGGCCGTGATTTCGCGGATGGTGTCGCTGTACGTGTCCGCCACATAGATATTGCCGGCTCCGTCGACCGCCACGCCCTGGGGTCCGCTGAACCGCGCCGTGGCGACCGGGCCGTCCTGACTTCCCCCTTGGTTGGGCGCGCCCGAAAGCGTTGTCACGACGCCTCCGGGAGTGACCTGGCGGATCGCCTGGTTGTTAGTGTCGGCGACATAGACATTGCCTGCGCTGTCCACGGCCACGCCCTGCGGATCGTTGAACAATGCGGCGCTGCCGGTGCCGTCCGCGTCGCCACCTTGAGACGGGTTGCCCGCGAGGGTGGTCACGACTCCCGCCGGGTTGATCTTGCGGATCGCGTTGTTGTTCGAATCAGCGACGTAGAGATTGCCCGTGTCGTCGATCGCCAGGCCCTGGGGCTGGTTGAACTGAGCGGCCTCTCCAGTTCCGTCCGCGTATCCGTTGTTGTAGGGCGAGCCCGCAAGTGTCGTCACGATTCCCGCCGCCGTGATCCTGCGTATGGTGCCGGGGCCGTCGACCACGTAGACAATCCCCGCGCCGTCCACCGCCAACCCGCGAGGGTAGCTGAACCGCGCCGCGCCGCCCGCGCCGTCATTGGTGCCTTGCTGGCCCGGCGCACCCGCCAGGGTTGTCACGGCTCCTGCCGCCGAGATCTTTCGGATCGTTTGATTGTCGCCGTCCGCCACATAGGCGTTGCCCGAGCTATCCACCGCGACACCTTGGGGCAGGTTGAACTGCGCCGCGGCTCCGGTTCCGTTCGCAATCCCCGGGGCTTTGCCCGCGAGCGTCGTGAAGGCATAGGCCACAAGGTCTCCCCCAGGCACGGTCGCCACGGTCAAGGTTACAGGGGAGCTCATTACCGAGCTTGAGCCGTTTGTGGCCACGACGCGGAACTCGTTGCCGTTCTGACCGGCGCCCGCCGCAATGATCCCGAGCGTGGCCGTCCCCGTGCCTACGAAGCCGTTTCCGTCGGTCAGGTCCGTCCATGTCGCCCCGGAATCCGTCGACACCTGCCACTGGTAGGTTGGGGCCGGGTTCCCAGCAATGCCCACCGAGAAGCTGACGCTCTGTCCGACGATCGCAGTCAGGCTCTGCGACTGCAGCACAATGGACGGGGGATAATCAACGGTCAGGGTCGCGGGCGCGCTTGTTGCGGAGCCCGCCGGGTTGTTTACCACGCATTGGTATTGCGCGCCGTTGAGGGCTGCGGGTGTCCCTGTGATCGAAAGCGTCGCAGTCGCGGAGCCGCTAAACTCCCCGCCGTCGTACAGGTTCGTCCAGGCGGACGACCCAAGCATCTCGATCTGCCACTGGTAGCTCGGGAGCGTGCCGTTTGCCGTCACTGCGAATGACGTGTTCTGACCCTGGTTGACCGTCGAGTCCTGCGGCTGGGTTGCAATTCCAGCAGGAACCACGACGGTGGGAACCCCGACCCTGATCGTGGAGTTGTAGGTGTCGGCGACGTACACGTTCCCCGAGCCGTCCACTCCTATTCCGAAGGGATGAGTAAAACGTGCGGCGGCGCCGAACCCGTCCGCGCGGCCGTATTGGCCCGGCATGCCGGCGATGGTCGTCACGACACCCGAAGGCGTGATCATACGGATCTCGTCGTTTCCGTTTTCGGTGACAAAAACATCGCCCGCACCGTCCACGGCCAGGCTTTGTGGAAGGAAAAACCGCGCCGCGCCGCCGGCCCCGTCCGCGCTGCCGGAATTCCCCGGTTGTCCCGCGAAGGTGCTCACGACGCCGGCTGGCGTGATCTTGCGGATCGTGAAATTGAAGGTGTCGGCAACGTACACGTTCCCCTCGTGGTCCACGCCTATTCCCTGCGGCGAATTGAACCGGGCTGCGCTTCCTTCGCCGTCTGCGCTTCCCGACTGGCCCGGGCTCCCGGCGATCGTCGTCACGTAGCCCGAGGTGTCGATTTTCCTGATCGTGTCGTTGTTGGTGTCCGCAACGTAGAGATTTCCTTCCCAGTCCACCGCGACGCCGTCGGGCCCGAAGAATGACGCTGCGCTGCCGAGGCCATCCGCACTTCCGTTTCGCGGGTTTCCGGCCACCGTGGTCACCGCTGCCACCCCCCCGGTGACAACGATCTTCCTGATCTCGTTGTTGCGGGGGTCTGCCACATAGATGTCGCCATACGTGTCGACCGCGGTGCTGTATGGGCCGTTGAGCCGCGCGGATTCGCCCGTGCCGTCCGCGCCGCCCCCCTGGCCGGCCGCACCTGCCAACGTCGTGACCGATCCGCCGGGTGTGATCTCACGAATCGTGTCATTTCCGGAGTCCGCCACGTAGAGGTTGCCCAAGGCGTCCGCAGACACGCCTGCGGGACCGTTGAACCTAGAAGCGCTACCCATTCCGTCCGCGCTTCCGGCGCCCGATTGCCCGGCGAGGGTGCTCACGGTGCCGACGCCGTCCGAGACGGCGATCAAGCGGATCGTGTCGTTGAACGCATCCGCCACATAGACGTTGCCAGCGCCGTCCACCGCGATGCCCTGGGGAAGGTCGAATCGCGCGGAAGTCCCTATGCCGTCCGCGGCGCCCGCGAGGCCCTGGACGCCGGGCCCTGCGAGATTCGTCACCACTCCTTCCGGCGAGATTGCACGGACCGAGTTGTTCAAATTGTCCGCCACATAGATATTGCCCGCCCCGTCCACCGCGACTCCCGTGGGAAAATTGAACGTGGCCGCGCTTTCGACGCCTTCGTCGCTGCCTCTGACGCCGGCTATGCCCGCCAGCGTCGTCACGTTGCCGGAGGCGTCGATCATGCGGATCGTGCTGTTATTGGAGTCCGCCACGTAGACATGGCCGGAGCCGTCCACAGCGACCCCTTGGGGATTGCTGAAGGACGCGGCGCTCCCTTGTCCATCTGCGCTTCCGTAGACCCCGGGGGAGCCCGCCAGCGTCGTTACCGAGCCCGAGGATGTGACCTTTCGAATCGTGCAGCTCTGCGAATCCGCCACATAGAGGGTGCCCCCGCCGTCGACGGCCACGCTCATCGGGCCTTCAAACTGCGCCCCGCTGCCCGTTCCATCCGCGACGCCGCGGCTTCCGCCGGCCAGGGTCGCGACCGACCCCACGCCCTGCGAAACGGTTATCTTGCGGATGGCGTTGTTATTGTTATCGGCGACGTAGACATTCCCAGCGCCGTCGACGGCCACGCCATACGGATTGTTGAACCGCGCAGCGCTGCCGATCCCGTCCGCGTCGCCCATGGCGCCCTGGCTGCCCGCGATCGTAATGACGTCCCCGGCGGCGGTTATCTCGCGGATTGTCTGGTTGAATGTGTCCGCGACATAGACGTTGCCCGCGCCGTCCACCGCCATGCCGCCGGGAATGAAGAAGCGTGCCGCCGTGGCCGGGCCATCGGGGCTGTCCACACTCCCCTGACCCGTTTGCCCGGCCAGGGTCGAGAAATGGTACGACAACACGTCCGGCCCCGCGAGAGCGGCGACGGTGAGCGTAACAGACGCGCTTGTCACCGAGCCTGCGGTGTTCGTGGCCACCATCTGGAATTGGTCCCCGGACAGGGCCAGGGTCGCCGAGTCGATGTCGAGGACGGGCGTGGCCGTGCCGTCGAAGCCGTTGCCGTCGGTGAGATTCGACCAGGAGTGCCCGCCGTCCGTGGACTCCTGCCACTGGTAGCTGGGCGCAGGGCTCCCGCCGACCCCCACCGAGAAGCTGACGCCCTGGCCGGCGATCACCGCCTCGCTGCCCGACTGCAGGATGATTCCCGAAAGGTAGTCGACGGTCAGCGTCGCCTCGCTGCTGACATTCTCGATTCCCCCGCTGGTGGCCACGCATTGGAAATGCGCGCCGTTCAGATCCGCGGTTGCGGCCGTGATCGTCAGCGATGCCGTTTCCGAGCCGCTGTATTCGCCGGCGTCTGCCAGGTTTGTCCACATGGACGAACCGGGGGCTTCAATCTGCCACTGGTAGGTGACGGGGCCCGTGTCGGTGGCCGACACGGTGAAGGTCGTGTTCTGGCCTGCGTTTACCGTGGAATTCTGCGGCTGCGTGGTGAAGGTCGGCTGCCCGGGAATGAAGGGGATCTCCACGATCGCCAGCTCGTTGCCGCCGGGAAGGTCGTTCCACTGGCCCAAGCCGATTATGCCCTGGTTCTGGTCCCAGTTCATCGTGGCGTAAAACTCGTCCCCGTTGGCGTCATTGGGCTCACCGCTCGCCCAATTGGTGTACGTGACCGGTTCCCCGTCCGACCACGTGTTCCAAATCCCCGTGCTCTGGTCCGAGAGCCCTATCCAATAGGGGAGGACGGCTCCGAAGGACTGCAATAGGAAGTCCTGCTCGGATTGGCTGTTTACGGCCACCAAGTGCCCTCCTTGCGAGACGGCCCAGGCCTCCGCGTCGTTCCATTGCATCGCGCCCGGGGCCAGCTCATAGGAATGCCCCCCGAAGGTGCACATGAGTTCGCAGATCCCGGCAGCATCGGACGTGACGCTCCCAAGGGAATTGGTCACGACAACCGCGTAACTTCCGACGTCGCTCGCCTGCAGGCCGTTCAGAGTGAGCACGTCGCTCGTCGCCCCAGGGATGTTCACGCCGGTCTTCACCCATTGATAGGTCGGCGTGGGCGTCCCCGAGGCCGAGACCGTGAAGGTGACGCTGCCGCCGGCCGACCCATCCTGCGGCTGTGGCTGCATGGTTATGGTTGGGAATCCCGCGGGCAGCTGCACCGTGAGCGAAGCCGAATTGCTGGTGGCCGAGCTTATGCCGTTGCCCACCACGCACTGGAACTGCGCGCCGTTAAGGTCCGCCGTCACGCCGGTGATCACGAGCGATGCCGTGGCCGAGCCGGCGTACTCGCCCCCGTCGCTCAAGTTCGTCCAGTTGGTAGAGCCCGAAGGCGAAATCTGCCACTGGTAGGAAGTCGCACCAAACCCTGCGGATGCGGTCACGTTGAAGGTGACCGTGCCGCCAACGATGATATTCTGGTTTCCCGGCTGCGCCGTGAACGCGGGCGGCGGGCCTGCGATGACGGTGAAATTCGCGGAGCTCGTGCCAAATCCCGCGTCCGTCGCGACTGTGATCGGGCCTGTCGTCGCACTTGGCGGGATCACGACGCCGTTGATGGCCGACGAGGAGACTATGCCCGGGGGATTGAGAGTGGCGAGCGCCCCGTTGAAGAAGGTGACGATGGTGCCTGGTGCAAAGCCCGTGCCCGTGATCGAGACGGTCTGGCCCGGGGATCCGGTCGTCGGGCTGAAACCCGTGATGGTGGGCGCCATGAGTGGCGACCAGGTAAGATAGTAATTGCCCATCACTCCATTGTAGCCGTCGATCGCGATCGCGTAGGTCGTCCCCGCGACGCCATTCAGCATGGTGGCATTCGAGTAGGATGGAGCGGGGCTGGAGCTAAACCCATTCGTCACCAAATTTAGGGAGTTTACCGCCGTCCCGGTGTAGATCCCAAGGAGCACGCCGAAGTCCGAGCCCGTCGCGAAATTCCCGGCAGGCCCCGTGCCAGCCGGGTCGAACAGGTAGAGGCCGCTGGTTGCCGGGGTCCAGGAGAACCACACCGACGCGCCGCCGGGATTTCCCGCGTGGTTGGGTTCACCCGCCTCCTTGGTGGCGTAGGCCGTGCTTCCCGAGACCCAGCCGGAGGCGCCCGTGAGCACCTGGGCATTGGCGAAATCGTCGTTTGCCGGCGGCGTTCCCGATGAGAGGACGGAAAAGCTGCCGGTGCTCGTCACCGGGCCAAACGCTGTCGTGACCGTAATCGGCCCGCTGGTCGCCAACGCCGGCACGGAGAAAAGGAGGTCGTTGTTGCTAAAGCTGGACACGGGGGCCGCCTGGCCATTGAGCAGCACGAACGGATTCTGGAAGTTTAGGGGAGCGGAAAAATTGGTTCCGCTTACGACCACAACCATGTTCGCCGGCCCGGTCGTGGGAGCGAAGCCCGTGATCGTGGGCGCTTGGGCCACGGCCTGGCCGCCCACGGCGAGCGCTATCACGCCCCATATCGTCGCACAGCCCGGATTTGTCTTCATCTCCGGCTGTGGGTCGAATCCATGATCAATGACCGCGGAGCGTCAGTTGGAAACCGGTGAGACGGGTTTCAGCCGAGAACTCTGTTCCAGAGGTCTCTAGGGCCTGAAAAGCCTAGGATACGAGGCGTGCGAGCGCGCCGAACTAAAGTGCGCCTATCGTTTTTCATCTGGACCGGACACGGTGATAAATGGGGGAAACCGGGCCTGCAAGACAACTGCGGCACACACGCCTATATATATTATATCGGGACCTCCCGGGACGCTGGCTGACGATGTTTCGTAATAGTATAGCCGTGGGCGTCATCCGCAGCTGCGTGAGCCTTCCGCCGGAGCCGATGGTGTGCCGGGACCGCGGGAGAATCCGAAATGCCACGGCCACAGCCATTTAGGTGCTTCCATTAGATAATGGAGTTACGCGAATGCGGGGCTCTTCGGGGCCGCAGGCAAAGCGAACGCAGGCGGATTTCGCGCGTGTCGGCGAAGCACCCAAGATTCCCTGAAACGTGTCCGAAACATGGGTTGTGACTCAAGTTCTCCCTGAATCAGCTTTAAATGGGGAATCTGTTTCCCGAGTTCGGCGCGGGTCTGGTTGCCGAGACGGGACGGGCTCCAGCCCGCTTCTAGTACCCCGGAGCCACCGAGATGATCCGCACCGGCCCGATGAGTCCCGAGGCGAGCAGAGGCGAATTGGCCTTGTAGGGCCTTATGTCCGCGAACGTGAATTTCTCTGCACCGGGCTGCTCGTCGCCGATGAGCCTGTTGACCCAAGCGTTCGTCACCGTGACGCGCAGCTCGTTCGTGCCGTCCTTGATCTCGCCGGTCAGGTCGACCCGGTAGGGGGCGTGCCACACGGCGGCCAGCGTCTTTCCATTGAGAGTCACCTCCGCAAGGTTCTTGACGTCGCCGAGATCCACCCAGATCCGGGCCCCCTTCGCCAGCCACTCGCGCGGGACATCGAAGTTCTTCGTGTAGGTTCCCATTCCGGAGAAATACTTCACCCCGGGGTTGGCGTCCTCGCTCCACGATTCCAGCTTGTCGATCGTGATGCTCGGCGGCGCCCCCCGCCCGGGTTCAAAGGAAATGTTCCATGGACCCGTGAGCTCGCCCAGGGTCGACTCTGAATTCCTTGGCAAGGCGAGCGAGGCGGCCTTTGCGTCCTTGCGAAAGACCACGAACACGCTGCCCCAGGGCTCGAGGTGGAGCGGAACCGTCGTGCGGTCGGCCCCGATCGAGTACGAGGAGGGCTCCGTGGAGCCCGTCTCGGCGTGCCAGAGCTCGGGCGCCTTCCCGGTCACGCGGAAATGGGCGTCGACGTTCGCCTCCAGATTGCTCCGGTTATCCAGAAAGTAGACGTCCCCGCCCTCGATTCTGCGGTGCACGAAGAGGATGGGGCCGCCGCTTTTGTCCGCATCGTAGTCAAAATCAGGGACAACGCCCAGCGCCTTGAATACCTCCGGGAGCGCCTGGCCCGCAAAGACCCTTCCTTTTCCGACCTCGTGCACCCCGGTGCCGTCGCCGAAGAGCCCCTCGTCGAGGCGCGCGAACTCCGCCTGGTCGTCGGCGAGGCTCGGGTCGTCGGTTGGCTTGGGGCCCGCAACGATGCCGCCGCTCTCGACAAGTTGGTGGATGGCCCGCAGGACGGGCAGGGACATGTGCCGGCTGTAGGGATCGAGCCCCAGCACGCGGTAGCTCATCCCGCTCCTGGTCGTGATGCGTCCGTCGCCCGCGCTCAATTCATGGATCAACGCGTCGGCGTTGACGTAGTCAAAGCCGTATCCCTCCGGCACCGCCGGGGCCTTTGCCGTGAATATGGCCGTGAGATTCGAGTCCTCGCCGTAATAGTAGACGAGATCGGCGGCAAAATGCCCCTGCTGCAGAAGGTAGCTTGTCCGGGTGAGGTACTTTATCCAGGGCCCCGCCTGCTCGGCCCAGGTGTCGTTGCGGTTGAACCATTGGCCGTAGGGCCCGAGCGTGAGGCCGGGCGCCTTCCCCACAAGGGGCTGGTGCGCGGATTCGTGGATCACGATCCGGTTGATCCCGTTCAGGAATTCCGCGTCCGCCGTCGGCTTGAGCGTGGAGGGCGACCAGGCCCACGGCTGCGCCGACGCGGTCATCGACTCGGCCGCGGCGAGGTTCTGGCCGTAGATGTGGGCCACCGAGGCCGATTCGCGGTCGTCGGCGTTGTAGTTGAAGCTCTCCTTGTACACCCCGAGGCGCTGCGTCCACATCGCGCTCATCGGGATGTCGTCCAGCTTCTTGACCTCCATCCCGTCGGCGACATAGGCGCGGCCGCCCTCGTGCGACTCGCCGTAGTGGCCCATGCCGCGCTCCACCAGGGACGCCTGGACCTGGCCGTAGTGCTCGTCGGCGATCAGGTCCGCGATCGTCTTTCGGAAGTCCCAGAGGAAGCGGTCGCTCGCCTCCGAGCTGTCGACGACGTATCCGGCGAGGACCGGCATGAAACGCAGCGCGTCGTAGCCGCGGCGGGCGCTGAACTTTGCCAGCATGTCGTCGGTCCAGTTCTGCGAGCCCGCCTCCCAGCTGTCGGTGACGACGTAGCGGATGCCGCGCTTGCCCATGAGCTCCTTTCCGACGGTCTCCTCGTAGCTGGAAAGGAATCCGTCCATGTATGCCCGGACGTAGGTGCGGTTCAGCTTGTCGACCTCGAGGCCGGTGGCCTCCGCGGTGGCGGGATGGTTGGTCGTTCCCAGCAGCGAATAGCCGAACCGAAGGACCATCCAGTCCCCGGGTGGCGGCGTCCAGTCAAGCGAGCCGTCGGGGCGCATCCTGGAGGTGAGGTCCACGACCTGGGCGCTGGGGACCGCCTCCGGTGCCCCGTAGGGCGGGGTCGGCAGCTCATAGAGATCCGGGAGCGTCGCAAACGCCGCCTTTTCCTCGAACCGGTTCACCCTCGCCCCGGAATGCAGCACGAGCTTCAGGACGACATATTCGGGGGGGCGCTGGCCCTTGCCTCCGCCCATAAGATCGAGATCCATGCCCATCAGCCACGAGGGTGTCCTCGGGGGAGGGCCGCGCCCGAAGGCGACCCGGAAGAACCTCGCGGTCACGGCGGGAAACGAGAGGGTGTGCTCGGGGGCCCCGCCCTGGGGGATTTTCTGGACCACGCGGAAGGATTTCCCGTCGTCGCTTGCCTCGAGGAACTCGTCGGGGTTCGAGACCTTGAACTTGACCGACGTCACGATGTCCA
>Ga0302324_100007797_pt1 | contig 22678 bp, 20 predicted proteins | sample Palsa_T0_1_FD_201949 | JGI IMG/M metagenome (GOLD analysis project Ga0302324, IMG submission 201949) | Peat permafrost microbial communities from Stordalen Mire near Abisko, Sweden - Palsa_T0_1 | ecosystem: Environmental > Terrestrial > Soil > Palsa > Peat permafrost | place: Sweden: Abisko...
TCCCCAATGACAGCGGAATCGAATCCCAAATGAATCGAATCCAGATCGGCGATCCGATGACCCACACCCTCTACGACTGCCAAATGCTCGAAAGGCCTCATCGCTGCCTTCTTGAGGACTATACGGAAACTGCCTCGACCAATTATGTGCCTGTAATCGGAACCACCGGCCCGCTCCCCAACAACGCGGGCTACCAGACTCATGAAGATCTCGGCGTGCGTTACGTCGAGGGCCTCGACTGCACCGGCAGCCGTGACACCACCACCTATAACAAAGGCCTCTTCGGCAACGACCGCCCCGTCAACGCTACACGCGAGTTCTGGCACTCGGCTCACCTCGGCATCAATCTCATCTCGCTTGTCACCGGGCCCCACGTCGGCAGCCAGTCCTTCAAGGTAACTGACGTCAACCTCGCGGAGCCTGACGCCGCTCTCTTCCAGCTTCCCCCGGGCTCCATCGTCGTCGATCGCCGCCACTCCGCCCAGCCTGCCCAATAGTCTCTCCTGCATCTGATTCACGTTCGCGCCGGCCCGCATTCTCCAGCGCTCTTGACAGAATTCGTTTTTCGCGCAAATATTACGTCGTATACGACGTATCGTATGCGACGGAGATTCCGGCATGCATCTCGACGCGAACTTCATAATCGCCGTCTGCTGGACGTCCCTCGGCGGCGTCTGGCTTATCGGCTTCGCATTCACCAAACGCACCCTACGCGCGCAGCCGGCCGGGGGACGCATCATCCACCTGGTCCTGCTTGTGCTGGGATTCGCCATGATTGGCAGCCCCCGGTTCTCGATTGGCTGGCTGGGAGTGCGATTCATTCCTCGCATGGACGCCATCGAGATTGCCGGCCTGGCGCTCACCGCCGCCGGTTGCCTCTTTGCCATCTGGGCCCGCATCGCAATCGGTTCCAACTGGGGTGGCCGCGCCACCGTCAAGCAAGGCCATGAGCTTGTTCAGAAGGGGCCCTACGCCGTGGTCCGCCATCCTATTTACACCGGTCTTTTGGCCTCTGCTCTCGGCGCCACCGTCGCCGTCGGCGAGTGGCGAGGCCTGCTTGGCCTTGCTCTGATGACCTTCGCATTCATGGTCAAAATCAAGTACGAGGAGCGCCTGATGCTTGAAACCTTCCCGGCCGTTTATCCGAGCTATCGCGGCCGAGTGAAGGCCCTGATTCCTGGGTTATGGTAGTCAAATGACCAGAGGGGGCACGCGCGGTAAAAAACAATCCGAACGCATTGGCGCAATTGCCGAGCGGATGGGACAGGAATTGAGCCGGATTCGGCGCGCCATGCGTCAGCCGCTGGATGCCGAGGTCGCTAAAGGCCAGCTGACTGCGCCACAAATGTCTGCCATGCAGGTTATCGTTCAAAACCACGGCATCAGTCTCAAGGACCTGAGCCGCACCATGTGCCTGGCTCATTCCACCGTCAGCGGCATAGTCGATCGCCTGGAGAAACACGGCTTGATCGACCGCTGGCAAGATCCCTCCGACGGCCGGCTGTCCCGCATCTATCCAACCCCGGCCGTGGTGGAATTCGTCAAGAACCGCATACCGTCGCTGGTACACGGCCCCCTCGAGGCCGCGCTGGCCAGAACCACGGCAGGAGAGCGCGCTTCCATCGAATTGGCCCTCAAGCGCCTGCGCGAACTGCTCGAGAAGCGCTGATTTGTTGCCTCCGGTCGTCCCCGGTTGCGCCCCGCCGCTCCATCTGCAAAACTGGCTCAAGTCGCTTACGATGACCCCAACCATGGTTCTTCATTTTCTCGTTCAAGGTCGCGTTCAGGGTGTTGGTTTTCGCTGGTTTGTCCATCGCGAGGCCAGCGAACTCCGCCTTTCCGGCTGGGTTCGCAACACTGAAGAGGGCGACGTCGAGGTCGTCGCATCCGGTACGCCCGCCGATCTCGCCGAATTGCGCTTGAGCCTCCATCGCGGCCCGCGCGGCGCTCGCGTTGACCGCGTCATTGAGCACCACCTCGATGAAAAGGAAGCCGCCGGCCTCGAACACTTTCGAATCGAGGGTGCATGGTAGGTGTCCAGGGACTGAGGGACTAAGGGACTAGGGACGTAGTGAACGGCACGCGCTCCCATCGTCTGCTCGCTAGCTCCAAATTGCGACTGATTCGCCGCAGTCGGGATCAGAGCGCTCGACTGCATTCGTCCCTCAGTCCCGAGTCCCTTAGTCCCTTAGTCCCTAGTCCCTAGTCCCTAGTCCCTAGTCCCTTATAATCGTCAAGGAAGTTGAACTGCCCTCGCTTCGCGAACAATCTCAACCAAAACCAGGAAGATCATGACCGAAGAAACAAAAGCCGTGGACGTGGAATCACTCAAAGCGCTCGTGCGCACAGTCCCCGACTTTCCCAAGCCCGGCATCCTTTTTTACGACATCACGACGGTCCTCAAAGACAAGACCGGCTTCGCCAAGCTCATTGACATGCTGGCCGCGCACTACATCAAAGAAAAGATCGACCTCGTCCTGGGCATCGAAGCGCGCGGTTTCATTTTCGGTCCTGCCCTCGCCTATCGCCTCAACGCCGGCTTCGTCCCCGTGCGCAAGCCGCGCAAGCTCCCTGCGCCCGTCGCCCGCGTCACCTACGATCTTGAATACGGCTCCGACATCCTTGAGATTCACCTCGACGCGATCGAGCCAGGCCAGCGCGTGGTTCTCGTCGACGACTTGCTCGCCACCGGCGGCACCATGGAAGCCACCGTCAAGCTGGTCAAGCAGCTCGGCGGAGAGATCGCCGGCCTCGCCTTCGCCGTCGAGCTCGACTTTCTCAAAGGCCGCGACCGCTTCAAGGAGTACGACGTCTTCAGCCTGCTCCACTACGACGAATAGCTTTTTTGTCCATCTGCGTCCGCTAATAAGCCGGGTGCCCCATTCTAACCGCGTTTTTTCGGCTAGTGCGGGAAACGAAAATGCTGGACGCCCCACCTTCGCCGCATATTCGTTTTTGCTGATGGCGCGATCTCCCTAGAGTTCCCAACAAAATGACGGCTGTCATCCTGAACGAACGGGGCCCCGAACGTTTTTCAGTTCGGGGGTGGTGAGTTGAAGGATCTGCGGTTGTTCTTTGATGGATGGACTTCCCACTTTTCGAATCGCCGGTAACACACCCAAATCACTCCTCACTGGGTATGCCAGTTTCGAAAGTGCCACAATCCAGGAACATTGCCCCGTCGGCAAGCGCGACAATCACGTTACGACGCTCTCTGGCTGGCAAGCGTTGTTAGTTAAAGCGGAGGGCACAACAATGTTGAAATGTGTTCAACGCGCAAGAATGTACCTGCTTATCGTTGCGATATGTCCGTCATGTTGTGCAATAAGCGGATGTATTGAATCAGTCTGGGAACTAACGAGTGACTCGATACTGCCAAAATGGATCACGCTCCCGTCTGGCCTCACACGCGCAGACGTTAAAGTCCAAGAGGTAGCCATGGAACCAACGCGTCGAGGTGTTGACGTAAAGGTCATTCTATATAACATCAAATACAAAAAACTGGAAGAGGTGCGTGGTAACTCGTTCGATTTGTCGGGACGTTACTTTATTGTCGTTGTAGATGGTGTGCCAGAAGTTATCGGGCTCAAAACCCAAAAGAACAAACATGGTGACGATCTCGCGTATTTCTTTGTCGTCGATGACCCTGCCTTAAAGACAAAACTTCTGAATGAGAACGAAAAAAAACTTTTGCAGGATATCGGATTTGATAACCCCGCAATGAGGAAAAAGCTTTTGGATGAGAGCAGAGGTCTGATTTCTGACCATTAAATCTGGGCGCCCCATCCTAGCCGCGGCTTTTTGCGGCCAGGGTGGGATACTAGGATGCCCGCATCGCGACGGCTCCGAGGCTGTTCTTACGGTCGACCCAACCTACTCTGCCTCTCCAACCGCGCTCGCCTCCACCGCAGCTGCCTCAACCGCCCCGCCCGCAGCCTTGCCCGCCGTCTCATCCTGGAACATCTGCGCATCCGCGAATCGGTAGCCCACATACACGTCGGTCAGAAGATAGAGCGGCGCGGACGGATCGTCTTCGATTTTCTTCCGCAACTGCCGCACAAACGTCCGCAAATACTCCACTTCTTCACGGCAATCCGGACCCCACACCGCTGTCAACAGCCGGGCATACGTCACCACGCGCCCCGCACGGCTCATCAGGCAGTGCAAAATGTCGAACTCCTTCCGCGTCAGATGCACCTGCTGTCCGCGTTTGACCACGGTGCGCTTGACCGGATCCAGGCGTATTTCTCCAATTTCAATGGGCTCGTTTTCCGGCCTCACCGGGGCTTTCACTCTCCGCACCGCCGCGCGAATGCGCGCAATCAGCTCGCGTGTGCTGAAAGGCTTGGTCACATAGTCGTCCGCTCCCAGGTCGAGCGCCTGCACTTTCTCTTCTTCCTGGTCCCGCACCGTCAGCATCAGGATCGGCAGCCGCGGCGCCAGTGCGCGAATTCTCCGCAGCGTCTCAATGCCGCCAATTCCCGGCATATTCACGTCCAGAAGCACCGCATCGCACGTTGCCGTGCGCAGAGCCTGCAGGGCCTCTTCTCCTCGCGAAGCCTCCACCACCTGGAACCCAAGCTCAAGCAGCGGCGCACGCAACGCTCTGCGAATCGATGTTTCGTCGTCAACTATCAAAACACGAAGTCCTGGCTGGTTCATCTGGAGCCTTTCTTTTGCGCTGGTGCTGGAATTGCTGCAAAAAACGTTGTCCCCTCGGCCTCTTCGCTCGTTACCCACACATAACCGCCGTGAATGAGCGCTACCCGCTTGGCCACGGAAAGCCCGATGCCCGTTCCCGCCGCCCGGTTCGAATAGGTCGCCGAGCGATAGTACCTGTCAAAGATTCGCTCCCGATCGGCCATCGGAATCTCCGGCCCAAAACTGTGAACCGAGAAAATAATCTCCGCATTCGAGCGGGCCGCGCGAATCGTAATCGTCGTCCCGAAGATCGAGTACTTGCACGCGTTGTCAACGTACTGCGTCAACAGCATTACCAGCAGTTGCCGGTCGCCATTGATGATCAGTTCCTCGTCTTCGAGCTCAATCGAAAGCTTCATGCTCGCCAGCCGATCCTTCAGGCTCGCCACTACCTCTTCAATCAGCGAGGCGACCGCCACTTCCGTGGCGTGAATCGTCACTTCTCCCGCATCCAGCCGCGAGGTCGTCAGCAGCCGCGTTGTCAGTTCGTTCAGCAGGCGCGTCTGCTCATCGATAAGAGCCACCAGGTCCGCCTGCCCCGCCGAGAGGTGCCCCATCTCGGCCAGTCCCGTGCTCGCCGCGCGGATCGCCGTAAGCGGTGTTTTGTAGGCGTGCGCCAGGCTGTCGAGCACCGTCGACCGTAGCTGTTCGGTCCGCCGCTCCGTCTCGATCCGGCTCTCATTCGCAAAGGCCCGGTAACGGTCAAACGTAATCGCGATCAACGACGCAATCGCATTGTTCGTCAGTGGGCTTGTCTCGCCGCGCACCACCAGACTGCCCACCGGCACTGTTCCCAGACGAACCACTCTCCGCCCAATCCCTGACGTCGCGTCGTCGTCCGATGTCTCGAAGTAGTAAACGTTCTGCGCCATCTCCTGCGGGTCCACGGCCCAATAGCCCGCCGTGTACACATCGTGCAGATCGGCGTCGAACACCGCCACCGCCTCCAGCGCAAAGATCTCGTGAACCAGCTCAGCCAGTTGCGGCCCCGGCTCCACGTGCAGATTCATCTGCAGCGTCCTCCGCGTGAACTCGTAGAGGTCGTGCATCTGGCCGCCCCACGACTCAGCCTCTCGCGCGTGCCCCGTCACCTGAGATGACAAGCGGCTCACAGTCAGCGCCACGCCGATAAAAGCCAGCAGCGTCACCGTGTTCACCGGATCCGCGGCCTGGCTCAACTTCGGTTCGCGCGCCGTGATGTATGCATGCATCACCACCGCAGACAGCGACACGATCACCGCCTGCCAGAACCCGCATAGCAGCGCCGTAGCCACCACAATCAGCAGATACAGGAGCAGAGACACCGGCAGCAGCCATGGCGACCAGTACGCAAATGCCGAAACCATGATCGCTGCCACGATTCCCAGCGCACATTCCAGCGTAAATAACAGCGCGCGCGTTCCCGACCCGCGCGTCCGTGGCGACGCAAGCGTTGTCCGCAATGGAATGGAGCTTCCGGCCAATTCGGCTACCAACCTTTCAGGTCGACAGGGAATTCGAGAAAACCCGCCCAGCCGGGGTGTCTATGCGCCCCATCAGCCGCCGCGACTTTCTCGTACCTTCACCGCTCGTGCATTCGTGCAGGTGTGCGTTCTGAAAACCGGACAGGGAAGTTCATAAGGATTTTAACAGGCTGCTGATGGATTCTTGACGCCCGCCCCTGTAGGCAGCGCCCCTGCGCGTGTCATGGCTGGCCCCGGGCCCCTGAGCACACGTATCGCGAAGGAATCCTCGCGCACAGCTGCACGCAGCTCACCCACATGCCGCACTCACGCGCGATTCACCCATTCCATTGAAATCGGAATCACTTCAGAATCAAACTGCCGCCCCAGCCGCTCCTATGCCGGAATCATGCACGGTGAGCGTAGGGCCTCGTCCACGGGCTCCCCCGGGCCGGCCATCCGCTCGTCATCCGCCAGTCTTCGCACCGACTTTGCCATTCGCTCCAGCCCTTTGCGCAACTTTTCCTCACCCTGCGCAACCAGCGAAAGCGCAACCATCCTCCGGATTCTCTTGTTCAGCGATTCAAACACCGCGCCAAACGCCAGTCGAACATCCTCCTGCGATCCATCCGCCGCCTCCGGGTCCGGAACCGGCCAGTGCAGCGAAACCGGATTCCCCGCAAACTTCGGCATCGGATGGGCCGCCGCAACATCGCAAAGCGTGATCACAAAGTCCATCCGTGGCGCCCCCGGCCACGCGAACATCTCCCACGACTTTGTCCGGTAAGCCTCGCCGCCCATCTGCGCCAATTCCATCTGCTGTACCGTCTCAGGGCGCACCCGCGCGGCCGGATGGCTCCCCGCGCTGTATGCCGTAAAAAACTCTCTGCCCACACGGCTCAGAATTGCCTCGGCAATGATCGACCGCGCGGCATTGCTCGTACACACAAACAAAACGTTGTAATGGTTCGCCAATCAGAGTCACCCCATTCTTTCGCTTGCTTGTGGCTGCATTTCTTCAGGATTCTCTTCGGCTCCTGGCTCGTCTTCCGGCGCAAACATATCCGCGCTCACGAACCGGTATCCCACATATACGTCCGTCAACAGGTACGTCGGCTTCGACGGGTCGTCCTCGATCTTCTTCCGCAACTGATTCACATACGTCCGCAGATATTCAATCTCTTCGCGCGAATCCGCGCCCCATACCGCGGCCAGCAGTTTCCCATACGTGATCACCCGCCCCGCTCGGCTCATCAGGCAGTGCAGAATGTCAAACTCCTTGCGTGTCAGGTGCAGCTTCTGTCCTCGCTTGGTCACTGCCCGCTTAACCGGGTCCAGCCGGACTTCGCCAATCTCAATGGGTGCATCCGTTGCACGCGCCGGCGCCTTGTATCTCCTCACTGCCGCTCGAATCCGAGCAATCAGCTCGGGCGTACTGAACGGCTTCGTCACATAGTCATCCGCGCCCAGGTCCAGCGCCTTCACCTTGTCCTCTTCTTCGTCCCGCACCGTCAACATGAGCACCGGCAACCGCATCGACAGCTGCCGGATTCGCCTGAGCGTCTCCAGGCCTCCGATCCCCGGCATATTCACATCGAGCAGCGCCGCATCGTACACATCCGTTCGCAGCATTTGGAGTGCTTCTTCCCCGCTCGCCGCTTCCGACACTTGAATCCCAAGCGCCCCAAGCGTAGGAACCAACGCGCGCCGAATCGGCTGCTCATCGTCAATTAACAGCACTCGAATCGGCTGACCACTTGTCATTCCCGTCTTTTGACCTCGCTTTGAATCTTGTCTGATCAACCGCTTCTGCCACTTTTGATTGATCCATGCAAAAGGCTCTCTCCGAGCCCATAAGTGTGCCCTGCACGCCCCCACAGTCCCTGCGCTTCAGCAAATGCCCAGATTGCTCACGAGAATATCATGAGGAATAAATGAAGGAATAATTATGTAATCTTCATTTATTCCTTATCTCTTCCTTGCGTAACTGGAGTTAATCCGAAACGACCGGACCGTCTCCCGCAGAGCCCTTGTTCGCTCTGCATGGGGATTCCTGCGTCCAAAACAGCCGCCCAAACGAGGCGCGTTTGGCTCGCACCTTCAGGAGTTTTCCCCGGGTCCCCCTGGCTGGGACCAGCACCACACACTTTTTCCGGAGGAACTGTGCAGATGCACTTGAATCTCGTTCGAATCCAACTCGCGTTGGCTGTCACGACTGTGGCCTTCTCTCTTTCTGCCGGCGCCCAGACGCCTGCGCCTGACGCTACCCCCGCCACACAGACTCCCGCCACGGCTGCCGCGCAGGCTCCAGCCACCCCCGCGACCCCTGCTGCCGCCGCACCGGCTCCGCCCACCTGGAGCGTGGGTCCCATGGATATCAGCGGCATGATCGATGTCTACTACAGCGCCAATTTCAATCGCCCCACGGCAATCGACAACGGCCAGATCAACGACCTCTATAACTTCAACGACAAGACTGACCAGTTCAACATCAGCGCCGCTAAGTTCTCGCTGAACCACGATCCTGACCCGGTCGGCGCTCATGTTGATTTCATCTACGGCCGCACCAACGACTTCATCAACCAGGCGGCCAGCAACAGCTCGTCCGCCGACCAGCTCAACTACATCGAACAGGCTTTTCTCTCTCTCAAACCCATCAAGGCCAAGGGCTTCGAAATGGACTTCGGCAAGTTCGTCACCTCGGCAGGCGCTGAAGTTATCGAGTCCAAAGACAACTGGAACTACTCACGTTCCCTGCTCTTTTCATATGCGATTCCCTACTGGCACTTTGGCGTCCGCACCTCCATGCCGGTCTCCAAGGTGGACACCATCGGCATTCAGGTCGTCAACGGCTGGAACAACGTCAGTAAGTCCAATGGCGGGGCCACCATCGTGCTCACCAATGCGCTGACCAAACCCAAGTACCAGTGGAATGTCAACTACATCGGCGGGCCAGAGAACTCATACACCTCGAATGGCTTCCGCAACCTCATTGACACTACCCTGCTCCTCACACCCAACGCCAAATTCAACGCCTACATCAACTACGACTACGGCCAGAATCGCGATGGTCTCATCACGACAACCGACTGCGATGACGTTAAGAAATCGACAGGGCCCCTGGTTCATCGCGAGGCCGACACCTGCACCTACGGGGACACATATCTCAACCACTGGCAGGGGGTAGCCTTCGCGGCGCACGTCCAGGCGAGCGCCAAGAACGCCGTCGCCGGCCGTTTTGAATACTTCAATGATCCGCAGGGATTTGAGACCGGAAACGCCCAGCACCTATACGAGTTCACCGGCACGTATGAGTACAAGTGGCTCGAGGGCCTGCTGATGCGCGCCGAATATCGCGCCGACTTCTCCAACGAAAATGTCTTCAGCAAGGACGACGGCCAATATGTCAAATCACAGCAAACCCTCACCGTCGCCTTTGTCGCCTTCTTCGGACCCAAGCGCTAAACCGGCTGGCCCCATAACTCCGGCCGCCTCGACCTCTCACCGATGCGGCTGGCTTTTCGCCAGTTGGCTTCGCGAACCATTCACAAGTGGCCTCGGGAAAGGGTCTGCCGCACTTATGAGCGCTACGATCTCTTTCCCGATTCCTCATTTCATCTTTATCCTCGCAACTCTAGCATTCTGATAGCCCATTCTGCATCCCCGCGCCCGCCCCGGTCGATTGCGCAACCGGTGAATCTATAACAGTTCTCGAGGCTTTCAGCCGGGAACAGACCCACGCACCTTCACTTCTTCAGGAGAATGCTCATGGCAGAACAAAAAGGACCCCAGATGCAGGCCACACTGGGCCTGACAGGCTTGACCAGCAACGCAATGGCCCTCATAGCACCCGGCGCCTTCCTGTGGCTCACCTTCTTCATCCAGGCCACCACCGGCGTGGCCGGCCAACCTTCCACCGCTCCTTCCATGTGGCTCGGCATCGTCGGCGCGCTTCTCCTGTGCCTCGCCACTGCCGTCGCATACGCCGAAATCTCCAAGCTCTATCCTGGCACCGGCTCCAGCTACTACTACGCCGAGCAAGCCATGCTGTCCAAGGACGCGGCCTTCAAGTACGCCCGTGTCGCCAAGTTCATCGTCGGCTGGGGCTCCCACCTCTACTATTGGGTCTATCCCGGCGTCATGGTGGCCACCACGGGCATCTTCGTCGGCTACATCGTAGGGTTCTTCTTCCCCACATTCCTCAGCGGCTCCAACCCTGGTCCTGTCTTTATGGGGTTGGTCGCGATCCTGTTCTCTTTCTTCGTTGCCTGGATCGCCGCCAAGGGTGCCGGCGCTTCCACCGCCGTCAACCTGGCCATCAACGTCATCCAGATCTCCGCGCTCGTCGTCTTTTCCGTTCTCGCGCTCGGCTATCGCTCGACTCACCCCACTGGGACCACCGGCCCCACCGCCTTCCAGTACGATTCGCAATCCCTCGCCACCTATACTTATCAGTTCGCCACTGCAAAAGACGGCACCACGCTCCGCGACAAGGATGGCACGCCGCTGCCTCTGCTCGACGCGGCCGGCAAGCCTATTCCCTTCGTCATCACCTACCCTGAGACCGATTCCACCGGCAACTTTCTCACCCATCCCACCGCAGCCTCTGTCATCTCGCCTCACAAGTTCAGTTATCTGTTCATTCAGGCCACTGTCGCGATTCTCATCCTGGTCGGATTCGAATCTGTTACCTCCATGGGCGGTGAGGCAAAGAATCCAACCAAACACATCCCCATCGCCGTCATCGCCTCGCTGCTCATTCAGGGTGTGGTCTGTTACCTGTTTGAGTACTTCGCGGCTAACTACTTCCTCAACTCCGGCTACACCATGCAAACCGCGACGGGCTCGGCAGCGCCGATCGGCGACATGATGATCATTGTCGGCGACTGGCTCCTGGGCCCGGGCCACGGAAAGTACTTTATGTTCGCCGAGGCCATTACCGTCTTCCTCGCCCTCATCGGCACCACGCTGGCCTGCATGAACACAGGCGCACGTGTCACCTATGCCATGGGCAAGGACGATGAAGCTCCCGAGCACTTCGGCATTCTCCATGCTGGATCGCTCAGTCCGCGCAAGGCCATCTGGACCCTGGCCGTGATCTCGGCCGTCATCGGCGTCGTCGCTGTCTCCCTGGTCTTCGCTGACGCCAGCGCCCCCACCGATGCAACCATTGCCGCCCTGCCCCACAACATCTTCTCCAACTTCGGCTACTTGTCTCACGACACCCTTGCGGCCCTTCCCAACTCACTGTTGGCCATCACGCTTACGTCCAACTTCGGCACCTTCATCCTGTACGCTCTCAGTTGCTTTCTGTGCATCGTCGCGTACCATGGCCGTCCCGACTACAGCCCCGTCAAGCACATGCTTATTCCGGGCTTTGGCCTCCTTGCCAACCTGGTCATGATGGGTTTCTACATCGCAGGTCCCTTCTTCAACCTCGGCACCAAGATGGAACCGCTCACCGCGCTTGGCATTGCCGCCATGTGGGGCATCTAAGGCGGCATCTACTTCCTCCGCTCTTCCAAGAAGAAAGGCAAGGAGGTTCTGCTCAGCACCAGGTAGACCTCTTTCATCGTTCGGCATCTCAACAACTGGGTGGAGTCTGGACTCGCTGGTTAATTTCAGAGAGTCCGGGACTTCACCCAATCCTTTTTTGAAATCCGGCAATCCACAATTCCTTCTTTATTCCCGGCGTCTGAGAATGCTTACAGCCGGTTCCACCCGCCCGAACACATTGCGGCGGGATCGAAACCCTCGAGGCGGCAGCGGCCATGTTGGAAGTTCAGTTCGGCCAGGCAAGCGATCCAGGCAAAGTGCGCACCAACAATGAGGACGCCACGGGCTTCTTCATTCCCGCTTCCCGCCAGCAGGCTCGCTCGCACGGCTATCTCTTCGCTGTTGCCGACGGTGTTGGCGGCACCGACCTCGGCGAAGTCGCCTCCAAAAAGGCCATGGAGGTTCTCGTCGAAGGCTTTGACAAAGCACAGGCCGGGACCATGCTCATCAGCCTGCTGCCCCGCCTCATCCAGCACGCGAACGCCGCCGTCCACGACTGCACCCTCGCCCCCGAGTACCGCGGCAAGAGCATGGGCACCACGCTCGTCGCCTGCGCCATGCGCCACGATCAGGCCATCGTCTCCCACGTTGGCGATTCCCGATGTTATCTCGTCCGCAACGGCCGCGCCAAGCAGATCACGCAAGACCACACCTTGGTTGGCGAGCAGCGCAGGCTCGGCATCATCTCCGCCGCCGAAGCGATCCAATCGGAATCGCGCCACGTCCTCACCCGCTCGCTCGGCCGCGAGATGTTCGTCTCGGCGGATACGACCGCTGTCACCCTGCTCCCCGGAGACCTCCTCGTCCTCTGTTCCGACGGCCTCCACGACGAGCTCCCCGAGTCCGAAATGGTCCGCATCGTCACTCAACAAAAGAACCTCGACGAAATCGCCCGCGAACTTGTCCATCGCGCCGTTGAAATCGACGGCGGCGACAACACTACAGCCCAGGTCATCCGCGTCAAGTCTGTCGAACAGGTCGGCATGTATCGCGGCCGGCCCTATCGCATCCCATCCTGATCGCAGCGCCCACCCAACCTCGGCCTCTTCCGCTCATATCGCTCCCGAGGCCTTTGCCGATAGAGTAGAAACATAGAATCCACTGGAGTTCTTCAGCACGATGGGTCACTTTGACCGCTATGAACCTGGCCAGCAGGTCGACTCCTACCGCATTGAACGTGCGGTAGCGCAAAGCGGCATGGCCACCATTTATCAGGCCACGGACACCCGTGACGGCCGCACCGTGGCCCTCAAAGTGCCCCACCCCGACATGGAAGCCGATCCCATCCTCTTCGATCGATTCAAGCGCGAATCAGCCATCGGAGAAAAGCTCAACCACCCAAAAGTCATGCGCGTCTTCGGTGACGAGAAGCGCGCGCGCATTTACATGGTCATGGAGTGGTGCGAAGGCCGGCTGCTTCGCCAGATCATGGAAGATGGCGCCATGCCCCAGGACCGCGCCATCCGCATCGCCGTCGAAGTCCTCGATGCCCTCGACTATATTCATGCCAACGGCGTTGTGCATCGCGACCTGAAGCCGGAAAACATCATGGTCGGCGACGATGACAGCGTGAAGCTGATCGACTTTGGCATCGCGGGAGACGCCGCCGCCCGACGCCTCACCTACGCCAACTTCACAGCCACCATCGGCACTCCCAACTACATTTCTCCCGAACAGGTAAAGGGCCACCGTGGCGACGCCCGCTCCGATATCTATTCCATGGGCATCATCCTCTACGAAATGCTTACCGGGAAGCTCCCCTTTACCGGCCCATCCCCTATGGCCGCCATGAACGAGCGCCTGATCAACCACCCCATCCCGCCGCGCGTTGCCAATCCCGATATCTCCCCGCAATTACAGGAGGTAATCTATCGCGCCATCGAGCGCGACCCGCGTAACCGCTATCCCAAAGCGCGCGATTTTCAGTGGGATCTCCTGCATCTCGATAAGGTTGGAGTGGAAGATCGCCCGGAAATCCGCGACTGGCAGAAGCGTAAATCGCAAACCTCGAGAAGAATTTTGTATTATGGTGCTTTAGCAATGATCCCGGTAGCAATTCTCCTGCTGATGATCCTCGTGGCTCATCACAGGTAACCCTTGTCCAGGCATCGGGCGAATCAAGAATCTTCACGAATTCTTTATGAACTGGGTTCTACGATTTTGCTTGAAAACCTCTCACCGTTTTCAACTTAAAGAGGAGCGCATGACAAAGTACAAATTGGAATACATCTGGCTCGACGGCAAGAAACCCGTTCCGGAGCTTCGCGGCAAAACTCAACTCAAGAGCTTCGATAAGACGCCCACCCTTGAGGACATTCCTCTCTGGGGATTTGACGGCAGTTCAACCATGCAGGCGGAGGGAAGCAAATCCGACTGTATCCTCAAGCCGGTAGCCCTCTATCCCGATGCCAGCCGCAACAGTGGCTTCATCGTGCTCTCTGAAGTGATGCACCCGGACGGCACCCCCAATTCCACCAACATGCGTGCCACAACCGAGGACGATCCGGACATCTGGTTCGGCTTCGAGCAGGAGTACTTCCTCTTCAAGGAGGGCCGTCCGCTGGGCTTCCCGAAGGATGGATTTCCAGGTCCCCAGGGTCCCTATTACTGCGGCGTCGGCTACAAGTACATGGGCTCCATCGCCCGCACCATCGTCGAAGAGCACCTCGAGCTCTGTCTCGCCGCCGGCATCAACCATGAAGGCATCAACGCTGAAGTTGCGAAGGGCCAGTGGGAGTTCCAGATCTTCGGAAAAGGCTCGCACAAGGCCGCAGACGACATGTGGACCGCGCGCTACCTCATGATGCGCCTTTGCGAAAAGTACGAGGTCGACGTCGAGTGGCACTGCAAACCCATCAAGGGCGACTGGAACGGCTCTGGCATGCACACCAACTTCTCCACCAAGCACCTTCGCGAAGTTGGCGGCAAAGAATATCTCGAAGCGCTCATGGCAGCGTTCGAGAAGAATATTCCCGAGCACATCGCCGTCTACGGCCCGGATAATCATCTCCGCCTCACCGGGCTCCACGAAACCCAGGCCATCGACAAGTTCAGCTATGCTCTCTCAGACCGTGGCGCCTCCGTCCGCCTGCCCGTTAACTTCATCAAGCACGGCTACAAGGGCTACCTCGAAGACCGCCGTCCCAACTCTGCCGCCGATCCCTACCAGATCGTTTCGCAGATCGTGAAGACCATCAACAGCGTTGCAAAGAAGTAACCGGCCCGAGCTCCACCTTCTGGCGCTGCCGACGTTGGGGAAATGGAAACGCAACCGGTTTCCATTTCCCCTTCATCGTTTTTGACCCCACTTGCCGTCACTCGCAGCTTGACCTCGCTTTCTGACTCTCAGGGATTGTCCATGCCCAGCGAATATCGCAATTTTCTTGCCCTTTCCTATGAAGAACTCGAAGAGCTCAATCTCGCCGCGAAGGCGGACCGCACACAGCGCGTCTCTCCTGACCTGATTCGCGAGAAGCGCCTCAAGTACCTCACCGATCAAAAAAACATCAAGGCTGTGACCGTCCTCTTCTCCGATCTTGAGGGACGGCTCCATCTTCTCGACTACGACAAGAAGTTCCTCATCGGCGCATATGACAACCTCACATTCGACGGCTCCTCCATCCGCGGCTTTACCGCGCAGGAAGAGAGCGACCTCCGCCTCGGCATCGACTGGGGCTCCTTTTACTGGGTTCCTGCAGACGTATTCGGCGCCGGCAAAGTCCTCGTCTTCGGCTCCGTCATCGACAAGGACGGCTCCGCCTATGCCGGCGACATCCGCGGCGTCCTCAAGGAGTATTCAGCACGGCTCTACAAGGAGAAAAACTACACCCTCAACGCCGCCAACGAAATCGAAGGCTTCCTCTTCGCTGGCCGCGACGCCGAACAGCACTACCATCAGACCGGCAAATTCGAATTCGCCAGCTCAGGCGGCTATTTCCACGTCCTTCCGCTCGATCCCTTGCGCCAGTTCATTGACACTTCCGCCGAAGTCCAGCGCGCCCTCGGATTTCAAAACGAGAAGGACCACCCCGAAGTCGCGCCCAGCCAGTTTGAGATCAACTACTCCTACTGCGAGGTCGTCGACGCCGCCGACCAGATCCAGCTCTACAAGCTCATCACCCGCCAGATCGCCGCCAGCATGGGATGCACCGCATGCTATCTCCCCAAGCCCGTCGTCGGCGTTAACGGATCGGGCATGCACGCCAACGTCTCCATCTCCCAGGGATCGACCAACCTTTTCTGGGATCCCGACGGCCTGAGCAAACTTTCCACCCTCGGCTGGGATTTCATCGACCGCATACTCAGCTATGCCAACGATATCTGCCTCATCCTCAACCCCAGCGTCAACGCTTATCGCCGTCTCGATCCTCACTTTGAGGCCCCCAATCAGATCAAGGCCTCGGCCACCGATCGCGGCTCCATGATCCGCATCCCCATCGGCAACTCAAAGTCGATGCGCGTTGAAGTCCGTTCCGTCGCCCCCGACGCCAACCCCTACCTCACCCTCTACTCCATCTTCCGCACCGGCATCGATGGAACGACCGCCGAGATTGACGATCTCCGCCAGGCGCATCGTTACCTGCCCGACAATATTCAGGACGCCATCAACGACTACATGAGCTCTGCCTGGATCACCAACCTGCTCGGTCCTGAAGTCCAGGGCCGCTTCGCCGATCTCAAGCTGACGGCCGCGAACCGTTGCCCGCGTGACCTCGGCGCAATCGTCAAAGCCTCTGAGGTGCAGTACCACCACGAGGTCTACAACCAGGAGCTCTGGAACCAGTTCTAGCTCAACGAAATTCACGCTCAATAATTGAAAGTTGGATGACGTAAAGCCTTTGTGATGAGCAAAGTACAGAAATACAAAGTTTGTAAAACGGCTCGCTGTAACGCCGCAAGCGGTTGAAATCAAGCGGTTTGAGTGGGTTTTACAGTTTTACAGGCGGATTCGAAATTTGAGCGTAAAACGGGTTGGCTGCTCCTATCTGGCTGACTGGAAAATGGTTATCGACGGAGTTGAGCTGCGCAGTTTTTCGCGCGATGATTTGTGAGCTGGCGGAAGTAGCTGAGGGCGCAGCAGTTAGTGGGACTGGTGTTTGGGCTGCGGCTGTGATGTTCTTTACGATTCGCATGGTGCTCCAGAGGTCAGGAATCAGAGATCAGGGGTCAGAGATCAGGAATCAGAGATCAGAGATCAGGGGTCAGAGATCAGGGATCCGGGACGCTCGGTGATTTAGATATCTGCATTGTGCGCCGGCGGTAGGTAATTCTACGCAAACTGAAGGGCAGTTTTTTAGGGGTCTCCCCGCAAAGCAGACGGGGGACGGACGGCGGGGGTGAGCTTGTTTTTTGGGTTATAGCTCTCGCGGGAATCTACCGAGAACGTCCGGTCTTTCCTCGAGGTTTCCGTTCCCGCTTTTTTCTGTGATGCCGATGCGGTTTCTTCCCTCCCACCCAAGCGGAGCTTGGATGGGGCACCCACATGGTGGGCGAGCGAGCATGAATGAGTGTGGAGTGGGCCAACCGCGAAAGCATTCCCAGGAGGGTATGGAAATCTAATCATTCATGTAGGGACGCGAGAGATTATTGAATTCGTCGGCTGTCTTGCACTTCTCCCCAAGCACGTCGCAGGTGATTACCTCCTCACGAGTTTCAATTGTTGGCTTCCAATTGGTGATGTGGTTTTCCGTGAACTCGGCATATTTCGAATTCTCATAGACGTTCATGAGGGTCATGTCGTTTGTCCAGGAGTTGCCGCCCGTATAGGCGAGATGAGAATTGAAATGATATTCGATAAGAATGAAACACTTATTTTGCTTAACATTATAGTGGTTCGAATAATCGAGCAGAAGTGTATCTTTGTCGCGCTGCCAGTTTTCGTTGAACCAGACTCTTGCATCTTTTGAGCATTTCGCCTGAAGATCATACTCAATTGCCGCATTGCTCTTATCGAGCTTGGCCTTCATTTCCTGATTCTCTTTCTCAAGCTTGCTGATGCGGTCACTGTCGCATCCCGCAGCGATCATAACGAAGAAGCAAAGAGGGACTGCCAGCCGCTTCGTCATTTCAGGACTCCTTTGGCCATTTGAGAGTTTTGAACCAATATACAACTAGCGCTCGCGGCGGGCGGTCCCAGTAACATACTCGACACACAAGATACCTCAGGACGACAATGGGGCATGCACACTTCAAGGCGGGTCATTGCCGGAGCGGGGGCGCTCATGGTCAGTGCCCTTATAACTCTCATTTCGATGACTGGGACCCAGTGGGTGAAGGACCATCCGAAGGGCACATGGGGGGTCGGCGTCGCCCTAGCCGTGGGCTCCGTCGGTTGTTTTATATTCTGGATTGCCACGCGCGAAGGGCACCCATCCGGTCTCTCGGGGAGCATCGGAGCGGTGGCCGGCAGAAACGTTAACGGACCCCAGATCGGCGGTTCGGTCTATGGCGACTCAGCGCTGGAAAAGATCTTAAAGGCCGCTGCACCTCAGGAAAGTGTCCCAAGAAGGCTATATATCCAGTCAGCGGAGTATGCGTCGATAGACGATCCAACTAAGTTCGCCTCAGTCACTGAGTGCCTGAGACTACTGATCGTGAACGATCGGTTGGAATTCGAGGTTCAGAACCATAATTTCGTCGCAAGTGGCAGGAATTATGTTCCGAGGGATTTCCATACGGGCCACCAAAAAAGGCTATCTGTGGTCTACTCCTTCAACGATGGAGAGCTTCAGGTTGCGGCGGAGCTAGAAGGGGCGACATTGAGGCTGCCTCAGCCGCGCCCTACACCTAGAAGACTCAGCCCGCAACTCAGCCTCGAATTCTCCGGAGGAAACATAGAAGTGTCCGACTGGATGATAGGTTTCAACGATTCACAAGGCGAACCATGCCATTCGATACGGGTGCACAACAAGCAGGCAGCTGCAGGAGAGGAAGCGCTTCGTGCAGACTCACTTTCTGCGAGGCTTACGTTTACATTTGCCGGATCGCCTCGGACCACACACGTAGATCGAGCTTGCTGGATTGGACAACTAGAAAACGAAATCTATTTGCAGCCAGGGGATACTGAGCACGTTTTGATGGGAATTCCTAGAAAGAATGAGTGGATTATCTACGATAATCCTAACAAGTATGCCTCTGGCGGATGGCCATCGCACGGCCAGTCTTTAAAGGAGGTAAAGTTCTCGCTGTTTGGGAATGCGGAGATCGTCGGCGAGATTAGTGTGATCTCGCATAAGAACAATGTATCGACGACTCTTATAACTCGCAGATTTGTCATCGCCGTGAGCGAAGCTAACGTATTCTGTAATATTCGGTGGCAGGATGAAATCTGAAAATCAAAAACCGAACCCGGGGACAGACTGGCTCCCCGGGTCCCTGGTTCGATAACACCACAGAGCCTCACTTCATCCGCAAAAAGAGTTACCTGCCAAAGGCCGCCTCAACCCTGCCCCGCCCGCCGCGCCATTTCCTCCTCAAACGCGGCCTCGTCAAGCCCCTCCAGCGCCACGGATTCCTCGTCCGTCATCGAGTTCCTGAAGTCCAGCGTCTCTTGTGCTCCTGGCCCAACCACGTGGCGCAACTGCCAAGTCCCGCTCTCGATGATCTCGCGAATCTTCTCCGCCACCAGGTGCGGCCCACGCGGCGATTCAAGCGCTGCCGCAAACCGCTTTTCCATCCGCTTCGTGTGCGGGTAAGGCGTTTGTCCCATGTCCGTGAGCCCTCGCGCCATTGAAGTATCGATGACCCCCGGCTCCACAATCGCCACATGCACTCCAAACAGCTTCATCTCCTGCGCCAGCGCCTCGCTGAGCGCTTCCAACGCGAACTTCGTTGCGGCATACGGCCCCAAGGGCGACGTCGACAGCTTGCCGGCAATCGACGTCACGTTGATGATCCAGCCGCTCCGCCGCTCGCGCATCCCCGCCACCACCGCCTTGATACATCGCAGCGCCCCGAAGTAATTCGTCTCCATCACCGCGCGAAACTCGCTCATCGGCAGCTCTTCCACCGATCCATGCCGCTCGATGCCCGCGTTGTTCACCAGCACGTCCACCAGGCCCGCGCGCTTTTCAATCTCCGCCATCCCTTCGGCCACCGAGCTGTCGGAATCCACATCCATCCGCGACACATGAATCGGCAGTCCCTCTGCGGCCGCCCGTTGCGCCAGCTCCGGCGCTTTCTCCGGACTCCGCATCGTCGCGTACACCGTATGCCCCGCCCGTGCCAGCACCAGCGCCGTCTCCAGTCCAATTCCCTTGCTCGTTCCCGTAATCAATACACTTGCCATCAACTCTCCTTCTATTCGAATAACCATTCGAAAGCTCTCTGATGGGGATGCTTCGGAGTCTACATGGCGTCCCTCGCTCCCGCCCACCGTAGAATCAAATCACCTGATGTCCGCTCCCACCATGTCGGCCCGCTCCATCCCCCCCCCGGCCCAAGCCGCGCCCGCCCCCGCGGCCCGCAACCAGGCGGTTGACACTTACCGCGGCCTGGTCATGTTCCTCATGGCCGCTGAAGTCCTGCGCTTCGCCCAGATCGCCAAAGCCTTCCCCGCAAACCCAGTCTGGCAGTTCCTCGGCTTCAACCAGTCTCACGTCCAATGGGTCGGCATGAGCCTCCACGACACCATCCAACCCGCCTTCACGCTTCTGGTCGGCGTGGCCCTGCCTTACTCTCTGCGCAGCCGCCAGCGCCGCGGGCAGTCTTTCGGCCGCATGTTCGCCCACACCGTCCTGCGCAGTTTCATCCTCATCGCGCTCGGCATCCTTCTGCGCTCGCTCCCCGGCACCACGCCCAACTTTACCTTCGAAGACACCCTCACCCAGATCGGCCTCGGCTACACTTTCGCCTTCTTGCTAGCCTTCGCCCGTCCGCGCTGGCAATGGATTGCCCTCGGCGCCATCCTCTTCGCCTACTGGCTCGCGTGGGCCCTCTATCCCGCACCCGATCCTGCGTTCAACTACGCCGCCGTCGGCGTTCCTCCCGACTGGCATGCCCATCTGTTCTCCGGCTTTGCCGCTCACTGGAACAAGAACTCCAATCTCGGCCAGGCCTTCGACCTCTGGTTCCTCAACCTCTTCCCACGCCACCATCCCTTCCTCTATAACGCCGGCGGCTACCTCACGCTCAGCTTCATCCCCACCCTCGGCACGCAGATTATCGGCCTCATCGCCGGCCGCTGGCTGCTCAACTCAGCGCCTGCAGTTCCCATCCGCCGCCTCTCACTCACCGCCGTCCTGCTCATTGCGTCCGGCCTCGTCCTTCACTTCACCGGCATCTGCCCCATCGTCAAGCGCATCTGGACCCCCTCCTGGACCCTCTTCAGCGGCGGCGTCTGCCTGCTCTTTCTCGTCGGCCTCTCCTGGCTCGTCGACCTCCGCGGGCATCGACGAATCGCATTCCCATTCATCGTGCTCGGCACCAACTCCATCGCCGCCTATCTGCTCTCCTGGATCGCCGACACCCTCGACCCGCTCGTCTACAAGCAACACCTATGGCCCTCCGCGTTAACGCAATTCTCTCCGGTTCTCTTCTCTCCCGTCCTCGAGCCCCTCTACGTCGGCGGCGTTACTCTTGTTCTCTATTGGTTGATCCTTTTCGCGATGTACAAGAAGAAGATCTTCCTCCGCATCTAGCCCCGTGCCTGTTCCATGTTCCATGTTCCCTAGTGCCTAATGCCTAGTCCCTCACGCTCTCGGCCCCACACCCGACACCCGATACCCAATACCCGATCTACCCCTTCACCAGCCCTCTCAGCAGCTCCGACACTCCATTCCATGCAATCTGCACCCCGATGCAGAGCAGGATGAATGCGATCACGCGCAGAAACCCATGCGCTGTCGACTGCGAAATCTTCGTCGTGATCTTCGGCGCGTACGCGTAGCACAGAAACACCGCCACGCTCAGCACCACCACGGCAGCAAACACCGCCGCATGTCCCAGCAGATTTGCTTCCAGCCCATGCCGCGAAGCCTGCGCGCTCAAGGTCAGCATGGTCACCAACGTTCCCGGTCCCGACGTAATGGGAAATGTGAATGGATAGAAAATCTTCTGTTTCAGATCTTCGAGCAGCACCTCGCTCTTCTCGTCGCATTCTTCCCGCTTCTGCCGCGCGTCGGCCGTGGCATCGTTCTCGCTCAGCGTCTTCCAGCCCATCGACGCGATCACCAGCCCGCCGGCCACCTGCACAATCGGCAGCGATATTCCAAAAAAGTTCAGGATCGCAGCCCCCACCACCTCAATCGTTCCCAGAAAGATGACGTTGTTGAGCGCAATTCGCCGCGCCAGCGACATGTACACCTTCGGCGGCGCGCTGCCCACCAGGCCCATGAACACCAGCGCCGACCCCAGCGGATTGATCATCGGCAGCAGTGCGCTGAACGCCAGCAGAAACCCATTCAAAAACGCCATTCCTCACTCCCACAAATCAAATCTCTTGCCTGCGCAACGCCCTAACTTGCTCGTACAAGAACAGGCTCGGTGAGGGGCTTTGACACGCTGGGAAAGAATCGATCCCGGAAGCGGAGCGCGGGCATCTCGATAATCTTTGCCGCGGCGATGCCGAACAGGATCGCGCCGCCGATCGTAGTCCAATACAACAACATCGGCGAGGCGATGTGTAAGTGCGCAAGCACCTTCCACACAAAAAACATTTGCCAGAGATAAATCGAGTATGAGTAAACACCGATTCGGGCCAGCAAATAACTCATCCAGCGGATCGGCCGCGGTCCTTCTGAATTGACTGCCTTTGCAACCACGAATCCAAAGGCAAAATACAGCAACGTGAATCCCCAGGTATGCATTTGCCGGCTCTCAATTGGAAATATTGAAAGCACTGCCACCGCGGCAGCAATCACCACCCAACCGCCGGGCCACGACGCCATCCACTGAAACACACGGGGCTGGAACCGCTTGAAGTAGCAGATCAGAACACCAAACATAAGCCCATCGATCCTCAGGTGGGTGGGAAACACGCA
>Ga0302324_100007805_pt1 | contig 22656 bp, 15 predicted proteins | sample Palsa_T0_1_FD_201949 | JGI IMG/M metagenome (GOLD analysis project Ga0302324, IMG submission 201949) | Peat permafrost microbial communities from Stordalen Mire near Abisko, Sweden - Palsa_T0_1 | ecosystem: Environmental > Terrestrial > Soil > Palsa > Peat permafrost | place: Sweden: Abisko...
TCGTGCAATTCGTCGATCCGCCCGCGCAGGGCCACCCGTATTCGACGCTCAACAATGTCGGCATCTGCCGGATCGCGTTCATCGTTGACGACATCGAAAAGACCTACGAGACCTTGCTTGCCAAGGGCGTGGAATTTCTCTCGCCGCTCCAGCGCTACGACGGCGCGCGCGGATCGAAAATCGGGATCATGTGCTTTAAGGACCCCGACGGCACGGTGCTCGAAGCGATGAGCGATGAGATCGAATCGTGGATTAGCTGACGCCTTGCGACCATGCCCGTCGCGGACTGTTGCTAAGGGAGGGCCGGGCCGAAAGTCATGTAGCGAGGCGATCCTAGATTGGTGTCATGGCGATTAGCGAGAATCGCCCGCACCGGCGCCGGACTGCCACTCGTACTTAGTTGCGATGCCGCGAACTCGACCAGGCTGCCCGCGCCCAACGCCGCCGCCGGCTGCAGCGAATTGCCAACCCATAGGTCGCCCGCAGTGTCAAAGGCCATCGCCGCCGGACCGTTGAAGCTGGTGAAATCGTAACTCTTGACGTGACTGACGTGGTACACGGCGGTGCTCGCATTGATGGTTACCATCGGATCGGGCATGACCGTTCCCGAACCACCCAGTTTGTCGGCGGGAAACATCTCGAGTCCGCCGAAGTTGCCGGCAGTCCCGCCTAGCCCGAACGCCACCCATAGGTTGTGGCTGGAATCGAAGGCTATCGCCTGAGGGTAACTCAACCCCGGGCTGACCTCATCTAGGTTCAGCGTCTGGTACGGATCGGTCTGCTCTCCTGCTAGTAGCTGCGCCGCCGTGAACTCGAAAACCGTCCCACCCGCCGCCTGCCATAGATTTCCTGAACTATCGAAAACCAGGTCAACCGGCTCGGATGTTGGCGTCGGCATTTCGATGACCGCGGCGGGCGTAGGCCGTCCGGTCACCAGTTGCGCGCTCTTATACTCGATCAGCGTCGGCAGTGCCTCCGAGGCAGTCGGATTGACTTCAACCCACAGATTACCCAACGGGTCGAACGCGAGTCCGAGCGCGCAGCTAAGGTACTGGGGATTGCCGGTCTTGTTGGGATCCTGGATAACGGCTCCATAAGCCGCCGATCCGAAAAGCACCAGCTGCCTCAATGCGGCGGGAGTCAGGTCGGCGATAAAGCCGGAATCACCGCTGGGATTACAAACGCCCAGCCATAGAGCGCCGCCGCTGGCGAAGGTGAAGGCGCTGGTTCTGCCCTGGTTGGCGCTCAGTCCCGACGCGGCAACCGTACCGGTCTTCTGGCTTAGTTGTGCCGCTTGAAAAATCGAGATGTCATAGCCGTAGGTCTCATTGAGCACCCATAAGGACGGCGGCTTCGGCTTCTTAGCAGCCTGCGGCGATTCTTGAGCAAATGACCTGTTAGCGGCAGGCGCCAACAATATCGCCGCAACCATTAGCGCGAGGACTGGATACGATCGATCTGATTTCATTGAATGGCGTCGAGGTCCTTATGCGAGAAGCTGGCGCGTTAAGGACGATAGCTTGCCGCTGCATCCGAACTCAACAGAGAATAGTTGATTGCGCTTGTTAACTGAGTGCCGCGCGCCCCCGGTCTTGCCTATGCTCATTGACCACGCTGTGAAACCGCCCATAAGTGAAGTAGATCAACAAGCCAAGCGCCAGCCAGATGAAGAAGCGGAGCCAGGTAGTCTCACCCAGACCAAGCATCATCAAGACGCATGAAGCCGCACCTAAGATCGGAACGATTGGGACTAGCGGAGTCTTGAACGGCCGCTTCATGCCAGGCTCGACCGATCGCAGAATCCAGACGCCGAGACAGACCAGTACGAAAGCGAAGAGCGTACCGATATTGGTGAGTTCGGCGATCTCCTTGATCGGCACCAGACTCGCTGTAAGACCTACTGCGACGCCGGTCAGGACAGTCGGCATCGAGGGCGTCTTATACTTGGGATGAATCCGGCTGAAGGCGGGCGGCAGCAATCCGTCGCGCGAAATCGCGTAGAAGATTCGCGACTGGCCGAGCAATAGCACCAGCAGCACCGAAGTAAGTCCCGCCACCGCGCCGACCGAGATTATCCCTGCGGCGAAGTTAAGCCCGCGGGTGACGAAGGCCGTTGCCAGCGGTGCGTCGAGATCGATCGCCTTCATCGGCACCATCCCGGTTAGCACCGCAGCTACCGCTATATAAAGGACGGTGCAGACGGCGAGCGAAGTCAGAATTCCGCTCGGCAGCGCGCGCTGCGGATCGACTACCTCCTCGGCGGCGGTCGAGACCGCGTCGAAGCCGATGTACGCGAAGAAGATGTAGGCCGCGCCGCGCAGTACCCCGCCCCATCCGAGCGGCAGGAACGGCGACCAGTTGGCGGGCTTGATGAAGAACACCCCAACTACGATCACGACCATCACGGCGAACAGCTTGACGCCGACGATGATTGAATTGATGCGCGCGCTTTCCTGCACACCCACATAGAGGATCGCGGTAATACCGAGTACCACCAGCAGCGCCGGCAGATTGATGATCGCGCCCGGCGCGGTCGCTGGCGCATGAGTCAGCGCAGACGGCAGATGAATTCCCAGGCCATCGAGAATGACCGTCAGGTAATGCGACCAACCGGCAGCAACCGCGGCCGCCGCGACCGCGTACTCGAGCACCAGGTCCCAGCCAATGATCCACGCGATCAGTTCGCCCATCGTCGCGTAGGAGTAGGAGTAGGCGCTGCCTGCAACCGGGATCATCGCGGCAAACTCGGCGTAGCACAGCGCCGCCATCGCGCAGGCGAAACCCGCCAGCACAAAAGACAGTACCAAGCCCGGTCCAGCGTACGAGGCGCCGACGCCGGTCAGCACGAAAATGCCCGCGCCGATGATCGCGCCAATGCCGAGCAGGGTCAGTTCGAATGCGCCGAGCGTCCGCCGGAGGCCGCCCGCATGCGGTGCGGCATCGGCCAACAAGGCTTCTACCGGCTTGCGTCTGAAGAGCTGTTCCCTCATCCTTCGGCGTCGCCTCCTCTCACGGATTCATTAACCGATTAGCCTATCTGTAGGCGGGAGTCGCGCGCCTCCGGTCCCTCTTTTGACCAGAACCGATTGCGCCATACGGCGAGCAGACCTGATCGCAACACGAAAGGTTCTTACCAGGAGGCGTAGCCACCGTCGATCGAGAGCATCGTGCCGGTGACATAGCTCGACGCCGGGCTTGCGAGGTAGATGACCGCCCCGCGGATTTCCTCGGGCAGTCCAAGGCGTCCGAGCGGAGTCGATTTTTCCATGCGCTCGCGATTTTGCGGCTTCGCCATGCCGCCTTCAGTGGCCTCCGTGGGAATCCATCCCGGCGCGATCGCGTTCACGAGGATTCCATAAGGCGCCCATTCGACCGCGAGTTGGCGCGTCAGGTTCGCCAGACCCGCCTTGGTGGCGGTGTAGGCCGAGAGCCGGTAAATGGAACTGGCGATGATGCCGTAGATTGAACTCATGTTGATGATACGGCCGGACTGCTTCGCCTCGATGAGGCCGCGGGCGACACGCTGCGAGAGCATCATCGGGGCCGTCAGATTGGTCGCCATCGCGTCGTCCCAGGTCGCGCGTGGCAAACGCTCGGCGCGGCCGGTGGGCGAAATGCCGGCATTGTTGACGAGGATGTCGGGGAGTCCAAGCTTCGCCGTGCAGGTCTCGACGAGGCGATCGAGATCGGCGTCCGCAGTGATGTCGGTCTGCACGCCAATGGCGCGTACGCCGTACGCCTTTTCGATTTCAGCCGCCAACGGTCCCAGGCGATCGCCACGACGCGCCGCGAGCGCGACGTCTGCTCCAGCCATCGCGAGCGCATGCGCACATTCGACGCCGAGGCCCGACGACGCCCCGGTCACGATGCCGACGTGTCCGCGCAGGGAGAAAAGTTCACTCAGTGAATTCATCCGCGGATCCTAAGGATAATTGTCGAAGAACGCAAAACTTGGGCGCCGGCGAGGCCTTATTTCGCCGTATAGGATTGCAGCAGAATACTCATATCCGGCGAGCCCCATCCGGTGGTCATGTCGTAGCCGGGTCCCGCGAAGTAGCCAGTAACTCCATGAAACGTGTTGTTGCCGACGACGACGTCGATCAAGCCCGATTCCGAACCCATATTTCCCAACTCATAGAGTCGCGGATTCATCAAGCCGAGACGGCTGCCGTGCGAGGCCTTGGCGATCAGCCGCGTGTAACCGGCCCACAACGGCGCCGCAATGCTGGTGCCAGCGACGACTTCCAATAGGTTCTTTCGACCGGAAATCGTTACGATGTAATATCCCGGTTCGGAGCCGCTGGCGCCGAGCGCTACATCAGGGATCATTCGCATGCTGCCGCTGGGGACGCCGATCCCGTTCTGCCACGATGGACGGGTGAAGACCGCGCTGATGCCGCCGCCCGTCGCACCAAGGAAGCGGCCATCATTTTCGTTCCAGGCTGAATCGAGTCCATCTTCGACGGTGCTGATATCCTCGCCCGCCGCATTGTAGAGCGGTTCGAACTGCGTGCCGCCGACACTGGTAACATCAGGTTCCGCGGACATCTCGCTGACGTTCACGGAGTCGCCCGAGCTACATCCAAATCCATTTGGCGCCAGCCCGGCGGCGCCAGCGTCGCCGGAACTGACGAATACCGTCTGCCCTTGAAGCGCAGCCTGGCTGAATAGCGAACCTAACGTTTCAGTGAAAAAGCTGCCCGGCTGGCCGCAATATGCGTAGCTGATACTGATAACGCCGCATCGATTGTTCATCACCGCCGCGGTAATCCCGTCCTGTAAATTGTTGACGCCGCCCCCTACATAGAGCCTGATCGGCGTCGCCGGAGCCACCAGGTGCGCATACTCGACGTCCAATGCGGCCTCGATCTCGGCGTCGTTGTAATCGTGGATTCCGCGGCCACTCGAGTAAACCTTCGTGAGCTTGACCGGCGGCAAGCGGAAGCCTGTGGTGAACGCGTTGACCGAACTGCCGTGAAGGTCCGACGTCTCCGGAAGCGCCACGCAGTCCGGAGCCTTGGTCCCCGCGTTGCCGCCTTTGATCAGCGCCGCCTCGTCGTAATAGGTCCTCAAATCCGCCGGCGTGAACGCTCCGCCCGGCGCTGTTCTGAGATCCGGCGACGAAAGGTTATCGCTTTCCGCAGGCCCGATTACGCGGTGTCCGCTCAGCGTCGGCGTCACCGCGAAAGTGTTGTGCAGGCCCTCGATATTTGCGATTAACGGCGCCAACACCGCCGGCACTGCCGGATCGGTGGTGTTCGCGAACAGCGTTCCGTTGCTGACGATTGCGACATCCAAGGCGTGCGCGACCACTGCCGCGTTAGCTTTCGCGGTGATCACGTGCCGGTCGAGATCGATCCCGGTCACTGCAAAGCCCTCCGCCTTGAGCCATTGCGCTACCGTATCAGCGTCTGCCCTGGTGGGTCCAAAGCGGGCGTTGAACTCTTCAGCCGTGAGCCATTGATGATAACTGGGTGAAGACGGATCCTGCTGGTCGTGCTCGAGTTGTTCCATCTCGGCGGTATTGCGGAGCTTGAGTCTTACCGCGATGTCCATCGGCATCGCAGGCAGCGCCGTCTTCGCTCTCGTAATGAACGCTGCGCCGGATGGCACGCTGTGCGCCAATCGTGTCGTGGACTGCGCCTGCGCGAAACCCCGCATCAGCGGCATCAGCACGAATACCGCGGCCCACACCCTTGCTTTCCCGGTAATTGAAACTTTAACTCTCAGATGCCGCCGCGACGGAGTTTACGGGCCCACGTAGGAGTTCAGCAGTGTGCTCATGTCGGGCGAGCCCCATCCCGTGGTCATATCGTAGCCCGCTAACGCCCGGTATCCGCCGACACCGTTGAACGTGTTGTCGCCACTGGTCACGTCGATCAAGCCCGATTCAGATCCCATATTTCCGAGAACATAGAGGCGGGGATTCATCAAACCAAGCCGGGGATTGTTGTCCGCCTCGGCTATCAGGCGCGAAAACCCGGCCCAACTGGGAGAGCCGATGCTGGTGCCGGAGATCACAGCCAATCGGTTCGCGCGACTGATATAACCGACAATATAAAAGCCGGGGAGGATGCCGCTGGCACCGAAGGCTACGTCCGGTACCATCCGCATCGTGCCTGGGAGCGTCACTTTTGGTCCGCTTTGCCAACTCGGGCGATCGAAGACCGTGCTCATTCCGCCGCCGGTCGCGCCCCCGCCGTCGTCCCACGCGGCTTCAAGCCCGTCCAGCACGGTACTGATGTCAGTGGCCCCGTTCCCTGCGTATAACGGCGCAAACTCGGTACCGCCAACTGCGGTGACGTTGGGATCCGCGGCCATTTCACTCACGTTCACAGAGTTACCAACGACGCATTGGATAGTGTGCCCGTTCACCTGGGCGGCCAGTCCCGCTGCGCCGTCATCGCCAGACGCGGCGAATACCGTTTGCCCGTTCAGCGCGGCCTTGCTGAAGAGCGGATCCAAAGTGCCGGTGTAAAAGCTGGCCGGCATTCCGCAATAACCAAAACTGATGCTGATAACGCCGCACTTGTTGTCATTCACCGCTCGACCGATTGCGTCCTGCAAAGCAGTGTTGCCCGTCCCGATATAAGCCTTGATCGGTGTCGATGGCGAAATGGAGTGTGCATATTCGATGTCCAGATCGGCTTCGAGTTCCGCGTTGCCCTGAGATTTCGGATTCTTTTTGTCCACCAGCACTTCCGTAAACTTTATCGCCGGCCCGCCAAACTCCTTGGTAAAGGCCGTCAGCGTGCTGCTGTGAATATTGGAAATCTCCGGCAGCGCAATGCAATCAGGCGCACCCTTTCCGAAGTTGCCGCCCTGGTTGATCGGCGTTTCGTCGTAATAGGTCCGCATATCTGACGGCGAAAAAGCTACCGGGCCTCCTTTCGGATGAAAATCCGGCGATGACCCGGCAACGGGCCCTTCGGACAGCGGAGGTCCGAACGCAATATGATCGCCGATCATCGGCTTCACCGCGAACGTATTGTGCAAGCCCTCGATATTTGCGATCAGCGGTGCCAATGCCGCCGGCACTGACGGCTCGGTCGTATTGGCGAAGAGCGTTCCGTCGCTCACGATTGTGACACCGAGGGTTCGCGAGACCACTGCCGCGCTCGCTTGCGCCGTGACGGACCGTCCGTCGAGATCCATCCCGCTCACCGTGAAGCCCGCGCCCGTAAGCCATTGCGCAACCGCGTCGGCGTCCGCCAGCGTCGGGCCGAAGCGCGTGTTGAACTCCACGGACGTCAGCCATTTGTGGTAGTTCGGCGACGATAAATCGTGTTGATCGCGCTTGAGCTGCTCCATCCCGGCGGCATCGTGAAGATTGAGCCTGACCGTAATCTCCATCGGCATCGTGGACGGCGCAACTGCGGCGTTCGTCATCAGCGCTGCGGCGGGCGACACGGTGTCCCGCAAGTGAACCGCTGATTGCGCATGCGCAAGCGCGGGCACCACAAGAAGCACGGCGAGCATCGACACCCGCAATTTCATTGTTCGGTTGATCGATATGACATCACGGACAATCGATGAGACCGCCGTTCGCAGATTCCGATGACCTTCGATGGGAGTTGCCTTCTCAGTTAGTCTATTATCTTCCACTGCAACCTATAACTCAACAATTAGATCAAACGTACACCATATCGCTGCATGAACATCAGCAGGAGGGATTTGCCTTCAGTCAAACTCTCGACAATGAGAAAGCCGGAATGGGTCCTCGCGGTCTCCGCCCGTTCTTGACGAAGAATCCGAAGTCCCGCTTTCGTACTGGTCCGCGTGGCGATAAAGCCGGTAAGAAATCAGCTAGACGATGCGCTTTTGTCCGTGCTTGAAGCCGCCCTGCTCTCCGATCGGGGGCGCTTTGTCCTGATCGCGCTCGCGGCCGCGCCCGCGATTCTCGCCTCCGCGCTCGCTCGGATTTCGCCGTTCATCGACCGGCACGATTTCGATCGCACGCATGAAGCCATCGCCGGTCGATCGCGTCGCGATCATCGGATCATCTTTGAGGGCCAGGTGTACGATTCGCCGGTCGCGCGGCGGCATCGGTTCGAGGATCACCGCGACGTGTTCTCGCTTGGCCTGCTCGCCCTTCGATAAGGCCATCCGCTGCAGCAACCGCCGGCGCCGGGCACGGTAGGATTCAGTATCGATTGAAATCGGTGCCGCGTCCTTGATCTTGCGTGCCAGCAGCCGGTTCACCATGTACTCGATCGCGTCGAGCGTCTGCCCGTGCCGTCCGATCAGGATGCCCGACCCGTCGCCCCTGATATTCAGCTCGAGTGTTTCCGGATCATCGGACTCCGCCTGCTCGATAGTCGCCTTCTCGCCCATCAATTCGAGCAGCCGCTCGAGGAAGATCGTCGCTTCGCGCGCTTGATCCTGCAAATCCACGATCTTGCGAGGATCGTTGCCAACTTCATCGACGGCCGCAAAAGGGTCGTGATCTTCGTCGCGATCCGCTTCCCGGCGTTCCGCGCTCTCCGCGCGCGGCTGCTGGACGCGGGGCGCCGCATTCTGCTGATGGCGCCGGCCGCCGCGTCCTCGTCCGCCTCGCGATCTACCCTGGCGATTACCGCCTGCCGCGGGCGCTTCTTCGCTCCGCCCGTTCTCGCGAGTCTCTTCGCGAACCCCGCCTGCGACCCCCTCCTGTCGCGGCGCGTTATCCCGTCCTTCGCGCGGTCCTGTCCGCGGTGCGATGCCTGCCTGTTCGCGCCCGTCTTCATGCACCACCTGACGCCGCTCCTCACCTTCGGAATCATGGCGATATTCACGTCGAGGCTCACGCCGGTCTTCAGCTCTAGGCTCACGCCGGTCTTCACCTGTAGGCTCACGCCGGTCCTGACGCTCAGGCGGACGACGTTCATCTCGCGATGGGCCGCCTCGTCCCGCTGCACCGACTGTAGCTCGCGGATGCTCCCGCTGGACGGTCTCGCGAACTTCTTCCTGCGGCGGCGCGGGACGCTCTCGGCGCTCGGGTGCCACATCGGTCCTGCTTTCGCGCGCGACCTCGTCCCGGGATGGATCGGCAATCTCGCTACGATCAGATCGCACAGGTTCACGCCGCACTTCCGGACGCGCCTCGGCAGGCCGCCGCATCTCGGGCGGCGTCGGCCGCAATGGAGGCGCCGGTGGCGGTGACATCACCCCGCTATGCGCCCCTTCGCGAACCCGTTTCGTCACGCGCACGCGGGCTTGCCGCGCACCCAGTCCGAGTACGCCGCTGCGCGGGGTGCTCAGTACTTCGATCGTGACATCATCCTGTTCAGCGCCCAGTTGAGCCAGCGCCTGGCCGATCGCCTGATCGATAGTCGAGGCGGTGGTTTCGATTGATTCAGTTGAGCTCATGTCGATGCGGGTACGGGCAATTGTTTGAACTCACGGTTGAGTATGAACTGCTGGACCACGCCCAGCAGATTCGATGAAAAATAGTACAGCGTCAGCCCGGCCGGCATATTCACGAAGATCAGGCTGAACACCAGGGGCATATACATCATCATCTTCTGCTGATTCGGATCCGGCTGCTTCGGCGTCAGCCATTGCTGCAAAAACGCCGTGATCGTCATCAGTATAACCAGTACCGGAATTCCCTCGCATTGCGTGAACGGTATCAGCGGAAACCACGAAAGATGCAGGCAGTCGGGTGCCGACAAATCCCTGATCCATCCGATGAACGGTGCATGCCGCAATTCAATCGCGTTCAGCAGCGCCTCGTACAGCCCGAAAAATACCGGCAATTGCACCGCCATCGGCAGACATCCGCCCAGCGGGTTCACGTGGTTACGCTTGTACAGATCGACCATCTCGCGGTTGAGCCGTTCCTGGTCATCCTTATGCTTCTCGCGGATCCGCTCGACCTGCGGCTGCAGCCGTTGCATCTTCATCATCGATCGCTGGCCCTTGATCGACATCGGCAGGGTCAGCAGCCTTACGACGATGGTTAACAGGATGATAGCAAGACCGTAATTGGGCGCAATCCGATAGAAAAACTTCAATAGCTTCAGAAACGGCAGCGCGATAATGCCCGTCCAGCCGAAGTTGATCGCCTTGTTGAGCGCCGGATTTACCGCGTCCAGCACGTCGAGCTCCTTCGGCCCCATATAGACCGCGCTCTTCAGCGTGGTCGCGCCGTTGAAGATGATCCGCGCGTCCGCCTCGTCTCCCGCATAGTCCATCGAGAGCGCGCCGACCACCGGTTGCGTCGGCATCAGCGCCGATAGAAAGTAGCGATCGCCGAAGCCCGCATAGGTGATCGTGCCGTCGATCGGCGCGACCCCCTTTTCGATCGCCTTTTGCGACTCGTTGATAACTTTGCCCTGAACGTCGGCCTGCAAGGCGGGTATGTCGCGAAAACCCGCGTTCGCCTTCAACGGCCGGCTGAGTTGCCAGCCGAGGCCGTCGATCTTCGTGCCGGTTGGCGGCGTCGCGTCGCCAATTACGTCGAACACGTAGCCGTCAGGCTTGAAGGCGAACGTCTTGGTCAGCTTCAAGCCGTCCGCCGTCGTCCCCGTCATCGTGACCGTGGCGCCGACCGGCGAGGCGTCCACTTGCGCCGGCGCGTCGCTGCTATAGGTTACGTCGCCGTCATCGGATTCCGCTCCGCCGCGCACGATCACCAGCCCAAGCGGCAGGCGATCGCCGCCCGCGACCACCTGGTACGGCGGGCTGTCCGGCTTGCCGGTCTGCCGATAATCCTTCAGTCTAAAGCTCATCAGACGGCCGCCGCGCGCCGTCAGTTCCGCTTCGTAGAGTGCGCTGGTGATTGTTATCGTCCGCGCCGGCGACGCCGTTATCGCTCCGGGCATGGCCGCCGATCCACTTGCACCACCCGCAGCTTCATTCGAAGATGCGCTCCCGTTCGCAGCCAGTTGATCCGGGCCCGGTGTGGGCGACGCAGCTACCAGGTTTTTCCGATGCGCCAGTTCCGGATGCCGCCATTGCAAAAGCTGGTTGTAAAAAATGACGATCGCGATCGAAATCACGAGGAATGTCAGAAGCCGGGAGTTTTCCAAGAAATTCCTTAAAGTGAGGCGCGCGCCGCGCGGTCTTGCGGTACGGGATCGGGGCCCCATCCACCAGCGGGCCGGCACCGCGCCAGCCGTCGCATTGCCAGTCTTCCGCCCGCGAAGATTCCATGACGGCGAATCGCCTCGCGTGCATAGACGGAACAGCTCGGCTCAAAGCGGCACGCCGGTCCGATCGAGGATGTGAGCAGCGGCGACAATACCGCGCGGTACAGATCTATTAGTATGACGGCGCTGCCTCGTGCGAACGCGATCGCGACGCCCTTTGCCCGGCTCGCCCTGCACGCCATCAGCGTGCCTGCCGCGCGAGCCGCGCCGCGAGATTCGACGCCGCATGCAGCAGCTCGCCGATTATCGCCGGGCTCTTGAGTTCGCCCGCACCCGTTCGTGCGATTACGATCAACGCTATTCCCTCGGGGAACATCGATCTGAGCTTGAGCCGGTAGCATTCGCGCACCCGCCGCCGTGTTCGATTCCGCACCACCGCCGATCCAATCCGCCGCGATACGGTCGTCCCGAGCCGCGATCGATCCGCTTCGGCCAGTCTCCCTGCGTACATCACGAAATGGGCGGTTTGATAGCGCGCGCCAATCTTCTGCAGCCGCAGGTACTCGGCGCGCCGATGTAACCGGTCGGCGGGACCGAACGACCACTCGCTGCGCGCACGCTCCGCCGATTCACTGGCTAGCCGGGCTGCTTGCCGGGTATCGAAACCGTCAGCCGCGCGCGCCCCCGCGTGCGCCGGCGTTTCAGTATCTTGCGTCCTCCCGGCGAGGCCATGCGGGCGAGGAATCCGTGCGTGCGTAAGCGTCGGCGATTGTGGGGTTGATAGGTCCTTTTCATCGGTCGCGGTCAACTTCTTTAGCTGGCGGCTCCTGCGAGCCCGTCTCATGATTGATATTAGCAAAAAGGCGCGCCACCGCGGCGAACCTCGAACAGCCTATCGAACCATACCCACCCGCCTGCCGCAAGCCCACCCGCAGGGAGAGAAGAGAGACTTGTCCGCCGGGAACCGACCCCCCAGAGATGGTTACAGAACTCAGAACCTTTGACTTTTTACTGAAACCTCACCCAGGTTTCAGACTTCCCATTGGGTTGAGACACTAGCGCAGCGCAACGAGCGAGCGCTTACCAATGTGCGAGGTGTGCACCAGCAGATAATTGACGGGAGTGCGAGATCGCACCCTCAGTTCAGGATGACGATGCATGCATGCACCGATAAGCTTCACAAGGCAAGGCCTGTATCTTCACTCCGGGTTCTTCCACCTTAACTCCCCTTCCTTTTAGGGAAGGGGCTGGGGGTTAGGTCAGCGAGTCTGCGAGGCGCGTCAGGTTAAGGTTTCAAGGAAAAGCCGTGGGCCCTGGGTTCCTCGACCACCATCCCCCCCTAGTGTTTTAACTCCTCCGCATTCGCTACGATCTCCCCGCTCCGATGCCACACCCGTCCAACCCCAGCACCGTATCTCCGATGCGCCCGCGCACTCTCGCCGCGATCGTCCTCATCATCATGATCGCCGCCGCGACCACCCTCCATCGTCTCGGCGCCGCCGATGTATGTGGCTCCAACGAGGCGGTCGAGGCCGTCTTCCTTCAGCAGATGGTCGAGCACGACGCCTTGCTGTTCCCCCTCGAGAACGGCCGCTCCCCGATGTACAAGCCGCCGCTCTTCCATTGGACGGCCGTCGCCATCGATCGCCTCGCCGGCATCAAAACAGTGACTGCCTTCAACCTGCGCCTGCCCGCCGCGCTCTACGCGATCGCGGGCGTCATCCTCACCATCGGCTTCGCCTGCACTTTCCTCGGCCCGCGGGAAGCGATCCTTGCCGGCCTCATTCTCACCGCGTCCTATCAGTATATCGAGAACGCGCGCATCGGCCGCGTTGACATGACGCTGTGTTTCTTCGAGACCCTGGCGCTGTTCGCCTTTATGTGGTGGTCGGCCCCTCGCGACATCCCAGTTGCGGCCCTCCAACCTCCCGGCGACGAAGCTGACGAGCGTCGCGGCCCCAACTACCTGCGCTATGTGCTCGCGGTCGCTCTCGGACTGGCCGTCCTCGCCAAGGGTCCGGTCGGCGCGCTCCTGCCCGGCCTCGCCATTCTGATCTTTCTCTTAGCCGCCCGCCGTCTTCGCGATATCCCGCAACTCGCGACTCCCGGCCCGGTCATCGTGACCCTCGCGATCGCTTCGAGCTGGTACCTCGCATGTCTCTTCGGACGCCGCTACGGATTCCTCCACCGCCAGATTGGCAGCGAGAATTTCGGCCGCTTCTTCGGCGCTCTCGGCGCGATGCCGCCCTGGTACTACCTCAAACCCCTCCTCCTGAACTCGCCCCCGCTGAGCCTCCTGATACCCTTCGCCGTCGCAGCGGCGATCCGCACTTTCTGGCGTTCCACCAGTGATCTTTCTGACCTGTCCCTGTCTGGCGAAAATTCGGGGATTAAGTCGTCCGACGACGCAGCCCCCTCTTCGGAGTCTCCACCGCCTGCCGACGCCCCGGCCATGCCGCCCCAAGGCATCCGCCCATCACAAAACCCCCTCTCGATCTGGATGTCGCTCCGCATGATGTTTCTGCCTGCGATGGACGACCCGGCCGAAGATCAGCCGCCCTCTGCCGCCGACGCCCGCCGCGCGGTTCTCGCGGTCCGCCTCTTCGCTATCTTCTGGCTCGTGACGGTCCTTTTCTTCACCGTCGCCGCCTACAAGCGCCGCGCCTACCTGATGCCGCTATGGCCGGCCTCCGCCCTGATACTCTCCTGGTGGATCGCCTCGATCGCTCGCGCCCGTTCTGGAAAAATCCTGCGCCGAGCCGTTGTCGCGACTTGCGCGATTCTCATCGCTATCAACTTTTTCTGGTTGCCGCACCAGGAAGCCCGCGAATGCGCCGGCGATTCGATGCGCGAGGCGGCCGCTCAAATCAACCGCGTCGTCGGCCCATCTGAGCCGCTCTACCTGTACCAGTTCGAGGACGAGCCGGCTCCGCTGCTCTTCTATCTCAACCGCACCGCACCGCGGATCTGGGGCAAGCTCGGCGACGCACCGCCCGGCTACGTGATCGCCACCGCTGCCGACTGGGATCGCCTCAAAGGCCAGGCCCTCGACCTCCAACCGGTGCTGGAATCATCGTCCGGCCGCCCGCGCCTCGTCCTGCTCCGCCGCGGCAAAGCCCTTGCCTCCCGCTAATGCGCGGGGAGCGAAGAGCAGGGATCGATTGTCGAGGAACTAGGAACTTAAAGTTCCTTCGGAGACTGAAACCTCATTGAGGTTTCAGACTTCCCATTGGGTAGAAACGGCAATGGCGGGCTGAAGGCGTAGCGGGCAAACGAGTCTGCGAGGTGCGTCAGGTCAGGGTTTCAGAAAGAGCTATAACTTCTTCGTTCCTCGACAATCATCCCTCTCAGATTCTTATTTTTACGCACCTCGCAGACTCGTTAGCTCGTTCCGCTGCGCTCCACTAGTGTCACGCCTTGTGGAACGCGGTGCCCGCCACGATCAGCATCCGCGAGACCTCCGTCAAATCGTTATTGTCGTAATACTCGAGCTCGATTCGACCCGCCGTCTTGCCATGCTTCGGCGCGATCCGCACCTTGCGCTTGAGCGCTTTTTGCAGCGAGTCCGCGAGCGCTCCCAGGTTCGCGTCCGGCCGCTCCTCACTCGCCAGCTTCGGCCGCTCGAGCCGTTCGGTCTCGGCCCGCGTGACGATCGCGCGGCTGACCGGCCGATTATCGACCGCGATCTGCTCGGCCTCGCGCGCGGTCACTTTATCCTGGGCAATTCGCGCCGCCGCCTGGATCTGTTCGTTTGCCGACGACATCGACAGCAACGGCCGCGCCTGCCCCGGCGTCAGCCCCCCGATCGAGATCAATTCGACCACTGGAATCGGCAGCTCCAGCAGGCGCATCGTATTGGTCACGTATGATCGGCTTCGCGAGATCCGCCCCGCTATCTCCTCATGGCTCAGGCTGAACTCCTTGCTCAGCCTGACGAACGCGCGCGCTTCCTCGATCGGATTCAGGTCCTCGCGCACCAGGTTCTCGACCAGCGACATCTCGAGCGCTTCATGATCGCCGACGTCGCGCACCACGATCGGCACCACCGTAAGCCCGGCCGTCCGCGCCGCACGCAGGCGCCGCTCGCCGGCGATCAATTCGTAGCGCGGCTCGTCCATGTCGCCGGCCATCGGCCGCACGATCAGCGGCTCGATAATCCCTTGCGCGCGAATCGCATTGGTCAGCTCTTCCATCCGGTCCGCGTCGAAGTTGCGCCGCGGCTGGAACGGACTCGGTACGATCCGGTCGGGCGCGACCAGCAGCAGTACCGGCGCTCCCGCGGCGCCCGCTTCCCGCCCGCCGCCGCCACGATCGATTAACGCGTCCAGCCCACGCCCAAGCGGTTTCCGAATCATCGTTTACCTCTTTCGTTATCGCGCGCGAACAGCGCCCTCAAACTCCACGATCGCCGCGCCGGCGTATCGTCATTTGCTTCAATCTTCGATGTATCGTTGCCGTTCAGTCGTGCAACCAGCTCCGCCGCCAGGTTCAGATAAGCGATTGCGCCTGCCGACTTCGGGTCGTACTCGATCACGGACAGGCCATGGCTCGGGCTCTCCGACAGCCTCACGTTGCGCGGGATCACGTTCTGAAAGACTTTCTCCGGGAAATGTTTCTCGACTTCGCGCGCAATCTCATGGCTCAGGCGGTTGCGCCCGTCGAACATGGTCAGCACCAGTCCGTCGATCCGGAGCACCGGATTCAGCGACGATCGAATCCGTTTGATCGTCTCGAGCAACGCGGTCAGACCTTCCAGCGCGTAGTATTCGCATTGCATCGGCACGATCACGGAGTCCGCCGCCACCAGCGCGTTGAGGGTCAGCAGACCGAGCGACGGCGGTGTATCCACAATGATGTACTCATAATCGTCGCGCACCGGCGCCAGGATTTCCTTGAGCACCCGCTCCCGCCCTTCGCGCGTCGCCAGTTCGATCTCGGCGCCGACGAGATCGGGCCCCGACGGGGCTAGAAAAACCCGCTCACGCGCCGGCCGAATCGCCTCGCTCAGCGTGATCCGGCCGATCAGCGCTTCGTAAATCGTCTTGCCTGAAGATTTGAGTTCAGCCAGCCGGGTATCCGCGATAATCCCGGATGATGCATTGCCCTGCGGGTCCAAATCCACGAGTAGAACATTGTTTCTATTCTGCTGGCCAATTGATGGTGAGACTGCGGCGCTCGGCGTTCCGTTCGGGCCGTTCTCGGTCCTGCGGCTTGTGTTTTGGCGCGCCGCGACATGACGGCCTCCGACACCGTTGATCGATTCACTCAAGCCGAGTGCAACCGCCAGGTTGACCGCCGTGGTGGTCTTGCCGACTCCGCCTTTTTGATTGGCTACAACGATCAGCCGCCCCACAGCCGCCTCCACCTTCCTACGCTATCCACCGCATCATGCTCCCTTCCCTATCGTTGTCGCGGGCTTTGACTGGCGGGATTGCTCGCTCTCGCTCCGGCGCGGACAGCGTCAGGGAAGGGCCGGAAGGACAGCTTCTATGATAGTCCTCGCAGAAGCCGAAAACAAAAGGGTTCGGCCAAGTAATCAACAGGTATCTTCGCGGCATTCCACCGCATTCCATGCCGGCGGTGGCATTCCATGCCGGCGGTGGCATTCCATGCCGGCGGTGGCATTCCATGCCGGCGGTGGCATTCCATGCCGGCGGTGGCATTCCATGCCGGCGGTGGCATTCCATGCCGGCGGTGGACCCCGCTCGCGATGCTCGAAACCGCACTACTCCATCCGCTGTGCCATGCATGACCGACTGGCTAAAGGGACTAGACTCTCAGGTCACTCGGCGATCATCCGGCACGGACCAAAGCGAAACTGAGGCGAAAATGTTTCACGTGAAACATTTTCGCTCTCTTTTCGTTTTTAGTGGCTTTGGATAGCTATAGACCGTAAAAGAGTGGATTGTTTTTTGCGATTTCTGCGAACATTCATTCGGTTCCGTCTATTGGCTCTCGAAATCGGGCGATCGTCCTCCTCCTGGCCTTCACTTGGCAGTTCGCAGACGCGCTGGCCTAACCCCCAGCCCCTTCCCTAAAACTAGCGGAGTCCCAAGCGGAGCGAGCAAACGAGTCTGCGAGGTGCGTCAGGCACTGTTCAGTCTCCGAAGGAAACCTAGGTTCTTTGTTCCTCGACAATTCTTCCGCCCCCGCCATCCTGCCAAGAGTCTGCGGCGCGAGCGGTGGCTCACGCGATGCGCCGGGCGGTGGCGAGTATATGGGCGACGAGAGTCGCGCCGCGGGGGACTTCGTACTCGATGAAGACGGACGGTTCGAACGAGTGGGTCGCGGCGAGATCGATAGTCGCGCGTTGGGCCGGGCTGGCGTAGAGGATTACATGTCCACCGGGTTTGAGTGCGGCGCGGGCAGTGTCGAAGACGACCGCGGGTTCGGCAAAGGCGCGCGCGGTCACTACGTCGAAGACGGGTTTTAGCTGGAATGAGTCGCTGTGGGAGGAGTTCACCTGGGCGTTTGACAGGCCCATTTCAGCGGCGGTTAGGCCGAGAAAACTGGCGCGCTTGCGTCGGGCCTCAAGGAGGGCGAAGTCAGCGTCGGACGCGGCCGCGAGGATCAGGGCCGGGAAGCCTGCACCGCTGCCGAGGTCGAGCACCTTCGAACCCGTCCTGAATGCGCCACCCGCAAGCCCTCGACGCCCAAATATGAGCGGCGCCATACTGTCGAGGATATGAAACGCTATCTCGGCGGGGTCGTCGGGTGCTGAGGTCAAGTTGAGCTTCGCGCCCCATAGCGCGAGGGCCGCGGCAAAGGTCTCGACTCGATCGAGGAAGCCGTTGCGGAGTCGAAGTCCGATGTCCGCACCCAACCGGGCGTAACTCTCAACGGCGAGAGCGCGAGGATGGTCACTGGCGGGCGTCTCGCCAGCGAAAGGCGATTCATCAGCGCCCGTTTTGAAGCCGGCCAGTGGTTCAGTGCCCGCACGCGGTTCTGGGGCGACGCTGACTTCAGAGGCCCCGGTTTCCAGCAGGCCACGGGATGAGGCGAACTGGGTGAGTGCGACGGCGACGGCCTCTCGCGTCACCTTTGCTATCTCGCGCGGATCGGTGAGTTTCATCGTCCGATTATGCCTTGGCGAAGTGCCTTCTCGGGAGCCTCGCGAACCGCGAATTCCCGAAACTTTTCAGTTTTGCCGAAAAACAATGACGTTTTTACGGGATACGACTATCCAAGGCTTGCAAAAACGAATAAAAGGCGAAAATGTTTCACGTGAAACATTTTCGCCTTTTATTCGTTTCTACTGTGTTTCTTGGCGGGAGACACGGGCGTGGATATGGACCGCAAGGATGGAGACGGCGGCGGGCGTGATTCCGGGCATCCGGGCCGCCTGGCCAAGCGAGCGCGGGCGGACGTTCGAGAGCCGCTCGCATGCTTCGGTCGAAAGCCCCTCGATAGCCTTGAAGTCCACCCACTCCGGGATGGCGGCGTCTTCGAGCCGCTTTGCCCGCTCGATCGCCTCGGTCTGCCGCCGCACGTAGCCCTCGTACTTGATCTCGGTTTCGAGTTCGGCGGCCTGGTCGAAGTCGAGCGCGGAATCGAGCCTCGCGAGTCGAATCACGTCGCTATAGGAAAGCTCGGGCCGGCGCATCAGGTCGAAGGCGCGGGCAGCTTCGCGCAACGGACTCGATGAGCATCCGGCGAGAATCCGATTGGTCTCGTCACTGGCGGCGACCGAGGTGGCGCGCAGCCGTGCGGTCTCCGCCGCTACGCGATCGCCACGTTCGCGGATTCGAGTCCCCGCCTCTCCGCCGATCAGGCCCAGCCGTTCGCCGATCGGAGACAGCCGCCGGTCGGCGTTATCCTCGCGCAGCAACAGGCGGTACTCGGCGCGCGAGGTGAACATCCGATAGGGTTCGCCGCCGATTCCGCGCGTCACGAGGTCATCGATCATCACGCCGATATAAGCCTGGTCGCGCCCGAGAATCAGCGGCGGCTCGGCTCGCGTTTTGAGCACCGCGTTGATACCGGCGATCAGGCCTTGCGCGCCCGCTTCCTCATAGCCGGTGGTGCCGTTGAGCTGGCCCGCGAAGAACAGCCCCTCGACCAGCCGCGTCTCGAGCGACGGGAGCAGTTGAGTCGGATCGGAGAAGTCGTACTCGATCGCATAGCCGGGCCGCATGATCTCGGCATGCTCCAAGCCCTTGATCGAATGGACCATCTCGACCTGCACGTCCAGCGGCAGGCTGGTCGAAAGGCCGTTGGGATAGACCTCGACGGTGTCGCGGCCTTCCGGTTCGAGGAAGATCTGATGGCGGTCCTTGTCCCGAAAGCGCATCACCTTGTCCTCAACCGACGGGCAATAGCGCGGACCGCGGCTATGGATGACCCCGGAGTACATCGGCGAGCGGTCTAGGCCGCCGCGGATGATCTCGTGAGTCGCCTCGTTGGTGAAGGTCAGATGACAGGGGATCTGCGGCTGCGCGATGCGCGCAGTGCGAAACGAGAACGGCGGCGGCGGCTCGTCGCCCGGCTGAACTTCCAGCGCCGAGTAGTCGATAGTGCGGGCGTCGAGGCGCGGGCAGGTCCCGGTCTTGAGACGGCCGATACGGAAGCCAAGGTTGGCGAGACTGTCGCTCAGGCCCATCGCGGCAAAGTCACCGGCGCGGCCCGCATTGAAGTTGCGCAAGCCGATGTGGACAAGACCCTTCAGGAAGGTGCCGGTGGTGAGGATGACAGTGCGAGCCGCGAACACTTCACCAATCTGCGATTCGACGGCGCGTACGGCGCCATTCTCTACGATCAGCCGCTCGACGCTCGCCTGGCGTATCGTGAGGTTGGGCGTCGCTTCGATCACGCGCTTCATCCGGGCGCGATACGCCGCCTTGTCAGCCTGCGCGCGGCGCGCGCGAACGGCCGGACCTTTGCGTGTATTGAGGAAGCGGAACTGGATACCAGTCTCGTCGATTGCGACGCCCATCTCGCCGCCAAGCGCGTCGATCTCGCGCACCAGATGGCCCTTGCCGATACCGCCGATAGCCGGGTTGCAGGACATCTGGCCGATATGGTCGAGGTTAAGGGTGAGCATCAGTGTGCGCGCGCCCATCCGGGCGGCGGCCAAGGACGCTTCGATACCGGCGTGGCCGGCGCCGACCACGATCACGTCATATGTAGATGCAGCACTCATGCGATAACAACCGATCGATTATGACGCGTCCCGCACGAAGCGCAAACACTAGTGGAGCCGAAGGCGGAGCGAGCCAAGGAGTCTGCGACGTGCGCAAAAATAAGACTCTGAGACGCCCGAACTTGCTGCTACTTATAGTAGTTAATCTATAACAAGTAGATGGAACGGTGCGGTAAGGGGCGGTGGTCGAGGAACAAGGAACTATAGCTCCCTTCGGGGACTGAAACGGTATCCTGACGCACCTCGTAGACTCGTTAGCTCGGCTCGCAGGCTCGCCTAGTGGCAAGGTTTCAGACTTGCCATTGGGTATAGCATTACACACGGCGAACCGCGCGCCTCTGGCACCTCTCCTAATCTGAAGGAAGAGATCCGGGGCGACGGTGACATCCCCTCCAATTAGCAACTATAATTGGCGATCAGAACACATCGCTTGGCGATGAAAGATATGTCTACCGGAACTAGCACAGTCGAAGAAATGTTCGCGTCTTTAGACCTCTCTTCGCCACGGTCTCCCGACGAGTTGCGCCTTTTGGTCGAAACTGTCGATAAGAGATTCAGGGAGTCCAACGAGCTCAGGAGAGAGTCGGGTCTGAGGCATAGCAGGTCGCAAAAGAAATATTTCGAGGAGGTACGGCCCCTCGCTCTTTTAGCTAGGCATCTGTTTGCAGACGGTAGGGATGTGGTGTGCGAACCGAATCTCGAAGATGCAAAGAATTATGATGCGATTATCAGATCCTCTTCCTGCAAAAAATCGATGACTCCTTTGTACGTGGAATTCACCTACGCAAAAGATGGGTATGATGAATCACTCCGGATGGAGGTGTTATACGATGAAGGACATGTAAATTTATTTGGACGCGTCACCCGCACTGGTACGCGGAGGGCAAGACTTGACATTAACATTGAGAATGAAGTTGTCCTACGTAATGACATACTGAAAAAGCAATTAGAACTGATTCTAGAACGAATAGACAAAAAAGCGGCGGGACAATATACCTCAGCGCACATTTTGGTGGTGGTCTTTGACGATTTTACGGGGTTCCAATCGCCGGATGAATTAGCGCAATTAAGATCATCGATTGAAGCGTCGAGGAGTGTCGCTGCACTGAAATTTAGGGCGCTGTATCTGCTTGGGTCATCTGGTCAAAGCTTCTTAGAATTCGATTTAGGAACAAGCTCATCTTGAGCGCGGCGGCAAATTTACCAACCTAAAGTTACTTGCCGATGCAGAATTCGCGGAAGAGTGCGTCGAGGACGTCTTCGGTGCCGACGACGCCGGTGATTGAACCGAGGGCGTCAGCGGCAGCCATTATATCGACGGCGACTATCTCCGGCGGCATCGCGGAGAGCGTGCTATGACGCGCCGCGGCGAGTGAGTCGAGGGCGTGAGCTAGCGCGTCGCGATGACGTTCGCGCGAGATAGCTACCATCTCACCTTTCCCGGACGGACTTTCTGTAGCGGTGCTGTTCGTGTCTTTGCCGGGTAAGTCGGGATTACCGGAAGTAAGTGCGGTGATGGCGGTTTCGAGTAAGTCGCGAAGCTCGGAAAGGCCATCTCCGGTTAGTGCGGAAAACGGCATCACCGGGAGTTGCAGGCCGCGATCGTGCAACATCGTGGCGTCGATGGAAGGCGATAGGTCGCACTTGTTGAGGATCGCAACGCCGGGGCGGCCGGCGCATGTCGCGATCACATCAGCGTCGTCGGAATCCAGCGGGCGCGACGAATCAAAGACCGCGATCACAAGGTCGCAGTCATCGGCGTGGCGTCGGGTGCGCTCGATGCCAAGTCGTTCGACCGGGTCGGCGCTTTTGCGCAGGCCCGCAGTATCGGCTAACACGATCGGCACGCCGCCGAGCGCGATCGAATCTTCGATAACGTCGCGCGTGGTGCCGGGAATCGGCGTGACAATCGCGCGATCCGCGCCCAGCAGACGGTTGAGCACGCTTGACTTGCCGGCGTTAGGCTTGCCGATGATGGCGGCGCGCGCACCCTCCCTGATGATGCGGCCGCGCGTGAAGCTGTCATGCAGTTCAACGAGGTCCGCGGTCAGCGAGTCGATTTCATCGACGAGGTCGTCGCGCGAGGGCATCCGGATATCCTCGTCGGAAAAGTCGATCTCGATTTCCAGATGAGCGCGAATTGCGATGACTTGACGGCGCAAGCCGTTGACGCGATCGGCGAGAGCACCAGACATCTGAGCGAGCGCCATGCGCATCGCGGCGTCGCCGCGCGCCGCAACGAGGTCCGCGATCGCTTCGGCCTCGGTCAAATCGATGCGGCCATTTAGGAAGGCACGGCGGCTGAATTCCCCCGGTTTTGCAAGGCGCGCGCCGGCCTCCGTGGCGAGGGCAACTACGCGGCGCACGAGATAGGCGCCGCCGTGACATTGGAGTTCGGCGACGTCCTCGCCGGTTAGCGATCGCGGCGCTGGAAAAACCGCGATC
>Ga0302324_100007806_pt1 | contig 22655 bp, 40 predicted proteins | sample Palsa_T0_1_FD_201949 | JGI IMG/M metagenome (GOLD analysis project Ga0302324, IMG submission 201949) | Peat permafrost microbial communities from Stordalen Mire near Abisko, Sweden - Palsa_T0_1 | ecosystem: Environmental > Terrestrial > Soil > Palsa > Peat permafrost | place: Sweden: Abisko...
CTTCGCATAAAGAATCATCTGCGTGCAGCGAAACAAAGCCAGAGTACGGCCGGACTCCCTGTGTGTGACGAGGGCATCCCATACCTGCGTGGTCTTGCCGCGATGCACTGGCGTTGCCACTGCGACGATCGTCCCGTCCAGCGCGGTGCCGAGATGATTGGATTTTAGCTCGATGGTGGTGAAGCCCGCGGCATCGGCAGGTAGATTCGCGACGCAGCCGTAGCCCGACACGGTGTCCGCCAAGGTAACAATGGTGCCGGCATGCAAGTAGCCGTTGGGCGCCATGACAGACTCGACCACCGGCAGCTCGCCGCTGACGCGTGACGCGCTCACCTCCGTGATGACGATGCCGAGATGACCCGGCAATTTACGGGCGCCGGCGCTGTTAAATCTCTGCGGCGTGCGCAGGGTGATGAAATCGGAGCTCACGCGTGGGCACGCCTCTGGACGCGGCCCAACGCCGTCAGAAACAGTCCGACCGCGATGAACGCAATCAGAAGCCCAACCGCATTGACCATTGTTCGTTGATAGCCGATTGCACTCGGATCGATGAAACCGTACGGATAGCTGCCGATGATTGATCCTCGGATCAACGCGTAAATCAGGTACGCAGTGGGATAAAGACCCCAGATCAGAGGATAACTCCAGCGCAGAGCGCCCTTGGGAAAGTAAAACCACCAGTAAGCCAAGAATAGTATCGGTGTAATGTAGTGCAGCAAGTCGTTGGCAACCACGTTTAGTCCCTGCGGTCTCCAAGTGTTGCGCAACAGGATGTGATAGGCGAGTCCCACGAATACGATGCTGGTCGCGACACCCGCCGTGACATCGGAGCGCGCGAAGAATCTGCCCGGCGAGGATGCGGGTGCAATCAGAGTCGTGGTGAGGGCGATGCAAACCAGCAAATTGGTCAAGATGGTGAAATACCCAAAATAACTGACGAGGCCACCGACAAAGCCCTTGCCGTTTTCAATCGCGGAGTGCAGCGAAAGGAACAGCTGCAACAACACGCCCAACCAAGCGAGCACGGCCAGCACGATGACCGATGCTTTGTTTTTCTGATAGGTGCCTTTCATTGGCATATGGGTACATGGTCAAAAAAATCGACGACTCCTGTCTCCAGCGAGTACTCAGCCCCCACCACCATCAAGCCTGCGTTCTGAATCAGATTCTCGATGATGTCCGAGCCATGCCTCAAGTGATTGACGGACGCTCGAATATTGGCGCGACAAGCCTCACGCACCAGGGCATCGTGATCGTTTTTGAGATCGGTAGTCAACAGGCCCTGCACGGCCGGCCTGATGAAATCCACAATGGAATGAAGATTGCGGGATTGATTCTGCACAGGCCGTTGCAATTGCTCCAGCGTGGTTTCAATCGCGCCGCAACGCGTGTGTCCGAGCACAATCACCAAACGCGTGTGGAATTGTTCCGCGGCAAATTCGACGCTACCGATCAATGAGGGGGCGACAATATTGCCGGCCACTCGTATGACAAAAAGATCCCCCAGACCTTGATCGAAAACGATTTCGACGGGTACGCGCGAATCGGAACAGCCCAAGATGGCCGCGAAAGGCTGCTGCCCTGCCGCTAACTCCAAGCGCCGCGCCCGGCTTTCAACGGCATCCCGACCGGGGGCTGCCGACACGAAGCGGCGGTTGCCCTCTCGTAGCAGGGCAAGCCCTTCTCGAGCCGAGATCATCGGTAATTCACCGAATACTTCCCAGGGAGACTTGAGCGGTTAGAGGGCGCGTCGGGCTGAGCTGTCGCGGTGCCCGAGCACGCGCGCAGGGAGAAACAGAATCGCCCGCAGCAGCGCAAATATCGCCTCGAACGAAATGCCGATTAGGCGGAATGGCAGCGACAGCAGCCAAATCAAAGGCCAGAGCACGAGTGCCAGAATGGCCACCGGCCAACACAGGACCAGTAAAACACACCATAAAAGCAAGGTTTTCACGTCGGCCCCTCCTCAATTCTTGCGTGTAACTTTATCACACCCGGGACTGGGGTGCGGTGCGCGGCGCCGGCGGGGCCTGCGGCCGCAGGAGTTCCATTTGCCGTTCGGGATTTGCGGGCGCGGTGAATCCATACCGCGCGTACAGGCCGTGCGCATCCTGGGTGCCGAGGGTGTAGCGCACGATGGTTCGTAGCTCGGGATGCCCCAGGATGTGCTCAATCAATAACTTGCCGATACCACGGCCACGGAACTCCGGGAGAACGAAGACATCCAGCAAATGCGCATAGCGAACGAAATCGGTTACGACCCGTGCAAAACCGATCTGCCGGCCCTCCATGTAGACGCCGAAACATAGCGAATGCCTTATGCACTTTTCGACGCTGGAGCGTGAGATGCCGGGGACCCAATAGGACTCGCTGGTGAGAAATGAGTGAATCATCGCCACATCGAGCCGCTTTTGATCGGTCGAGAATTCGAGTGTCATTTTCTAAGCAACAGCCGCTTAGGCGCGACCAATCCGTAACTGAGCTCCAGAAGATTTCTCACTTCAGACCAATCGACCGCTTCACCGTCCAGGCGCAATCCAAACCAACCCCGAGGTCCAATGTAGGGAGGAAGATAGAAGCGCGCCGGCTCTCGTGAGGCGCGATCGACATTCTCCCCCAATGCTGATTTGCAGCAGACGGAAATAATCCCGTCGCCATGATGATTGTTCAGAAAGTATGCGAATACCTTGCCGCGAACCCGAAAGTCGGCGTGATCATTGAGGTCGCGCCGAACCACTTCCGGTAGGGACAGACAAATTTTACTGAGCTGACGCAACAGCGGATGCTCACCCTTGGCAGCTTGCGGTTGGCGCGCTGCTTGCGGTTGGCGCGCTGCTTTTTGCTGGCGCGCGCTTTTGACTGGCCGCCGTTTTCTGGCCATCAGCGCTTCCGGCTCGAACTGCTCGGACCTGGCTTCACGTACTCCACGCGGCGGAAGCGCAGCGCCGACCAGTCTTCGTCGATGGCCACCATGCGTACCGACTCGAAGCCGGCAGCTCGAATGACGCTCCAACCCGAATCGCGATTGAATTCGCAGACGTAGCGCTTGGAACTTCCCTTGGGATAAGCGAGCCAAATCACCGCATCGCCTTCCGATCCCGTCGCCAGAATCTTTGATGCACGATCCAGTTGCGCTTGCGTGATGGCAAAGGCCAAGCCGAATTTCATGCCTTTGGGCTTGCTCGGATCGCGCGCAATTTTCACGCCTTTGAGCTGCTTGAGTTCGGACTCGAAGGAATCTGGCGCATTGAACACGGCGATTTCCTGATGCGTGCCGAGATTGAGTTTTTTAAATAGCGGCGATGTGGCGATGGCGCTCATGTATTCACCGGGCATTCGGGACCTTCAGTCGCTGCAGCGCTAGCGTTCATGTGCCAATGCCAGTCGAACGCCGATGAACACAAAGACGCTGCCGACGCAGCGATTGAACCAGCCCTTGAACGCCGCGCTTGGCGCCAATCGGCTGCTGAGATGCGCCGTCGACCAGGCGATGAATAAATTCCACAGCGTGCCGTTGAAATCAAATATCACGCCGAGAAAAAGAAATGCCAGGGGTTTTGAGCTGGCATCCGCGGCAACAAATTGGGGCAGGAAAGCCAGAAAAAACAGCGCTACCTTGGGGTTCAAGACATTGGTGAGAAAGCCTTGGACGAAAATGCTTCGCATACCAGCCGGCCGCGTGGCTACGCCGCTTGGCGAAGATTTTGAGGCGCCCGCGGAGCGAATGAGCGAAAGACCCACATACAGCAAGTAGACTGCGCCGACGATTTTCACGACGGTAAATGCGGTCGCGGACGCGGCAAGGATTGCTGACAAACCCAGCGCGGCCGCACAGATATGCACCAACGTGCCAGCGCCGATACCGAGTGCAGCGACCACCCCGGCACGCAAGCCCTGGGTCGAACCTCTCCCGACGATGTAGAGCGTGTCAGGACCTGGGGTGATGTTCAGGAGGAATCCGGAGAGCACGAAAAGCCACAGATCATGGGTGCCAAACACAAATCACCTCATTTTTTAGCCTTCAAGGCTGCGTATCTATTGAGACTGTCCTTCGGCCACTGTTCCGCTGGCTTGTAGAATTCGGCGAACGCGGGAACGCCGGACGGGAGTTGCACCCACGGCTGCTTGGTGGATGTGAAAATGTGAACGTCCGGCGCCTGGCGCTCGGGATTGTCGAGCGTACCCACGCGCACGAAGCTCACGGCAGCGCCGGCGCCGCCATAGTGGCTCCACAGCGCCACGAAGCATTTTGGGCAACGTGCCACCCGTTGGCCCTTACCGCTATTGGACGGCGTGTCAACCATCTGCACTTCGCCTTCCAGGAGTTGCACGCATTCCGCTTCGATCATCGCGTTTAATACGAAGGCGCTGCCGGTTTCGCGTTGACACCAACGGCAATGACAACAATGGACAAAGAGCGGCCTGCCGCTCATACGGTAACGAATGTAGCGGCAGGTGCAGCCGCCTTCCTGAGTTTGCGCCGAATTGTCAGTGTTCGACATGTTGCTCACTTAAGCACGCACACGCGCGGTTACTTCAATTTCAATTTGCATACGAGGGTCCAGCAGGCCCGCGGAAATCATGGTCATCGCCGGGCGGCTCGCACCGAAATATTTGCGCAGCACCGGCCAGCAGTCTGAAAAGCGTTCACCATTGGGCACGATGTAATTGACGCGCACGACGTCAGTAAATTCAGCGCCCGCTTGGCGAAGTGCCGACCGAATGTTCTTCAGACATTGTTCGGTCTGATCCAGTAGATTGTCGGAAATGGTCATGGTGTCATAATCGAAGCCGGTGGTGCCGGATACGAAAATCCATTCTCCGTCTATTACGGCGCGCGAATAGCCGACGTCCTGTTCAAACTTGGATCCCGAGCTGATAAGGCGTCGCGTCATATCGTTGCCCCCCTTTAGGCTCCATTGTACTTCGGGTGACGGAGCGAGTCTGGGTGGGTGTCAAAAAACCATAGGCCGGCGGAGAATGCGAACCACCATACCGCCGCAAGCCACCAGCCGCCCAGTACCCCGGAGTAGGCCCTGACAAAGAACGCCAGGGAAGTGGCCAACAGGCAAAGGAAGGCTAAGCCCAAGATGCAGCGCGGCGAGAATTGTCGCATCCAGAATATTCGAATAAGGGAGCTATAAGTAATGGCGCCCGTTAACGAACACAGGCCCAGCACCAGGTAGAGGCGCTCATTTCCGGGAACCACGGCAAACAACACCAGTCCGATGATGCCGACGTACATCGTGAAAACGCTTAAAGCGGCGGCGATGGCGATAAACGCCAATTTGCGAAGGATGCTCTGCGGTGAACGCAGGGCGAGCGAGAGGCTCAACGCGTGCAGCGCGCCGTTGATGGCGAAAGACGCGAGCAGCGAATCGCTAAGCAGGTTCCAATACTGCAGCAGAAACACCACCACCGCGGCCGCGCCTAGCGCGCCGAAGTGCCGCGCGTAATTGAAATGCCCCACGCTCGAACTCAAATCGGGCCGCGCGGGCCGCGTTCTGTCTGCAGCGCGGCGTTACGCAGAAACACGGGCAGGTCCGTGCTGGGTGGGCGCGCAGGTATTTGATACATCATCGCCGCGATGTGACCGCGATGATAAGTAGTGTGATTCACCACATGCAGGAGGATATCGCCTCGCGTCATCGAACCGTCGCCGCCGCCGATGAAGGTAAAGTCGACGACCTCCTCGCCTAAGCGGTCGGACATTTCCTCGGCGTAGCGGATGTACCAGGTGTCGAGCGCGGCCTGTGCCATGCGCAAATCGGAAAACGCCATGACTACGTCGGGTGTGCGCGTCGTGAAGCCGTGGGCCCTGCCCTCGAGGTGCGCTTGCCAAACGAGATCGATGGTATGCACATGATTCAAGGTACGAATCAAATTGCCGAAGACGATCTGCCGCGGGTTCGTCAACTCGATTTCCGGAAGCTCGCCGAGCGCCAAGTACAGCAGCGAATTCGCCCATGCGGAGTAGCGCGTCAACATCCGGGTATTTCGCAGCGCGGGCATCTTTAATGACGCGGCGGCGGGGCGGGCGCGTGCGTCGGGGGTCCGGCGCGCATTCTTAGCAAGAGAAGCAGCGCGCCCGACAGGATGGCCATATCCGCGAAATTGAAGATGCCAGTGCGCAACGAGCCGATGCCGACATTCAAAAAGTCCGTGACACGGCCGTCGTATAACAGGCGGTCGATCAGATTGCTGATTCCGCCTCCCGCGACGAGCGCCAGCGCGACAAACCGAGTCGTGCTAAGGCGTCCGGCGAACAGCGCCGCGCACACCAATCCAATGAGGATTACCGCAACCGTCGCGGTGAACAAGATAAAGCGCAGCTGCTCGGGAAGCGACGCGCCGAGACTCAAGAAAGAGCCGGGGTTTTGCGTGAGCTGCAAACGCAGGGAATCTGAAAACAGAGATTCTGTGACGCCGGAATGCAGCAGCGAACGTGCGGCGGACTTTGATACTTGATCGCATCCCACACAGCAAGAGAGCGTCAGCATCACGACAATGAATCTGGGAATGGACCGCATGGTGACTCCTTGTGGGGGCTCTCTTCTGATTGCAGTGCCGGGGGGAAGGTTCAGAACTTTTGCTTGCCGGTCAAAATATCCCACCATAGACGCCAGTCGCCCATCAAGCTGAAGCCGGGATAGCGAAAGGTCGCGGGCTTGTTGTGTTCGAAGAAAAAATGGCCGACCCACGCAAATGCGTAGCCCTGAACCAGGGCCACGGCGGCGAGCCACCAATTCTGCGTTACGGCCGCAGCGACGAGCAGCGCGAGCGCAATGCTGGTTCCCGCAAAGTGCAGACTGCGGGAAGTGCGGTTCGAGTGCTCGCTCAAATAGAACGGATAGAAATCGCGAAAAGTGCGAAATCTTTTTTCTTCGTTCATGGCAACTCTTAAAGCTATGCGGCCGTGGCCAGTTTCGGCAAGCCTATTTCGGCAACCCGGCTTCGACCCAATCGAGCCGATCCTTGTGAAAGTGCTTGGCGGCGAGCGGCACGCCGGACGCGGGAAATTCCATCACATATTCATCGGCAGCGTCGAATTTGGGCCATGTCGGGCCGCCAGCGGAATCGGGATCGCCGGTCTTCGCGAACTGCGCCCAATACCGGTTGGCCGCGGAAGCAACTGCCCTGCCTTCTTCATCGAAGGGCGCGGCGCGCGGCGTGTTGAACACATAGGCGAGTTCACCGCCGTGCGCAAGTCCGAATAGCGTCGCGCGTTGCGCGGCCGGTGTGTACGAGAAGTGATACACATACGTGGCATTTCCGTGCTTGGCGTGCAGCCGCGCGAGATCACGGTCAGGTTCGCTGATGGAAGTGTCGGTGACGAGACGCGCGATGATCCGGTCGGCGTCGCCGGTGTTATCAGGATCGTACGCAGCGAGGAAAGCTTCGCGCCGCTGTTGGATCGAAGCCAGGCGATCCGCGGCATTCAGTCCGCGGCGCGTCAGGCTGGCTTCATCGCTGTTGCCCCCGAGCAAGTAGGGAACATGCGCCTCCATCCCCTTGGCAAACCCGTCGGCAGCACTGCCCGTAATCATCTTGCCGTCAGCCATGGGGAGAATTTGTTCGGCGGCCCCGATGCCGGCGACATTGGCGGTCAGATCCGACCACGACAGTGCGCGCAGCGCTCTCGCCGCGGCGGTATCTACCCCTTGAATTCCGGCTTTCTCGGCGAAGGTTACGCCGTTCTGCTCTACGGAACTGATCGGGCGCGCGGCGAGACGGCCGAAGCCCGACTCCGACAGGGCTTTGTTGAATAGTCCCTTGGCTTGCGGCGCCAGCATCAGGTAGTTGACGGAAATGGCGCCTGCGGATTCTCCGAATATCGTGACGTTTTTAGGATCGCCGCCGAACTCCTTGATATTGTCGGTCACCCAGTTGAGCGCCGCGATTTGATCCATCAGACCATAGTTGCCCAGCGGGCCTTTGGGATTCTCCGCCGTCAGCGCCGGATGCGCGAACCAGCCGGCGCGGCCCAAGCGATAATTCACCGTCACAACCACCACGCCTTGGCGGGCAAATTGGCTGCCGTCGTAGGAGGAGCCGGAACCGAAAAGAAACGCGCCGCCGTGGATCCACACCATTACCGGCAGTTTGGCGCCTCGTTTGGCGTCGGCTGGCTCATATACGTTCAGATACAAGCAGTCCTCAGCCTGCGCGCAGGTCGAGGAAAACGCGTTCGCGGCGCGCAGGCCCGACCATTTCGCGGGAAGCTGCGGCACGCGCCAGCGCAGGTCGCCCACCGGCGGAGCAGCGAACGGCAATCCCTTGAAGATCGCCACGCCATCCGCGACGATGCCCTGCGCTTCGCCTTGTCTCACCTTGACGATCGGCCCGTCGGCCGGCGCGGGTGATACGGCGGCGGGGTCGGCCTTTTGCGCCTGCGCAAAACTTAAGGCACTGACCAATGTGAGGACGATCGCTGCAGCGTGCGCGGCAAAACGAGGTGTCGACATGAAGCCCCCCAGACTGTCGAGAGAACTCAGCATAAGCGAAGTCGTGCGAGGCGGCGAGAAATACGTTCACGGCCGCCTAGGGCGTTGCGTTGCTGAGATCGACTTGATGATCAGCCGCCGCCGTTGCTTAGGGTCGAGCGGCCGCTTCGCCGACTTCAACGCCAACGCCATGAGTTTTTTAACCGCGGGTTGGTCCAGGACTTTTAGATCAGTGAGAACGATGTGGCGGGCCTGGGTTCCGCTGCCCTTCAGCACTTTATCCGGATCGGGCAGCTTCGCGCCCTGCAAGAAAAAAAGACTGACCCAACGGGGAAAAACCGCAATCGAAAATATCGCCTCGGACGATTTGTCGCTGGGCCCGAAGCCGATCGCCAGCGCATTGTAATTGTCATAGACAATTTCGGTCGCACCCGGCAATTTCTTGCGAAGCCGCGAAAGGGCTGCACGAGCGGCTGCGGCGACACGTGGCTCGAACTTTGCCAGGAAGGATCGCAGCTGCTGTGCGGGGGTTGAGCTGCTAGCCAATCTCATATTCGCTCTGGACCAGGCCGCTGGCGTACTGGCGCGTCGCAATGTGCTTGAGAGGAATGTCGCGCGCGACGGCACCGAACAGCGAAATTCCCTCGCCGATCAGCACGGGCACGCGCGTCACGATTAGACGTTGAATGAGGCCTGCGCGCAAAAATCCTTGTATGGTAATACCGCCGTCGATGTAAGCATGCTGTAGGCCTCGAGCCCCGAGCTGCGCGAGGACCTCGGTCGGCGGCCCTGAGAGGCGCTCCACTCGCGCTCCGGATGGCGCAGGTGCCAGAGGCCGGGTGCTGAGCACAAACACAGCTTTGTCGCCGTAGGGCCAGGTATCAAACGCCAAAACGGTTTCGTAGGTCTTGCGGCCAATGACCAACGCGTCCACGGTCGCCATGAACTCATCGTAGCCGTGAGGCTCACCGCCACCCTCGGGCAGGAAATCAAGCGCGCCATCGGAGCGCGCGATGAATCCATCAAGACTCGTTCCGACAAATACGGATGCCTTCATGAGATCCAGGACAGAAGCTCGTGGCTGACGAGTGGACTCACGCCGCCTTCAAAGTTCATTCGTCATCCAGAGACTGGATAGTGCTGCTCAATCGGCACGCCCGCGTTGCAGGCTTCTTGGCGCTTTCGATCGCCTCTGCCATTTCGCGCCGCCTCGTATAGCTGAGCGATTGCCATTTCTTCAACCGTGCGGTTTTAGAGCGCAGCGCCCGAGCCAGGTCGTCGGGGAGTTCGACCTCTCGCGGTTCTGCGTCAAGCTCGATTGTCACCGCGATATTTTCTCCACCGACCAGTCCCGCGGCTTCTCGATTGCTCCTTCTGAGAGGTATCCCGGTGAGTCCGCCCATCGAGGCGATGGTGCTGCGAAAGGTGTAGCCGTTCAATGTGACCTTGACGGGCGCGCGAATCTTACCGAACACCGCCTTTGGGTCAAAATTTACCGGAATGAAACAGATTGAACCGTTGCGATAAATTGTGACTGTGACGATCTTTTGCGGCATAGGTTGATCTCCTGTCATTCGCCGGCGGTTTGCACCGACCTACGCGTCGCGATCTGCCAGGTATTGCCCCAGGGATCTTTGACCATCCCGCGGCGGTCGCCGTAAGGCGTGTTCAGTGGGGCCTCGATGGATTGCGCGCCTGACTCTACCGCGCGTTGCCAAGTGACGTCGGCGCTCTCCACGTATACATAAAGACACGCGGTCATGACATCGCGCACGCCTGCATCGCTAACCATGATGATGGAATCGCCAAGCCGCAGCTCGGCGGGCGCGTGAGAGTGATACTGTCCCGTGGCGCCAAAGACTCTTTTCACGAACTCAACCAGCTCTCCCGCGCGGTGAACGACGATTCGGGGCGTCACCGTGTGCCATCCCGCTGGCTGGTAATTAGTGGGCGCGGCCATGCCTCAAGGGTCTTCGGATTGGTGCTCTAGACTAGCATTCGCCGCCATTCTGCCCAACAGCCACTGCATGCCGGCCAAGTGCTGCTGGTCGTGGCTGCACAGGTTGTGAACGAGGCCGCGCAGCGTAACGCGATACCCTTCAAATTCCGCGACCCGCTGGAGCTGCGGTGGCGTTAGTCTGGCAATGAGTTCAATTGTCTTGGACCGGGCGTCGCGGAACTCGGCAAACACTGCCGCTGTATCGGCGGTCGAATAACAGCGTTCGCGGGCGAGCGCCTCGCCGTCCAGCGATGCCAGCAGCGGATTCGACTCCTCGAGAGTGCGTCGGAAGCGCACATGATAGCCGTCTATTTCGATGTCCTTGACGTGACAGACCTGTTCGATCGGCGTAAACGGTTCACTCGGAACGCCGTCCCACGATGCCGGGCGCCAATTCTTGTACTCGGCGGGAACCAAGGAATAACAGGCTTCGAACTGGCGGGGAAAATCAGCGAGCGCGGCGAAGGTAATAGGATCCATGTCTGTCTCGGCCAGTCACTCGAACCATATTTCTATTTCATAGCCGTCGGGATCGCGGACGAAGGCATAGGGTAGACCCGGTGCGAATTCTCCCCGGGAAGTGACGGCACCGCCGGCGCTCTCGACCGCCATGACAGCGGCATCAATGTCTTCTGGGCGGGTGAGGCGAAAACCGAAGTGGATGATTCCGCCGGGAACGCCGGCGTCTGCCGGCCGTTTCTCGAACGCGAGAACATCGAACGGGCCCGGACCCAGCACTTGAATGGTGGATTCGCTGCGAAAATATTCGCGCACGCCAAAAACAGACTTGTAGAACGCCAGGGAGCGGTCGGGATCGCTGACCGACAGCGCTACGTGACTAAGCCCGTGCGTTTTGATCATCAGCGTTCATAAGATCTGATTTCGATCAGATGCTTGTTCGGGTCGTTGAAATAAAGGGTTGGGGCGAAGCCTCGCGCGCCCGATTCCTGTCCGGGAGAGGTATTGAGGCCAACCGAATCGAACGTTGGCCCGAAAGCGATCCCGCGAGACTTGATGCGTTCAAATATGTCCTGGAACTCGCGCTTTGATACCGAGAACGCGTAGTGCTCCAGACCCGGGGTGCCCCATGCTGCCAGCTGCAGCTGAAAGTCAGGTCCCGCCCTGAGAACAGTGAACGGGCCGTCCATGCCTTCCAGGACGAAGCCCATTACTTCACTGTAGAACGAGACGCTGGTCTTAAGATCGTTAACCTTGAGAATGATGTGATCAAGCGCGGCCATTAGTCCCACCGATTGGCATCTGCTGATGGAATGATACCAATTGTTGTGATCACGGCGACGGTGAACTTCATGCGGGATTATCGTGGAGGTTCAGCGCCATGTAGCGCGTCCCCGCAATCGGATTGTGGCAATACGCGGCGATCTCCACGAATCCCATGGAACGATAGAGTGCTTGTGCCTCGGTCATCGTCGGAAGCGTGTCGAGCAGGACCCTTCTATATCCCGCGAGCCGGGCTTCACTTATCAGAGCATGAGTCAAGAGACGACCGAGACCCGTACCACGGCCCGATGAGCGCACGTAGAGGCGTTTCATTTCGCAATCAGTGCTGAGTATGGGGCGCAGGGCCACCACGCCCAGCACGGAGGATTCGTTTGAGGCCAGCAGTAATCGGCCCGCCGGTCGCGCGTAGTGACCTGGAAGCGAAGCCAATTCCTCGGCAAATCCCTGAAAGCAGAGATCCACTCCGAGGGTGGATTGGTATTCGACGAAAAGCTCCCGCGCTTGCGCGACGTCGGCGGCGGTCTGTGCTTCGCGAATGATGTACATACATGACGCTGTGAAACAGAGTGAGTATTATGGGTATCAAGTTATGAATAATAAATTAAAAACCTTTACGTTGAGCCCCGGAGACCTTGCTGTGTTCGGTAGCGGCCTGACCCGGCCCGAGTGCGTTCGAGCTGACAAGGAAGGTGTCTGGGCGTCGGACGATCGCGGCGGCATCGCGCGAGTAACGCAAACTGGAGTTGCGGAACTCCGCGGTCAGGGGGTCTACGAGCCAAACGGGTACTCTAGAACGCCAGACGGCGCATTCATCGTTGCGGGCCTGAAAGACAACAAAGTTTTTCGCATCGATCGCTCCGGTCGCGTCAGCGTGGTGCTCGACCAATTCGAGGGCAAGCCGCTTGGTACCGTCAACACAGCGTGGGCCGATACTGAAGGTAGGATCTGGGTGTCCATGATGACGCGGCGGGAACGCTGGTATCAGGCGCTTAACACCAAGCCGGACGGCTACATAGTTTTGATTGAGCACGGGCGAGCTCGAATAGTGGCCGATGACCTCCACTTGACGAATGAGATCAAGGTTCATCCCAACGGGCAGTATCTGTACGGAGTGGAGACTTTGGGCAAGCGGGTATTTCGATTTCCCATCGGTGCGAACGGGGATCTCGGGCACAAGGAAATATTCGGTCCTGCGGATTTAGGATATGGCGCACTGCCCGACGGGTTTATTTTCGATCAAGATGGCAACGTTTGGGTGACCATCATTTCGCGCAACGGCATCGTCGCAGTGAGTGCGGACGGCGAGACTCATACGATTTACGAGGAGCCCAATCTAGAGGCCGTCGATGCAATGGTGATTGCCATGCAGGAAAAGATTGCGACTCCTGAGCACTTGATCGCCTGCGCCGGCAAGAAACTGAACCTGCCTACAAGTTTGTCATTTGGTGGCGAGGACGGCCGCACCGTGTATGTGGGGAGCTTGGGATTGCCGCACCTCGTCACCTTCAATTCGCCGGTTGCAGGGCTGGCGTTGTACTGAAGCGGCGTACCTGGTGATTAAGGGTGCGTTTCAAATTGCGGCAGATCATCGGAAATGCTCCCCCACGGTACCTTGGACTTCGTCCAGACGTGCATTTCAGGCTGCGCCACTCCCCCTGCGTCGATCGCCCCAAGTGGGATGCCGCGTAACTGGGGCCGACCTGCCGGTTCGTACCAAAGAGGAGAACCGCACGCAGAACAAAATACCCTAAAGCCGCCGCCTGAATTGAATTTGGTCACCTTGGGCACGAGTGGCGCAATGGTGAGCTGGCTTGTCTCCGCCAAGCCCCAAGCCTCGTAGCCCATACCTGAAAATTTGCGGCAATTCGTGCAATGACAATATCTAGCGCTGCGCAACGGGCCTTGGATCTCAAATGAGACGGCGCCGCAGAGACAGCTTCCTTTTATCATGGCGCGTTTCTCCCTTGGTCAGGTCGCGAGATCGGTGATGCGCCAGGCCATCCGGCTACACATAGACAAGATCATAGACGTATGACTTTTCTTCCTTACGACTGACCCATACGCCCGGTGCGGGCGCCCGACCCCGCGTACTCGGCGGCACCGCCCAAAGAATCCACAATACTTCTCCTTCGGCGCCGACTCCAAACCCACCCTGAGCGACGCGGTGCGTTGCCATCAAGGAGGAGGCCGCAAGGTGACGCGCCATCCAAGTTCGCTCTTCACCACCAGCAGATCCTGAGTCGATTTCGCACCGTCCGCAGACACGCATTGCTGCGTCAGCTCAACCAACACCGGAGCGATCTGAGTTTTCCCCACAAACGAACATTTTAGATGAGTAAAGTCAGGAAAGCCTTTCGTGCGAAGCGCATTCCGAAATGCCAGTTCTCGACCTTCTGCGGCTTGCTTGATCATGGCCGGATCGTTCGCCAGTGTTGGATTTATCTTTTGGAGCATTTGTCGTCCCTCCTCAACGAAATCCATCACCGCAACAGCACTATCGGGATTCTTTTGAGTATAGGCCTGCTGCAGGGCTCGCACGGCATCCTCAGGCGTGTCGAAGCCACCGGCATGTACCGCGGGCGCGGCCGTAAGCCCGATTGTTAGGATCAAAGCGCGAGACATAGATCCAGGACCGTCGCGGCAAAGCTGAGCACCGTTCTCACCGCATGAAGCTTCGCCCAATGCTCGAGCAATGTACGTGTCTCTGGCGCAGCGAGGTCGCGACTCGGTGCGAGCAATGCCCTGTTCGTCGGCATGATGCCGATGAATGTAAAAGGAATCACGGTGCCAATCATCAAAGCCGCAATCGCCCATCCGAATCCACCACCGAGCAACCACGAACCGAGGCCTGCGATAAGGCTAACCAACGCCAGGGGTGCCTGCATCCACGTGGCACGTCGGTAGCTCGGGGCCCACTGCGCCGCGGCAAACCTGGTCTCGAGCTGCATACGAGCAGGGTGCTCCGCGACGTTGATGTATAGCGCAGCGCCAGCAAACATGGCCGCGCTGAATATTGCCATGAATTTTAGGAGCGCCAGCATTTGCTCACCCGTCCTGCGCAGACCGATCGGCACCGAGGCGCCCTTTAATATCCTCGTAGGCGGCATCGATTAGGCCGCTAAGAGCTGCGGCATCGAGTTCGCGGCCAGGCTTCAATTTGACGTGCCGCATACGTTTGCCGCTTCCCTCCAACAGACCGGCGGGGTCCTTGAGCATTGCGCCGTAAAAGAAGCCGACGTTGACATGACTTTTGAATGTGTTGACGTACCCGAATGGCGCATTTTCTACACATGCGACAGGACAACCATCGTGCAGCAGCTCTCGGACATCGTCACCGCACTGCCTCATCTGCACAAACCACTGCCGCGCAATAGCCCGAAGCTCGATAGGGCCGTTGGCCAACCAAAAGTCGACAGTCGGATCTCGTTTTGACCCTCCAGACAAGCGCAAGATGTCGTTCACGCCGATCAAGCCGCGAAGGTCCAGCGCAATGCGACGAGGCCTATGTCGACGCATAGCGACGAGGTTGAGCGACGCGAAAATTCAAATCACCCATCGAGGTACGCGCGCACGATATGCATGCCACTGCGCTCCGAATTTTCGCGCCGCCCAAGGCTCCTCAAAAAGGATAACCCGAAGGTGGAACCCACAAATAAAGAGAGCGGTATAGACGATAAGAGTACGCGAAGCCCAGAGCACGCACCATCCCACCAGAATCGTAACAACGCCGATGTACATCGGATTTCGCGAAATCCGATACGGCCCAGTGGTCACCAGATGCTGTGGTGGATCCCAGGGTGCCAAAGTGCCTCGCCCAGCCAAGTAGAATTCGCGCACGCACCGCAACAGAAGAAATATGCCCAGGCAAAGCGGCACTGCTGCAAGCGCTGGGTACTGCACGGCGAGGTTTGTAGAGATACCAATCGCGATGGGCAACGCAAAGGCGACTATGCCCGGCAGAGCGATAAATGCGGCGATGGCTCGGATGAGCATCAGACAACGAAGAGGGGTTGCGTTGCCGAAGAACGCTTGATCATCCAGGCGACCCCGACGAAGAGAAGAGTCTGTCTGCGGAACCATGCGCTAGAGCGAGCCCCCCTTCTGTAAAGATAATGGACTTGTTCTAATACGGCTTCGTCAATCTTTGCTTCGTCGTAACGCATGGGTCCACCATCGGGGTTAGATTTGATGTGAGGGCGTCGTCCTCGGGTCCTTTACCTCATAACAAAGGCCAACCATGCCGCTCCTATAGGCTTTGACCTCGGCCAGATGGAGGAGGACGTCTCTGTCGAGCCTCTCAAAGAATGGTATTCCATCGCCAATCAAGACCGGCAACGCTCCGCACTTCGAATTCAGATTGCCCGCACGGGCACGCGCATGATTGCTTGTTAGGCTCCACTAGACAGGTCCTTTAGGAGAGCGTACCTGGCGCCGCCAGGCGGGAAGTCTGGCAACCGACTGATCACGGTGTAGCCGCGCTTCTCATAGAATGGCAGGGCCTGAAAACTGTAAGTCTCTAAGAATATGCGCGGGCATCCGCGCCGGAGCGCTTCGTCCTCGGCGATTCCCATGAGTTCCGTGCCGTAGTTGAGCCCGCGTAACTCTTCGGGCAGCCATACAGAGTGAATTTGCAACCAGCCCAAGTAGGTGGCACCGAGCAGGCCGCCAACGACTACCCCTTCGCTATTACGCACTGTGGCAAGCAGGTACTCGGGTGTTGCTCCGCCCGTCTGGAGCCGATTAAATTCCATCAGGCCTTTGACGATGAGGTTTATGTCGCTGGCTTTGGGTTCTGCCTCAAGGGCTATGTTGTATCTCGCTTCCATGAGTCGAAACCGGTCCGAACTGCGAAGGAACTACTCTCTACCTGACTTTCGGATAAGGCGCCTCGGGCGCGTACGCGCCACCACGCCCTAAACAGATCGACTCACGCGACGCCGGCACAAACCGCGTCGTCGCTAACTTCCCGCTGATCACCAGTGCGCCGCCATCCAATTTGAGCAACATTGGCCCATTGCCTATCGCACTGACCGGAGCGTCCACGCGATCCTTCGAGATGATCTCTAAAGCTGTCGCCGCACAATGCCCGTTGGAGAGCGTCAGGCCAAAACTAACGACGCTATGAGCTTGGACTTCCACCCAACTCGGGTTTCCAGAAGTCGTCACCCACACTCCGTTGAACTTAGGCGCCATGGTTGGCATGCCGGCACATCCAGCGAGCAGAAAAGCTGCAAACCTGATCATCCACGCTTTCGGGCTCGTCAATTTCCACATCGGATCAATCCTTCAGTGACAAGAACGTCAGTATTACGGCTATTAAGAGCAATGCCCCAAGCGCGTGCAAAATTCTACGCGTTCTGAGCATGCGATTTAGTGCCGCGTCGTTTAGCTCGCTTCCGTGCGTCGCCAATTGACCCCAAAAATTCAGGTCGGATTTCAGCTCTTGCGCTTCCCTTGACGCCGGCGCCCACCAGCCGTTTCCAAAGAAGCGAAATCGCGTCCACAGTTTTGGATGTGACGCACGAATATACCGTTTGATGCGGATAGAGTAGAGAACGCTGCCGATGCACACCGCGCAGAACACGAAGTACAACGCGTACTCCATCGTGATACCCCCTGCCATCGCTCGAACCGATTTTTAGCACCGCGGAGGATTGGCGACAATGGGGGGCCAAAGTCCGCTTTCCGGGTACCTGCTATTTCGAGATTCCCTCTCTGCCGCTATACTGTCGGCCGATCGGGATTTTCCCCAATAGATTAGCGAGTTACCGTGTCCCAGTCAGAATCGTCAGATACGCAGTTCTTCAATTCCTTCAGCATGGTGCTCGGTATTTTGATTGCCTTTGCCATTGTTCTCTTCGCGGTCGCGCGCACCATGGGTGCCGACACGCAGGGGGCAGATGTGCTGATGGACCCGTTGCACCTGGCTGAGGTGCAGAAAAATATTGCTCCGTTCGCTCAAGTTGCGATTGCGGGTAAGGACAATTCGGCTTTGGCGGCTTTGAGTGCGCCCGCGGGCGGCGCGGCACCGGCGGTGAATGTGCCGACAACAGGCGAACAGGCATTTACGCAAGTGTGTTCGGCTTGTCATGCGACGGGCATCAATGGTGCGCCAAAGATCGGGGATCATGCGGCTTGGGCCCCGCGTATCGCGCAAGGCAAGGATACGCTCTACAAGGATGCGATCGCGGGTAAGGGCAATATGCCGCCCAAAGGTGGCACAAATTGGCCGGACGCAACCATCCGCATGACCGTGGACTACATGGTTTCGCTCAACAAGTAGGCCGGTCCAGAACCCGCAGTTTCACGGCTTCCGCCACGTCGGCAATTCGTATATCGGGTGCACCGCCCAAGTCGGCGCAGGTGCGTGCGACTTTGAGCACGCGGTGATAGGCCCGCGCCGATAATCCGAGACGCGCGATCACCGTAGCGAGCAATGCTCTGGGCTCCTTCGCGAGCCCGCAGAAGCGCGAGACTTCGTCAGGCGACAGCCGCGCATTGAGCTTCTCTTGTCGCTGCAATTGCACGCTTCTTGCGGCGGCCACGCGTCGAGCCACCGTTGGTGAGTCGTCCGCCGTTACTCGTTCTCGCGCCGCGCCCATCAGATCCTCGACGGGCAGCGGGGCAATCTCGATGTGGATGTCTATGCGATCGATGAGCGGACCTGAGATACGGTTACGGTAGCGAATTATTTGTTCCGCCGTGCAATGACAGCGGCCGCGACGATCGCCAGCATAACCGCACGGACAGGGATTCATCGCGGCAACCAATTGGAATTTTGCTGGGAACTCGCACGTGCGCTTCAGGCGCGCGACTACGACCACGCCGGTTTCAAGTGGTTCGCGTAACGCCTCGAGCGCATTGCGCGGAAATTCAGGAAGTTCATCGAGAAACAACACGCCGAGGTGCGAGAGCGACAATTCGCCCGGCCGCAATGACCCGCCGCCGATCAGCGCAGCCATCGACGCCGTATGCTGCGGGCTGCGGAACGGCCGGCGGCCGCCGAGGGTCGGTCTGCGGCCCGCGGCGGATTCCAAGCTCGCAACCTCCAGAATCTCCGGCTCCGACAAGGGCGGCAGCAATCCCGGCAATCGTTGCGCGAGCAACGTTTTGCCAGCACCGGGAGGACCGATCATCAAAAGCCCATGTTCCCCTGCCGCCGCGATTTCCAAGGCGCGCTTCGCAGCATACTGGCCGCGTACCTCCGAGAGATCGGGCTGCGATATGGCGCCAGAGTTCGTACCGGCCCTGGCTTGCGCGTGCGCGGGAGCTTGCGCTGGGCGAGGCCCCGCTGGCGGCGCGGTTTTTCCTCCTAGAGCTGCGACCACTTCATACAGGTGACTCATCAGGCGAACCTTCGCGCCCTTGAGCAGACTCGCTTCCAACGCATTCGCGGATGGCAGAATTATTTCGCTGCCGAGCTTTGCGCCCGCGATCAGTGCGGGCAATAGCTTGGGCGTTTCGCGCAGCGCGCCTCCCAAGGACAGTTCGCCGTAAAACTCTCGATGGTTGAGTGCGCGCGGATCGATCTTGCGGTCGGCTGCCAAAATGCCGACGGCAATCGGTAGATCGAAGCGGCCGCCTTCCTTCGGCAGATCCGCGGGCGATAAATTGACGGTGATACGACGCTGCGGAAAATCATATCCGGCGGTGACGAGTGCCGCGCGGACACGCTCTTTGCTCTCTCGAACCACGGCTTCGGGAAGCCCGACCAGCGCGAACGCAGGCAATCCATTTCCCAAATGCACCTCAACCCGAACCAGCGGCGCGTCGAGGCCAGAAGGCGCGCGGCTGAAAACGGTGCTCACTTCCTTGTGAGTGTCCATGCGCTCTCGCTGCAGCGACGGCTCCGGACTTACTGCGGGGATAGTTTTGCTTCGAGCTCTTTTAGACGGTCTTCGATGGCCGTTAGCTTTGCCTGAGTGCGTTGCAAAATTGCGGCTTGCACATCGAAATCCTGCCGAGTGACCAGATCGAGTTTAGCCAACTGGGCTTGCAGCACGGCTTTGAAATTGCCCTCCAGATCGCGGCCGAAGGCACGCAGTGATTCAGGCACCGAATCGGCCAAGCGTTTCGCCAAATCATCCAACCCATTCGAATTGATGAAACTCATATCACCCTCCACCCTACGCTGCTGACCGGCTCGCACTTGCTTAACGCACGAATGCAATCGCCGCGCGCCACATGAGTGCGTCGCATTGCCTATGCCGGGACTAACTCGTTGATTTATCGGGCTCCAGCCGTGGCACGGAAACTGCAACCTCAGAATCAATACTACGCGGAAGTGGAGTTGGAGGCTGTCTGATTTACCGGTGAAAGCGGGGATAAATGCATGAAGCTGATCACCGCCGTCATCAAACCCTTCAAGCTGGACGAGGTTCGGCAAGCGGTTGCAGACATCGGCATCCAAGGAGTGACCGTCACAGAAGTACATGGGTACGGCAGTTGGCCAGGACGCGTGGAGACGTATCGAGGCGCTGACTACCAGATCGATTTCATGCCCAAGGCGAAAGTCGAGTTAGCGGTGGACGATTCGATCGCGGAGCAGGTCATGGAAGCGGTCTGCAACGTTGCCCGGACCGGTACGGCCTCGGATGGAAAGGTATGGGTACTTGAACTGGAGCAGGCATTGCGGGTTCGCACCGGTGAAACCGGTCCGGACGCCATTTAGTTGAGATTTCGAACGGCCTCGCCCCCGATAGGGGCTGGGGTCATATCTTCGGACGATTTAGGAGCATCTCGCGCCGGCAAGCCAGCCAACTCCCCCGTCGGTGCGATATCCCGGCGGCGCGGGCCCCTCAAAGGGCCCGCGCCGTTTTTTATACCACGCGCGCGGCGCGAGACGCCTCGGCGTTTATACCCCAGAAGATTTGAATACTCCATGCTGGAGTGCAGCAATTTTATTTCGAATTCCGCTGTTAGACTGCGTTTAACAGAACCTGGAGCCTGATGCATGAAAATGGTCATCGCCATCATCAAACCCTTCAAGCTTGACGATGTGCGCGCCGCCCTGGCCGAAGTGGGTATTCAAGGCATTACCGTGACAGAGGTCAAAGGCTTTGGACGTCAAAAGGGCCACACTGAGCTTTATCGGGGGGCGGAATACGTCGTTGATTTTCTGCCCAAAGTGAAGCTTGAACTGGCCGTGGATGACGAGCAGGTTGAGCGCGTTGTGGAAGCTATTATTGAAACGGCGCGCACGGGTAAAATCGGTGACGGCAAGATCTTTGTTTGCGATCTCGGCCAAGCGGTGCGCATACGCACCGGCGAGGCTGGGTCGCGTGCCCTCTAATAATTAAACGAGGACTGGACGATGAAACGTCTTTTGTTGTTCGCCGCCTTGATCGCTTGGTCGGGCATGGCCTCCGCCGTCGTCTACAAATGGGTCGATGCTCAAGGCAAGTTGCAGTATGGCGATCGACCGCCTGATGGCGTGCACGCGGAAGTGGTCGAGCTCATGGTGCCGCACGCCGCATCGGCGCGAACGGTGCCGACGCCTGTTGCGAAAAACACCTCCGTGCCCGTGGCCAAAGACGCCGATGACAAGAAGGCCGTGGCGCAAGACGTTTCTCAGACTCGCGACAAGCAATGTACCGAGGCGCAGGACCGCTACAAGAAACTGATCGAAGGCCGCAGGCTCTACAAAACCGGCCCAGACGGCGAGCGTCAGTTCATGAATTCCGAAGAGATCGACACCGAGCGGCTGAATGCCAAACGGGACGTCGATAACATCTGCAACAGCGCCACCTGAGCGCGACCTGCTGACCGCCTGACCCTCCGTCTGACGGCGGCTTGAGCTTTTGCCTGCCGTGCCTCAATTCCGCGCGCTTTGCCGCGGAAGCCGCAAAGCCTTAGGCTACCGTCCTTTGGCTGAATCTTAGGGACCATTCACATGCAAACAGGCTTCGTTGGATTGGGTGCCATGGGCGCGCACATGGCGCGCAATCTTCATCGCGCCGGACTACTCACCGGCGTCTGGAATCGCACCCCCGAAAAAGCCAAGGCGCTGGCCGCGGAATTGAAGGTGCTGGCCTTCGCGAATTTGACCGAGCTTGCGGGCAATTGCGAAGCAGTCGTGATCTGCGTGTCCGCCGACAAGGATTTGCGCGAAGTCGTCGCGGGCTTGGAACCGGGTCTAACTCCGAACATGATCGTCATGGATTGTTCGACGGTGGGGAAAGAAACGGTGCGCGACCTGCACAATCAACTCAACGCGCTCGGCGTCGGATTTCTCGACTGTCCGGTGAGCGGCGGCGTCGAAGGCGCGAGGACGGCGTCGCTCGCCATCATGTGCGGCGGCGATGAATCCGTATTCAGTCGCGCGCAGCCGATCTTGGAGAAAATGGGCAAGGCGGTGGCCTACATGGGCGCCAGCGGCTCCGGTCAGGTGACCAAGGCCACCAACCAGATCATGTGCGCCGGCATTATTCAGGCCGTGGGCGAAGCGATGGCGTTTGCTCACGAAGAGGGCGTCGACCTGAAAAAAGTGATCGATGTTTTGGGCAAAGGCGCGGGCTCGAGTTGGTACTTTGTCAATCGGGCGCCCTTCATGGCAAACAATAGTTTCCCCGCAGGATTTCGCGTACGACTCCACGACAAGGACCTGCGCATCTGCCGCGACATGGCGGCAAAGCATGGTGGCGTACTGCCCGTGGTTGAATCGACGCTCGAGCAGTACGAAAAATTGATCGCCGAGGGCTACGGCGATGAAGACATCTCGGCCATCTATCGCCTCAAGACCCAGCTCTTCCCCCCGAAACCCGAGTCCATGTGACGGCGCGGCTTCGCATCGCCACGCGCAAGAGTCAGCTGGCGCTTTGGCAGGCGGAACATGTATCGGCGCTGTTGCGCGCTGCGCATCCGGGGCTGGAAGTCGAGCTGGTGCCGCTGCTGACGCAGGGTGATCGGATTCAAGATCGGACCTTGGCTGCCATCGGCGGCAAGGGCTTGTTCATCAAGGAGCTCGAGGT
>Ga0302324_100007811_pt1 | contig 22643 bp, 22 predicted proteins | sample Palsa_T0_1_FD_201949 | JGI IMG/M metagenome (GOLD analysis project Ga0302324, IMG submission 201949) | Peat permafrost microbial communities from Stordalen Mire near Abisko, Sweden - Palsa_T0_1 | ecosystem: Environmental > Terrestrial > Soil > Palsa > Peat permafrost | place: Sweden: Abisko...
CCGCAGGAAGCCGGCATCTCCATCGACCTCATCCGGCACATGGCAGGCAAAGTCCCGATCCTCGGCGTCTGCCTCGGTCATCAGGCCATCGGCGCAGCCTTCGGCGGCAACGTCATCCGCGCCCCAAAGCTCATGCACGGCAAAACCAGCCAGGTCGATCACGACGGCAAAACCATCTTCGCCGGCCTCACAACGCCGATGACCTGCACCCGCTACCACTCCCTCATCGTCGAAGAAAAAAGTCTCCCCGCCGACCTCGAAATCTCCGCCCGCACCGCCGACGGCACCATCATGGGCCTCCGCCATCGCAGCTTCCCAGTCGAAGGCGTGCAATTCCACCCTGAATCCGTCCTCACCTCCGACGGCAAGCGTCTCATCGAAAATTTCCTCAACCTCGCATGAATCGCCTCGCCACCATCCTGCCGCTCGCCGCAGCACTCGCCGCCAGCGCGCAACAGCCCAACTCGCCCGCTCCGGCGGCGACCCAGAATCCGTCCGACCAGCCCGCCCAGACCCAACCGGCAGCACAGCAACAACCCAGCTCCCTCACAACGGTCCTCACCGAATCCGCTCCACCGCCCAGCCCGGCCGCCTCACAATCCTCCCTCGCCACCGTCTCCCTCGAAGGCGTCTCGCTCTCCGGCTCTCTCTCCATCGAAAACGGCCTCGCCTTCATCGGCAACAACGGAGCCATCACCGCCAGCGATAAAACGGTCCGCATCAATCTGACCCGGGGCGGCAATCTCAACGTCTGCGCCTCCACCAAAATTCATCTCTCCTCCGACAACACCATCTCCGGCGGCGGCCTCATGATCGCCCTCGATCGCGGCGCTCTCGAAGCTCACTACCTGCCCGGTCAATACTCCGACGTCCTGCTCACACCCGACCTTCGCATCCTCATCTCCGGCCCCGGCCAGGCCGACTTCAGCCTCCGCGTCAACAATCAGGGCGACACCTGCATCGACAACCGCGGCGATCACGCCCCCTACATCCTCGCCAGCAGCCTCCTTGAAGGAGGTGCCTACCGCGTCCAGCCCAACCAGCGAGTCCTCTTCGAACACGGCAGCCTCCAGCAGGTCGTCGACAATGAGAAAGAACTCTGCGGCTGCCCGGCACCCCAACCGATTCCCACGCCGACCACCATCGTCGGCATCGGCGCGCCCGGCACAACACTGCGTTCCGAATCGCAACCCGCGCCACCCACGCCACCCACACCAAAGAGCACCGTGGAGCAAAACCCCTTCCCGGTCGCCGAAAGCGAAGGGCTCCAGGCACCCCCGCCCTCACCCACAACGCCGGTCGTCCCCGCCGGCCAAGCCAATGCCCAGATCACCGTACCGTTGGTCTACAACGGGGAGACTTCCCAAAACATCGGAATGCCCGCATCCTCCGTCAGCGGAGACTCTGCCGAACCAGCTCCATCGACCGCCGCTGCCGCGTCGAACCCGGCCTGCAGCGACCCGCTCTATCCCGGCGTCGTCTGCGATTCACTCAGCCCCGGCAAATCCGACGCGCCTCCATCGGCCGCCCCGGTGCCTCCACCAACGACCCCGTCAAGCGTCCCAACAAAGAAGCACTCCGGCTTCGTTCGTTTCCTCCACAAGATTTTTGGTGGCAGCTAGAGGCCCGGGCCTGCCTCCGGCCCTGGGATAAAATCAAACTTGCCGGAGTATGCACCTGCGCGGTCCGTCAGGCCCGCCGCCCGCGGCCTTCTCGCCGCCACATTCCGCACTCATTTTCTGTAAGGAGCTTGACCCCATGGCGATTCCCGCCACACAGTTGCGCCCGGGCATGATTATCAAGCACAACAATGACCTCCACTCCGTCTTCTCCGTGGAGCATCGCACCCCCGGCAACCTGCGCGCCTTCATCCAGGCCAAACTCCGCAACCTCCGCACCGGCGGCATGTTCGAGCACCGCTTCCGCTCCCCCGACCCCATCGAGCGCGTCATCGTCGACGAAATCCCCATGGACTTCCTCTACAACGACGGCGACGACTACTACTTCATGAACATCGAGAACTACGAGCAGACCCACCTCAAGCGCGACACCCTGGGCGATGCCGTCGAATACCTCATTCCCAACCTGCAGATCAAAGTCTCGTTCCACGATGGCAAGGCCGTCGGCATCGAACTCCCGCAGACCGTCGAGCTCACCGTCGTCGAAACCGAGCCCGGCCTCAAATCCGCAACGGCCTCATCGGTCACCAAGCCAGCCAAGACCGAAACCGGCCTCGTCGTCTACGTTCCGCCCTTCATCAATGAAGGCGAGAAAATCCGCGTCGACACCGCAGAAGGCGCCTACCTCAGCCGCGCCTGATCGGGTTCGAACCCGAACCAACGGCGCAGCTGAGTCTGCGCCGTTTCCTTTTTCCCCTTACCTGATCATCATGATCCCGACAATCTGCCCGTCCACTGTCTTGTCCGCGGTCGTGAAATACTCCACCTCCGCCTTCATCCCCTCCAGATCCTCGCAGGGATGCACTTCGCCTTTCGGCGTGAAGTTCGCCGCGCTGTACTCCACCTTGTAGTAGTTGTTGCTGTAGAACGACAGCTTCTTCGTTGCAGTCTCCAGACGCAGCTCCATCACGGCCGGATAACCGCACGTCACGCCACGAATCAGCCCGCGCATCACCCGCATCTGCCCGTGCGGGGTTTCCGTCGGATGCTTCAGCTTCGGTTCCTCTTCCGGCGCCCCGGCCGCTGCTCCGTTCGCCAAAGCCCCCTGCTGACCCTGCACCACCACTGTTGTGTGCGCCTGCGCCTCCGTCTGCTGCCGCTTGAATTCCTCCATCTGCGCTCGGCGCTGGTCCACCTGCTTCAGCATTCGTTCCACCACATCCACTTCCAGGGGGTTCTTCGCCATCGCCCGCGCCACCTGCAGCACGCGAACACTTGAGTCGTAGTTATCCTGCTGGAGCAAAATACCAGCGATATTCAGCCGATAATGCAGATTCGTTGGATCCAGCGTCATCGCCTGCAATTCCAGCATGTGCGCCTCTTCCAGCTTCTCGTTCCGCCGCGCCAGTAAATTCGCCAGCGAGTCGTAAGCCGGCGCGAACCGCGGATTCAGCTTAATCGCCGCGCGCAGACTGTTCTCCGCCGCCTCCGTCGTCGCCCCGCTCATCACCGCCAGCGACCCCGCATAGTACTGCGCCAGATAACTCTGAGGATCCAGCGCCACCGCCTCCTCATACCACTTCTTCGCCTCGTCGTGATGACCCGCGCGAAATTCGATCAGCCCCATCGCCTCATGGGCCTTCACGTTGTTCGGATCGGCCTTCAGCGCAGCATCCAGCAGTGCGCGCGCATCGTCCATTCGCCCCACCTGGACAAGAAAATCTCCCCGAATCGCGTCGGCCTGCGGCACCGTCAGCGGAGTCACCGCAAAGGACGACTCATCCAGCGGAGCCGCCGTGGTCGACTTCTGAAAATAGGTGTATTGCCCCGCCCGCGTGTAATCGTCCAGCACTTTCTGCAGCGTTTTCAGATCGCCGAACACCTGCTCTGCGGCGGTCACCGAATCCGTGCCCTTGCTCACCAGCTGCAGATATTTGCCAATGCGATTCGCGTGATCCTTGAAATCGGCGACTTCCAGATAATGCGTCAGCGCCCACGATTCGGCGTAGAAGAGGTCTCCTTTTTGTTCCTGATGATAGTAAGGCGAGGTGGCGTCTACCTTGAACAACACCGGCAGCGGAATCAGACGGCTCTGCTGCAGCAGTCGCAGATCGTTCAGGCTCACCTGCCCCAGCAGGACTTGCTTGTCCTGCACTTCCGTGTTCTGGAAAAACTCCGCCAGCCCTTCATTCAGCCACAGCGGCATCCATTCGGCCGCGGTTCCCTCTACCAGGTGCGTGTACTCGTGATAGACAAACGACCATGGATGCTCGCCCTCCACATCCAGACGAACCAAAATGTAGTTCTTATCCGTTGACCGCGAGAACAAGCCGCCCAGGCTGACCTGCCCCTTCGCCAGATAGACCGCCGGCTCCAGCGCATCCATATCCTTCTGGCTCTTCACCGCGATCACGACAATCGGATTGGCAGGATCCAAATTCGCTCCTGGCAGCGAGCTCTGAAACACCCAGCGCATGCGCTCGAACTGAGCGAGCACGTGCCGTCCCTGTCGATCGCCCGCATTCGTCACCACCGTGAAATGCGGACTCCGCGCCTCGATCCACCCGGAGCCGTTGTCCCGCGCCCAGGCACTCGCCGAAACCAGCAGACAGAGCAAAGCGATTCTTCGCAGCATGATTTGCGCGGAATCCTACCATGCTCGAACCGGCTGCGGAAGAGCACTTCGGTAGCGGTCCTTGCAGCGTGATAGGCTCCTCGCCATGGAGCGCGCCTTCCGCATCGCCCGAACCCTGGGGCAATGGGTCCTCATCTTCGGCCTCGCCCTCATCGCCCTCGGCCTTATCGGCTGGGTGCTCTCCCTCTTGCATCGCCCGCAGCCGCTCCTCCTCGACCTCGGCATCCTCGCCCTTCCGGCCATCTTCATCGGCATGATCTTCCTCTTCATTGCCGCCATCCTCGAACGTCTCCTCATCCGCCGCCGCTCGCGCAACGCCTGACTCGCACCAGCCTCAACGTCGCGTTCGGTAAACTAACAAGAGAAAACGTTCCGATGACCCTCCTCAAAGCCGTGCGCGGCACGCGCGATCTCCTGCCGCCTGAAACCGAACTCTGGAACCACGTCGAAGCCACGGCCCGCCGCGTCTTCGCCCGCTACAACTTCGGCGAAATCCGCACCCCAATCTTCGAAGACACTTCCCTCTTCGCTCGCGGCGTCGGCGAAGAAACCGACATCGTCTCGAAGGAGATGTACACGTGGGAGGACCGCGCAAGGGCGCAGTCCGAAAAGTCGCAATCCCTGACCCTGCGTCCAGAAAACACCGCCGGCGTCGTCCGCGCTTACATTGAGCACAAGCTCGGCGAGTCCGGACTCCTGCAGAAGCTCTACTACATCGGTCCGCAATTCCGTCGCGAGCGCCCGCAGAAAGGGCGTTATCGGCAATTTTGGCAAATCGGCGCCGAAGTGATCGGGCCGCCCAGCGCCGGTTCCGAATCTCCTCTCCGCGATGCAGAAGTCATCGAGATGCTCTCGAGCTTTCTCGACGAACTGGGCATCACCGGCTGGACGCTGGTTCTGAATTCAGTCGGCTCCGCATCGGACCGCCCCAAATATGTCGCCGCCCTTCGCGAAGCCCTCGCGCCCGTCAAGGACCAGATGTCCCTCGACAATCAGCGCCGCGCCGAAACCAATCCCCTCCGCGTTCTGGACTCGAAAGACCCCGCCGACGAGGCCGTCATCGCGACGCTTCCGAAGATTGCCGACTTCCTCGACGACGAATCGAAAGCGCACTTCGCAGCAGTCCTCTCCGCCCTCGACGCCTGCGGCGTGAAGTACGAAATCAATCCCCGCCTCGTCCGCGGACTCGACTACTACACCCGCACCACCTTCGAGTTCACCCACGGCGGCCTCGGCGCGCAGAACGCGCTGCTCGGCGGCGGCCGCTACGACGGACTCTCCGAAATGCTCGGCGGCCCCAAAGCCCCCGGCATCGGTTTCGCCATGGGCCTCGATCGCCTCATCCTCACACTGCAGGCGCAAGCTGAGGCCGCTCCGGAAAAATCTGCGCCCGTGCTGGCCGACGCCTTCATCGCGCCGCTCGGCGAACAACTCAACGCCCCTGCCCTCGAACTAGCCCGCGAACTCCGCCGCCAGGGCCTCCGAATCGATCTCGGCGACGGCGCCTTCCGCCTCAAAAAATCCTTCGAAATCGGCAACAAGCTCGCCCGCAACATCATTCTCCTCGGAGAAGACGAGCAAGCCTCCGGTATCCTGACAGTGAAGAACTTCGCAACCGGCGAGCAGACCAAAATCCCGCGCGACCAGCTCGCGCCCGCGCTGAAAACCAGTTAGGACCTCTGACTTTGCTCGACTTTCTAGGCACACGCCAACGCACCCACACCTGCGGCGAGCTCCGCGCCGCCGACGCCGGCTCGACCGTCACCCTCATGGGCTGGGTCAACCGCCGCCGCGATCACGGCAACCTCATCTTCCTCGATCTGCGCGACCGCTACGGCATTACTCAAATCGTCCTGGACAAAGAAATCTCCCCTGAGGGCCATCCCAAAGCCGAGCACGTCCGCCCCGAGTACGTCGTAGCCGCCATCGGCAAAGTCCGCCTCCGCGGAGCCGACGTCATCAACCCCAAAATGGAGACCGGCGAAATCGAAATCGCCGCTACCGAACTCCTCGTCCTCAACGACTCCAAAGTCCCGCCCTTCTCGCCCGCCGAAGACGCGATCCAGAACGAGGAGGTCCGCCTCAAGTACCGGTACCTCGATCTGCGCCGTCCCGAGATGCAGCACAACATCGAAATCCGCCACAAGGTCGCGCTTGCGGTCCGCGAAAACCTCGCCGCCCAGGGTTTCTACGAAATCGAAACGCCGTATCTCACCGGCTCCACGCCCGAAGGTGCGCGCGACTACCTCGTCCCCAGCCGCGTCAATCCCGGCACGTTCTACGCGCTCCCGCAGTCGCCGCAGCTCTTCAAGCAGCTCCTCATGATCTCCGGCCTCGACAAGTATTTTCAGATCGCCCGCTGCTTCCGCGACGAAGACCTGCGCGCCGATCGCCAGCCTGAGTTCACGCAGATCGACCTGGAGATGACCTTCCCCCAGCAGGAAACCGTCTTTAAGGTCGTCGAAGGATTCCTCAAAGCCGCCTTCGAAGTCGCCGGCGAAAAAATCAACACGCCCTTCCCGCGCATGACCTACGACGAGGCCATCCGCCTCTACGGCATCGACAAGCCCGACCTCCGTCTGCCGCCCATGACAGATGCCCGCGACGTCTTCAGCGCCGAAGAACTCGCCTCGCTCAAGATCGAACCCGGTCATCCCATCGTCGCCATCGTGATTCCCGAGAAGCGCGCGATGAGCAACACGCAGAAGAAGGCGTTTGCTCAGGAGATCAATGCTGCTGTCGCACCGGACCTCGCCTTTCTGGATGTAGAACGCCTCGGAACGGCCCCGCAATATGCCGCCCTCGCCGGCCGCATCGATGCTGCTGTCGCCAAGGCCTGCGGTCTGGAACAGGTCGAACCCGACAACCGCCTCATCGTCCTCTCGCCGCGCATCGGGACTACACCGCCGGCCAAAGACAGTCTCTGGATCTACAAAAAGGCGGGCCAGCTCCGTCTCGATCTCGCCAAACGTTTTCAGGACGACCACAAGGCCTTCGAGAAAAAAGGGAACGCCGACGATTACAAATTCCTCTGGGTTACGGATTTCCCCTTCTTCGAGTGGGACGAGGAAACCAAAACCTGGACCTTCGCGCATCACCCTTTCACCTCACCGCACGAGGACGATCTGATCGCCGGCCGCATGGAATGCGATCCCGAAGCCGTGCGTGCCCTCGCCTACGACATAGTCCTCAATGGACTCGAACTCGGCTCCGGCTCCATCCGTATCCACCGCCAGGACGTGCAATCGCAAATCTTCCGCGCCCTCGGCATGTCGGATGAAGAAGCGAAAGCCCGCTTCGGATTCTTCCTCGAAGCGCTGCAATATGGGACACCTCCGCACGGCGGCATCGCCCTCGGCCTCGATCGGATCATCATGATCCTCACTGGCGCGTCGAGCCTGCGCGAAGTCATCGCCTTCCCCAAAACCGCCAGGGCCATCGACCTCATGGTCAACGCACCCAGCCCTGTCAGCGAAGCCCAGCTCAGGGAACTCCACATCCGGCCTGCTGTTCGTAGTTGATTCTCCGACGCTAATCCCTCGCAATTCTCGGGTACCCCGCTCTGGATCCTAAGCGCGCCCGATCGGTCCTCAATCGCACAGCAGGCTCAGCGTATTTCTGAAGCCGATCCCAGCGGCTGGCCGCCCTAACACACTCACATGACAATCCTTCCTCCGAGAAAGAATTCTTATATTCCGCACAACGTTCATCCGCAATCGATTCAGAATAAAGCCTCAGAATAATAGTATTGACAATCGTATTCGATTTGAGATAACGTGAAGACGGTTACTATCGACTCCACGGAGGTTACATATGCGCCGAATCCTAGTTGCCAGCCTGCTCTCTTCCGTCGCTCTGACTGCAGCTGCAGCATCGCCCAAGCCTGCCAACGACGCTTCAACCCCCGCAACCCCTATGGTCACTACCGGAGTTACGTCTGCTCAACTTCGTTACGCGGCCAAAATCGATCTCCCTCCCACCGCAGCGCTGGCCTCACTTCCCAACCCGGCAAAAATGGTTCTCAAGCTGAACCTGGACCAAACCGGAAGCCCCACCCACGTTGAAGTTGTTCACTCCCTCACCCCTGAACTCGATGCGCGCGTCGTCAAGGCAGTTCGCCAGTTCCGCTGGAGCCCCGCCGTGCTCGACAACCAGACCATCCCCATCGACGTAAACCTCATCGTCGAAGTCCAGCACTAAATCCAAACGGAATCCGTAAACCCCCTTCGGGTGTGCTCAACGCCCTCAGGGGAGTCGTGTGTTTCAGCGCGCTCCGCGCAGCACAACATCCTCCATTCCGGCGAGTACCCACGCCGGAATGGAGGATTCTCTTTGCCAACGACTCCCCCCCTCCAGACGTCCAAGCATCAGCCCCAGCACGGCTCGGCCGGCTACCGCGCTACTCCGCTCCCGAGTGTTACCCTTGATTGTTGCTATTCGATTGTTGCTATCCGGTTTCTGCAATTCCTTCGTCTGAGGTTTCCGTTCGCGTGAAAGCCGTGATGTTTCGTTTTCTGGCCCTGGCCGCTCTTGGGGCTTGTTTCGTTCCCCCTGTCCACGCCCAGGTCGTCGCTACGGCTCCCGAAACGGAAGCCCCGCAATACGCCCAGCGCTGGGACTTCTACGGCGGCGCGCAGTATTCCCACTTCAATCCCGGTGCCGGCCGCGGCATCCAGGCCATCAACCTTCTTGGCTGGAACGGCAGCGCCACCGCCTGGTTTCGCTCGAGATGGGGGATCGAAGGCACCGCGCGCGGGCTCTACGGCAACCTCGTCGTGCCTGCCAATAACGAGGGCATTCCCGCAAGCCCGCCCATGACCGAACACCTTTTCCTCTTCGGTCCTAATTTCCGCTTCATCCGGAAAGCCAATTACACCTTCGGCATGCACTCGCTCGTAGGCGCCGCGTACGGTGTTTTCGATTCAGACTTCCCCGCCGGCACCACGCCTCAGGACATCGGCATTTACAACACCAAACTGGCAGTGGGCCTCGCCGTCGGCCCATGGGTCGATTACAACCTGACGCATACCCTCTCCGTCCGCGTCATTACAGACTGGCAGCCCACCCACTACGGCTTTTCCTGGCAGAACGAGTTCGCCGGCTCGGCAGGCATCGTTTACAAGTTCGGCTCGCTCCACAACAAATAGCCGCTACCGCAAAGCATAGGCGATCGCTTTTGCCGGCTTCATGCGAATGATCTAGTATGGGTGCCGAACTAATCGCTTCTAAACGAACGCCCCTCTGACGAAACGAAGGATAGCACCGATGCGATTTTCGGCATGCCTGAGCGTGGTCTCGATTTCGATCTGCGCTGGGCTCGCGATTGGCGCGGCCGCTCAGAATTCCGCTACGCCGGCACCAGTCACATTTACCGCCGATCAGGATCACCAGAACATGATGGATCAGCTCGGCATCAAGGCCGTGCGGCCTGGCCCTAGCGGCGACGAGAAGGCGCCGAACCACGCCAACTACGACGAGACGAAAGCGAATCCTTATCCGAATGTTCCCGAAGCGCTGGTGCTGAACAACGGCGAGAAGGTTACGACTGCGGAGCAGTGGTGGAAGCAGCGGCGCCCGCAAATCGTGGAGGGCTTTGAGAAATATGTTTACGGCCGCATCCCGGCGAACGTTCCAAATGTGACCTGGACCATTGTCGCCAGCGAGAAGGAAAGCCTCGGCTTTCATCCAGTCATCGCGAAACAACTCAGCGGCCATGTTGACAACTCCTCTTATCCTGCGATCAGCGTCGATCTCCGGATGACGCTGGTGACGCCTGCCAATGCCAAGGGTCCGGTCCCTGTCCTGATCATGTTCGGACCGAGCGCCTTCCCTGCCCCGGTGCAGCCTTCGCAGGCTGATTTGGCCCGGGTCAATACCGCGATGAAGGCCTTGCTCGTTCAGCAGGACCCTTCGCTCAAGGATGTGATCGACCAGCATCCGGCATGGGAGCCGGTTCGCTCGGTTCCTTTTCAGTTTCCGCAGATGAATGCTGACGGCGATCCGCCCAGTGAGTGGGAGCTGATCGCGGCGGGCTGGGGTTTTGCCACGCTCGATCCGCAAAGCGCGCAGCCCGACAATGGCGCGGACCTCACCCGCGGCATCATTGGCCTCGCGAATAAAGGGCAGCCTCGCAAGCCCGAGGACTGGGGCGCACTGCGCGCCTGGGGTTGGGCCGCCGGACGCGGCCTCGACTATCTTGAAACCGACCCTGCAGTCGATGCGAAGCATGTCGGCATCGAAGGCGTCTCGCGGTACGGCAAAGCAGCGCTGGTCACAATGGCCTTCGATCAACGCTTTGCTATGGTCCTGGTCGGTTCCTCCGGCAAAGGCGGGGCTACTCTGCTGCGGCGCAATTACGGCGAAGCAGTGGAGAGCCTGACCGGCGGCGAATACTACTGGCTGGCCGGCAATTTTCTCAAGTACGGCGCGTCCGAGGCGAGCTTCGGCAGCATGAATCCTGGCGATTTGCCGGTTGACTCGAACGAACTGATCGCTCTTTGCGCGCCGCGCCTGACTTTTATCAGCTACGGAATTCCGGAAAAGGGCGACTCCCACTGGCTCGACCACCAGGGAAGCTGGATGGCGACGGTGGCCGCCGGCCCGGTCTGGACGCTGCTTGGAGCGAAGAGCCTCGGGGTCGACGAGGACTATCGGACTGCAAAAATGCCGGCGGTGAACGAAGGCCTGCTCGATGGGCAGCTGGCCTGGCGGCAGGATGACGGCGGCCATACCGACGCGCCCAACATGAAATATTTCGTTCAGTGGGTCGATAAGTTGATCGGCTATTCGAACTGAAATCGGCTTGGCCCAATTTCTCGTCATTTTTATCGATGACTTGTTTTCTGTGACTTAGCCGCTAGTGACAAGATGTTTAACAGGTTTCAATTTGAAAACAAGTCAGTTCCGGTCATGCTCATCAATGATGGACTCGTGAGCATGAATGCATCACTGGTGCTCACGAAGGGGCTATGTGATACAAGGCGAGTCAGTTGGCTCGTGAGCATGAATGATGCATTCGTACTCATGAATGACGCGTTCGTGCGTATGAGTGATGCATTCGTGCGTATGAATGCATCATTCGTGCGTACGAAGAGGGCAGCAGGTTACAGGCTGCAGGTTACAGGTTGCAGGTTACAGGCTGCAGGTTACAGGTTGCAGGGTACAGGTTACAGGTTGCAGGGTACAGGTTACAGAGTGCGCGTTACAGGCTGCGGTGCGCGAGGTTTTCAATCAGCTCAGAACGAGGATCCTGGGATCCTCTGGAAATGCGTTGGGGGACTGGCTGCTGAGCAGACAATCCCCCACGATCTCAGGCTAGCAAGGGGCAGAAGCTGGATCAAGAACAATCGGAGGGTCGCACGGTACGGAAGTTTGGTCTGTGCAGTTTCCGGATTGGCGACTACTCGGGAGACTTCAGTCCGGTTGGATCGCCGGTCCTGTGATCCACAATCTGAAAGTTCAGAAAATCATGCACGGCCTTCAACGCTTCGGGATCGTGAGTGGTGATCCGCACTTGTCCGCCCCGATCCGTGGGCTGGAACGTGTAGGTAATCGCATCGTGCTTTTCTTTCATAATCGGCACGCCAGGCGGCACGGTATCGTGGATAAACATCGGGACATCGAAGTCGTTGGCGCCGAACATCGCGGCTATGTGCGTAAGGTGTGTCCTGATCTGGTCGCGGGTGGCATCATCGTGATCGGCATTAGTGTCCACTTCGATGATTCCACCATCCGGCAAGAGTGTGAAATGGTGCGCCGTGGCTTCGTGCGAGAAGCCCATCGCATGGTCACCACGCATATCGACCCCGGCAGCGTGCGGGTCAGACGTCCCTTGCTGATCGTGCATGGGGCACTTCATGGGGCTCTGGGCGGATGCTGCGAGGCTGACACCCAGAACGGACGTGAGAACGATTCGTTTCATGATTGCTTCCTTTCGTTTGCTGATTGATGGGGAGTTCCTGAAGGGTAAGGGACTCGAGCAGCCCCGCTCTCTTCCCGGACTGCGTATTTTCGAGACGCTTGTTCCAATCCGTGATCGTGCTGGAAAGCCAGTCACGCAGTTCCGTCAACTCCGCAATCTGTCTGTCGAGCGCAGTGACCTTGTCCGATGCCATGCCCGCGACCCTTCGGCATGGCGTTCCGCCAGCGTCCCGCTCTCTGAATATCCCGGCGAGTTCGGTGAGGCTAAATCCAGCTTTGACCGCACTGCGGATGGTTTGAACGCGGAGCAGAGCGCTGGAGGGATAGAGACGGTATCGTCCTTCCGTGCGCATTGGCTTGGCGAGAAGCGCTAGTTTTTCGTAGTGGCGGATCGTATCAGCACTGACGCCCGCAGCTGCTCCGAGCTGTCCGGAGGTGAGGACGCCAGCACGCTTGCTATCCATCATGAGTCGAGTATGGACCCTGGAATCGGTTCCAGAGTCAAGAGGGAAGAGTGAATTACCTCCAACAGGACAAGCCCACGGCAGCCCACCGATTTCCGAGCGGATTACCGGTCAACCGGAAGTATTGAGGGCTCGCGACCCCTGGAGTTGGTGCTACGCGCATCTCATATGCGTTGGCAGGCTGTTAGAGTGATCGATCTCGAATGAAACCTTCCCAGGACAAACTGATTCGGCTGGTGGCGGTCTTCAAGATCTTGAAGGCGGTGGTGCTGATCGTGACCGGCGTCGGCATTCTGAAGCTGATGCACATGGATATGGCACGGGAGCTTGACCACTGGGTCGCGATGCTCGGCTTCGATCCGGGCAGCCGCTACGTGAGTCAGGCCATTCAGAAGGCGACCAATCTTTCTCCCCACAGAGTGAAGGAGTTGGGGCTGGTGAGTTTTGTCTATGCCGGTTTGTTCCTGACGGAAGGCATCGGTTTGTGGCTTTTGAAACGCTGGGCGGAGTGGTTCACCGTCATCATCACGTCTTCGCTGCTGCCGTTTGAGATTTACGAGATCCATCGGCATCCAACCCCGATCAAGATCGTGGTGATCTTGATCAACGTGGCTATCGTGGGATACCTGCTTTATCGGATCGTCAAGGAACCACGCGGCCCTCAACGGCCGAGATGAGGGGCGGCCATTCTCTTGATCGGTAGATTGAGCGGGACTACCAGTGGCCTGTCGTGGAGAATTCATTACCGAAGGGGATTTCACCAACCCACGTCTCAACAGCGAGACGTGGGCCAGCCATTTTCACGGCGATTTCAGTACATTTCCGGGCCTGAAGGCCCCAATCTCTCGCTCCCATTTCCCCGGCCTGAAGGCCGGGGCTTTTACCGTCGTGCCGCTGACGCGGCACCATCTTGCGCAAGAGACCCAATCATCGGTCAGAACACCGGGGCCTTACACTTGAGCCGTACACTTCATTTATGATCCGGCAGATTGCGCCTGAATTCTTCTCGACCGACCTTCCCCGCACGCTCGCTTATTACAAAGACACGCTTGGCTTCGAGTGCCAAGGGACGTGGCAGGATCCACCGATTTATGCGATTGTGGCGCGTGACGGGCACGCGATTCACTTCCGGTGCGCGGAGCCGCCTACGGCCAATCCGGACAAGTATGAGGAGGAACTGCTGGACGCATATTTTTCTATCGAAGATGCGGACGCGCTCCACGCCGAGTACGCAGCTAACGGCGTGGAGTTTACTCGGGAGCTTGGCGATATGCCATGGCAAGCGCGGGAATTTGTGGTGAAGGATTGCGACGGGCGTCTGCTGGCGTTCGGGTCGAGCGTCCAGATCGTCGAGCCTGCTTGATCGCCTCTACCGATGAGGGTCTAAGCCGGGATCGGGGGACAGATCGGGGGAGGCTAACGCCGCTGGCGGCAACGGCGGGTCGCTTGCACCCGTCGATCCGAACGGAGCCATGTCCCTCGACGACGCCCTGCGCCGTCAGCTCGGCATCCGCCTCGAGAAGGTTCGCCGGCCCGTTCCCGTGCTGGTCATCGATCCCATCAACCGGCAACCCACCGCCAACTGAACGGCTGCGCCGGGACGCTGGACCGCCTTGTCGTGTTAAATTCACAATCACAATTCCCCTCTCACCACCATGCAGGTTTCATCAACCGCAACGGAGGTTATTCAGAAAATGAAAAGCGTTCGCAGGCCCTTCCCTTCGAGTGCACTTTTCCTGGCTTTTGCGTGCATGATGCTGTGCGTGATGAGCGACCAGACCGCCAGGGCGCAGGGCGCGGCCGCGCCAATTGGATACTGGGCCAATGCGGCCAAGGTCAACACGCTGGTGGTCGAGCAAAACGGCACTTGCGGATTCACGAACAAAGGCAAGGTCCTTTACTCCGGCACCTGCAGGTGGCAGGCCTCGGCAAGAGGAGGGATTCTGGACCTCCAATACCCGATGCCTCTTAAGCCCGGGCACATTCGCTGGAGCATCGTTTATCTCAATCAGACAACGATCACGGTGGCTGGAGAGAAGTTCTTCAAGCAGGCGCAGTAGGTCGCCAGGCCCTCTGAGCGCGTGAGGTCGCGAGTCAGCAGCCGCCCCGCCGGATGCCACGGATTGAACTCGCAGAAACAGCCAAATGTGTACGCCTGGGCGTTCTCAGCGTTCCTTCGCTGCTTCGAGGTCCGCTTTGTGCGCCAGCCGCAGCGCATGGCGCGTTGCTGAATACTGCGCGCCGGCGAGGAGCAGCAATCCGGTGAGGAATGCCCAGACCATCAGGCTCACGGAAACTTCGAAGGGGCCGTAGACGGAGTGCAGGTCCATGTGGGGGAGGACCAGGATGTAGAGCATCCGCCCCAAATCCCACAGCAGGCCCATGATGACGGCGATGGGGAGCACTGCGCGGATGGGCAGCCGGCGGTTCGGGAGGATCCAGTAGACGACGAAAAACATCCCCACGCTCAGAAACGCGACTGCGATCTGGAGGAAAATTTGGTGGATGAATCCATAGGCGGCGTTCTGCGTGTGCCCGAAAAATAGAAATGTGAGGATCCCGGTCTGCGCCGTCGCCGCGCCTACCGCCAGCATGGCCAGAAGGCCGATCAGACACGCGATGCCGAGCGAGACGAGCTGGTTCATGAGGTAGTTCCGGTTTTTCTCGACTCCCCAAACCTGATTGAGGGCCACTTCGAGGGGCAAAAACACGCCCGTCGACGAAATCAGCAGCATGATGACTGAGATTACCTGGACGCTGCCCCTGGGATGCACGAGCAGGCTCATGTTGCGGACGACAAAATCCTGGTTCGAGGGGAGGAGATCGTGCAGCATGCTGCCAATCTCGCGCACCATGGCCGGCGAATGGAAGATATCCTGGGCGACGGTGAACATCATCACGATGAAGGGGAAGATGGACAGAATGGTGTTGGCTGCGACGCTGAAGGCGTAGGTATGTACTTCAGTTTGGGCTAGATAGCGGCCGAGCGCCAATGCTCCCGGCCAAAAGCCGCGCTGGAGCGGCCTCGCCGGCGGCTGGGGAGGAGGCGGGGGAACCGGCTCCTTGAGAACGGCGGGGGGACCAGCGGGCGCCACCGTCCGGATGTCTGCGCCTTCTGTCATGAGTTCTCTTCGAATCTCCGGGGAAATCGTAACAGACCTCTTCCAGGACACTACTTTCGGGCATGCCTGCTGCCGGCGGGATCACGAAAGTGGCCTGTACTTCGGTAACCTCATGAAAAACGCTGGTGTTCGGGCAAAATTTTTCCTTGATTTCAAAATCGTTTCCTGCCATAACAGGTACACGATTTCCATCCCCAGGAAGGAGATCGCATTCGTGAAGGCCAGTTTCCTGATGTACCTGCTTAGCTGTCACCGTAACTGCCCGGTAATCCCCTGAGCTGCCCGAACCGCCGATGCAGGGCGGGCAAAGGCAGCTTTTGGTGTCTTTGAAGTTATTACGCCGGTAATGATTTCAGGGAAACCAGCCGAAGCGGAGACAACAACCGTAGACGCAAACGATGAAGGAGTCCCAGGTGAAAGAGAATGGTGTAGTGAAGTGGTTTAACGGAGCCAAGGGTTATGGGTTTATTCAGCGGTCGAGCGGCGAAGACGTCTTCGTCCACTTTTCCGCCATACAGGATTCGGGGTACAGAACGCTGAACGAAGGCGAAGCCGTCGAATTCGAATGCCAGCAAGGGCCGAAAGGCCTGAGCGCTGCCAACGTCGTCCGCGCTACCGCCTGATTTGTTCTCTGGTTGCGCGGCTTTCACCCCCGGGAGCCGCGTAGCTTGCTGCTGTTGGGGCCAGTCAGCCCTGGTAAAAGTCCGATAGACGTTCTGAGTAGTTTCCCTAACTCTCATCCCGTCGCAGATTCCTGATCGCCCACCGCGCGGCTTCGGCCACGATGGGATCGGTGTCGCCGGACCACTGCACGAGGGTTGGCAGGTACTGCTGCTGCGCGCTGTTGCCCATGGCGATGGCGAGGTTGCGGCGGAATCCGCCCCATTTTGCGCGGCGGACGGGCGATCCGTTGAACATGCGCTCGAAGTCGGGTTCATCCATTGCGGCGAGCCAGTCGAGGGCGGGATTGACCAGGGCTTGGCGGGGGTTGAGTTCCGGGTCGGCGGCGATTGGGGCTCGGCGGTTCCAGGGGCAGACATCCTGGCAGATGTCGCAGCCGAAGATTTGGCGGCCGATGGCGGGGCGCAGATCTTCGGAAATTTCGCCGCGTTTTTCTATCGTTAAATAGGCGATGCAGCGGGTGGCGTCCATCTCGCGGGGAGCTGTGAGGGCATTGGTGGGACAGGCGTCGATGCAGCGGGTGCAGGAGCCGCAGCGGTCTTCGGCTAAGGTCGCGGGTGATTCGTCGGGGACGTCTAGGGATGTGACAATGACGCCGAGGAAGAGCCAGGAGCCGAGCTTCTGGTTCAGGATGCAGGTGTTTTTGCCGGTCCAGCCGATGCCGGCGTAGCGGGCGTAGACGCGCTCGACCACGGGGCCGGTGTCGACGAAGCAGCGGGATTCGAAATTGCCGGTTTCGGCGAGGAGAGAATCGCGGAGGCGCTCGAGGCGCCGCAGGAGGACCTTGTGATAATCCGAGGGGCGGTTGGCGTTGTTCTCGGTCTTGCTCGACCAGGCGTAGCGGGCGATCCATGCTGTGCCTTCCGGGGCTGGGTCGATGGAACGGGGCTCGGCGGAGTTGTAATTCGCGGCGCAGACGATGACGGATCGGGCCCACGGCAGGGCTACTCGGACCGATGAGCGGAGGAGATGGCCTGCTTCGTCGCGGCGCTTGAGATACTCCATCTCGCCGGCGCGGCCATCGTCGACCCAACCGGCGAACCGTGCTCGCTCTTCTTCGTCTTCGGCGGAGCCGGGCTCGGGGACCGCGGCGATCCCCGCGGTGGAGAAACCTGCCTGGCGAGCCAGCTCGTCGATACGGATTGAAAGCACTTTTGTCATTCGCTGCTATCCCGCTGAGAAGGCGGGCCCTCGAGCCCGGATCCAGCTCCTTCCCAGAGTACCTGCGCCACGGCGGCTGTCTCGTTCCGTATTGCCGCCCGTCCCCTTCCCCCGTATACTGCACCCAACGAGAGGCCAGAACCCTGACGCCGGAAACTGACGCCGGAGACATGGTCCTCCGAAACGAGGTGTGTCTTCAGTCAGAGTCTTTCCCTGACGCCCGAAGTTCCGCCATCCGACGTATCGGCTTGGCGCGCGGTGGTTCGCGTGCTGCGAAGTACGATGGTTGGCACCCTCGATAGTCTTACCTCTGTCATTTTCCCCGCAGATTGCCGCGTTTGCGGTCTCCCGCTTGTTGGTTTCACCCTCCTGCCCGTTTGCTCGTCCTGCTGGAACGATCTCCCTGCACAATCTGGCCTGCTCTGTACTCGCTGCGGCGAGGCTGTCGACACCGAGCCTGCCTCCGGGACCGAATTGGAGGCCGAGAACCTCTGCCGGCCTTGTCGCGTGGCTCCGCCGGATTTCGACAAGGCCGTCGCGCACGGCGTTTATCAGAGCAAGCTGCGGACCTTGCTCCACCTGCTTAAATATGATGGCGTCGAGTCGCTGGCAAAACCGCTTGGCGCGTTGCTCGCGGACCAGGTGTTGGCCATTCCAGAGTTGCCGGCCGATCTTCTTGCTGTTCCGGTTCCGCTCTTCCGGAAAAAACGCCGCTCTCGCGGATTTAACCAGTCCGACCTGCTCGCACGCGGGATGATGAGCGCGCTGCGCCAGCGTCGGCCGGAGATCCAAATCAAACTTGCCCCGGCGCTGCTTGTAAGGCAGCGTGAGACTCAAAGCCAGGCGGGCCTTGACCCGCATCAGCGCCGTGCGAATGTCCGCGGCGCTTTTTTTGTTCCCAAACCGGAGACGATTCGCGGCCGCAACGTTGTGCTGGTCGATGACATTTATACGACCGGGGCTACGGCACGGGCCTGCTCTACCGCGCTGCGCCGTGCGGGAGCCGCGTCGGTGTGGGTCGCCACCGTGGCTCGCGCGCAAAAGGAACATGCGCAGCAGCTCGAAGATTTGCATTTGAGGGAGCCCGCGGATACCGAGCTCCCGATGGAACAGGATTTTGTTTTCTGGGAGGAAGGCCGTTCGGTTTCTATGGACGGCGACGCACGATAGCCGCTCCAGATTGGCAACCTGGAGCACCAACACGGAGGAATTATGTCGTTGGCAAAAGCTGGTGTTCACGCTCGCAGACAGACCCTGGGCAAATCCCTGACGCTCGTCCACGCTAAGTCGGCCCCTGCCGCTTACGATGGGCTGCACGTCGTCACCACGAAGCAGCAGCCGCTGCAGACACCGGTGCTGGTGCTGAATGCCTCCTATGAGCCGATCAATATTTGCGGAGCGCGGCGGGCGCTGGTGCTCGTTTTGAAGGGAGTCGCGCGCACGGAAGAGGAACAGGCCAGCGAGCTGCACTCCGCGCGGCTGCGCATGGCGATGCCCTCGGTGATCCGCCTGCTGGAGTATCGGCGTATCCCGCACCAGACCCGGGCGCTCTCGCGCAAGAACATCCTGCTGCGGGATCGAAACACGTGCCAGTATTGCGGTGTCATTCTGCCGTCGGCGGAGCTGACGCTCGACCACGTGATCCCGCGTTCGCGTGGAGGGCTTTCGACTTGGGAAAACCTGGTGGCGGCTTGTCACTCCTGCAATCGGCGCAAGGGCAATCACATGCTGAATGAGCTGGACCACATGAAGCTGCAGAAGGAGCCGCGGCCGTTCACTCTGCATACGAGCCGGCATATTATGCGGATGATTGGGCACTCGGATTTGAAGTGGAGAAAGTATTTGTACTACTGATCTCGAATCACGTTAGTGGATCGGTCTGATTCTTCGCGTGATCCCTCCTATAGAAGCTTGCCTCTCTGACTGCGGTTGGAATGAGGAAGGATTGTCGAGCTGCTGCCAGCATGAGAGCATGGCGGCGTGGGAGTCATTTCAAGAGCCATCGATAGACTGCCTGCCTGGGTACGGGTGATCGTAATGATCTTCGGAGTTCTTGCCTGCGTATATGGGTTCGCTCACTACGGATGGTCATTTATTTGGCGCATGATCTTTAGCCCCGATCTCTAACTCCTCGCTGAGGCCCACCGCTCGAAGCACCAACCGTAGCCTGATCTGTTCCTGACCGCTATACTTCTCGCTTCCCCCTGGAGGGTCAGCGATGCCGGAGAACGCGCAGCCGGAAGTGACGATACGCAAAGCCACACCGGAGGACGCCACTGTTTGCGGTGCGATTTCCTATCGGGCGTTTTCGACCATCAACGCCAAACACAATTTCCCCTGCGATTTTCCGAACGAGGAGGTCGCCGTGGGAACGACGGCGATGCTGTTCGGTCATCCTGGTTTTTATTGCGTTGTGGCGGAGAGCGAAGGGCGCATTATCGGCAGCAATTGTCTGGACGAGCGCGCCATCATTGCCGGCGTCGGCCCCGTCACCATCGACCCTGACGTGCAGAACCGCGGCGCTGGACGCAAGTTGATGCAGGTGGTGATGGATCGTGCCAAAGAGCGCGGCGCTCCCGGAGTTCGTTTGGTCCAGGCTGCTTTTCATAATCGCTCCATGGCGCTTTACACGCGCCTCGGTTTCGACATTCGCGAGCCTCTCGCCTGTTTGCAGGGCCGGCCTACGCAGCGGACCGTTGCTGGATGTGCGGTGCGGCCGGCGCATCTCGCCGATGTCGAAGCCTGTAATGCGGTCTCGATACAGGTGCACGGATTCGATCGCGGCCGTGAACTGGCGGACGGCATCGCGCAAGGAAGCGCGGTGGTGGTGGAGCGCGAGGGGCGCATCACGGGCTACGCCAGTTCGCTGGCCTTCTTCGGACACAGCACTGCGGAAACGAATGTGGATCTGCAGGCCCTGATCGCTTCGGCCGAGTCCTTCGGCGGACCGGGGATCCTGGTGCCGTCGCGCAACACTACGCTGCTACGCTGGTGCCTTAGCAACGGGCTGCACATTGTGCAGCCCATGACCCTGATGAGCATCGGGCTCTACAACGAGCCCGAGGGGGCGTGGATGCCGTCGGTTTCGTTCTAAGCGGCGGTCGTCAGTTCCCCAGCACTGTTAGAGCGGCAGACTCCCGCGACTCATAGGCCGGACGCGCAAAGCCAGGACCCCAGTCCGGAGACCGCAGCTCCGGCATGGGCTTGGCCTGGAACAGCCGCTTGCACTGTCTGGCCGTCCACCGCGCCCACCGCCGCGACTTGTTCCGCCGCGCGCTGTCGCTCGAAATGCCGGTCCCCGCATACATCTGCCGGTAGAGCTTCGACAAAAAGATAAACGCAATCCGCGATGTGATGTTCGGACAGCATGCGGAGCGCTCCCAGATGGCCGACCAGTTATAGAACCGGTCCCAAACCTTTTGCGTGCGTTCCCGAATCTCATCCGCGCTCATCGAAGGATGGGGCGTGAACATCTTGGGACGGACTTCCGTCGGGATCAGCCAGTAGCGCGTGATCGGCACATCGCCCACCATCGCCGGATCGACCTCTTGCTGCTTTTCCCAACGGCCGAAATCGACGGTCCCAGGAAAAGGCGTCATCATGACGAACTGCGCGAAGGTGACCCCCGCCTTCAACGCCATCTCCACCGTTGCGTCGAACGTCGCGGGTTTGTCTGTGGGCAGCCCGAAAATGAACGAACCCAGCACATGCACGCCGTGCGCTTTGAAGGTCTGGAGCTGCTTTGCGAGCGCCTCGCCTGAATAGTTCCAGTCCTTATAGACGGCCTTCAGGCCTTCGGGGGTGACGGCTTCCACGCCTACCAGCGCACCCTTGATGTTGGCTTTGTGCATGGCGTCCAGATAGTCGCCGTCTTCGCCGGCTTCCATCGTGATCTGCGTGAAGAACACCATGTCCCTGGGCAGCTTGGCCAGCTCTTCCATCAGCGCAAAGCGCTCTTCGCGGATCTCGGTCAGCTCTTGCAGCTTGGCGAGATTGTTTTGCTCGCGCGCCAGGCGCAGATCCGTCAGCGTCACCGGATAGAAATTATCGTCGGCCAGTGCGACAAACCTGAAACCCAGCTGGCGCAGGTTCACGATTTCGTCGATCACGCTCTGATGCCGCCTCTGCCGCGGCTTCTGGCCGTCGGTTCTCCACACGCTGCAGAACGAGCAATGCTTGGGGCATCCGCGAATCGTCTGCACCGAAGCCCACATATATTTTTCCGGCTGCATCAGGTCCCAGCGGGCGGGCAGGAAATCGCTTCCGGAGATGCGGCCACCTTCATAGACAGGGCGGGGATCGCCGGCGAGACAGTCCCGCACCACGCTGGCCCACACCACATCGCCGTCGCCCTTGACCACGGCGTGCGCAAGGCCGCGCTCGAGTGCTTCCTCAGGAAAAAGAGTGGCGTGAATGCCGCCATAGACAACCCAGGCGCCGCGCTCGCGCGCCATCTTACCCACCTGATATCCGCGCAAAGCGTTGCCGGTATGCACGCTGATTCCGACGATGTCACCGGCCTGAATGCGGTCGGGAACAATCTGCTCCAGCGATTCGTCGACGAGGATGGGATCGCCCACCGACGCCGGTGTTGCCGCCGCCAGAACAAACAACCATCGCGGTGTAATGACAGCCGTACCAAAAGAATTGTCGCTGGGGTTAACCAGAAAAACGCTCATCAAGCTCCTGCCTTTCGTCGTGCTGCTGCCGGGGCCTTAGAGAGCGTCTCGCAGGTTGTAGGGAACTGGCCGGATCAGGGTCCGGGCGTCTGAGGTTCCGGGGGCGGAATCTGGTTCCCGCCATAGTAGTCCCGATCATAGTCGCCAAGTTGTGCCATTGGCCATCGGGAACGGTAAAAATTTTGCAATTTTGCTGGAAATTTGGGGTAGAATTTTTTGCTTTACGGCTTGGGGGTTTTCCGTTCAGCCAGCAATTTCAGGCACTTTCCGATGCGCCGGTCCCGTGTGTCCGGCTTCTTCGCCTGCGCGATCCAATCCACCAGCTCTTTCCGGTGGGAATACGACTCCGCCGCGAAGACCTT
>Ga0302324_100007813_pt1 | contig 22639 bp, 21 predicted proteins | sample Palsa_T0_1_FD_201949 | JGI IMG/M metagenome (GOLD analysis project Ga0302324, IMG submission 201949) | Peat permafrost microbial communities from Stordalen Mire near Abisko, Sweden - Palsa_T0_1 | ecosystem: Environmental > Terrestrial > Soil > Palsa > Peat permafrost | place: Sweden: Abisko...
CGACACAATTATGAATTCTGCGATGATCAACGACCCGCTAACGAAGTATATGTTTTGTTCACCTGCAGAGGGAGGGGTGGCGCTGGTTCTGGCAAGCGCGAAGAAAGCCCGCGAACTCGGCCGCGCAAGCATACGGATCAGAGCGGTCTCCATGCGCTCGCGACCGCAAGGATCCTTCGAAGTATTCGCACCCGCCATCGACATTGAACGTGGTATTTCTCCGACAGTACTCGCCAGCCGTTCTGCCTTCGAGACGGCGGGTATCGGACCAAAAGACATCGATGTAGCGCAGCTTCAGGACACTGAGTCGGGGGCTGAAATAATGCACATGGCTGAAAATGGATTTTGCGCAGATGGTGATCAGGAGTCCTGGCTCGCTAAAGGCCAAACGCGCGTCGATGGCGTACTCCCCATAAATACCGACGGTGGCTGCCTGGCGTGCGGCGAGCCTGTCGGAGCGTCCGGGCTTCGCCAAGTGTATGAAAATGTCGTCCAGTTGCGCGGCTCAGGTGGAGCGCGCCAGGTGCCGCGTAAAATTCGTACCGCCTACAGCCACGTATACGGCGCCCCTGGAGTCTCCGCGGTGGTGATACTGGCGTGCTAGACTCAGACGCCAACAGTACGCTACGCAAGGGCCTCCTAGATGTTGCGTCCGACCTTGTCCTAGAGATCGTGCCGGAGCAGATTGTAGATATTGTGCCCGAGCACCGCCCATTTCGGGATGTGGTGCGAAAGTTCCTCAAAACCAATCTGCCAGACTCGCTTCGCGCGGCCGCAATTGCTACGCCTACCGTGTTCGCGGAACCGGAAATCGGGCGCGAATGGCAGAAGATTCTTTACGCTCAAGGTTGGCTGGCCTACAACTGGCCCGTTGAATTCGGCGGCACCGGTTGGTCAGCAATCGAGCGATACATTTTTGAAAGAGAATGCGCCTTCGCGAATGCGCCGGGATTGCCTGTTCTGGGCCTGAAGCTTCTTGCATCGGTGTTGCACGCCTTTGGGACGCCGAAGCAGCAACAACACTATCTGCCAAAGATTTTGTCAGGCGAACATTACTGGTGTCAGGGGTTTTCCGAGACGGGCGCGGGGTCCGATCTGGCAAGCTTGAGGACTCGCGCGGTCAAATCAGGATCCTTTTATTGTGTCAACGGTGCCAAGATATGGACCACCCACGCTCACTTTGCCGACCACATGTTCTGTCTCGTGCGCACTGACGGGACGGTCAAGGCTCAGCGCGGTATCAGCTTCCTGCTTGTCGACATGAAGCAACCTGGCGTACGTGTTCGGCCAATCACGACTCTCGCAGGGGATCACGAAATAAACGAGGTATTTCTGGATGACGTTAAGGTTCATGAGGACGATTTGGTCGGTGCTGAAGGCCAAGGATGGTCGATTGCCAAGTTCTTGCTTGAAAATGAACGCGGCGGTTCTTGTCTGGCACCTAAACTATTGGCCGACATCTTGCGCCTGCGGGCCCATGCCCGCATCGAGCCCTCTGGGCAAGAGTCGGCACTGATTGACGATACGCTCTTCGCCTGCCAATTGGCACGGATGGAACTTGAAGCGCAGGCGCTGGAAATAACCGAAATGCGAATTCTGGATCAGCTGGGGCAGGGTCGGCGTCCGGGCCCACAGACTTCGATAGTAAAACTTGTAGCCTCCGAGCTAAGGCGTCAGGTCGATGCTTTGAGTATGAGCGCTTTCGGATACCGTGGATTGGAGCTGGAAACGCGCCGGCCCCTGTACGGTCCCAATAGTCCGTCGCCCATTTATAGCAAGGAAGCGCAAGTGGCTGCTCCTCGGTACCTGAATAGTCAGGCATGGTCGATATTCGGTGGCAGCGACGAAATTCAGCGCAACATAATTGCGAAAGCCGTGCTTATGATTTGAAATCGATGTCGGCCTTTGAACGAACCTGCTGACTCCGTTGGAGGATCAATGCTTGACCGCGACGAAATGATTCGTGCCTACCGGGGCATGAAGACGATCCGTGAATTCGAGGAACGACTTCACATTGAAATAGCAACCGGCGATATCGCCGGCTTTACTCATCTGTACGCCGGGCAGGAAGCTGTAGCGGTGGGTGTCTGCCAACGTCTCCGGGTCAACGACTTCATCGTCTCCACTCATCGTGGTCACGGACATTGCATCGCCAAGGGCTGTGATGTGAAAGCGATGATGAAAGAAATATACGGTCGCCAGGATGGTCTTTGCCATGGAAAGGGAGGATCTATGCACATCGCCGACGTCAGCATTGGCATCCTCGGCGCAAACGGTGTAGTCGGTGCGGGTGCCCCGCTCGCGCTCGGCGCGGGAGTGGCGGCAAAGATGAGCGGCGAAGGTCAGGTGGCAGTGGCATTCAGCGGTGATGGTGCCTGCAATCAGGGCACGACTTTTGAAGCGATGAACATGGCGGTGGTTCTTAAGGTCCCGGTCATTTTTGCCTTCGAGAACAACCACTACTCCGAGCATACGGGCGATAAGTACGCGGTCGGAGCCAAGGACATGGCAAGTCGTGCGGCGGCATTCGGCATGCTCGCTCGCAAGGTCGACGGCTGTAATTTTTTTGAAACCTATGAAGCCATGGGCGAGGTCATTCAATATTGCAGAGAGGGCAACGGGCCAGCTGCCGTTGAGTTCGACACGGAGCGATTCTTCGGCCATTTCGAAGGCGATCCGCAACGCTATCGCGGAGTAAAGGAGGTGGAACGCCTGCGAGAGACGCGTGACTGCCTGAAATCCTTTCGCAGGAAGGTTTTGGAAGACGGGCGCTTGAACCAAAAAACGTTGGATGACGTCGATTCAAGCGTGATGGCGCTAATCGACGCAGCCGTTTTGGAGGCGCGTCAAGCCGCACCGCCGGTCGACGCTGACGTGCTAACGGACGTCTACGTTTCCTATTAAGTAAAGGATTTTGTGATGGCTGTAATGACGATACGCGAGGCAATCACTGCGACCCTGCACGCGGAAATGGAGCGCGATCCGAATATAGTCATCTTGGGCGAGGATATTGTCGGTGGCAACGGTACCGCAGGCGGCCCGGAGGCAATTGGAGGGATCTGGGGTCTTACCGGGGGCCTATTTGCAAAATTCGGGCCCAATCGCGTAATCGACACACCGATATCCGAGTCGTGCATCGTGGGCGCCGCGGCAGGTGCTGCTCTCGCTGGTAAGCGAGCGATAGCTGAGCTGATGTTCGCCGACTTCGTTGGTGTGTGTCTGGATCAACTCTATAACCAGATCGCCAAATTCCGATACATGTTCGGTGGTAAATCAAAGTGTCCAGTTACTGTGCGTATCACCTATGGCGCCGGGATGAACGCCGCAGCACAACACAGCCAAGCGGTCTACGCCATGTTGACGTCAATTCCGGGCCTAAAAGTCGTCTTGCCGACAACGCCCGCCGATGCAAAAGGCCTGCTAACCACGGCGATACGTGGTGATGACCCGGTTATGTTTTTTGAACACAAAACCCTGTACACGGAAAAAGGCGAGGTCCCGCCCGGAGAATACATGGTTCCCTTTGGTCACGCGCGGCAGGTGCGTGAGGGACGCGACGCGACTATTGTGACGTGCGGGCAACTTGTGGGATTTTCCGCGCAGGTTGCGGACCAATTAGCCAAAGAAGGGATCTCATGCGACGTCATTGATCTGCGGACTACCAGTCCCCTCGATGAAGAAGCTGTTCTCGATAGCGTTGAACTGACCGGGCGGCTGATTGTCGCCGACGAGAGTCCCCCGCGCTGCAGCCTAGCGTCAGACATTTCAGGTTTAGTCGCTAGTAAAGCATTTTCGGCATTGCGCGCACCAATCGAGATGGTCACGGCGCCGCACACCCCGGTACCCTTCGCTCGTGAGTTGGAGAAAGCATACTTACCGTCGCCCGCGAATATCGAGGCCGCCGTGCGCAGGGCGCTCGCATACCGCTGAGAGCGAGGGGGTGTTCCGGTGAACAAGCTACGTGCGTTTATGATGCCAAAATGGGGCATCGAGATGACGGAGGGTAAAATCAACGAATGGAATGTCCGCGAAGGCGATGCCGTCAAAAAAGGACAAATTATTGCTCAAATAGAAACCGACAAGATCGTCAACGAAGTGGAAGCCGAAGTCGACGCTCAAGTTGTACGGCTGGTCGCCGCCGTTGGCGAGACCTATCCGGTGGGCGCCCTGCTCGGAGTCTTCGCGAGCGAGCCGACGTCGATTGCGGAGATCGAGGTTTTCATGCGAGGGTTTCAGACGGCGGGCGTCGAGGTCTTGTCCGGGCAGCCGAGCAACGCAACAGGTGGTGGCGCAACCGAGTCGGTGAAGGGTGCTCAAAGGCAGATTGATGAGGCGTACCTCATCAGCCCCGCGGCTCGTGACCTGGTGAAGCGTTTGGGGCTTAATGTTTCACACATCCGGGGTAGTGGCCGTAAAGGCCGAATTAGCTTGCAGGACGTCGCCCAGGCGGCAAAGCCGCCGCGCATAGTAGCTGCCGGTTCGGAAATCTCGGTCTTACCGACGACCGCAATTCTGGACGCGTTTTATGCCTCTCCATTCGCGAAGCGATTGGCCGTCCAGCATGACGTTGACTTGTCAAAACTAGCAGGCACGGGCCCGCGTGGACGTGTCAGCAAGCAGGATGTATTGGAGGCGGCCGGCATCAGGCCGGCAAATCGGCACGAGCCGGGGGCTGAAGTCGTGCGAATGACTCCCATGCGTAAAGCAATCGCACGGCAGTTAACACTGTCAAATTCCACCATTCCACATTTCAAGCTTCGGCTCGAAATCAATCTTGACGACCTCTTGACTCTACGCACCCAGGTAAAGGCTCGCTCGGGCACCGCACCTCACCTGAACGACTATTTTATTCGAGCTTGCGCTCTCGCTCTGCTACGCGTACCAGACATGAATATTCAGGTGCACGGCGAGGACATTCATCGTTTCCGCCACGCTGCCATTGCGGTCGCCGTCGCCACGGATCGGGGACTAATAGCGCCCGTGCTGCACTCGGCGGATTCCAAATCTGTGAGTGAAATAGCGGCTGAATTGCTGGGCTTGATCGATCGGGCGCGGGCCGGAAAACTCCGTCAACAAGAAATCGATGGTGCAAGTTTCACCGTGTCTAACCTGGGGATGTACGGTATCGAGCAGTTCGATGCCATCATTAGCCCTCCACAGGGAGCAATCCTCGCGATAGGCGCGGCGCGGCGCCGCGCGATAGAAGTCGATGGCAAACTCGCGTTCGGCAACTTGGCCTGGTTTTCCCTGTCGTGCGATCATCGTGCGATAGACGGCGCCGTTGGGGCGAAGTTCCTGGGCGCAATCAAAGAGTTGATCGAATCGCCGCAGCAGCTCTGATATTCTTATTCCTTGTGGATATTTTTGAAGATGCGCGTCTTGAACAGCCATTTACCACCGCGCTTGACGAGGACATCATCGTAGCGACCGCAACTACGTTTGGTGGCGCCGTCCTTGGCGTATACTTCGGACGTGTATGAGCGCACCCGTGCGCGATCTCCGTCAATAGTGATCGAACCAGGCGCGGCGGTAAATATCATACCAGGAAACTGTGACATGGCAGCCTTCCACGCCGCGACGATGTTTGCCCGCCCCGTGATCTTCCCAACCGCGGGAACATCGGGCAATTCCCATTCAGCATCATCGGCCCAAGTTGCACCCCACGCGTCAGCATCAACCGTGCACACGGCATCCGCGTAAACTTCAAGTAACTCCCGAATGGCTAGCCGATCTTCAAAAGGTCCTGAAAAAGACATGTACATTCTCCCTATTAGGATGATTTTAGTCGATAGGCATCGCGCAATTCCCGTCGCAACACCTTGCCGGTGTGGTTGCGCGGTAGACTGCGGACGATCTCAATAGTTCTTGGCAATTTGTACTTCGCAATGCGTTCAGCTGCCCACGTGAGAATATCGGCGGCGTGCGGCAGGACTCCCGCCTTAGGCACAATTACAGCCTTGACGGCTTCGCCCCACTTTTCGTCTGGAACTCCAATGACCGCAACTTCTGCGACGTCTGGGTGGTCGCAAATCGCGTTTTCGACCTCAGTCGGGTATATATTCTCGCCGCCGGAAATGATCATGTCCTTTATGCGATCCTGCAGATACAGATACCCATCGGCATCAAGATAACCGGCGTCACCAGTGCGTAGCCATCCGTCGGGGTCGATCGCTTCAGCAGTCGCCATGGGCATTTCAAAGTAACCGCTCATGTTTGCCTGCGACCGGGTGACGATCTCCCCAGTCATCCCCATGGATAACTCACAGCCGCTGGTGTCGAGGATTTTCAATTCCACGCCATCGAGCGGCTTCCCGACCGACCGAAAACGAGCGCCATTAACCGGGTCGTGATCTTCCGGAGCGAGCGCGACTACGGTTCCGCTCGTCTCCGTCAGGCCGTACATTTGCACGAAGCCACATTGAAACACTTCCGCGCATTCGCGAAAAAGGTCGACAGGAAGTGGTGCACCCCCGTAATAGATATAACGAAGGAAGCTGAAATCGGTGTCACGGGCGCGCGCGTGTTGCGCGGCAATTTTCATTGCCGTGGGAACCATCATAATTTTGGTGATGCGATTACTCACGATTTGCTCGAACACGGCGTTCGGCTGGAACTCTCGAGTTATGACTCCAGTCGCGCCATGCTGCAAGGTCCAAATTCCCCAGCCAGTGCCGCTGATATGTGCGACGGGCATGGCGATCAAGCTTAGATCGTCGGGCGACCATCGAAACCACGGCGGCTCACACTTCGCGGAGGCTCGCAACCCAAACAAACTCTGGTGCGTGAGGATCGCGCCCTTAGGCCGACCAGTCGTACCTGATGTATATAATTGCAAAAGCGGCTCCCGCCAATTTTCCTCGCGTTCCACTTCGCGAGCTGACTGACGCTCTCGCCAAGAAGCGTATTCATCCGGCGCGTTGCCAATCACCAAGCGGGTCACATCCGGGGCGACCTTGGCAGCGAGGGCGTCGAATTCCGATTCAACCAATAAAAATTGCACTCGCGCGTTGTCTACTACATATTTCACCTCGGGTTCCGCCAGGCGCCAATTGATGGGTACCGTGACGGCACCAATTTTCATCGCGCCGAGAAAATATTCGAAATACGCCAGAGTATTTTTACCGAGATAGGCGACGCGTTCGCCTTGCTTCACGCCACTGGCTGCCAGTCCGTTTGCAACTTGTACCGCTCGCGCATTCAGTTGCGCATAGGTAACCGAGTCATTGGCGCATTTCAAGGCAGTTTTTGCACCTCGATCGGCGACCTGGGTTTGCAATAGCTGATTAAGCGTTGCGGCTCTCATTATTCAAGACAGAAGAGGGGAGTGGGTAACGAGTTTCTAGTCGATGCGGCTGACGTAGTTTTCCCTACAGTCGACGCCGACACTCATGCCGTCGCCGCTAGCTGGGCGTCGAAGAGAACGAGAATCGGCAGTTACCGTAACTGCAGCGATGGCTTTTTGCGTACCAGAGCCTCATTAGCGTTACGTACCGAAGTCGCACCATTCCAAATCAGAACTGCACGCGCTTGGTATATCCTCCGTCAATCACCACCGTCGTCCCAGTCGTGTAAGCCGATGCAGGGCTCGCTAGAAAAACCACCGTGCGTGCGACGTCCTCGGGCGCGCCAAAGCGCCCTAACGCGAATTGACTAAACGTCGCGTTGTAGAGGTCGGGGGCCGCCGTTTTGATCATCTCCCAATTTCCAGTGGGGAAACTAATTGGACCTGGCATCACCGAATTGACGCGAATGCCTTTGGGTCCCCATGCCTGACTGAGCTGCTTGGCGTAGGTGAGTAACGCCGCTTTGATGGCGTTGAAGGCTTGCGGCACAATAAAGGTCTCCACTGCCGCGGTACTTGACATAATAATTACAGAGGCGGCACCTGACTTTTCGAGAAATGGCTGCAACGTCTCGCAACCAATTACCGTTCCCATGAGATCAAACTCAAAGCTCTTCTGCCAATTTCCCGTGAGCTGTGAACCCGAAGAACTGGCGCCGGGCACGAAAATGTCACACCCGCCCAGTTGATTAGCTGCGTTTGTTAGCCACTCGGAATAGCCACCACTATGATTGAGGTCGAACGTCGAGCCAAATACCTTTCCACCATGCTTTGCGAGCGACGCTGCTGCTTGATCGACTTGAGCTTGATTGCGCGAGAAGAAAGCAACATCACAGCCCTCGGCTGCAAAAATTTCAAGCGTGGAGCGACCAATGCCGCGGCTGCCGCCCGTAAGAATGACCTTTTTCCCTTTCAATCCTAGGTCCATAAGTACCTCGATTTCATTGTGCTGAGGGTCCGGTGAAAGATTGCCGAAAATACACGGTCATGGTCGGAGTGGAGTCGACCAGGAGCGCGCGAGCCTCTTTGAGCGGGCGGTAAACTGTTCTGTGCGGCTGGTTCCGAGGCGTATTCATCGAATAGTCTTGTTCTGAGCAAATCCGACAGGTTTGATCGATATCGCTCGGCACCGTGGCGAATTGCGGAGGCTCTGGTGCACCTCGAAGCAGTCGAAGTCGAGTCGAGCACGTTTTTCTACACTATGCCCGCGCATACCCAACGCCACAGCTGGCCGCAGAATGCCACCGTCGCTCAGGGGCGAGAGTCGCTGTAATCATCGGGTCGTCGAGGTAAGCGCAGTCAATTAGCACGACGGACACCTGTTGGGCGTTGTGGTGCTCTAGGATCGACGGGGCGATCCGGCACAGCGCGCCGGATATGCAAGTTATTCATGCATACGGACGCTTCATACGCCCATCATACCGGCGGTTGTAGCACCATCGATGCCGTACTCTGAGCCGGAGATGAACGACGCTTCATCAGAAGCCAAGTACGCGACCAAAGCGGCCACCTCATCGACCCGAGCCATGCGTTTCAGGGGCGCCATGTTTTCAAACTGAGCTCGCGCCGCCTTTGGCTCGGGTGCTTGGTCGATGACTGTGCGGATGAGGTCCGTTTCCACGACACCGGGATGAATCGTATTACAGCGGATCTGAGTCCCTTCATTTGCGCAATATATTGCCGCCGACTTGCTCAGCGCGATCAGCGCGCCCTTCGTGGTGGAATAGGCCACAAAGTTGCCCATCGGCCGGTACGCGCTCATGGATGAGTTAATTATGATTGATCCGGTCGGGCCGCCGGGATTCCTGCGCATGGCGCGCACCGCCGCCTGCACCGTGAGCATGACCCCTGTCAAATTTACCGCGACGATTCCATTCCACCCGTCGATGGTGATCGATTCCACACTTCCGTCGCCCGCCGCAATCCCAGCGTTGGCAAATGCAATGTCCAATCGCCCGTACCTGGCTAAGATGCCGTCCATGACCGCTGGCCAGCTAGCAGCATCCTCTACACGACTGGCATAGAAGGTGGCGCCGGTTTTTTTACTCAACGTCGCGGCCGCTTCCTGATTGGAGCCGGTAAAGGCAACTTGTGCGCCATCTGCGGTGAGACGCAACACGGCGCCTGCCCCGATACCAGACGTCCCGCCTGTTACGAGTGCGACCTTGCCCTCCAAGCGCGCTGACATAGGGTGATCCGGCGTTAGATTGGACGCTTAGAATGGCTCAATTCCAGGTCCATTGAATCTATGCTTTCGGCTAGGTGACGTACACGGGTTGGCCAGCCATACTTAGGCATCTGACTTCTGCATCGGAGCCGGAGCTTATTCTATGGCAAACGCGAAGCCCATGCCCAAGCAACAGGGTGGCGTAAATCGTTCCGCCGGGATCAGTTGGCAGGAACTAATGAATGCCGACGCGCGTCCAGTTCCGTCGTTTCTAACTCACGAGAGTTATAGCTACCGAGGTTCCGAGCCGCTTCTGGCCAGTCGCTACACCAGCAGGGAGTTCGAGCGCCAGGAACAAACGAAGATGTGGCCAAACGTTTGGCAATTCGCGGCACGGGAGGAAGACGTCCCAACCTCGGGCGACTATATCGTCTACGAAAATGTGGGTCGGTCCTACATCGTCAGCCGCCAGAGCAACGGGTCTGTTCGAGCCTTTCACAATGTGTGCCTGCATCGGGGCCGAAAATTGCGCACCGCGGACGGAACAACCGAGCATTTTCGGTGCCCGTTCCATGGCTTTTCCTGGAACAGTAACGGAACCCTGAAAAGCATTCCGTGTCAGTGGGACTTCGCCCACCTGAGTTCCGACCAGCTAAGCTTGCCTGAGGCAGAGGTTGCCCGCTGGGGAGGCTACATTTTTATTCGCGAGAATTCTGGTGGACCTAGCATCGAGCAATTTCTCGCGCCGTTGCCGGAGCACTTTAAACGCTGGCGCCACGAAGAATGCGCTACTGCGGTGTGGGTAGGCAAGGTCGTGCCGGCAAATTGGAAGGTGACCATGGAGGCATTCATGGAGGCGTGGCACACGGTCGTCACTCATCCTCAACTGCTCCCATTTACCGGTGACGAGAACAGTGCATATTGGACGTGGGGCGACAATGTCAACGTTAACCTTGTGCCATTCGGAATTATGTCGCCGCATGTCAATCCGGCCGGCAAGTCGCAGCAGTGGATCGTCGACGAATTCATTAAATTCAACGGCCGGTCTGCTGAAAATTACGACGCCAGCACTGATGCTTTCGCCGTCAAAGTTGCGGAAGGCATAACCGCACGGCGAGCGCTTGGCCAAGCGATGCGCGAAAGCTATACCAAAATCACGGGCCATGACCACGCTCACGCCACCGACGCCGAGCTGCTCGACGGTCTCGTTTACAACGTTTTCCCAAACTTCGCCCCATGGGGGGGATTCATGCCCAACATCGTTTATCGGTGGCGGCCGTGGCATGATGTTGATCACTGCTTGATGGAGGTACGCATTTTGATGCGAATGCCGCCCGGACAACCGGTCGCGCGCACCGCACCAATGAAATTTCTCACTGAGGCTGAGCCTTGGACGGCTGCACCGGAGCTCGGTGTCCTCGGGAGTGTGTTCGAGCAGGACATGTTGAATATTCCCTATGTCCAGGAAGGTCTCAAGTTCTCGAAGACAGGCGAGGTAAATCTCGGCAACTACCAAGAGATACGTATCCGGCAGTTTCATCAGACGTTGGATAAGTACTTGAATACCTGAATGCAGGTTTTCGCGTACGCTGTACTCTCAGTGGCGGTTGCTACGAGTTGAACGTCATTCAGACGCGCTGCCGAGACAACTGAAGGCGCCTTGAGTACTGCAGAAGTGCCTTGCTTCGAAACTCATAAAATCACCGTACGCGAAGCCGTATGCGCACTGGGAGCTTCCGCAACAGCTGCCGAAGGTGTTTGATGAAGGGGAAGTATTCTGATGCTGCGGGCCGACGCGGGCATGCAGAAGCGAACGGCGCACGCCTCGCGAGAAATGCCTTCACTCGCCCCAGCGCGTCAGTACTGTTATCGCCTCACCGTCCTCTTCGGTATGGCATGCTTATTCCCGGCGGTGCGCGATGGCATCGGTTTATGTAGTTCGGCATGCACAGGCCTCATTCGGCGCGCAGGACTATGATCGCCTGTCAGTTCTCGGCCTCAGGCAAGCCAAGCTCGCCGGGCGCTATTTGCAGCGCGCGACTCGAAATGTTCGTCGTGTGATATCCGGTTCCCTTGTACGGCATCGCGCTACCGCAGCGGAGATTATCCGCTGCGTTGGTTCGGAGGGTGCCGCGCCGGTGACGGTCAACACGGATGCGCGCCTTAATGAATTGGATATCGACGCACAGTTTGCGCACCTTCTCCCCGGAATGGCCGATCCGGATGGCGAACTCGCTGACTTGGCGGCCAACAGACAGGTTTCTGGGCGCTCTTACCAGTTTCTGGTGAGGCAGGTGTTCCCACATTGGCAAACCTTGAAAGAACCTCCCGGCGAAGTCGAGAGCTGGATGGCGTTCTCCAACCGTGTCGGCGCTGTGCTCGATGAGATTAAGCGTGATAGCGAAGCGGGCGAAAGTACGATTGTCGTGACGTCTGGCGCTGTCATCGCTGTCATCATTCAACAGCTCCTTGAACTGCCCGCAAATGCCACCTATCCGATATTCGAAGTCATGATGAACTGCTCCGTCACGCGTTTGTTGCATGATAGAAAACGGTTCTCGCTGTCATCATTCAACGATTGCTCGTACCTCTGGGTGGACGAGGAAGGCAACGCAGATCCGAAGCTTCTGACTTATAGGTGATCACATGGAATTTGCATTGCTACCGTATCGTAAGACACTCTATGCGCGCCCGCGCTATGTATTTTAATGCCTGGCTTACTGCTGCAACTAGCGCCGGCGGCTATTCGAAAAGCGCCGAATGGGGAGCATGCTGAGGCGTTAGCCGAAGCACTGCCTCGGGAGACGCAAGGCCTGGACGGTGAGGAAAAAATGTAGTCAAGCCGTAAGGTATGTGCGAGTTCCTTGGAAGCTAAGGATACGGCAACAAGAATGCCGAACGTCTATTACTTACGCGGCTTCGGCAATTCTCGTGCTCAGCCTCGCGTCCGCTTAGCCTGTGTCCAGGCCAGTCGGGCAAGCTCGGGAAATGCCTGCGCGCGTTGTCTGGCAAATGCCGATACGGCATTGCCGCGCGCGACTCTTCCCCGGATACCATGGAAAATTGCAGCGAGGCGGAAGAAGTTGAATGCGAGATAAAAATCGTAGTCGCGAATCGATGGTCGGCCGACACGACGGCAGTAATCGTCGATGTAGGTCTGCTCGGACGGAATATTGAGTGCTTTGAGATCTGACCCAGCGAGGCCGGCCACGATGTTCGGTGGCATGTGATACATCATGGCGTGATAAGCAAAGTCCGCGAGGGGATGACCGAGCGTTGATAACTCCCAGTCGAGAACTGCCAACACGCGAGGCTCCGTAGGGTGGAAAATCAAATTGTCGCAGCGAAAATCGCCATGCACGATGCTAGTTTCATCGCCTGATGGGATATGAGTCGGCAACCATTCGATTAGGCGATCCATCGCGGCATCACGTCCGGCGTCCACATCTTCGATGTATTGTTTTGACCATCGCCCAATCTGCCGCTCGAAATAGTTGCCGGGGCGACCGTAATCCGAAAGGTTGATGGCTTTGTAATCAACCATATGGAGTTGGGCGAGCGCCTGATTCATCGCGTCGAAGTAATCTGGCCGGACATTTCGCGAGACCTGCGGTAAAGTTGCATCCCAAAAAATGCGGCCCCCCACCAGTTCCATTACATAGAACGAAGTGCCAATCACACTTTCATCTACACACAAGCCGTAGACGTGGGCTACTGGGTAACCCGTCGTCGCTAGCGCGGAGAGGACTTGCGCCTCGCGTTCTACCGCGTGGGCACCCCTAAGCAATTTACCTGGCGGCTTGCGACGTAACACGAAAGACGCAGTTGGCGTCACAAGCTTGTATGTAGGATTGGATTGACCGCCTTTGAACTGCTGAACTGACAGGGGCCCTTGGTACCCGGCGACGTTGGCCGACATCCAATCCGCCAATCGCGCTTCATCGAAACGGTGGGCATCGCGCACGGCGGTCGTGCCCAAATTCTCCTCGTCGGACGCACTCATTTCGAACCATTCAGATAATCGCGTTTTATTTTTTTGGCTAGCGACCATTTGTGCACTTCGGTCGGTCCGTCATAGATACGGAACGCACGAATTTCACGAAATATCTGCTCGACAACGGTGTCTTGGCTGACGCCGGTCCCTCCCATGACCTGTACACAACGATCGAGAACCCGGAAAAGGGCGTCGGCGATTGCGGCTTTTGCCATGGAGCTTTCTATCGTGCCGAGTGAGCCACTGTCGAGCACATCGGCGCACCAATCAATCATCAATTCGGCCTGCTTGAGTTCAATCATATTGTCGGCAAGTTGGAAACCGACGCCTTCATGATCGATCAGGAGCTTGCCGAATGCGCAGCGCTTGCAGACGTAAGCGATGGCGATTTCCTGTGCCCGTGTCGCCGCGCCGTGCCAACGCATACAATGAGATAGGCGCGCCGGTGAGAGTCGAACTTGGGCATATTTAAAGCCTGAGTCCACCTCGCCGAGGATCTGATCAGCTGGAACACGCAAGTTTTTGATTGACAGCAACGAATGGCCGCCGGGCATGCAGCTGTCGATTGTTTTGAGAACACGCTCAAGAGTGATCGCCGGATCAGGCAGGTCGACCAGAAACATCGTCGCCGCGGTCTTTCCGGACTCGCTGCTGTTAGCCATAACAATGCCGACCCGAGCACCCTTGAAACCGGTGATAAACGCCTTGCGGCCATTGATTACCCAATGACTACCATCCCATCTTGCGGTCGTTTTCAGCATCGCTGGATCTGAGCCGGCACCGTTGTCCTCTGCAGGCTCCGTCATAAGGAACGCCGAGCGCGCCCGTCCCGTGACGATAGGCTTGAGGAAATGATCCTTCTGCGCTGGAGTAGCAACTTTCCCGAGCAAATACATGTTGCCTTCATCGGGCGCCATGGTGTTACAGGCAAGGGGGCCCAATGGCGACAATCCGGTCTTCTTTAGGATCGTTGCCGTCTCGCGTTGGCTCAAATGACTGCCATCAGACCGGATGTGAGGGGTCAGCACGCCGGCAATCCGCGCTCTTTCTCTGAGTTCCATCACGATGTCGTCTGAAGGCCCATGGCCGTCGAAAAGTACAGAGCGTTCGTACGGAATGACGGCTTCGCGGACGAACGCCTCGACCTTCGCGGCAAGTTCATATGTATCTTCGTTCAAATTATTGCCTTTTGCTGCCCACCGGGTACTCAAACCTCACGGTAGTCTGCATGGACTATCTATTCGGGCTAGTTCAATCGGTCATCAGCGGAACTCGCGCGAGTCCTCGTTTGTTGTTTAGGCCCGGATTTTTCTCACCCCCTGCGCAGACTCGCTCCTTCGGTCGCAGTCTACTCCATGGCCGGCATGTCGTCCGCCCGCGTGGTCGCTTAGAACGCCCGACCCGAAAGATTCTGTCCCCCAATTCACCTTCCTAAACACGCACGACGGCATTTGGCCTACGAACTTCCGCTGGCACCATTTCGGGGCCCGTGCACCATCCGACATGGCTCTCATCGGGAAGGTATCTCGACCGAGTTGTAACTGCATCGCTATAATATGATGCGAATCGGCGAGCTTTCAGCATCGACCACCGCGAGGTTATAGGGGACGCCAATCTCTTGCGCTTTCTTTTCTCCCGCAGTGATCATCGCGCGTGCATCAGCCAATGTGAGGGTGGTGATTTTTCGGGGCATGACATGGTGTCCTTGAGTAAGTGCAGCCAGGTAATGGCCAACAGCAAGGAACGATCCCGAAAACAAGCCTTTTCGATCCGAAGTCGCCGCAGCAGTCCACAGCGCCGATTCGTACGTGTCTTACGCGAGCGATCGCGCTAATTCTTCGGGAAAGATACGAACAGGCCGGTCCAGCATCGAGTATGGGCGCGTTTCCTGCTGCTGAGGCTACGGCGCAGTAGAGGAAACGGACAATGGCTCGATATGGAAAAAAGGCAGGTCAGAAGGTCAAGCGCGCCATGCACGAACGCAAGCATGGCACGCTGCACAGCGGCCGCTCCGGCCGGAAAGTGAAAAGTAAGAAACAGGCAATCGCCATCGGCCTTTCCGAAGCACGCAAGGCGGGTGCTAAGGTGCCACGGAAGAAGGGAGGCAGAAAAAAGAAGTCATAACGCGCGCCGGTGACGGCTCCCTGGCACGCGCTTACGGATCAAACGCAGTGTCGCTCCCGAATGCGAACCCGTCGCAGCGCCACGAATGACTCTGCCGGCTGCATCGCAATCTTCGCGCTTGCAGTTGATCGCACCGCGCGGTAATGGCAACACTCTGCGTCAGCAAATGACCAGGAGGCTAACCCCGCGAGCCACCTATCTGGGGCAGTTCGGACATACTCAGCCACGTTTCATTGTGGTTTGCGATTCTCTTATGGCCGGCAGTGGTGCATCAGCGTTGCATCTGGATCAGTTGCTCCATGGGCATCATATTGGCGTTCAAATTAGCCATGATGATCATCGATCCGAACACGACAAGCCCGACCACGAAAATTCCGAACGCCAGCGCAAGAAAGTTATTGGTTTGATCCGGTGCGCTTGAAACATTGAGAAAGTAGACGAGATGCACGCCCATCTGGGCAATCGCAAGCGCGGCGAGCAGGACGGGAACGCCGGGTGCCCACACGAGGTGCGTTCCCGCCGCCCAGAATGAGGTGAGAGTGAGTAGGACGGCGAAGCCGAATCCAGTCAGGTACTTGGGCAGGCTGCCGTGCGCGCCTGGTGCGGCGCCACCAGCTTCATCCGTGGTTTCGCCCTGCTTGCTCATCAATGCGCTCCCAGGTACACAATGGTGAACACGCCGATCCAGACGATGTCGAGCGTATGCCAGAACAGGCTGAAGCAGAGGAGCCGGCGGAGGATCTTCGGCCGAAAGCCCAGTGTTGCCACCTGCGCCAGCATCACGAGGAGCCAGCAAAGGCCAATAGTCACATGCAATCCATGCGTGCCGACAAGTGAAAAGAACGCCGATAGGAAGGCGCTGCGCGTGGGCCCGGCACCCTGGGCGATGAGCCGCGCGAACTCCGAGAGCTCAAGGGCTATGAAAGAGGCGCCGAGGAGGAAGGTCACTGCACCCCAGAGATAGGTTGCCGCGCGGATGCGCTTTACACACGACATCGCAAAGAGTCCGCAGGTGAAGCTCGACGTCAGCAGGCAGGCCGTCTCGAGGAGGACACGTCCGCGGTCAAAAAGCTCGACTCCCGTCGGCCCGCGTGCCGTCTGACCCGAGAGCACGGCGTAGCCAGCAAACAGTGTCGCAAAGATGACGATATCGCTCAGCAGGAACAACCAAAAGCCGAACGCGACGACGTCGCGAGTTGCGGCAGGGCCGCGCCGGGAGAACGGTATCTCGTAATCAGGTAAAGGTGCGGAAGTGCCCGTGGCCTCGAGAGCGCTCATGCGGCCGCTCCGGCTCCAGGACGGGCGCGCTCGAGTGCGGCGAGAGTCTCGACGGGGATTTCGACCTCGTCCTCTGCGCGCCAAGCGTGAACGAGTGCTCCCAGCACGATCCCCACCAGGCCCGCCACCGCCATCCACCAGATGTGCCAGATGAGCGCAAAACCCATGACCACGGCGAAGAACGCTGTCACGAAGCCGATGGCGCTCGATTTAGGCACCCAGATCGCCTGCAACTGTCCCTCCGTAGAAGCTGCGGTCGACTCTTTTCTTTTCTGCTTCATTTCCCAGTACGCATCGATACCCTCCACCTGCGGGAGGCGTGCGAAATTCCACGGCGGCGGTGGCGAGGACGTCGACCACTCGAGCGTGCGGCCGTTCCAAGGATCACCGGTCAGATCACGTCGACGCTCGCGCGTGCGGATGCTGATCACGAGCTGCAGGATCGTGAGCACGAGTCCGGCAAGAATCACGATTGCACCCACCAGCGCAACCAGCATCAGAGGCTGCCAGCCGGGGTCGGCATAATGCTGCATGCGCCGGGTAGCCCCCATGAGCCCCAGGGCGTAGAGCGGCATGAATGCGAGATAGAAGCCGATGAACCAGCACCAGAAGACGGCCTTGCCGAGTCGCTCATCGAGCGTAAAGCCGAACGCTTTTGGAAACCAGTACGTGTAGCCCGCGAACGCACCGAACAGCACACCGCCGATGATGACGTTGTGGAAATGCGCAACCAGAAAGAGGCTGTTATGCAGCACGAAATCCGCTGGCGGCACGGCCATCAGAACTCCCGTCATGCCGCCGATCACAAACGTGACCATGAATCCAAGCGCCCAGTAGATCGGCACGTTGAAGCGGATGCGGCCGCCATACAGGGTGAAGAGCCAGTTGAAGACCTTCACGCCGGTGGGTACGGCGATGATCATGGTCATGATGCCGAAGACGGCGTTGACGTCCGCGCCGGCGCCCATCGTGAAGAAATGGTGCAGCCACACCATGAAGGAGAGCACGCAGATCGCCATGGTTGCGATCACCATCGAACGGTAGCCAAATATGGGTTTGCCCGAGAAGGTGGCGATCACTTCGGAAAACACGCCGAAGGCGGGCAGGATCAGGATGTAGACTTCCGGGTGGCCCCATGCCCAGATGAGGTTGACATACATCATGGCGTTGCCGCCAAGGTCATTGGTGAAGAAGTGAAAGCCGAGATAGCGGTCGAGCAGCAGCATCGCGAAGGTGCCGGTCAGGATCGGAAAGGCGGCGATGATCAGCAGACTTGAGGCGAGCGCCGTCCAGCAGAAGATCGGCATCTGGCCATAACCCATCCCCGGCGCGCGCATTTTCAGGATCGTGGTCGTGAAATTGATGCCGGTTAAGAGTGAGCCAACGCCGGATATCTGCAAAGCCCACAGATAGTAGTCAACGCCGACGCCGGGCGAGTAGGCAAGCTCCGACAGTGGTGGATAGGCAAGCCAGCCGGTGCGCGCGAATTCGCCGACGACGAGTGAGAGATTGACGAGGAGTACGCCCGCGGCGGTGAGCCACAAGCTCACGGAATTGAGTACCGGGAAGGCGACGTCGCGAATGCCGAGTTGCAGCGGCAGGACCACGTTCATCAACCCGATGACGAAGGGCATGGCCACGAAGAAGATCATGATCGTGCCGTGGGCGGAGAAGATCTGATCGTAATGTTCCGGCGGCAGATAGCCTTGAGCACCGCCGGCCGCGATAGCAAGTTGCGAGCGCATCATGATCGCGTCGATGAATCCGCGCACCAGCATCACAAGCCCCAGCAGCACGTACATGACGCCGATGTGCTTGTGATCGACGCTCGTGATCCACTCGCGCCAGAGATAGGGCCACCAGCCCTTTGCGGTCACGAGCGCAAGGGTCGCCATGATGCCGACGACCACCAGGACCGAGGCCGCCATCGGGATAGGCTGATCGAGCGGAACGGCGGCCCAGCTGAGCTTGCCCAGCATGTCAGTTTCCCGAGTGTGGCGAGCTCTCGCCGGAGGACGGACCTGTTGTAGTTGCATCACCCATAACAACTGCCTCGAACAATTGCGGCGCAACGCTGCCGAATGTCGCCGGTGTTGCAAGGGTGCCCGGTTGCGCCAGCTGTCCGTAGCGCGTGGCGTCTAGCCTTCCGCCGCTCGCGCGCGTTGCGGTAACCCACTCCTTAAATGCGTCTGGCGCCAAGGCGACAACGTCGAAGCGCATGTCCGAGAAGCCGTCACCGCTGAACTGAGCCGAGAGGCCGTGATAGGTGCCGGGCCGGTCGGCTTGTAGATTGAGCCGCGTCGTCATGCGCGGCATTGTGTAAATCTGGCTGCCCAACTGCGGCACAAAGAAGCTATTCATGACCGTCGCCGACGTCAAGCGAAAACGGATCGGTGTGCCGGCGGGCACCACCAGGCGGTTGACGCCGGCGAGAGCCTGATCCGGGTAGATGAAGAGCCACTTCCAATCGAGCGACACGACCTCGATGTCGACGGGCGTCACGGCAGAGCGGATCGGCACGGGTGGATCCAGGTCGTGCGCGCTGATCCAGGCGATGCCTCCCAGGAACATGATGACGAGCGCGGGGATCGACCAAGTGACTAATTCGATGCGGCCCGAATAGGACCAGTCGGGCAGATAGTGCGCACGGCGGTTGCCGGAACGGAACCACCAGGCAAAAACCAATGTGAGCACGATGACCGGCACGATAACGGCGAGCATGATCGCCGTCGCGTTCAGGAGAATAGTCCGTTCCGCTGCCCCGATTGGGCCTTGAGGATCAAGGACGCCCGTGTGCAATGGCCAAGCCGACTGCAATGCTCCTCCCTTGGCCACCCGACATATCCTAACGTCACGATCCGGACAGGACGTTCGGGAGCCGTGTCATCCTCGCATGACCCACGGGCCTATCTGAAGCGGCAATACCGTGCTAACTGCGAGATACATCACCATCTGAGATACAGACTGGTTCCCCCAAGTCTACGCTGCTCGAAGCCTTAAGTGACCGTATCAGAAGTTTACGCGGCGCGCTTGTACCCAGAGGCGCCGAATTGTGAGGGTTTGCTGAGGAGGGCAGACCGAGATCTTCTTCCTCAGCGCGTCCAGCTCATTCAGCGCCGATCGCTCTTTCAACGCAGCCATCAGTCCAAGATCCATGGCGACCTTTAAATTAATCCTCGGTGCGTAACTGTGCCACGTGCGCCACAGTCAATCGCGAGGCCTTGGCGCCAAATCGGGCAGTGACGTAGTTTGCGACGCTCGCGATTTCGGCGTCCGAATATGCGCTGCCAAATGCCGGCATGTCGTCTGCGCTGTTGGCGGTATGTCGCTGCGCGCCCCTGATGATGACCTGCGCCACGTTATTTGCCGTGGGATCGTTGACTGCGCGCGTTCCCGTGAGCGTCGCAAAGGAGATCACGGGACTGATCCCGGTCCAACCGTGGCAGCCCACACAAGCGCCTTCATATATGGCCTTGCCGTGCAGATCGACGTTCGCGGCCATGCGGTCAGCGGACGAGGAGGGCGCCGGATTGGTGTTGGGTTCCGGTAAATCTGACGTGGCAACGCTTGCCACCGAGCGCAAATAAGTGACCATTGCGCTGATGTCACTCGACTTCAAATGACTCATGCTTTCATCCACCGCCTCGCCCATCGGACCTGACGCAGTGCCCCGTCCGTCGGCATGCCCTATGGAGAGATAGTGCATCAGGTCCGCATCGCTCCAGGCTCCCACGCCACTCCTGCGATCAGGAGTAATGTTGTACGCGCGCCAGCCGGCTTGAACTGTTCCAGAGAATTTCTTTCGATTGTTCAGCGCAAAGAAGAGATTCCGCGGGGTATGGCACTCACCACAGTGTTCCATGGCCTCGGCGAGATATGCGCCACGATTCCACTCGGCGCTGCGTTCGGTGTTGGGTTCGAAGCGCCTATCGGGGTTGAAGAGTAGCGACCAGATGCTCATTAGGCTGCGTTGGTTGAAAGGGAAGACCAGCGTGTTGGGCGGTGCCGGCGCTCGAATGGGCTTAAGCGTCAAGAGATACGCTTTGATCGCCAGCGCATCGGCGTCTGACATGTAGGTATAGCTTGCGTACGGCATGGCCGGATAGAGCTTGGTATTGCCGCGACTGACGCCCTTATGCACAGCGTCGAGAAAGTTTGCGTCGGTGTAACTGCCGATGCCGCTTTCGACATCGGGAGTGATGTTGGTCGAGTACAGGGTTCCGAACGGCAAGACGAAAGCGCGTCCTCCTGCAAACGGCGCGCCGCCCTCGGCCGTGTGGCAAACGACGCAGTCGGCCGCGCGTGTCAGGTATTCGCCGCGCTCGACGACCCCCGCTGATTTGAGTTCAGCTGGAACGCCGGTGGGGTCCTGCGCCTGATAGGCAGAAAGTGCCACGCGCTTGCCGCCGGCGAAATCGGTAGGCCCCGGACCCAGGACGATATAGGCAGATACGATGATCGCCACAGCGATAATGGCGGTGAGCGCCGAAAGGATAGGATGCGATAGGTGTCCGATTTGCGTTGTCTTGTTAATGACAGCGTACCTCTCGAGGAAATCGGGTTATGCGGCGCCGGCCTTCGGAAATGGCAGCACGCGGATACGCTTGCCGGTCGCCGCGAATATCGCATTGGCGACGGCCGGACCTACGGGAGCGACCCCGGGTTCTCCGACACCGGTCGGCGGCAGCGTTGACGGTACGATGTACACCTCCACCTTCGGCATTTCGTTCATGCGCAGGACTCGATAGCTATTGAAGTTGTCCTGTTCGACACGACCCTCTTTGAGCGTAATCGCCCCGTACTGCACGGCGCCGAGGCCAAAGCCGATGCCGCCCTCCATTTGAGCGGCAATGATGTCGGGATTGATGGGTGTGCCGCAGTCGACCGCGCACACCACCCGATCGACCTTGACATGTCCGGTTTCATCGACGCTAACCTCAGCAACTTGCGCGACGTATGTCTTGAATGCCTCGGAAACCGCGATTCCGCGGCCCTTGCCTTTGGGCATGGGGCCGTTACTCCAACCTGCCTTCTCGGCTGCGAGTTCCAGCACGGCCTTCATGCGCGGCTCATGCTCGAGCAGCTTACGGCGGAACGTAAATGGATCCGCGCCTGCCGCGTGCGCAACCTCGTCAATGAATGCCTCGACCGCAAACGTCGTGTGCGAGCTGCCGACGACGCGCCACCAGAGCACCGGTACGCCGTTCTTGGTCGTGGATAGGTCGACGGCGATATTGGGTATCGCGTAGGCAATGGTGGCGGCGCCTTCGACGGAGGTCGGGTCAATGCCCTCCTTGATCATTATTGGGGCAAAGAACGTGTCCGCCATGATCGACTGGCCGACGATGACGTGCCGCCACCCCGTGAGCTCGTGTTTATCGTTCAGGCCGGCCTCAAGCTTGTGGTAATACATGGGTCTGTACAGGCCGCCGTGGATGTCGTCCTCGCGCGTCCACTGCAGCTTGATCGGTGTACCGTCGGCTCCGTATGCCTTGGCGATCGACACTGCTTCGACGATGTAATCGGAGCCTGGGTTGGCGCGCCGCCCGAAGCTTCCGCCAGCATAGAGCGTGTGAATACTTACTTGTTGCGGATCCAGCCCCGCGGTCTTTGCGGCGTTGCTTTGGTCGACGGTTTGAAATTGATCTCCTGCCCAGATTTCGCAGCTGTCGGCGGAGAGCTTCACGACCGCATCGAGCGGCTCCATAGGCGCGTGGGCTAGGTAGGGGAACTC
>Ga0302324_100007814_pt1 | contig 22635 bp, 20 predicted proteins | sample Palsa_T0_1_FD_201949 | JGI IMG/M metagenome (GOLD analysis project Ga0302324, IMG submission 201949) | Peat permafrost microbial communities from Stordalen Mire near Abisko, Sweden - Palsa_T0_1 | ecosystem: Environmental > Terrestrial > Soil > Palsa > Peat permafrost | place: Sweden: Abisko...
GCGCAGTCCCGGCTTGTTGGCGGTGAACTGATAGTCCAGCATGCGCTGCCGCGTCAGCACGTTGTACAGCTCGAAGGAGATGGTGAAGTGATCGGCGTCCACGCTCTGAACCTGCCCCACGACGATGAAATCGTTGTTGAGCCGGCGCCAATCATCGAAGGAGATGGCGGTGCCGGTGTGCGGCTGCTCGACCATGTCCTTGCGATCCGTGGTGTTGAAGCGTCCGCTGCGCGCGAGATCCGAGCTCACGAGCTGCGCCACATCGAAAGGCGCGGTTGCGGCCCCCGGGGAACCGAACGGCACGATCGCGATTGGAATGGCTTCGGCCTGCCCTTTCGTTATTTCGACGACGAGTTGTGCCCACGTCCTCGAGCAGAACAACAGGAAGCCGATCGCCAGCAAGGATGAGAAGCGTTTATTCATCGGGTTTGAACCTAAATACGAAGTTTCTCTGAAAGAGCGCCGGGTCCGGGGGATCCGGCAGGGGCGATGCGCGATACACCGCGTTTTCGATCGACTGACGGGCGGCCGCATCGCCATTGCACTGGGTGACGCGGGCGCCCGTCACCTCACCACCGGGCACCTGGGTGACTTCAACCAAGCAATCAAGACCCACGCTTGCCGACGGCGGCTTGATCCAAGCATTCTGAATTCTATTACGTAATTTGGCGATATAGCTGTCGCGCAGGGGACCGGATTCCACCGCGTTGCGGCGCTCCTCGTCCGCCAATTGCCGGTGCAACTCGGCCTCGCGGTCCTGGCGGGCGCGATCGTCGGCGGCACGCTTGGCGTCGGCAGCTTGCTTGGCTTCCGCGGCCTGCTTGGCCTCGGCGGCCTGCTTGGCCTCGGCGGCTTGCTTGGCCGCGGCAGCCTTAGCCGCCGCGGCGTTCGCATCGGCTGCGATTTTTGCCTCCTGCGCACGTTCCTCGGCCGCGGCCTGCCGTACCAGATCCGCTTTAGCCGCCGCGGCGTGCGCCGCCGCCGCCTTAGCCGCCGCCGCAGCGTTTGCTTGGGCCTGGCGCTGCTGTTCCGCCGCCGCCGACTTGGCGGCATCCTCCGCGGCAGCGGCGGCCTTGGCTTCCTCAGCCGCCTTGGCATCCTGGGTCGCTTTAGCCTCCTCGGCGGCTTTGGCGTCCGCGGCCGCTTTGGCGTCTTCGGCGGCCTTGGCCTCTTCAGCCGCCTTCGCGTCGGCCGCAGCAGCCTTGGCCTGTTCAGCCGCCGCTGCGTTCGCCGCAGCGTCCGCGGCACGCTGTTGAGCGGCATGGATAACTTGCGAATCCACCACGACGGCGTCGATGGGCAGAGGCTGCACGCTGGGCGGCTTCCGAAAAGCGGGAATGAACGCCGTAACTATCAGGGCGCCCACCAATAGTCCGTGCAGCAGCACCGACACCACCACCGCCCATGAATGTTCGCGCAAAAATTCACGCATTCAACCTGCACCGCTGGCGGCGCCGCCGGCTTGCCCTCGCGCCGGAGGCCGCACTGGATCCGTCAAGAACCCCACCTTCGTCGCACCGGCGTGCTGCAGCAGGACCATGGCCCGCACGAGCGTGCCGTAGGGCACCGTCGTGTCTGCCTTCACCAAAACCGGCGTCTGCGGATCGCGGCGCAGAAGCGCAGAGGTGCGCGCGCTCACGGTGGCCTCGGACGCGGGTTTGTCGGGGTTGGGCCCAAAGTTGACGTAGAGGCGTCCGCGCGCGTCGATAGTCACGATCAGGGGCTCGTGCTTCGCCAGGAATTCCGGGTCTATGGGCTTGGCTCCGGCATCGGGCAAATCCACTTTGACGCCTTCCTTGAGCAGCGGAGCGGTGATCATGAAGATGACCAGCAGTACCAGCATCACGTCGATGTACGGCACCACATTGATCTCTCCCATCAGCTTGCGCCGGCGAAGTGGCTTGGCCATGGGCGTCAGGCTTGCGCCGTTCGGGACGGACCGTGGCGCTGCAGAATCGTCGAGAACTCTTCGACGAAAGTATCGAACCTCAGTTCCAAGCGGCTGACCTGATCGGCGAACCGGTTGTAGGCGATGACCGCGGGGATGGCCGCGAACAAGCCAATGGCCGTGGCGATCAGCGCCTCGGCGATGCCCGGAGCCACCGCGGCCAGTGTCGCCTGCTGCACATTGCCGAGATTGTGGAAGGCACTCATGATGCCCCAGACCGTGCCGAACAGACCCACGTAGGGACTCGTCGATCCGACCGTGGCAAGCATGGCCAGACTGCGCTCGAGCCGGTCCATTTCACGCATCTGGGCGACTCGCATCGCGCGTCGGGCCCCCTCGAGCAGTTGATCCGAGGGTGTTCCCAGCTGGCGCAGCCGGCTGAACTCACCGAAGCCCGACTCGAAAATGCTCTGCTCGCCCGTGCCCGCCCGCCCCTTGGTTTCGATGTTTCGATACAGCGTGGACAAGTCGCCGCCCGACCAGAACGCCGTCTCGAACTGATCGGCCTGGCGCCGCGAATGCGAAATGACGCGGCTTTTCTTGAAGATGACGGCCCACGATGCGATCGAAGCGATCATGAGCAGCACCATGACGGCCTGTACGATGACGCTCGCATCGAGCACCAGGGTCCAGATCGATAAGTCATTGCCCATTACGCCACTCCATGAATAAGTCCTTGGGAATCGGCCGCGGTTTCAACGTGCCGGAATCGAGACAGGCGACGCGGGTGCTGGCGTCGATGAGCTGCACGGCTCCGCGCAGGATGGTTTGCTTGAACGTAAATGTCGCACCGCTCAGGCGTTCGAGGGCGGCGGTGACGAGAATTTCATCATTGAGCACGGCCGGCCGAAGGAAATCCACGCTCACATTGACCACGGCGAACTGCAATTGCCGCTCCGCGCGCAGCAGTTGTTGATCGATGCCTAACGCCCGCAACCAGTCCGTCCGGCAGCGCTCCATGAATTTCAGGTAATTTGCGTAGTAGACCACGCCGCCCGCGTCGGTATCTTCCCAGTAGATGCGCGTCTTGATTTCGAAGCGGTGCTCATGTATTTTTTCTTTATTAATCAACTAGTTAAAAACCTTCTTTATTGAACGGTCGAATTTTGCGCACAGCCCGGGGCCCCGACTGGGCTGCCGCATTTTACAGTATCGACCCCAGGGCGCTCGCACATCGCTTGTTCGACCGCGCCCGCGCGCAAACGATCCAGGGAGTTACAACGGGAATCCCGCGTCGATCCCACGGCCGGTCATTGCGCCTCCCTGACTAGAACAGGGGCATGTTCGAGTCTCGCTCCACGACCGGCGCTTCCAGCCCGAAATGCGCATAGGCGCTGCGCGTCGCGACCCGGCCGCGCGCGGTGCGCATCAGAAACCCTTGCTGGATCAGAAACGGCTCGATGACGTCCTCGATGGTGCCGCGCTCCTCGCTCATGGCCGCGGCCAGGCTGTCGACGCCGACCGGCCCTCCATCGAATTTCTCGATCACCGTCAGCAGCAATTTCCTGTCCAGCATATCGAATCCTTGAGGATCCACCGCCAGCATATCGAGGGCCGCAACCGCGACCTCCGCACTGATGATCCCGGCGGCCTTGACCTCGGCAAAGTCGCGCACCCTGCGCAGCAGCCGGTTCGCAATGCGCGGTGTGCCGCGCGATCTCTCCGCGATGCGGTGCGCACCATCTGCCTGCAGCTGCAGCTTCAAGATCGAGGCGCTGCGAGTGACGATTTTCGTCAGGTCTTCCGTGGAATAGAACTCCAGCCTCTGCACGATGCCGAAGCGGTCGCGCAGCGGCGAAGTCAGCAGGCCGGCACGGGTGGTGGCGCCCACCAAAGTGAACGGCGGCAAATCGAGCTTGATCGACCTTGCCCCGGGGCCCTCGCCGATCATCAGATCGAGCTGCGAGTCCTCCATCGCCGGGTACAGCACTTCTTCCACCACGGGACTGAGCCGATGTATCTCATCCACGAACAGTACATCGCGCGGTTCGAGATTGGTCAGCAAGGCCGCCAAATCGCCCGGACGCTCCAGGACGGGTCCCGACGTTTGTCGCAAATTGACTTTCAATTCATTGGCGATGATGTTCGCGAGCGTGGTCTTGCCGAGACCGGGCGGTCCGAAAATCAGCACATGATCCAGCGCCTCGCCCCGGTTGCGCGCCGCCTGAATGAAGATGTCCATCTGGACCTTGACGCTCGACTGTCCCACGTAGTCGGCAAGACTTTTCGGCCGCACGGCGCGGTCGACGACTTCGTCCTCCCGTTTGGCCGGGCCGGCGACGATTCGATCCTGTTCAATGCCCATGCTGGTTCTTCAGGCCTTGGCCGCCGACTTCAGAGCACGCCGTATTATTTCGGTAGTTGCGAGGTCCGGTTCATCGACCGCCTTCAAGAGCCGGACCACTTCCGGTGGTTTGTAGCCCAGCGCGATCAGGGCACTGAATGCCTCGCTTTGCGGAGTCATGGCCGTGCCCGTGCCCACCCCCATGCCCGCAGGGCTGCCGCCCTCGGCCGGCATCGACAGCTTCTTGACGTTGTCGCGCATCTCGATGATCACGCGTTCCGCGGTCTTGCGCCCGATGCCCGGAATCCTGGTCAGCATGGCGATGTCCTCAGCCTCGACGATGCGCAGAAAATCGTCGACGCTGGCGCCTGAGAGTATGCCCAATGCGATCTTGGGCCCAACCCCCGACACCTTGAGCAGACCGCGAAACAACCGCCGCTCCCCGTCCGTGCCGAAGGCATACAGGATGTGCGCGTCTTCCCGGACCACCAAATGGGTGAACAGCGCCACGGGTTCGCCGGCGGCCGGCAATCCATAGAAAGTCGACATCGGGGCTTCCATTTCGTAACCCACGCCGTTGACATCGACCATCAGAAACGGCGGCTGCTTGACCGCCAAGCGGCCCTTGAGAAAGCCGATCACCGGCGGCTCGCAGAACGCTGCACCGAGACCCGCATGCTCCCCCTCAATGCATGGCAGACGGCCGCGGCCAGGGCATCTGCGGCATCGGGCGACAGGGGTCCGTCAAGCTTGAGAATACTTTTCATCATGAGCTGCACCTGGGCCTTTTCCGCACTACCCGACCCCACCACGGCCTGCTTGATCTGCCGCGTCGCGTACTCGAATACCTCGGCATTCGCATCCGCGGTCCCGCAAATGGCGGCACCGCGCGCCTGCCCCAACTTCAGCGCGCTGTCGGGATTGCGATTGACGAACACCCGCTCGATCGCAATTTCGTGCGGGCGGTACTGGGCGACGATGGTCTGGACGCAGCGAAAGATCTCGCATAGGCGGTCGGCGAATTCTCCCTTCTGGGTGCGGATCACGCCGCTCGCCACATAGGTCAATCGGGGGCCCACGGCATCCAGGACGCCGAATCCCGTACGCTGGGAACCGGGATCGATTCCGAGCACGCGCACGCCGACCGGGTCAGCGCCGCGCACGCTGACCACCCGCGCCGCCGGTCGCGCCGCGGCCGCCAGCAGCGTCGCAGCGGCCGGTCGCGCCGCCGCCCTCACCCGCCTCATGCTTCGGATCCGCCATTGGCGCGTATGATACCGACAATAGGCGCTTAAACCCACCGCGTGCGCGGGGCAATTCAAGTGGAAACAACGGCTTCAACCCCGGTCACGGCGAGCGAGCGGCTGCGCGCCGCCTTCGCGGCGGCACGCGCCCTCGATCTGACCGACGCCGGCTCGAACGTACTGCGCTCCGCCCTGGATGTCGCGGAAATCGTCCGCTCTCTCGATGCCGACGACGATGTGGTGATCGCGGCCATGCTCCAGCCGCTCCTCGACGCCAAGCTCTTGGATCGGGAAGCCGCCGAAAAGCGCTTCGGCTCCGACGCGGCTCACCTGGCGCGTAGCTTGAGCCAGCTGGGCGAGTTCGGATTGCCGGCCGATTGGAGTCCCGAACTGGGCCTCGAGGCCGGCCAGGCCGAGGCGCTGCGCAAGATGCTGCTGGCCGTCATCGGCGATGTGCGCCTGGTGGTGGTACGGCTCGCCGGACAATTGCAAAAGATGCGCGCCGCCAAGTCGCTCGAGCCCATCCTGCAGCGCAAGCTCGCCACCGAGACCCGCGAGGTCTATGCGCCGCTCGCCAATCGCCTAGGGGTGTGGCAGCTGAAATGGGAGCTCGAAGATCTCGCCTTCCGCTACCTGCAGCCGGCCGAATACAAACGCATCGCCGCCGCCCTCAAGGTGCGGCGCGCCGAACGCGAGCGCTACATGGAAGAGCTGAAGACGCAGTTGCGCAGCGAATTGCATGCCGCCGGCGTCGAAGCCACCATCGAAGGCCGACCGAAACACATCTACAGCATCTGGCGCAAGATGCAGGCCAAGCAGCTCGCCTTCGAACAACTGATGGACATTCGCGCCGCCCGCGTGCTTGTGAACAGCGTCGCGGAATGCTATGCGGCCCTCGGCGTGGTGCACTCGCTGTGGCAGTTCATTGCCGGGGAATTCGACGACTACATCGCCACTCCCAAGGACAACCGCTATCGCTCGATTCACACGGCCGTCATCGGACCGGGCGCGCAGCCCGTGGAAATCCAGATCCGCACGCATGAAATGCATGAGAATTCCGAGCGTGGCGTCGCGGCACATTGGCGCTACAAGGAAGGAGGCCGCACCGATCAAGCCTATGAACGCAAAATAAACCAGCTGCGCTCCTTGCTGTCGCCCACCGAAGGCGGCGAGACATCGCGCGACTTTCTCGACCGCATGCGGGTCGATTTGTTCCAGGATAGGATTTACGTGGTTTCGCCCAAGGGTGAGATCGTCGATGTGCCGGTGGGCGGCACACCGCTGGACTTCGCCTATCAGGTGCATACCGACTTGGGCCATCGCACCCGCGGCGCCAAGGTCAATGGGCGCATGGTGCCGCTCGACTACCAGCTCAAGAACAGCGAAACGGTGGAAATCATCACCGCCAAGACGGGGCAGCCGTCGCGCGACTGGCTCTCGCCCCAGTCCGGGTTTCTGGCCAGTCCGAGGCACCGCAACAAGGTGCGCGCCTGGTTCCGCAAGCAGAACGCCACTCAGAACAAGGCCGAGGGCCGGGCGATGTTCGATCGTGAGCTGCATCGCCTCGGGATCAACAATCCTCCCATCCCCGAATTGCTGAGCGAACTGAAACTACCCAGTGCCGATGCCCTGCACGAAGCCTTAGGCTTGGGCGAAGTCAGTCCCGCCCAAATGGCCGGGGCCATCCAGCGCATCGTCCACGCGCGCGAAGCGCGGCCCGAACACGGCACCCGCGCCAAGAGCCCATCGCCCGATCGCGGACCGGAGCTCGAAGTTCAGGGCATCGGCGATTTACTGTCCACGTACGCGCGTTGCTGCAAACCCGTGCCGCCCGAAGCCATCGTCGGCTACATCACCGTCGGCCGGGGTGTCAGCATTCATGCGCAGTCCTGCACCAATCTCGGCCGCCTCAGCATCAAGTCCCCGGCCCGGGTGCTGGGGGTGACCTGGGGCAAGCTGGCCTCGCACGAATTTCCGGTGGACATCGAAGTCCAAGCCTTCGATCGCCGCGGCCTGGTACGCGATGTCAGCGCCGCATTGGCCGACGACAAAATCAGCATCCTCGGAATGAACACCGTCACCGACAAACGCGACAACGTCGCTCACATGCGGATCCAGATCTCGATCACCGGACTGCCGCAGCTCTCGCAGGTGCTGGCACGCATCGCCCAATTGCCCAATGTCATCAGCGCGAGAAGAAAGAAATAGCCGGCCCTAGCACCCACTTGTGGCGCACATCACACCATCACACCGATGGGTCGTATTCCAAAATCTCGCCGTTGGCCAGCGACACCCCCGTCAGCGCCAGAATGAACGCCCAGTGGCTGACCAGGAGCGTCGTCTCATGGTCGGCGCGGAGCGCCATGAAATTGCGGAAGGCATCGGCGCGGGCACTCGTCTCCTCCGCCGTTTCGCCCAGCTCATTCCACCACCGACGCGGCAGGTGCGCGAAATCATGGTGCGGAAAGCGGACGCCGAGCACATCGGCTGGGCTGCCGACATCGCAGGCGTAAACGGCCTGCTCGCGGACCTCGTGCATGATGGTGACCGGCACCTTGTGAATGCCCAAGACGGGCTGCGCGGTCTGCAAAGCCCGCGTGTAGGGCGAGATGATGATGTGGGTCAGCGCCGTGTCCGCAAGACGTGCGGCGGCGGCGGCCGCTTGCTCCATGCCGAGCGGCGTCAATTCCGGGTCTTCGATTCCCGGATCGACGCGCGTCTCGTTGAAATGCAAATTGAAGTAACTCTGGCCATGCCGCAGCAAAAACATCGGTTCCGCGGTCCTAGCGATTGATGCCGTCGATCGCCCTCTTGTCCACCGCCAAGGCGGCCTCGTGAATGGCCTCCGAGAGCGTCGGGTGGGCATGAATGGTGCGCTGGATATCCTCGGTGCTGGCCGAATATTCCATCGCGAGCACTGCTTCGCTGATCAGCTCGCCCGCCATCGGCCCGATGACGTGAATGCCGAGCACCTCATCATCGTCCTTGGCGGACACGATCTTCGCAAACCCCTGCGCCGCCTCCATGGCACGCGCGCGGCCGCTCGCCGCGAACGGGAAGGTGCCCACCTTGTAAGCCCGGCCGCTTGCCTTGACCTGCTCCTCGGTCTGCCCGACCCAGGCGATTTCCGGGGCCGTGTAGATCACGGAGGGAATGACCTTGTAATTCACCTCGCCGAAAAGGCCGGCAATCAGATCGGCCACCATCACGCCCTCTTCCTTGCCCTTGTGCGCCAGCATAGGGCCGCGTACCACATCACCGACCGCCCAGACATTGGGCACGCCGGTGCGGCAGTGTTCGTCGACTTGGATGAAACCCCGTTCATCGAGTTTGACCCCCGTGCCCTCGGCCAGCAGCCCCTGAGTGAAGGGCCTGCGTCCGACGGCGACCACCAGCTTGTCCACCTGCAGCGAATGCTCGCCTTGGGCGTCGGAGTAGACGACGTCCACCGCCGATCCCTTGACCGCAGCGCCCGAGACCTTGGCGCCCAGCTTGATGTCCAGCCCCTGTTTCTTGAAATGCCGCAGGGCCTCTTTGGCCACCGCGCCGTCTGCGATAGGCAAAAACTGCTCCAGCGCCTCGATCACCGTGACTTCGCTGCCGAGACGTCGCCACACGCTGCCGAGCTCCAGGCCGATGACCCCGGCGCCGATGACGCCGAGCCGCGCGGGCACGGCGTCGAACTCCAGGGCATTCCAGGAATCGACGATGAGTTTTCCATCATGCGGCACGCTCTTCAACTGCACGGGCACCGAGCCCGAAGCCAGCACCACGTGCTTGGCTTCCAGCGTCTTCTCCGTCCCGTCCGCCGCGGTCACGAGCACCTTGTTGCCGGGCAGCAGCCGCCCATGACCTTGAATGCCGACCACGCCGTTCGACTTGAACAGCGCGGTGATCCCGCCCGTCATGGTCTTGACCACCGATGCGCGGCGCTTCTGCATGGCCGCGAGATCGAGCTTCAGGTCGCCGATCTTGATGCCGTGGACGCCAAACTCATCCTTGGCGCGCTGATACAGCTCCGAGGATTCGAGCAAGGCCTTCGAGGGAATGCATCCTGCGTTCAAGCAGGTTCCGCCGAACGCGAAACTGCCGTCGGTGTTTTTCCACTCGTCGATGCAGGCGACCTTGAGCTTGTTTTGCCCGGCACGGATCGCGGCGGGATAGCCCGCGGGCCCGGAACCGATGACGATCACATCGTAAAGGTCGCTCATACGCCGAGCACCATGCGTGCCGGATCCTCGAGGCATTGCTTGACCGTCACCAGGAACAGCACCGCTTCGCGGCCGTCGATGATGCGATGATCGTAGGTGAGCGCGATGTACATCATCGGGCGCACCACGACCTGGCCGTCGATGGCGACCGGGCGCTCCTGAATCTTGTGCATGCCGAGAATCGCACTCTGCGGCGAGTTGACGATGGGCGTGGATAGCAGCGATCCGAACACCCCGCCGTTGGTAATCGTGAAGGTTCCACCCGTCAGTTCCTCCATTGTGATGGTCCCGGCCCGGGCACGAGACGCGAAATTGGCGATCGACTTTTCGATGTCGGCGAAGCTCTGTAGATCGGCATCGCGCAGCACCGGCACGATGAGGCCGCGATCCGTGGATACCGCGACACCGACGTCGAAGTATTCGTGATAGACGATGTCGTTGCCTTCGACCGAGGCGTTCACCGTGGGAAATTTCTTCAGCGCTTCGACGCAGGCCTTCGTGAAGAAGGACATGAAGCCGAGTTTCACTCCATGCTGCTTCTCGAATTTATCCTTGTAGCGCGCGCGCAATTCGTTGATGGCCGTCAAATCCACTTCGTTGAACGAGGTCAGCAAGGCCTGAGTGGACTGTGCCTGGACCATGCGTTCGGCGATCCGCGCCCTCAGGCGGGTCATGGGCACGCGCTGATCGGCGCGCGCGCCGCGCGCTGCCGGAACAGGCGCCGGCGCCTGAGTCTTGGACGCGGGAGCCACCGCTGCAGGCGCAGGGTCTTTTGCGGACAGATAATTCACGACATCCGACTTCGAGACGCGCCCATCGCGCCCGGATCCGCTGACCGCCTTCGGATCTACCTTGTTCTCTTCGACCACGCGCTTGGCCGCAGGACTGAGCTTGGCTGCGGTCGCTGCGGCAACGGCCGCCGTCGCCGGCGTCGCGGGGCCGCCGGGCGCGGCCATGACGGCGGGTGCACTGGCACCGGGCACGGCCGTCGCGCCCTCATCGATCAGCGCCAGCACCTGGCCGCTGGTCACGGTCGTGCCGTCGCCGAGCTTGATTTCCTTGAGCACTCCGGCGGCCGCCGCCGGCACCTCGAGCACAACCTTGTCGGTTTCCAAATCGACGAGATTTTCGTCGCGCGCCACGGCATCGCCGGGCTTCTTGTGCCATGAAACAATAGTGGCGTCGGCCACCGATTCCGGCAGCTGCGGTACGCGAACTTCGATAGTCATTACCCTGTCCTAGTTTGAGCCGTGGGGAGGCGCATCGTTTGTCGGGAGGTTTCTTCGGGGGGAACGCCCTGCAGCGCCGCGGAGACCAGATTTTTCTGCTGCTGCTCGTGCAGAGCGGCGATGCCCGTGGCGGGCGCCGCCGCGCCGGCGCGTCCCGCATAGAGCAGTTCGTGCTTCGGGCCAAGTTTCGACTGCAGCCGGTGGCGGATCTGGTACCAGCTGCCCTGATTCTGCGGCTCCTCCTGGCACCAGACGATTTCGCGGGCATTCGCGTACTTGTGCAGAATCGCCTCGTACTCGTCCGAAGGAAACGGGTAGAGCTGCTCGAGCCGGATGATGGCCACCGAGTCCGACTTGGCCTCGCGCCGCGATTTCAACAAGTCGAAATAGACCTTGCCGCTGCAGAGCACGATGCGCGTCACCGCGGATGGCTTGATATCGTCGGTCTCGTCGATCAGGGCGTTGAAGCTGCCGGTGGCGAGTTCTTCGAGGCGCGACACCGACAAGGGATGCCGCAGCAAGCTCTTCGGCGTCATGACGATGAGCGGCTTGCGCAGCGGGCGCAGCATCTGCCGGCGCAGCATGTGAAACATCTGCGCCGGAGTCGAGGGCACGCACACCTGCATATTGAATTCCGCGCAGAGCTGCAGGAACCGCTCCAAGCGCGCCGAGGAATGCTCGGGCCCCTGGCCCTCGTAGCCATGCGGCAGGAACAAGGTGATGCCCGACAGGCGGCCCCACTTGGCCTCGCCGGAGCTGATGAACTGATCGATGATGACCTGCGCGCCGTTGCAGAAGTCGCCGAATTGCCCTTCCCAAATGGTCAGGCAGTGCGGCTCGGTGGTCGAGAAGCCATACTCGAAACCCATGACCGCCTCTTCGGAGAGCACCGAATCGGTTACGGTGAACGTCGGCTGGTTGGTCGCCAGGTGCTGAAGCGGGACATAGCGGCGGCCCGTGGCCTGATCGTGCAGCACCGCGTGGCGGTGGAAGAAAGTGCCGCGGCCGCTGTCCTGGCCGGTCAGACGTACCGGATATCCTTCCTGCACCATGCTCGCGTACGCGAGGTTCTCGGCCGCGCCCCAATCGAGCGCGAGATCGCCGTTCACCATTCTTTCGCGCGCCTGCATGATGGCGAGGACGCGCGGATGCAAAACCCAATCCGATGGATACGAGGTGATCGCCTTGCCGAGCGCCCGCAAGCGCACCATGTCCACTCCGGTCTTCACCGATTCGGACCAGTCCGCGCCCAGGTACTCGCTCCAATCCACCGTGAATTTATTGCCGATGAGGCCGAGAGCGGCACGGGCCTGCGGCTTGCCGGCATCGAGACCGTCGCGGTACTGCTCAATCATCGTCTTGGCTTCGGCCGGCGTGAGCACGCCCTCGGCCGCCAGCTTATCCGCGTACAGCTGCCGTACCGTCGGCTTCTTGCGAATGACCTGATACATGAGCGGCTGAGTGGCCGAGGGCTCATCCGCCTCGTTATGCCCATGGCGCCTGTAGCACACCAGGTCGATCACCACGTCCTTGTGGAATTTCATCCGGTATTCGAGCGCAAAGCGCATGACGAAGCACACCGCCTCCGGATCGTCGGCGTTGACGTGGAAAATCGGCGCCTCGACCATCTTTGCAACATCGGAACAATACAGGGTGGAACGCGCGTCGCGCGGATCGCTGGTCGTGAAGCCCACCTGGTTGTTGATGATGACGTGCACCGATCCGCCCGTATAGAAACCGCGAGCCTGCGACAGCTGCAAGGTTTCCATGATGACGCCCTGTCCGGCGAAGGCGGCGTCCCCGTGAATCTGCACGGGCAGCACTTTGTCGCCCGAGGAGTCGCCGCGCCTCTCCTGGCGCGCGCGCACCGAGCCTTCGACCACGGCATTGACGACCTCGAGGTGCGAAGGGTTGAACGCCAGCGCGACGTGTACGTTGCCGGATCCGGTTTTGAGATCCGAGGAAAACCCCTTGTGATACTTGACGTCGCCCGAGCCGCGCAGCTTCGCCAGATCGTACTGACCCTCGAACTCGCTGAACAGGTCCTTGGGCGACTTGCCGAGCAGGTTCACCAGCACATTGAGCCGGCCGCGATGCGCCATGCCGATGATGGTTTCCTCGACCCCCATCTTCCCGCCGTGCTGCACCAGATCGTCGAGCAAGGGAATGAGACTGTCGCCGCCCTCGAGCGAGAAGCGCTTCTGGCCCACGTACTTGGTATGCAGGTAGCGTTCCAGCCCTTCCGCGGCGGTCAATTGCCAAAGAATGTTCTTCTTCTCATCGGCACTGAATCGGCGCTGCATGCGCGCCAATTGAAAGCCATCTTGCAGCCACAGACGCTCGTCGCTGTTCGATACATGCGCAAACTCGGCGCCGATGGTATCGGTGTAGATGAATTTCAGGTCCGCGATGATGTCCCTGAGCTTGGCGCGTTCGGCGATCGCATGGTTGCGGCTGCCGGTGAAGAATTCGGTTTCCAGATCGGCGTCGGAGAGCCCGAAATATTCGAGGTCGAGGACATAGGGCCTGGGGCGTTCCTGCAAGCCGAGCGGGTCCAGGTTGGCGGCCAAGTGACCGCGATTCGCATAGATCTGGATGAGCCGTGACACGGCGCCCTGCTTGGCGCTGGCCCCTCCGGATTCGGCGCTTCCGGCGCCGGCCAGTGCCGGTGGCGCCTGAAGACGCGCCAGCAGCCGCTCGCGAATCGGCCCGTGGGCCACCTCGCCCGGCGTGCTGCCCCGCAAGCCCTTGAAGTAGGCGGCCCAGGTGGGATCGACTCCCGCCGGATCCTTCAAGAACTGTTCGTAGAGATCCTCGATGAAACCGGCATTTCCGCCGGAGAGAGCCGTGGTGGCTAATTGGTCGGCGAGTGATTGACTCATAGTGAGGGCGGCAAAAACCTCAAGTACATCAACATGATGGGCTGATTGGGCGGGTTTCGGACAAGAACCTAGTTTAGCCGATGGCGGCGCAATATGGAATGTGACGCCATTCGGCAGAATTACAAGATCGGCGGCGCGGCGGGACTCTTGAGCATCCAGATCTCGTAACCGATGAGGCCTATATAGGCGACCAGAACCCCGTACAACACCCACTCGACGCGCAGCAGGCGCATGAATCGGTAGCGCGCCAGGACCACCATGGAAACGGTGCTCGCCCCGGTCATGGCGATTTTGAGCGTTGCAAATACCGCCACGCTGCGGCAGAGGAGCAGCGCCATGATGGGATTCACCTCGGAGGCGCCTCCCTGCAGCAAGATCAAGGTAAAAAATGCGTCCGCCACGCACAATAACAAGATGCCGATCGCCACCGCGAGCAAATGAGCCGAATGCCAATCCAGCGAATGAAAGCGTGAGTCATCGAGACGGCGCGGGGATGTTCTGCGGCGGGGATTGAAACTGCCGTAACAAACCGACCACCAGACGCGGCGGCGCCGATCGGTGGCGCCGCGCCGTTCATAGGTTGAAGGGGATAACGCCAGGTTCGCTCGATTCATCGTCACACTATCCCGACACATCGGGGTACTCGGCAAGCCCTATGCGTCATAATGTGGCGCGCCGGTCCGATATTTCTTTGTCGTCAGGACGCCGTCACCAGCTTGGCCACGAACTCGCTCACCGGCATTGCGGCCAACGCGTTCCGGTCCGCGAACATCGCCTGGATCGATTCGGTTTGCTTCGGGTTGAAATGCGCCGCGACGCTGGCCTCGAACTTCTTCACCAGCACCGGCATGCCTTCCTCGCGGCGCTTGCGATGGCCGATGGGGAAGTCCACCTGCACACGCTCGCTTGCGGTACCGTCCTTGAAGAACACCTGCACGGCATTGCCGATGTAGCGTTTATTCGAGTCGTAGTACTCCTGGGTGAACGTCGTGTTTTCCTTCACCCGCATCTTGGCGCGCAGCGCATCGACGCGTGGATCGCCGGCGATCCGGTCCTCATAGTCGGCAGCTTCGAGCCTGCCGAACAGCAGCGGAATGGCGACCATGTACTGAATGCAGTGATCGCGATCCGCGGGATTCGCGAGCGGCCCGGTCTTGTCGATGATGCGCACCCCGGGTTCCTGAGTCTCGATGACCACGCTCTCGATGTCGCCGATCCTGGCGGCGATCCGGCCATGCAGGGTCATCGCCGCCTCGACGGCCGTCTGCGCATGAAATTCCGCCGGGTAGGAGATCTTGAACAGCACGTTTTCCATCACATAGCTGCCGAAGGGCTGCGGCAAGGACAGCGTCTTTCCCTTGAACAGGACATCCTGAAAACCCCAGGTCTTGGCCGACAGCGCCGAGGGATAGCCCATCTCGCCCTTGAGCGCGAACAGTGCGTGCCGTACCGCGCGGCTGGTGGCGTCGCCGGCAGCCCAGCTCTTGCGCGAGCCCGTGTTCGGCGCATGGCGGTAGGTGCGCAAGGCTCCGCCATCCACCCAGGCGTTCGACACGGCGTTGATGATTTGCTCGCGCGAGCCGCCGAGCAGCGCGGTCACCACCGCGGTGGACGCGACCCGGACCAGCAGCACATGATCGAGCCCGACTCGATTGAAGCTGTTCTCCAAGGCGAGAACGCCCTGGATTTCGTGCGCCTTGATCATGCCCGTGAGCACATCGCGCACCGAGACCGGCTTGCCGGAGCGCGAGAGGTAGTCGGCCACGGCGAGAATTCCGCCCAAATTATCCGACGGGTGCCCCCACTCCGCCGCCAGCCACGTGTCGTTGAAGTCCAGCCAACGGATCATGGCGCCGATGTTGAAGGCCGCGTTGATGGGATCGAGCTCGTATGCGGTGCCGGGAACGCGCGCCCCGTTGGTGAGCGTGGCGCCCGGAACCACAGGCCCCATCAATTTCGTGCAGGCCGGATATTTCAGCGCCTGGAAGCCGCAGGCCAAGGTGTCCATGAGGCAGTAGGCGGCGGTCTCATAGGCGAGCTTGCTGTCGATCCGGAAGCTCAAGGCGTAGTCGGCAATCGCCGTCAGGACGTGATCGGGTGCGGGACGTTCGGCGGATTTGATGTCGTGGGACATGGGAGATTGAAGGCTCGCTATGGATTGGACGGTGAGGAAAGAGCGGATATCCGATCGCGGCGCTGCGCTACGGACGCTCGGCCAGGGGCACGAAGGGAAGATTGTCAGGCCCGATATAATTGGCGCTCGGGCGAATGATCTTGCCGTCCTCGCGCTGCTCGATGATGTGCGCCGCCCAGCCCGAGGTGCGGCTGATCACGAACAGCGGCGTAAACATCGCGGTCGGCACGCCCATCAGGTGATAGGAGACGGCCGAGAACCAGTCGAGATTCGGAAACATATTCTTGATCTCGTGCATGACCGACTCGATCCGCTCGGCCACCTCGAATCCGCGCATATCCTTCGCTTCGCGCGCCAGGCTGCGGGACACTTCCTTGATGATCTGATTGCGCGGATCGGAAATGGTGTACACGGGGTGACCGAACCCGATGATCACTTCCTTGTTTGCGACTCGCTTGCGAATGTCGGATTCGGCGACGTCCGGCGTTTGATAGCGGCTCTGAATTTCGAAGGCGACCTCGTTGGCGCCGCCGTGCTTCGGGCCGCGCAGTGCGCCGATGGCACCGGTAATACACGAGTACAGATCCGACCCGGTACCCGCAATCACCCTGGCGGTGAAGGTCGAGGCATTGAATTCATGCTCAGCGTATAAATTGAGCGAGGTGTGCATGGCGCGTACCCACGATGCCGAGGGCTGGCGCCCATGCAGGAGGTGCAGGAAGTGGGCGCCGATCGAATCATCATCGGTTTGCACATCGATGCGCCGTCCGTCGCGGGAAAAGTGATACCAGTAGCACAACATCGAACCTAAGGATGCCAGCAACCGGTCGGCGAGTTCGCGAGCGCCCGCACTCTTGTGCCCCTCGCTTTCCGGGATCGAGCAGCCGAGCGCCGAGACGCCCGTGCGCAGAACGTCCATGGGATGGCTGGCGGCCGGCAGCTGCTCAAGCACCGTGGCGACCGCGGCGGGAAGCACGCGCAGAGTCTTCAACTTGGCCTTGTAGGCGGCAAGTTCCGCGCGATTCGGCAGCTTCTCGTGCACCAGAAGGTGCGCGATCTCTTCGAATTCGCATTCGGTGGCGATGTCGAGGATGTCGTAGCCGCGGTAGTGCAGGTCATTGCCCGTATTGCCGACGGTACAGATCGCCGTATTGCCCGCCGTCACTCCCGACAAGGCTACGGATTTCTTGGGTTTGAACGCGGCGTTTGGCCCGGGGGCCGACGAGGGGGCTTCGGACATTGTCATCTCCTGAAATCCGTCACTTTTCTTTGCCGACGGCGAACAACTCATCCAGTTTGGCTTCGTAGGCGTAGTAGTCGAGGTATTTGTACAAGTCGGCGCGGGTTTGCATGAGATTCAGCACGTTCTTTTGCGTCCCGTCGCGGCGGATCGCCTCGTAGGTCGCGAGCGCCGCCGCATTCATCGACCGATAGGCAGAGCAGCAGTGCAGCACAATGTCCACGCCGACCGAGCCCAACTCATCCCGGGTGTACAGAGGCGTGTGTCCAAACTCCGTGATGTTCGCGAGAATGGGCACTTTGACGGCGTCCTTGAACCGCTTGTACATCGGCAGCTCGGTCATCGCCTCCGGGAATATCATGTCGGCGCCCGCCTCGACACAGGCCACCGCGCGCTCGATGGCGCGGTCGATGCCTTCCACGGCCAAGGCGTCCGTGCGCGCCATGATGACGAATTCGGAGTCGGTGCGCGCATCGACCGCGGCCTTCACCCTATCCACCATTTCCTGCTGGGATACCACCTCTTTACCGGGGCGGTGGCCGCAACGCTTGGCTTGAACCTGATCTTCGATATGCAGTCCCGCCGCGCCGAACTTGACGAAGGACTTCACCGTACGCGCGATATTGAATGCCCCGCCCCATCCGGTATCCGCGTCCACCAGCAGCGGCAGCGGGCAGGCGTCGGTGATGCGGCGTATATCGATCAGCACATCGTCCATGGTGCTGATGCCGAGGTCCGGAACCCCCAGCGAATTCGCGGCGACGCCGCCGCCCGATAGATACAGGGCCTTGAATCCGCAAGCCGCGGCCATTCTTGCCGCATAGGCATTGATGGCGCCGACGACCTGGAGGGGACGTTCCTCGGCCAGGGCCGCGCGAAATCGAGCGCCGGGAGATGCATTCGGGGATTTGCCCGATAAATTCATGGTTGAATTATCCTCGATTCGCTGCCGCAGGCAGGGTGACCAAACCGCTCAAAATGCCTGCGCAGAATTGCAACACTTTTCGCCCATCCGTATTCGTTAATTTTTCCGGTTCACGACCGCAATGTGCGGCGAAATTCGCCCGGAGATGCGCCGGTCCACTTTCTAAATGCGCGGTGAAACGCACTGCGCTCCGAAAACCCCAGTTCCAGGGCGATGTCCATGACGCTGCGGCTGGAATGGCTCAGGTATCCGATGGCCAGATCGCGCCGCAGCTGGTCCTTGATGGATTGGTAGGACTCGCCCTCCTCGTGCAGCCGGCGGCGCATGGTCGCGGCCGTCATATTCAGTTCGTCCGCCAGCGACTCGAAGTCCGGGACTTCGCCCGGCAGGAATTGACGGAGCCGCCGCCGGATCTTCGCGGTGAGGCTGCTGCCGTTCTTGTATTTCACCAGGATGCTCTCCGGGGCCGTGCGCAGAAACTCCTTGATCGAGCGCTCGTTCTGGACCACCGGCAAGTCCAGGTAGCTCGCCTCGAAGGCAATCAGGGTATTCGGCCTATCGAAGCTCAATTCGGAGCAATACATCAGCCGGTACTCGGCGCTGTGCGCGGGTTCCGGATAACTGAATTCGGCGCGCAGGATGGGAATGCGCCGGCCCACCAGCCAACAGGACACCCCATAGAGCAGCAGCAAGAGAAGCTCATGCGCGAACACCCGCTGCCCCGCGCCCGCAACTTGCTCGTGCAAAATGATTCTCGCCTCATTCGCATCGCGTTCGGACGTGCCCGAGATATCGTCCAAGAGCAGCGCATAGAAGCGCAGGCTGCGGTCGATCGCCTGACCCAGGGTCTTGCAGCTGAGCACCGAGTGGCAAAGCATCGCGAAGCTCCCGGCCTTCATGCGGCGGGAGTCCTGACCGAAGAATTCGTCATCCAGGGCAAGCGCGATGGTGCGCCACAGGGCGCCGTAGTGCTTTGCCGAAACCCGCGCCTGCGGCACCTGCAGCAGGCTCGAAGACAGCCCCACATTCGCCAGCAACTCCTCGGCATTCAGGTCGCGGGAACGGACCCCCTGCAGCGCCGCGGCGACGAAGCAAATCGAGATCGTTCCCGGTTCCGCAGACCGCGTGGCCGCGACTACCGCCCCCCGGCTGGCCGAGACAGGGTCAGTGTTGCAATTTCGCTTACGCATTTTGAACGGTTTGGGCACCAAGGTGGCCGGGGGAAAGCCCTATAGTTTACGCGATACGGTGAGCACGGGATCGCGTAAAGGCGGCCCGCGGCCGATCGCGGTGCCGGTCTGCCTCTGGGAGCCGTGCCGGGGTAAACTACGAAGTTTCGGAGAGTCCACCTTGATCGAATGCAAGATCGACGGCCACGTGGCCGTACTGACCCTGAATAACCCGTCGGCCAATACCTTCACGGCGGCCGGCCTGCTGCAGCTCGAAACCCTCATCGGCGAGTTGAATCGCAACATGGATGTGTATGCCGTGGTCGTCACCGGCCAGGGAGAGAAATTTTTCAGCGCAGGGGCCGATTTGAAGGCTTTTGCCGGCGGCGACAAGGCTCAGGCGCGTCTCATGGTGCGCCGTTTCGGCACCGCCTTCGAAGCCCTGCAAGAAGCGCGGCCCGTGGTGATCGCCGCCATCAACGGCTACGCCATGGGAGGTGGGCTCGAGTGCGCCTTGTCCTGCGACATGCGCATCGCCGAAGAGCACGCGCAGATGGGGCTCCCCGAAACGTCGGTCGGATTGCTGCCGGCCGGCTGCGGTACTCAGACTCTGCCCTGGCTGGTCGGCGAAGGCTGGGCGAAACGCATGATACTCACCAATGAGAGAGTCAACGCGGAGACTGCGCTGCGCATCGGCCTGGTCGAACAGGTGGTGCCGCGCGGCCAGGCGCGCCAAGCTGCGTTGGAAGTGGCGCAAAGAGCCTCGAGCCTGAGCCCGCGCGCCGTCACCTACGCCAAGGGCCTGATCCACCAAGCGCGCCAGGGCACACCGCGTACCGCGGCATTGGCCTTGGAAAGAGAGCGCTTCGTCGATTTGTTCGATGGTGTGGATCAGCAAGAAGGCGTCAATGCCTTTTTCGAAAAGCGTCCACCCGTCTGGAAAAACGCTTGATCGATCCGCACGGCGTGACCGCGAGACAGGCGTGAACGGTGCAGCAAGCGCGAATGCCACGGCACCCGCGGGCGCCGCGGACATTGTGAATGTTCGAGCGGGTGCGGCTACGGTACCGGCTGCGCAAGCTCGAGAGATATTGTGCGAGATTCGCAATCAAGTCGCGTTCATTACGCTGAATCGTCCCGAGGCGCTGAACGCCCTGTCGCTCGACATGATCATCGAGCTTCGCAGCTTGCTGGACGGCTATGCGGCCGATCCGAAGATTCACGCCGTGCTGATCAAGGGCGCGGGCGGTAAGGCGTTTTGTGCCGGCGGGGACATTCGGGCGCTGTACCAAAGCTTCAAAGCCTCGGGTTCGCTGCATCGCGAGTTCTTCCTCAGGGAATACCCGCTCGATTACTTGCTCTATGCCTACCCCAAGCCCTACGTGGTGTTGATGGACGGCATTACCATGGGCGGCGGAATGGGCATAGCCCAAGGTTCGGCGCTGCGCATCGTCGGTGAACGCACGCGTATCGCCATGCCCGAGGTGGCGATCGGCTTTTTTCCGGATGTGGGTGCGAGTTACTTCCTGTCCCGCCTGCCGGGCGGGATCGGCGTCTATCTTGCATTGACCGGAGTACAGATTGGGGGCGCCGACGCGCTGTATAGCCAGTTGGCCGACGTGTACTTGCCCCCGGCCGCGATCGAGACACTGAGCGGCGACCTGGCGGCCTTGAATTGGAGCGAAGATCCCCCGGCCGATCTGCGGCGATTCATGCATGCCCGCGCAGCCTCAGGGCTGCCGGCGCCGCCGCTGAGCCTGCTGCGTCCCGGCATCGACGCTCATTTTTCTCAGCCCACCGTGCCCGCCATACTGGCCTCTCTCGACGCGGAGACACGCCAGGAATATGCCGATTGGGCACATCAGTCCGCGCAACTCATGCGCAGCCGCTCTCCGACGCTGCTGTGCGTCACTCTGCGCCAACTGCAACTCGGCAAAGACTTGAGCCTCGCCGCCTGCTTTCGCATGGAACTCGCCATGGCGCAGCAAAGCTTCGAGCAGGGCGACTTCCTGGAAGGGGTGCGCGCTCTGCTCATCGACAAAGACAACGCTCCGCAATGGAAGCCCGGCCGGATTGAAGACGTGACCGAAGCCATGGTCGATGCCTTTTTCCGCAGTCGGTGGAGCACCGCCGCACATCCCTTCGCAAACCTCGACAACCTATGAGAACTTACCCATGCAATTGAAAGAAACACATGCCGTCGTCACGGGCGGCGCCTCGGGGCTTGGCCTCGCCGTCGCGAAACGAATCGTGCAGGCCGGGGGCAAAGTCACCCTTCTCGATGTGAACGAGACACAAGGCACCGCGGCGGCGGCCGCACTCGGTGAGCGCTCCGCCTTCGTCGCCACCGATGTGAGCGATGAAGCCGCGGTCAACGGCGCAATCGACCGCGCCCTGGAGCGGATGGGCTCCGTCAATGCGGCGATCAATTGCGCGGGCATCGCGACGCCGGCGCGAATGGTCGGAAAGCAAGGCCCCATGGCGGGCAGCTTCTTCAGAAAGATGATTGAAATCAATTTGGTCGGCACCCTGCTGGTTGCAAAAGCGGCCGCCGTGGCAATGCAGCGCAATACCCCAAACTCCCTGGGAGAACGCGGTGTCATCGTCATGACGGCGTCGGTCGCCGCCTTCGACGGCCAGATCGGGCAAGTCGCCTACTCAGCCTCCAAAGGCGCCATTGTCGGAATGACGCTGCCCATGGCGCGCGAAATGGCCTCCTCCGGTATTCGTGTCATGACGGTCGCGCCGGGACTTTTCGCCACTCCCATGATGAAGGGATTGCCCCAAGAGGCACAGGATTCGCTCGGCAAGCAAACGCCCTTCCCGCCTCGCCTGGGCGAACCTGATGAATACGCCGCCCTGGTCGGCCAGATTATCGAGAACGTCATGTTGAACGGCGAAACCATTCGGTTGGACGGCGCAGTCAGAATGCAGCCGCGCTGACGGACAAGCACCTCTGCACGGTGATGTTGACCGGTTCACAAGGTCCACCGTACATCACCGCGCAGACGGAATAGGGCCGATGCCAGGCGCCCGTAGCGACTGCTCTGAAATATTTTCCTTGAGAGCACGGTCCATTTCTATGGCGGTCAAGGAAATAACGTATTGGAGATCCGGATGAAAGCCCTACTCGCCCTCCTGACCACAGCCTTCATCCTTCTGACGGCGCCCGCAATGGCCGGCGAGCAGCCCTACAGTGCTGCCACACTCGACCGCATGCTTGCCGCCGGCCAGCCCGTGGCGGTCGATTTCCATGCGGACTGGTGCCCGATCTGCCGCGCCCAGGCGCCGATTGTCAAAGACCTCCTGGCGACTCCTGAGCTCAAGAATGTCACCGTTCTGATCGCCGACTACGACACCGAGCTCGCG
>Ga0302324_100007816_pt1 | contig 22628 bp, 21 predicted proteins | sample Palsa_T0_1_FD_201949 | JGI IMG/M metagenome (GOLD analysis project Ga0302324, IMG submission 201949) | Peat permafrost microbial communities from Stordalen Mire near Abisko, Sweden - Palsa_T0_1 | ecosystem: Environmental > Terrestrial > Soil > Palsa > Peat permafrost | place: Sweden: Abisko...
GACGTGCTGCCCATACGTTACTGCACGCGCTGAAACCGTTCCAATCTAACCCGATTGTTCCTGGATAAGAACGCACGATTCTCTGCGTGGGGCTTCCCTTGCCTGTTTTCCGGGCTGCTGCTAGAATATCGCGGCAAGAGCTTAATTGCTGCTCCTGCCATACTTCCTGTAAAAGGTTCATCATGTCTGGACATTCTAAGTGGGCAACAATTAAACACAAGAAAGCCGCCACGGACGCCAAGCGCGGCAAGGTTTTCACCAAAATAATCCGCGAGTTGACCATCGCCGCCCGCACCGGCGGAGCGGACCCGGTCACCAATCCTCGCTTGCGCACGGCCATTCTCGCCGCTAAAGGCGAGAACATGCCCAACGACAATATCGAGCGCGCGATCCAACGCGGCACCGGCACACTCGAAGGCGAGATGCTCGACGAAGTGACGTTTGAAGGCTATGGCCCCGGCGGCGTGGGCCTGCTAGTCCAGGTAGTGACCAGCAATCGCAACCGCATCGTCAGCGAGATCCGCCACATGCTCTCCAAGAACGGCGGGAACATGGCCGAAACCGGAGCGGTCGGCTGGATGTTCGAGCGCAAGGGCGATATCGTAGTGCCCAAAGAAGCCGCGGACGAAGAGAAAATGATGGGCATTGTGCTGGACGCCGGTGCCGAGGATTTGCGCGACGACGGCTCGGCCTGGGAAGTGACCACGCCTCCCGATGCGATGGAGAAGGTTCGCGAAGCGCTCCTGGCCGCCGGCATCAAGCCCAGCTCCGCCGAAGTCGGGTTCGTGCCCAAGAACTACGTGAAACTCAGCGGTGTGCAAGCGCAGCAAATGGTCCGCATGATGGAAACGCTCGAGGATCACGACGACGTGCAGCACGTGTACGCGAACTTCGATATTGACGAGAACGAAATTCAGGCCGCCGTGGCCAGCTAGTTCCCTTCGCGTCGCTTAAACCGAAAAAACACTACCCCTCGTTTCCGGCCCGCACGTACACTTGGGCGGGCCAAAATGCGTTCGCCTCAGACCTCCAAACCGGAAATAAACGCGCATGCCTTCCGCGTGCTGGGTGTGGACCCGGCGGTGGCCGGCGCCACGGGCTACGGCATCGTGGAATTCGCAGGTTCCGCTCCGCGCCTCGTGCGCTTTGGCGCGCTCAAGCTTCCCGCCCACACTGCCTTCGCCTCGCGCCTGCGCGAAATTCATAGCTTGATTTCGCGGCTGGTCGCGGAATTCCTGCCGGATGCCATTGCAGTCGAATCCGTTTTCACCGCGCTCAATATGCGCACGGCCTTGAAACTCGCGGAGGTCCGCGGCGTGGTGCTTCTTGCCGCCGCGCAGGCTTCCGTTCCGGCGCATAGCTATTCGCCGCGCGAAGTGAAATCAAGCGTGGCCGGCTACGGCGCGGCGTCCAAACAACAAATGCAGCAGATGGTAACTTCGGCGCTGGGACTTACGGCGTATCCCGAGCCGGCCGACGCGGCTGACGCGCTGGCCGTGGCGCTCTGCCACGCGCACTTGGCGCGCGCCCGCGATCGCTTCGTCGTAGCGATGGGAACTCGCGCCGCGGCTGTGGCGTCCCGCTCCCTCGCGCGAGAACTGCCCATCGCGTCCGGCAACCGGACCGCCTCCGCGCGCGTCTCTAAGCTCTGAAGGTCGTTTCCCGATGAGCCTTTTCGTGGTGAACATCTCGCAATGAATCGCCGCAAGATAACGCTCGCCATCTTCGCCGCCGCTTTTGCGCTCGTAATCTCGAGCGCGGCGAGCAAGGCCGCGGACACACCCAGCGTCACTTACCGCAAAGTTTTCAAGTCCAGCTATCCCGAATTCGTCGAAATTAAATTGGACCAAAGCGGCGCGGGAACCTGCGATATTCGCCAGCTTGACGAAGAGGCCAACCCGCAGCCGTTCGAGATCGGTGCTCCCCTGGCCCAAAGAATTTTCGCGCTGGCCGCCAAGCTGCACAATTTTCAGGGTGTGCAGCTGGACGTTCACCGGCGAATCGCCAGCCTGGGCGAAAAGACCTTCCGCTACCAGAAGGGCGCCGAAGTTCACGAGGTCACCTTCAATTACACGCTCGACGATTCGGCCACGCAACTCACCGGCATCTTCGAGGGTCTGGCCCGGCAGGAGACCGACCTCTCCGATCTCCAGCGCACCATGCGCTACGATCGCCTCGGCGTGAACGACGTGCTGCAGCAAATCGAAGCGGACTACAACAACAAGGTGTTTCCCGAGCCCGAGCGCCTGCTAACCGCCCTCGACCAACTCGCCGCCGACGAAAAGTTCATTGACATCGCTCGGCAAAGGGCCCGCACGCTCGCCGGACGCATCCGGTCGTCGCGCTCCTAGCCCAGGGACACTAGTACCTGTCCCAGTGGCCAACTTGACACGTCCAATAACTTCTCACTAACCTGCATCCATCCCTTGCGAGGATAATCAGCATCTGAATTAACCAAACCTATGCGACCAAAAAAACTTTACACCACACTGAGCTTCCTGGTTTTTGCCGCATTTTCGTTCCTCCCATTGCGCGCCTCGGCCCAGAGCAGCAACGCGGCGCCGCGCATCACGCAGCCTGTGGACGAGAGCAAACTAACCCTGCTCCCGGGCAACACCTACCCGCTGGCGCGCCCGGAATATGACCAGGGCGCTGCGCCGCCGGACCTGCCGATGGAGCGCATGATGCTCGTGCTGAAGCGCAGCCCGGAGCAGGAAGCCGCGCTCCAAACGTTGCTGCGCCAGCAACTGGACAAATCCTCATCCAATTACCACAAGTGGCTCACGCCCGAACAATTTGGCCAGCAGTTTGGTCCCGCCGACCAGGACATTCAAACCATCACCTCGTGGCTCGGTTCCCACGGTTTCCAGGTCGCCGGAGCATCCAAAGGCCGCGGCATTATTGAATTCACCGGCAACGCCGCCCAAGTGCAGGCAGCCTTCCACACGCCGATTGATAAGTTTGTGGTGAACGGCGTGTCGCATTGGGCGAACGCCAAGGATCCGCAGATCCCCACGGCGCTCACACCCGTAGTTGCAGGCGTTGACACCCTGCATAACTTTCCTCGCAAGGCTCAAAATCATTACGCCGGCGAGTTCAGAAAAGATAAAACCACTGGAAAAGTGACGCCCGTGAATCCGGAGTTTACGTTCACACCTCCACCCCCCATAAAGGGTTGCTTTGGTGTAGATACTCCTTGTTACGCGGTTGGTCCGTACGATTTCGCTGCAATTTACAATACCGCGCCGCTATGGACTTCCGGCATCGATGGCACGGGAGTCACTATCGCCGTGGTGGGCGAAACAGACGTCAACATTAATGCAGAGGGAGTAGGCGACTACTCCGAGTTCAGAGGCCTCTTCGCCCTTCCGTACTCACCCCCGACCAATTACCTCAATATCATTCACAACGGCACTGACCCTGGAATTACGGAGGACGAGGCCGAAGCCGATATTGATACGCAATGGTCGGGTGGCGTTGCCAAGGGTGCCCTGATCGACTTCGTCGTATCGAAGACAACGAGTGCCAGCGCGGGCATCGATCTTTCGGCCGAGTACATCATAGACAACAATTTAGGTGACATTCTGAGCGAAAGTTACGGGGAGTGCGAAGCTGGCCTGGGAGTCGCAGGTAACGCGTTCTACAGCAACCTCTGGCAGCAAGGGACCGCGGAGGGCATTTCGGTCTTCATGCCCGCCGGAGACAACGGCTCGGCGGGCTGCGACAATGACGATGCCGAGAATACCGCTGCGATGTATGGTCTTCAGGTAAGTGGATTCGCCAGCACACCGTACAACGTGGCCGTCGGCGGCACCGATTTCAACGACGCAGAGAATGAAACTCTGTATTGGTCCGCGAGCAACAACCCAACCACGCAAGCCTCGGCGCTTTCCTACATCCCGGAGGTTGTTTGGAATAACTCCTGCGCCAATCCCGTATTCGTGACACTCGGATACGGCGCGGACGCCGTCGACACATGCAATAACTCGACTTTGATAAATGGAGGGGCGATCGTCACCGTGGGCGGAAGTGGAGGGGTCAGCAGTTGCACGTTAGTTGATGCAGTTGCCGTCACGAGCTGTTACGGCGGCTATCCGAAACCTTCCTGGCAGGTAGGCACTGGCGTCCCAAATGACGGAAAGCGTGACATTCCCGATCTTTCTCTATTTGCCGGCAATGGATTTCAAGGCAATTTCTACATCGTGTGTCAGATGGATGCGAATTCGGGGAGTGGAAGCAGCACTACCAGCTGTAACCTGAACACCCCGTACTTGGATTTTCAGGGGTATGGCGGCACATCCGTTTCGACTCCTGCCATGGCCGGCATCATGGCGATGGTCATACAACATGCGGGCGGCGGCCGCCAGGGCAATCCCAATGCGACGCTCTACAACCTAGCGGCAAAATCCGGAGCCAGTTGCGATTCCGCTACCGTTGGAGCAGGCGTGAATAATTGCATCTTTTACGATCTGGCTGCGGGTGCAGGCACCAACGCCATGCCTTGCGCCAAGGCCTCGCCGAATTGTACGACCACCGGCAGCGACAAGTACGGCGTCCTGCCCGGGTACAGCACCACTACCGGCTACGACCAGGCCTCCGGCCTCGGCTCGGTGAACGCGTACAACCTCGTCACCAAATGGAACACCGCATCTTTCGGCCCCGATTTCAGTATTTCCTTTACGCCCGCGAGTCCGCCAACGCCGATTCTTACCGTCAACAGTCCCGGCGGCAACGCGAGCGTGACGATCAACGTGACAGGAGCGAATGGCTACAGCGGGACGGTCAATCTTTCTGCGGCGGTTTGCTCCGGCTTGCCGTCGGAAAGTTCTTGCAGCTTCGATAATCCGTCCATCACCGGCACTGGCTCCGCCACGCTCAAGGTCACCACTACGGCGGCCAGCAGACTAGCTCCGGGCCGTCGCCCCGCGAACCCAATTTCGTGGACTCCTGCCGCTCGTGCGATCCAGTTGTGCGCGATGTGCATCGGCTTCCTGCTGCTCGGATACCAGGCCCGACGGCGCCGCTGGAACGTCCTCGCTGGCATGCTGGTAGTTTTCTCGCTTGTGGCCATCGCTGCTTGCGGTGGTGGTGGCGGCGGGGGCGGAGGCGGCTCCAATCCCGGAACGCCCGTAACGGCGAACCAAACTGTCGTCGTCACACTGACCGATGGAACGAACACGCATTCGACTTATTTCCTGCTGAACGTGAACTAGCTCCGGGAGCGGAGGCACGCCTCCGCTCCAATCAAAATAAAAGAATCGCCAAAGCCGCGCGGGAGTATCATCGAGCTCGACTCAGGGACGGCCCTGAAGTCTGAAGGACGATATCCGATGCGCCACCGCCATTTCATTTCCGCTCTCTCTCTTTCCTTGATGCTCGCCGCCGCCCTCCTATCTGCCTCCGTGCGCGCGGACGACACCGGCTACAGTTACGCACGCATCGTGCGGCTGAGCCTGGTGGATGGCGACGTCCAAATCATGCGCGCCGATCAATCGAAGTGGGAACCAGCCGCGGCCAACATGCCCATCCAGCAAGGGTTCGCGCTGGGCACCAATGACGGGCGCGCGGAGATCGAATTCGAAAATGGCGGCGTCATCTGGCTCGCCGATCATTCCGTCCTGCAGTTCACCGAGCTCGCTCTCTCCGAGGGAGGCCGCATCACGAAAGTGACGTTGTCGCGGGGCACCGCCACGATTGACGCGAACCTCGCGGCGGCCGATTCCTTCCTGATTAACACTCCTCACCTCGATATCACGCCCGGGAAATCCAAGTTTCGCGTGGATCTCTTCAGCGCTGGCGGCTCCGTAAGCGTCTTCAAGGGCCAGCTCTCCGCCGGCACTCCGGCGGGCGCCAAGGAAATCGTGAAAGGCCAAACGCTCGAGCTGAACACGAGCGATTCGGATCAGGTCGCCATCAATCACAACCCATCGAAAGACGATTGGGACCGCTGGGTAGATGGACGCGAAACTTACCTCGTCACCGGCGCGGATAAATCGCAAAAATATGCCGGCGCGCCTTACAGCTACGGCTTGGCCGACCTCTCGAATTACGGGGCCTGGAATTTTTACGATGGCTTCGGCTACGGCTGGCAGCCCTTTGGAATCGGCGCCGGATGGATGCCTTTTTCCGCCGGCCAGTGGGGTTTCTACGACGGCCTCGGCTGGACCTGGCTCAGCGGCGAGCCCTGGGGATGGGTTCCCTACCACTTCGGCTCCTGGGTCTCGGCAGGATCGCACGGTTGGGTCTGGGTTCCGGGTGAAAACAGCCGATGGAATCCTGCGCCGGTTCAATGGGTCGGCGTGGGAAATCGCGTGGGATGGACGCCGCAGCGAACCGGCTCTGCGAGCGCCTCGCCTCTGCCTGTAATCGTCGCAACCAAGGGCCTGGGCAGTGACGCCCCCAACAAAATCCTCATGCCGGAACAATACGCGAATCAGTTGCGGCCGCTCGCGAGTCCGGCCATACCACGGGGAAAAGCGATCGCTATCGGCGGGCCTTTTGTAGTGCCTACCGCGGCAAACCTCGAATCCCTGAAATCGCAGGGCTCCTTGGACGCGAAGCGCGCAGGCCCTCCCCGCTTGGCGCAATTACCCACACCATCCATCTTGCGCAACGGCGCCCCTCCAGCTTTGCGGGCCCCAGCCCCGCCACCGCCCATGATCAGCGCAACAAATTCGCTGCCGCCCTCCGTATTCGGGGGCACGCCGCAAGCCTCGACTGCTTCGCCGTCGGCATCTGCTCCGAGTTCGCATTCAACGTCCGGAACCTCCGGCGGGCGCACGCGCTGACATTCCCTCCGAAGCTTAATTGATAATCATCCCGGCGTACCCGACCACTTCGTCGCGGTCGCCCGTGATGTCTCCCGAAGTCGCATAGCGAACGAGCTCCGCTTTTTTTGCGCCCAGGTCTTGCATGGCTACCAGCATCGCGACCGTAGCGGCGTAACCACACATGGTAATTCCTTCCGATCGCACCGTGTCGTAGAGTCCGCGCGGATCGAGCTCTAGAATCCGCGCAATGGCCCGTTCGTCCTTCGCGCGCGTGATCGCATCGCTCTCATAGTGATTCATATCCGAGCTCGCGATCACCAGAACCGGATCGCGTTGCTCCGCGATTACCTTAGCCACGCCGTGCCCCAGTTCTTCCAGAGGCGCGTAGCGGTCCGTCCCCAGCACGATGGGAACAAAACGAAAGTCCTTGGTCAGTTGCTGCAAGAATGGAATCTGCACTTCGAGCGAGTGCTCGCGTTCGTGAGCCACCGCATCTTCCCGCAGCCGCGGACAAGCCTGCCTGATCTCCGCGGCCAACGCGGCATCGATTTGCGCTTCGCCCAGCGGGGTCTGCCAGCTTCCTTCCGAGAGTATCGCCATCGGCTCGCCGCGTGGAAAATGCCGCGGCCCGAGCAAAAGGCATCGGGGGGGAATTTCGAGCGCGGCATAAACAGCGCCTGCCACTTGGCCCGAATATATGTATCCCGCATGCGGCACCAGGCAGCCGCGTGCGGCGATATTTTCCGCGTTGCGCGGCGCGTATTCCGCTATGTCGCTGGCTAATTTCTTTGCGTCGGAAGGATAAAAGCGGCCGGAAACGGCAGGCTTGCGAATCATGTGAGGTTCAGGCTCAGGTAACGCGGGTAGTCTAGCTGATGCGGCTAAAAATGCAGCGTGGAATATTCGTGCTTAAATGGCCTTGGAGGGCTTCCCTTTGATGTCGAGCGCCTCGGACCCTCCGGCCATCCACAGGACTTTCACCTTGTCGCCTTCCTGGTAGCCGCCCGCATCCAGTATCTTCCCCATCTTTTTCTGCAATTTATCGGCATAAGTGAACGTGTGAATGTTCAGCGTATTGGCTTGCTCACGAACCATCAGGGTGTGGGAGTCCGCGTGGATCACTTCCGCCTTCAGCCACACAGGCCTTGGTTTCCTCTGTTTTACGACCAGCGGCGGGGAGCTACTCATCTGCGCGCGCGCAGATTGCGTCGGAATCAGCGCCAACGCACAGGCCAGCGAGACGGCCGCGAGAATTCTAGAGCTCTTCATCGAAGGAAATCTTCAAGGACTTCAGAAACTTGATGTCTTGCGGCGTGATCTCCACGCGCTTCTCCACGGCTTCTTCTTCCAGAATTTCATCGTCCACGCGGATGTGCAGCGACTCCAGGAAGCGGCGGTCTTGCGTGGTCATTTTTGCGTCCTGCGCCGAGCGGCGCGCCAGCCCAATGGTGGCGTCGAGCTTCAGCACGATGTCGAAGCCCGCCGAACGCACTCCGGAGATAGCTTCGGCAATCCGCTCGGAATCGGACACGGTGTCGTTGATGGCGTGTCCCAGCTCTCGCAGCAACTGCTTCATGCGGTCGTCGAGTTGCAAGGGCGGCACCTCCTGTGAAGAGCCCTTCCTACACCCATTCTAGTTCTGCGGCAAGCACGAAACAAGCTCGCCACTCGCCGCGCGCTTCCTAGATGTTACCTGTCCTTGGATGCGCCGTATTGTTTCAGCGCCAAAAGAATTTTCTCGCCGTACATGGCCACCTTGCGTTCCCCAAATCCGCTTACTTGCAGGAGTTCGCCGAGCGTGCGCGGCCGCCGGCGGCATAGTTCGTCGAGCGAGGTATCGTGCATCACGACGAAGGCCGGAACAGATTGCTCTTTGGACGCGACGCGCCGCCATTCGCGAAGGTGTTCGCGCAGGCCGGGGTCGATCTCGCCAACCGGCGCTTGCGCCGCGCGTGAACGCTTGCGGATCCTGCTCGTGCGTCTCGTCGGTTGAGTTTCCTGCACCGCGTGCGCGGGCTTCGCCGGCTGCACGGGTCGCACTGAGTGCACAGGCTGCACGGGTTGCATCGGCTGCGAAAGCCACTCGGAGCCGCAGCCGCATATATCGCAGGCACCGCATGAATCCCAATTGGGAATTTCGCCGAAGTGCACGCAAATTTGGCGATGCCGGCATGACTTGGAATCCACGAAGCGGCGCATCGAATGATATCGCTGCCAGGCCCGCTCTTTTTCAGCTGGGTCTTGAATCTCTCCGATGAAATGCCCCAGCAAGCCAGCATCTCTTTTCTGCCAGAGTAGCAGGCAATCCGACGGCAGCCCGTCGCGTCCCGCACGCCCGGCCTCCTGGTAATACTGCTCGATGGCTTTCGGCAGTGAGAGATGAATCACCGCGCGCACGCTGGCCTTGTTGATCCCGAGCCCGAATGCAATCGTGCCCACCAGCACGCGCACTTCGTCGGCCATCCAGCGTTCCTGATTGCGCCGCCGCGCATCCGCATCCAGCTGGCCGTGATACCCGACGGCGGCGATTCCGTTTTGCTCGAGGTGCGCAACCGTCTCCGCCACACGCGCAATCGTGGGCGAGTAAACAATCACGTGCCCCTCCGCGTGCCTTCGTATCGCCCGCACCATCAGTTCCAGCTGCTCGGCGGGCTTGCACTCCCGCACGATGTAATTCAAATTCGGCCGGTAAAAGCTTGCGATATATTTGTCGGGATCCTGCAGCTGCAATTGATCCACGATGTCGTGGCGCACTCTCTTCGTGGCGCTGGCGGTGAAGGCGGCGATCGGCCTGCCGGGGAACTCCGCCCGCAGGCGGCTCAGCTGGCGATACTCCGGGCGAAACTCATGCCCCCATTCCGAGATGCAGTGCGCTTCATCAATTACGAAAAACGAAATGGGCACGCGCTGCAGCCAATCGAACGTGTCGGCGCGCACCAGCCGCTCGGGCGAGAGATACAGCAAGTCGTACTTGCCCGTGCAGGCGCCGCGCGTGATTTCCTTTTGTTCCGCGGACGTAAGTGAGCTGTTCAGCACCGCCGCGGGTATGCCCATCTGCGTCAGTTGCGCTACCTGGTCCTGCATCAGCGCGATGAGTGGCGAGATAACCACCGCCGTTTTTTCCCACAGCAGCGCCGCCGGAAGCTGGTAGCACAGCGATTTGCCGCCGCCGGTCGGCATCACCACGCACGCATCGCGCGCTTCCAGCAAGGTGCGCACGATACGCTCTTGTCCCGGCCGGAAAGAGTCGTACCCCCAGTAGCGCTTCAGCGCTTCGCCAATCTCGGAGTCCGAAACCATGCCGCGAGTATAGAGCCGGGGCCCTGCGCGGTCTAGCTTGACGCCGCGAACTCAAGGGACGGCCCGAAAAAGTGCAGCAGAATTCCCGCGAAAGGCACTAGAATTGGACCATGGCTGCCGGCCCCGGCACTTCTTTTTGGAGCTTCTCCAAGGTAACCTGGCGAGTCCTTTGGCGCGCCGCGCGCCAACTCTTCCACGAAATCACCGGAGCGATCTTCGCCGTATTCGCGCTCTACGGAGCCGTGGCCGCGTGGCGCCAATGGCACAGCCGTGTGGCAGCCTGGCTGATGGGCGCCGCCATTGCCTACGCCTTGATGATGGCGGGCTTTGCTTTCTCGTCCTTTCTCCGCGCCCGGCGCGTCCGTTGAAGTCCCATGCCTGAAGACACCAAGAAACCAGTCGAATTCTCCGAGAGGAAGCTGGCCTCCACGTCCGGCCTGCCCATGGAAGCTGTAGTCACCTCCGAGAGTCTCCGCGATTGGGCCCCCGAACGCGAGCTCGGCTATCCCGGCGAGTTTCCCTTCACCCGCGGCGTTTATCCCACCATGTACCGCGGCCGCTTGTGGACCACTCGCCAGTACGCTGGCTTCGGCAGCGCTGCGGAATCGAACGCGCGCTATCGCTACTTGCTTTCCCAGGGGCAAAACGGCCTGTCCGTCGCCTTCGATTTGCCCACCCAAATCGGCTTGGACTCTGACCATCCCCTCGCCCTCGGAGAAGTCGGCAAAGTCGGTGTGGCCATCGATTCCTTGGCTGATATGCAGACGCTCTTCGACGGCATCCCCCTCGAGCGCGTTTCCACTTCGATGACCATCAATTCCACCGCCGCGATTTTGCTCGCGCTTTACGTGGCCGTCGCCAAACAGCAGGGCGCCAGCCTGCAGCTCCTGGCCGGCACGGTGCAGAACGACATCCTCAAGGAATACGTTGCCCGCGGCACCTACATCTATCCGCCGCGCCCGGCCATGCGCATCGTCACCGATATTTTTGCCTGGTGCCGCCACGAACTCCCCAATTGGAACGCCATCTCGATTTCCGGCTATCACATTCGCGAAGCCGGCTCTACTGACGTGCAGGAAGTCGCTTTCACCCTGGCCAACGGAATTGCCTATGTCGAGGCCGCCGTCGCCGCCGGGCTTGCCGTGGACGAATTCGCGCCGCAGCTTTCGTTTTTCTTTAACTCCCACAACGAACTGCTCATGCAGATTGCAAAATTCCGCGCTGCCCGCCGCTTGTGGGCCCGCACCATGCGCGAACGTTTCCACGCCTGCCGCCCGCGCTCTATGATGCTCCGCTTTCACGCGCAGACGGCTGGCTCTTCGCTCACGGCCCAGCAGCCCGAGAATAATATCGTCCGCGTGGCGCTGCAGTGCCTCGCCGCCGTGCTCGGCGGTTGCCAGTCGTTGCATGCGAACGCGCTCGACGAAGCCCTCGCGCTCCCCACCGAGCAGGCCGCTCTTCTCGCGCTTCGCACGCAGCAGATCATCGCGCAAGAGACCGGCGTCGCGAACACCATCGATCCCGTAGCCGGATCTTTCGCCATCGAAAAACTCACGAGCGAGATCGAAGCCGCCGCCCAGGATTACATCTCGAAAATCGACGCCATGGGCGGCATGCTCCGCGCCATCGAGACCGGCTACGTCCAGCAGGAAGTCCAGAAATCCGCTTACGAATATCAGCGCGCGGTGGATAGCGGCGAGCAGGTCGTCGTCGGCGTGAATCGCTTTCAAGCTGAAGAAGAACGCCCGATTCCCACGTTGCTCGTGGACCCGGAAATCGAGAAAACCCAGGTCGCGCGGCTCCACGCGCTGCGCGCGCGCCGCGATGCCCCGAAAACCGTTGCCGCGCTGGCCGAAGTCGAGCGTCGCGCTCGCGGCAGTGAAAACCTGATGCCGGCTATCCTCAGCGCCGTCGAAGCTTATGCCACCGTCGGCGAAATCTCCGACGCCCTGCGCCGCGCCTTCGGCGAATATCTCGAATCGGTTGTGATCTGACGATGCGACGAGCATCGTCATCCTGAGGAACGGAGTGACGAAGGATCCGTCAGAATGAGGCTCATCCTCGCTTCGAGCTCTCCCCGCCGCGCAGAAATCCTGCGCCATGCAGCCATCCCATTCGAAGTCCGCGCTGCAGGCGTGGACGAATCGCGTCACCCAAACGAAGCCCCGGGCGATTACGTTCGGCGCTTGGCCATAGCAAAAGCCCAAGCAGTCGCCGAATCAGAGCGCAGTTCCGACAGCGAAACGCTGATCCTCGGCGCCGACACCGTCGTCGTCATCGAAAAAGATATCCTCGGCAAGCCCGCCACGCCCGAAGATGCGCGGCGAATGTTGCGCCAGCTGAGCGGCCGGACGCACGAAGTCCACACCGGCCTAGCCGTGCTGCGAGCAGATCGAGCGCAAGAGCTCGTGGTGGAGGAAATCACTCGCGTCGAGTTCGCCCCGCTCACCGAAGCGGAAATCGAAAGCTACCTCGCCACCGGCGAGCCTTTCGATAAAGCCGGCGCCTACGCCATTCAAGGAGTTGGCGGCCGCTACGTCACGCGCATCGAAGGCTGCTACTTCAACGTCATGGGATTGCCGCTCGCCCGGCTCTGGACTTCACTCCGCGAGTTCGGATGGGCCAATGTCATCCTCAGCAAGAACGCCTGAAAATAAAAACGGCGGCCACCCGGGCCGCCGTTAAGAAAGCATTTTATGTTTCCGCGAAATCTCGTCCAGCTATTTCTTGTCGTCGTCAACCGGAGCGGCTGGGGGAGCCGCAGCCGGCGGATTCGCCGGAGGAGGCGTGGTTCCGGGTCCGGGCTGAGTGCCTGAGTGCATGCCTTCTTTGAAATTGCGAATTCCTTCGCCCAGGCCCCGCATCACTTCCGGGATTTTCTTGCCGCCGAAGAGCAGCACGATCACGGCGAGCACGATCAGCCAATGAATTGCACTAAATTCACCCATAGTTACCTGCCTTCCCGGCGTTGCCGGCCCTGCAAGAGCCAAATCGCAAGCCAGGGTAACTTTCTAAAGTATAACACGCTCGTCCCCGGCGCGTCGCGTGACGTGCTCGCGGTCGAGATATTCGAGCAACGGAATCGCATATTTGCGCGTAACGCCGGTAAGTTCCTTAAACGCACCAATCGGGAGCCGCTGGCCGCGCTCTTTCCGGTATTTCCCGAGCATTTCGCGCAGTCGTGCAATCGCCGTGCGATGGAAAACGAGGTCCTCCGCGATTTTAATCAGCGTTTTCTCGCGCAACAGAATTTGCAATATCTTCTGCGCCCGCTGCCGCTCCACCGGCAGCTTTTCGAGCACCGTGGCAAAACTCGGCACGGCAAGGCCCGCGCCCTCGAACTCGCGCTCGATCAATTCTTTCGCGCGCACTTCTTCCGCCGAGAGCACGATCTCGCGTCCCGCCCGTTGAACCACATCGCCCGAAACTATCACCGCGCGCGCCTTCACCAAATCATCCAGCACCGCCTGGAACATCTCGCCGCCCGGGTTCCCGGCGCGGCCTCGCAGCTCTTGCTTCGGAATTCCCGGCAAGAGCGGGTTCGCCTTGTGAAAATCTTCGATCACTTTCCTCACCGCCGCGGCACATTCCTCGGCCAGCCGCATAGAAACGATTGTAAGCGGCTGCTCGGCCAGGATTCGAGCGCGCCCCGACGCCGCGAGTTTCGTCGCCGCCTCGCGAATTTCCGTTTCCATCCAGCCCGTTCGGCTCTCGATCGACCGCAGCGTCAGGACGCGCGACGAAGCTTCCGCCAGCGCACCCAGAATTTCATCCCGTGCGCCGCGCTCAAGCGTCTCGAGGAAAAGTTTGACCCCGGGATCGTTGCGCCGCTGCCGGCTCGGACGCGCATCGAGAACCACTCCGCCGCCAATGGTCACAACCGGAGAAAATTGCCTCAGGATGAACCGGTCGCCCGGAAGCACCAAAATCCGCGCATCCAATCGCAGTTGCACGAACCCCGATTCGCCGGGAGCCATCTCTGCGTCTCCGTCCAGAAGGATCACCTCTGCGATCGCCTCTGCCGTGCCTTGGTGAAAATGCACTCGCGCGCGATTTTTCAGCGGCCTTGCGGAACTCAAAAGCGTAACGCGCGCGTCCACACGCGCCGTCGCTGCGAAGATCCCCGGTGGGGCCAGCGCCATGCCCCGTTCGATCTCTTCGCGCTCCACACCGGCCAGATTCGCAGCCGTACGCTGACCTGCCACCGCGCGCGCAATCTTATTTCCACCTGAACGCAGCCCGCGAATACGCACAATCTTTCCCGCGGGATAAAGCTCAGCTTCGTCCTCCACGTTCACCGAGCCCGACACGAGCGTACCCGTGACGACGGTGCCGAACCCTTTCATGGCGAACGCGCGGTCGATCGGCAGGCGAAATCTGCGCGTTTCATCTTTTGCCGGAACCGCCCGCGCCACGCGTAGCAGCTCCTGCTTCAAAGCCTCGAGTCCCGCACCCGTCCGCGCACTCACCGCGACGATTGGCGCCGCCTCCAGAAACGACCCGCGTACAAATTCCTCGATTTCAAGACGCACCAGCCCCAGCGCGTCAGTATTCACCAGATCGGATTTCGTAATGGCGATGATTCCGCGCGGAATGCCCAGCAGCCGGCAAATATCGAAATGCTCGCGCGTCTGCGGCTTGATCGATTCGTCGGCCGCGATGGCGAACAACACCACATCAATCCCGCCCACGCCGGCCAGCATGTTGCGCACGAACTTCTCGTGCCCGGGAACGTCCACGAATCCCAGCCGCACCTCTCCCAGATCGAGGAACGCGAAACCGAGATCGATGGTGATGCCTCGGCGCTTTTCCTCTTCCAGCCGGTCCGGATTCGTGCCGGTGAGAGCTTCTACCAGCGCGGATTTGCCGTGGTCGATGTGTCCGGCGGTACCCGCGATTACATGCTTGAGAGTTTCCATCGAGAGCGCAAGGTTCGCGCACCGATGCTAGCGGAGGAACTACCAGCGGTCAAATCGCGCCGCGCGAACGCTTCCGCAATTCGAAGCGCGCGCGCGGCAAATCGGACGACGAATGCCTATTCAGCTTTAATCTGCAGGGGAGGCTCCGTCCGCGAGCCTTTGTACACCGGCTTGCCCAGCTTCGCGATCCAGATCCCCGTGTGGATGTCATTGAAATAGATCAAGCCATTGGCAGGCTGCGCGCCCCAGGTGAACGGCAAATTCGGGCGATAGCCGTCCGAATCCGCGGTCCACAGGCGTGCGATTTCGCGGCCTTGCTGATAAAGATTGCCGCGCAGCTCGCCCGAAATATCCACCACGCGCCCGCCTCCGGCGTAATCACCGGCAAACAACATATCGTTGTCCGCCCAGACGTTGTGCATCCCGCCTTCGGGAACTTCGTAAATCGCCACCTCCCGGGGATGTTCGATGTCCGTGACGTCCATCACGTGCAGCACCCCACGCACCGGAATGCGCTCTTTGCTTTCGAGATCGAACGTCGAGGGAAACACTTCGTCTCCCACGAACACATAATTCTTGTAACGAAACGTGGTGTGCGTCCCGGCGAGCCAGCCGTTTCCATACAGTTCGAAGTGGTTGTATTTGAATTGCGAAACCAGCTGCGGATGCTCCGGGCTTCCGCCCTTCATCCCGTTTCCGACGTCCAGAATAATCAGCCCGTCGCGCCAGTAAGCCAGATAAGCGAGTCCGTCCTTCACGTACAGGTCGTGCAGATAGCGTCCGCTCTCCGACGGCCCCATTGGCCCTGCAATCATCGCCGCCGTCCCATTTTCCACCTGCCATCGCGCCACTTCCTTGGGATGCTGCGCGTCCTGGAAATCGATGATGCGCAGCGAGCCCGTGGCATCATCCGTGATGTAAACGTAATGCGTGTTGATGAACGCGCTGTGCACGCCGCCGGTGACCGTCTCGGTATACTCCGAAATCACTTTCAGGTGCGCGGGGTCCGACGGGTCGAACAGCACAATCCCGTTTTTCCGCGTGGAGGCCCCTTCGCGAGTGAACACGCCGACCTTCTCGTCCGGTGTCGTGCTGATGTCATTGATCAGCCGCGCGTCGGCCTTCATGGAATCAAGCAGCTTGGGCTTGGACGGGTCGCTGATGTCGTAGTCATAGATCTTGTCCGCGATCGTCGCAACGTAAAGGTGGTTTCCGATGATCCATTCTTCGGATGTCTGAATCGCCTTGCCGTCCGCGCCGTTGGTCGGAACATGCGCCACCACGTCGATCTCGCGTCCCACGTTTCGCGGCGCCACCGCAATGGACGCAACCGCGCTGTGCCGTCCAATCGTCGCGGTCACTTGATACGTTCCCGGAAGCTCGGCCACAAACGCGCCGTCGCGATAAATCATGGCCCGCGGTCCACTTACGCTCCAGGCTATGAGGTCGTCCTTCGCCGTCGCGCCCTTGGCCCCTTCCGCTGACGCCGCGAAGTGCACCACATCGCCGGTCTTTGCGCTGGTCGTTTCGGGCTCGATGACAAGTTTTTGCACCGTATCCGGCGCCACGCGGAAGCTCACTTCCGCGGTCGCTTCCGCGCACTTCGCCTCGATTGTCGCGGTGCCCGCCGCCAGGCCCGTCACCATGCCCGCTTCATCCACCTTCGCAATCGTCGGTGATTTCGAGCTCCAGCGGATGGGCGTGTCGCTGCGCGGGTCGCCATTGTCAGACCGCGCCGTCGCCGATAGCACTGTGGTCCCGCCCACTGCAAGGGCCTGCGCCACCGGCATGACCTCGACCTTGGCCACCGGCTTTGCCAGCACCGTCACCGTCGCAAATCCCGGCTTGCCCGCCACCACCGCGCCAACCGTCACTTCGCCCGGCTCGTGGAATACCACCACGCCTTCCTTGTCCGCGCCCGCCACGTCAAACGGGGCAGCAAACCAGATCATCGGCTTGGCATCCAGCGCCTTCCCGGACGCATCCTTTGCCACTGCGCTGAATTGGAGCTTGTCTCCGACGTGCACCTTCGCGTCCTTCGGAGTCACTTCCACCGTTTGTGCTTTCGGCGGCGTCGGCGGAGCGCCTACTTCCTGCGCGCAAAGCATCGGCGCAAAACCCAGCACAGCCAATGACACTAATTCCGCAGCCCACTTCGACACAATGCGCATGGAGCGCTCCCTTCGATTGAGGAATTGAAGCAACGAAATTGTACCCGTAGCGCAGCTTTGTCAACACCAAAAGGAATCCAAACCTTACTACGATGGGCGAGTTCGAAAAGTTGCAGAAAAGAAAGACTAGCGGACCCGGACAGAAACGGACGCAATTTCATTCACGATGGCCAGGGCCGCCTCTCGCGGCCTCGAAGCAGCCGTAATAGGCCGTCCCACCACCAGGTAGTTTGCGCCCGCGCGCACTGCCTCGGACGGCGTCGCCACACGGGATTGATCCTGCGTCGCCGCATGCGCTGGCCGCACTCCCGGGATCAGAATTATAAACCCGGGCCCGCAAGCGCGCCGGATTGCCGCAGCTTCATACGCAGAACATACCACGCCATCCATTCCCGCGCGTTTTGCCAGTCGAGCGAGCGCCACGGCTCGCTGTGCGAGCGAGCCGCGCATGCCTATCTGCCGCACCGTAGCTTGATCGAAGCTGGTAAGTACGGTCACCGCCAGCAGCTTCGGCCCATCGCCGCGATTGCCGGCCGCTTTTCGTGCCGCCCGCATTCCCGCCAGCCCATTCGCCGCATGCAGCGTAATCAGGCGAACATTCGGCAGTTGGACCGCGGCGGCCACTGCCTTTGAGACCGTGTTGGGGATATCGTGGAATTTCAAATCGAGGAAGATCTCGGCGCCCAGTTTCGCCAGTTTTTTGACTACCTGTGGGCCTTCGGAGGTGAAGAGTTGGGCGCCCACTTTGAGTAGAACGCCGGTGTTGCGTAGGTCGCGCGCCAAATCAGCTGCACGCCCCAGGCTGTCAACGTCCAGGGCGACGATTAGTCGCGGTGAGCTGCGTCCGGCCGTGTGGGCACCTCGAGAAGCTCCAGGCGGACCTTGGCGAGCCCACGCTGGTCAAAGCCAAGCCTTCTTGCTACTTCGTAGGAAACGTCCAGTTCCCGGCCCACCACGTACGGCCCGCGATCATTGATGCGGACCACCTGGCTGCGATGGTTCCGAGGATTTACCACCCGCACGATAGACCCCAGCGGCAGCGTCGGGTGTGCAGCCGTCTCGGCATACATATCATAAGTCTCGCCGTTCGCAGTAGGCTGGCCGTCGAAATCTTCCCCATACCAGCTCGTAGTGCATTCCCACACGGCTAGGGGCTTAGGCTGGCCGGTCATACCCGATGATTTGGAGTTGACGAGGGAGTTCTGTGGGTTGCGGGAATCTTGGAGAGGGTTACTCGGCTTCCCGGCGGAAGTAGGATTCACCGACGGGATCAACACAAGTAGACCCATTCCTAAAAACACCGTCTTCAGAACCACGAATAGCTTTGCTCTCATGTTCTCCTAACCTTCGTTGAATCAGCAAATTATACTATTGCGGGCGCCTCGATAACAACCACTTTATCTCACCAAAGCGCCACGTAACTTGCTGATTTCAAACGTACTTTCGTCCCGGCACCACATTTCGAGGCCTTCCACTAACCTCTCCGATGACCGTGGATCCACGAAATGGGCCGTTCCGATTTGAACCGCCGAGGCTCCCGCTAGCATGTATTCCGCTATATCGGCAGGGCTTTCGATCCCTCCAAGCCCTATAATCGGGATACTTGCTACCCGACTCGCCTCGTAAACCAGTCTCACCGTTATAGGCTTCACCGCTGGACCCGACAACCCCCCCGTCGTACTACCCAATCTAGACCTTCGATTGTGTACATCTATACACAGTGCCGGGTAGGTGTTGGCTATCACCAAGGCATCGGCACCCTCACGCTCGGCAGCTTTTGCTATAAGTCCAATGGTATTAACGTTCGGAGATAGCTTGACCCATAATGGTCTAGTCTTAGCAGCTTGCCGGGCGGCCGATACGACCGCTGCCGTGAGGGTCGGATCGGTGGTGTATTCGATGCCCCCTTGTTCCACATTGGGACATGAGATGTTCAGCTCGTAGGCCGCGAGCCCCTCCGCCCCCTCCAAAACCCGAATCACCCCCACGTACTCGGCGATGCTGCGGCCAAAAACATTCGCGATTACCGTCGCGCCCGACCGCCGCAGTTCCGGAAGCTTCTGTTCGACGAACGCCCGAACCCCGATATTCTGCAGCCCGATCGCGTTGACCATGCCGCTCGGCGTCTCGCAGATTCGCGGTGCCGGTGCTCCGTCCATCGGCTCGAGCGAAAGTCCCTTGACCACAATTCCGCCCAGTCGCTGCAGGTTTACGAGAGATGCAAACTCGACTCCATAGCCGAATGTGCCGCTGGCCGCTATGACGGGATTTTTGAGAAGGAGGGTACCTACGCTGACTCGGAGGTCAACTTCCGCGGGCCGTTGGGACATGCGGGCCGCCTGCGTCGAACTCACGGTCCACAGTTTACCACGCCGCGTCAAAAACTGAGACTGCGATTCCGCGCCCACCTGTGGAAATCCGGCCGCCCCGGCAGCCGGATTCCGCGGCTGCGCACTCCCGCCGGTCTGTGCTACGATGTCGCGCGATGCGCGTCGTAGAAAAACGGCAACTGCTCTCCGCTGAAGAAATTGGACGTACGCTGCAACGTCTGGCCCATGAAATCGTGGAAAAAAGCGGTGGCACCAAGGATCTTGCGCTGATCGGAGTGCGCCGCCGCGGTGTTCCATTGTCGCAGCGGCTGGCCAAGACCATCCGCGATTCCTCCGGCGTGGCTCTTCCCGTCGGCACGATCGATATCACGCTCTATCGCGACGATCTTTCCACCGTCGGCCCGCAGCCCATCGTGCATTCCAACGAAATTGATTTTCCGGTGGATGGCCGCGACCTGGTCCTCGTGGATGACGTGCTCTACACCGGCCGCACCATACGCGCGGCCATGAACGGGCTCTTCGATCTCGGCCGCCCCAAACGCATCCGCTTGTGCGTCCTCATCGATCGCGGCCATCGCGAAATGCCTATCGAGGCCACCTTTGTCGGCCGCACCGTCGAAACCAGCGACACCGAAATTGTCGAAGTTCGCCTTCAGGAAATTGATGGCGAGGAACGCGTCATGCTGGTGGATCGCGTGGCCTAGGGCGGGTAGCTTTTCCGGAGGCCCCGGAGATAAACTGATTTAAAGGGAAACCGTGCTGCAGCGCTTGCAACACTTGCTGGGAACCGAAGACCTCACCCGCGAGCAAATTGCTTTTATTCTTGACCAAGCCCGTCCCTTCCAGGAATTCCACCGCCATCCGCTCAAGAAGCTAGCCACCCTCCGGGGAAAGACGGTCGCGCTCGCCTTTTTCGAGAGTTCCACGCGCACGCGCATCAGCTTTGCCACCGCCGCGGCTCGCCTGGGCGCGGACACTATGAATCTCCAGGCTGAATCCTCTAGCCTGAAAAAAGGCGAATCGCTCCTCGATACCGTTCGCACTCTGGAAGCCATGCGCCCCGACGGCATCGTCATCCGCCACACCTCTTCGGGCGCCCCGGAATTCGTGGCCCAGCGCCTCAATATTCCTGTGGTCAATGCCGGCGACGGCACGCACGAGCATCCCACCCAAGCGCTCCTCGACGCCCTCACCATTCGCGACCGCAAGGGCAAGCTCGATGACTGGAACCTCACCATCCTGGGCGACATCCTGCATAGCCGGGTGGCGCGCTCGAATATCCACCTGCTCAGTAAATTCGGCGTCCGCACCACGCTCTGCGGCCCCGCCATGTGGGTTCCGCGCGAACTCGAAACTCTCGCGCCCAATGTTCGCCGGGTGTTCCGCATCGACGAGGCTCTCAACGAGGCGGACATCATCATGGTCTTGCGCGTTCAATCCGAACGAATTCACGAACCTGCGCTCGCCCCCGAGGAATACATTTTGCAATATCAACTCACGCCCGAGCGCTTGCGTCTCGCCCGCCCGGACGCGCTAGTGCTGCACCCCGGCCCCATGATTCGCGGCCTGGAAATTGATCCAGCCGTCGCCGATGGCCCGCAATCCTGCGTTCTCGAGCAGGTCACCAACGGCCTCGCCATCCGCATGGCCCTTCTTTACCATCTTGTGGGCGGTTCGCCGGTAGAAGCGCCCGAACCAGCCAAGGAATGAACGCATGCTCTTAATCAAAAACGCGCGCCTGCTGGACCCTGCAAGCGGCACCGACGCCGCGCTGGATGTCCTTCTCGACGGCGAGTTGATCTCTCAGGTGGGCGCGAATCTTTCCGCCTCCAACGCCGAAATTTTTGACGCCAAAGGCTTGATCGTCGCGCCCGGCTTCATCGACCTCCATTGCCACCTGCGCGAGCCCGGGCAGGAGCTTTCCGAAACCATCGAAACCGGTACGCGCGCTGCGGCTCACGGCGGATTCACCGCGGTGTGTTGCATGCCCAATACCCAGCCGGTCAACGACAGCGCTTCCGTCACGCGCGGCATCGTCGAACGCGCCGCGGCAGTTTCCGCTGTACGTGTTTGGCCCATCGGCGCCGCTTCGGTCGGCAGCAAAGGCGAGGCCCTCGCGGAAATCGCGGCAATGAAGGATGCAGGCATCGTCGCCGTCAGCGACGATGGCAAGCCTGTAGCGACCGCCCGCCTGATGCGCCAGGTGATGGACTACTGCCGTTCGCTCGATTTGCCGGTGATCGACCACTGCGAAGATCCGTCGCTATTCGCCGGCGGCGTCATGCGCGAAGGCCCTCGCTCCATGCGCCTCGGCCTCCAGGGCATTCCCGCGCAATCTGAATCCATCTGTGCCGGACGCGACGTCGAGCTCGCCGCCCTCACACAGGCGCGCCTTCATATCGCGCACATGTCCACCACCGGAGCGCTCGATTACGTGCGCGCCGCGAAGAAACTCGGCCTGCGCGTAACTTGTGAAGTCACGCCCCATCATTTCACGCTCATCGATGAAGACGTGCGCTACGACTCCATGTACAAAATGAATCCGCCGCTGGCCTCGCGCGAAGACCGCGCCGCCCTTATCGCCGGTCTCGCCGATGGCTCGGTTGACGCCATCGCCACCGACCACGCGCCGCACCATCCCGCCAGTAAAGATGTCGAATTCGACCGCGCGCCCTTCGGCATCACCGGTTTCGAAACCGCTCTCGCGCTAGCGCTCTCAGAATTGGTCCATACGAAAAAGATATCGCTGATGCGCATGGTCGAGCTCTTCACCACCGGTCCCGCACGTGTTCTCGGCATCGACCGCAAAATCGCCGCGGGCCAGCCCGCCGATCTCACTATCTTCTCCGCGGATCTCGCCTGGACATTCCGCGCCGCTGACTCCGCCAGCAAATCGCGCAACACGCCCTTCAACGGCCGCAGCTTCCGCGGCGCTCCTGTGGCCACCATCGTCGCCGGCCGCGTCGTCTACCGCCGCTAGTAACCGCACCCTAAATTTTCAAGCGCGACACCGCCAGCCGCGCCGCGTGGTAACCGCACATTCCGTGCACTCCGCCGCCCGGCGGTGTGGATGACGAGCACAGATACAGATCGCTCGCTGAAGTCGCGTAGTGCCGCGAAGTCGGCCGGAAGAGCATC
>Ga0302324_100007817_pt1 | contig 22628 bp, 17 predicted proteins | sample Palsa_T0_1_FD_201949 | JGI IMG/M metagenome (GOLD analysis project Ga0302324, IMG submission 201949) | Peat permafrost microbial communities from Stordalen Mire near Abisko, Sweden - Palsa_T0_1 | ecosystem: Environmental > Terrestrial > Soil > Palsa > Peat permafrost | place: Sweden: Abisko...
GACATCGAACGCAACGCCGGACGCAGCATTTGGGTTGGTATCAAAGTGCGCATCAAACGCAGCAACTGACGCAACATTTGCGCCGCAATGCGCGTTGCACAGAATCCTTAATCGGTTAAGGGGTAATGCGTTCGTGTGAAATGAAGTGGTTACAATGATTGTTCTATATGAAATAAAATTCGTAAGCCGAACCTGCGATTCCGTTCGCAGTAGCCTACTGGCACTGGCGCGACTGGCAACGGTCGGGTCAGAAGCTGCCGGGACAACATGCTTCCATCGTAAAGATGAGGAAACCGCCGCGAGGTGGTTTCTGCGACTGCGAGCGTTAATGCGGTCGGAAGGACAGGCTGGATGAAACACCCAACACAAGTGAACTGCTGTGGGCATCGTCATACTCAAAGAGCCAAAAACGCTGACAGGCTCTGGCCAAAAGGCGCGCAGTTGGTTGCTCCTGCGGACGCAGGGAGCACGCGGACAGACACAACTGCCGGTGTGTGAAGCAGGGGTTAATTCATTCGTGTCATTGCAATCAAACATGATAAACCCGACATTCCGCCTTCGAGTGGAGGCAGGCGCGTCCGCAAGGAGCGCTGATGGGGTGGCGGGCAAGGGATGCTGGAAAAAGCGAACGCCGTTCTGTAATGGAACGGATAGGAGTTGCAACATCACTCCACCGTGCAAACGGGCAGACTTCCAGCGGGTCGTTCGTGGCGAGAGAACTCGCAGAACCTTCGCAGGAGGAGACGGCAAATGAACGCAGAGCAATCCGCGTGTGCGTCCTCCGGCAGCGTCACCACTTGGGAACAGCTTGACTGGACTCAATGTCAACGACACGTCAGAAGGCTGCAAGCGCGTATCGTCAAGGCAACACAGGAAAAGCGTTGGGGCAAAGTCAAAGCTTTGCAACGGCTGCTGACCTGCTCGTTTTCCGGCAAAGCCTTGTCCGTGAAACGAGTGACTGACAATCAAGGCAAACGCACGCCGGGAGTGGACGGTAAGATATGGAGCACTCCGGCGGCGAAACACAAAGCACTGGGCTTGTTGAAGCGGCGCGGGTATCAACCGCAACCGCTGCGACGAGTCCACATTCCGAAAGCCAATGGGAAGTTGCGACCGCTGGGCATCCCGACGATGACAGACCGCGCCATGCAGGCATTGCATCTGCTGGCGTTGCTGCCCGTCGCCGAGACCACGGCGGACAAAAACTCCTACGGCTTCCGGCCTGAACGCTGTCCGGCGGATGCCATTGGACACTGCTTCCTCGCGTTGCGGGGCGGCGGTAACGCCCATGCCGAGTGGGTGCTGGAAGGAGACATTCGTGGATGTTTTGACAACATCAATCACGAATGGAGGCTCCGGCACATTCCCACTGACAAGGTCGTGCTGCGTCAATGGCTCAAGGCGGGCTTCATGGAAAATCGAACCCTGTTTCCCACCGAGGCAGGCACGCCACAGGGCGGGATTATCTCGCCCACGCTGGCGAACCTGACATTGGACGGATTGGAAACACTCCTGAAACAACGCTTCCCCAAGAAGCGCGTGGAGGGAAAAATCACTAATCCCAAGATACACCTCATTCGGTATGCGGATGACTTCATCATCACCGGCGCGACCAAGGACATGCTGGAAAACGAAGTCAGGCCGCTGGTCGAGCAGTTTCTGCGCGACCGGGGCTTGCAGCTCTCGCCAGAGAAAACCTGCATCACGCACATCGAGCAAGGGTTCGACTTCCTCGGACAGAACCTCCGTAAGTTTGACGGCAAGCTGATTATCCGGCCTTCCAAAAAGAACACGCATAGCTTTTTGGAAAAGGTGCGGAAGCTGGTGCGTCAAAATCGCGGAGCCAGTCAGGAAAACTTGATCGTTCAACTCAACCCGGTCATCCGTGGCTGGGTGAACTACCATCGCCACATCGTGGCGTTGCAGACCTTCAAGAAAGTGGAAAATGCTATGTGGCAAACCCTCTGGCAATGGGCCAAACGCAGACATCCCGGCAAACCGCGCCGCTGGATCGTCAGTAAATACTGGCGGTTTGGCGGACGACGCGCCTGGGACTTTGCGGCGGACACGGGCGAACGGACGCCGGCGGGGAAACCCGTCTGGTCGCGGTTGGTTTATCCGACCGAAACCAAAATCCGGCGTTACGTCAAGGTCCGGGCGGAGGCGAATCCGCTCGACCCGCAGTGGCACGACTACTTTGAAGACCGTGCGTTCTTCAAAAAGTTTGGCATTCATCGTCGAGAAGCTGGGTTGTCAAAGTCAGGTTGACCGGCTCCGCATTTTGCGGAGTCTCGTAACGGCTTGAGCCGGATGAAGGGATAACCTTCACGTCCGGTTAAGAGGGGAGGGAGCGGCGGCAACGCCGCTTCCTTACCCGACCGGGTTTTCACGAGAAATTGTCCTCCGCCGTGTCCATCAGGCTGATGAACACGTCCTCCAGCCCGGAACTTATCTGCGTCCAATGAAATTCGCCGCCCATGAACGGGTTCACGCTGGCGCGCAACTTTGCCGCATCGCGTCCGCTGACATGCAGCGCCGTGCCGAACGCGACGACCTGTTCCACGCCCGGCAGCCCGCGAATCTTTTCCGCGAGCGCGGCGAGATTTGCGCCCGTCACCTCCCACGTCGTCAACGCGGCGGTTTTCAAAACGTCAGCCACGGTGCCGATGGCGAGCAGGTTGCCGTAGGCGATGTAGGCGAGGCGATGGCAGCGTTCGGCCTCGTCCATGTAATGCGTGGTGATGAGCACGGTCAGACCGCCGGCGGCGAGCTGGTGGATTTCGTCCCAAAATTCGCGGCGCGCCTTGGGGTCAACGCCCGCCGTCGGTTCGTCGAGCAGCAGCAGTTGCGGCTCGTGAATCAGGCAGGCGGAAAGCGCGAGCCGCTGTTTCCAGCCGCCGGAAAGCGTGCCGGCGAGCTGTTTGCGCCGCGCCACCATGCCGAGACGTTCGAGGCTTTTTTCGACGGCGGCCTGACGCTGCGGAATTTCGTAAAGCCGGGCGATAAAATCCAGGTTCTCCTCGATGCTCAAATCCTCGTAGAACGAAAATTTCTGCGTCATGTAGCCGACGTGTTTTTTGATCTCGGCGCTTTGCGTGCGGAAATCGTAGCCGAGGCAGCCGCCCTCGCCGCCGTCCGGCTTGAGCAGACCGCAGAGCATTCGCAGGAAGGTGGTCTTGCCGCTGCCGTTCGGGCCGAGGAAGCCGTAAATCTCGCCGGGGCGGACCTGCATGGCGATGTGGTTGACGACGGTGCGCGCGCCGAATTTTTTCGTGACGTCGCGCACGTCAATTGCAAATTCAGTTGAAATCATTGTCTCCGTAAAATGTTGAATCGTTAAATCGTTGAATTGTAAAACTAGGAGAAACGCCGCATTGCTTCACAGTTTAACCATTTAACAAATCACGATTCATCGAATTGTCACGTCCACCGGCTGGCCGGGGCGAAGTTCCGCCGCGTCCGCCGGAGAAAATTTGGCCTCGATCATGAAGACCAGCCTGGCGCGGTTCTCGCGATTGTAGATGACCGGCGGCGTGAACTCGACCTGCGTGGAGATGTAACTGATGGTCGCGGAATACGGATGCGCGCCGCCATCGAAGCTGACGTTCACCATCTGGCCAGTCTTGATGTTGGGCAAAACTTCCTGCGGCACGAAGAAGCGCACCTTGAGATTTTCCGGCGGTAGCAAAACGATGACGGGATTTCCGGCCGCGACATATTCGTCCTGCCGATACAAGGTATCCTGCACGAACGCATCCGCGGGTGCGAACTGCTGTTTCTGGTCGAACGACCACTGCGCCTTGTCGAGAGCGGCCTGCTGCGATCCGACCGCGGCCTGCGCGGCGCGGACGGCATCCTCACGGCCGCCAAGTTTTCCGGTCGCCAGATCGGACGTCAACTGGTTCACCTGTGCCTGGTCCGCGTCGCGTTGCGCGCGCGCCGCGTCCAGTTCCTCCCTGGAGATCACGTTGGCGCCGCCAAGCTGCTCGCGCCGCGCAAAGTCGTCATTCGCCAGTTGCATATTCGCCCGCGCCTGCTGCAACTGCGCTTCGAGCGAGGCGATTTCCGTGGGCCGCCTGCCCTTCGTCAGGTCATCCAGCTGCGATTGGGACTGCGCGAGATTTTTCTCCGCCTGCCGGACGGCGCCGGCCTCGGACTCGCGTTCGAGCGTGAACAGCAACTGCCCGGACTTCACCCCGTCGCCGCGCGCGACGGCGAGATTGGTGAGAGCGCCGCCGAGCGGGGAGGCGACATAAACATACTCACCCTCGACGTAGCCCTGGAACCGGCGGGCGGAACCACCCGAGCAGCCGGCCAACCAGGCCGCCGCCAGCGCGAGCACCAGTAGAATTTGACATGTCTTCATCGCAACCGGTCTTTGCCGGGCCACTGAACAAGATTTTGGTTGACGTGTCAAACAAATGTTTGAATCTTATGTTTGAAACGTGAAGCTTAATTCACCAGCACCGCCGGACGACGCGACCCGCCACCAGCTTTTGGCGGCGGCGGGCGCGGTGTTTGCGGAGGCCGGTTTTCGCGACGCCACGGTGCGCGAGATCTGCCGGCGGGCAGGCGCGAACATCGCGGCGGTGAACTATCATTTCGGCGACAAGGAAAAGCTTTACCTGGAAGTGCTGCGCTACGCGCATGGCAAGGCGCTGGCAAAATATCCGCCGATGCTCGACCTGCCCGACGACGCGACGCCGGAGAAAAAATTACGGGCGTTCATCCATTCGCTGCTGCTGCGGATTTTTGACAAGGGCCCGACGGCGTGGCACGGCCGGCTGATGTCGCGCGAAATGATCGAGCCGACGGCCGCGCTGGATTCGCTGGTGGAGGAACGGATGCGCCCGATGGCCGCCCAGCTTTTTAAAATCGTCGCAGAAATCCTCGACTGTCCGGTCAACGACGAGCGCGTGCGGTTGTGCAGCCTGAGCGTGATCAGCCAGTGTGTGTTTTACAACCATTGCAGCCCGGTCGTGTCGCGGCTGTTCCCGAACAAGCTGCCGCAGGACGCCGCCAGCATCGGAAACCTGGCCGGCCACATCACCAACTTTTCGCTGGCGGCGATGAGACATCTGCCGGAACCCAGGACGACGAAATCCAAATGAAAAAAATTATTTTCGCATCATCCCCCGTGCTGCTGGCCATGGTCGTAAGCGCCGCCGCGCAGGACACCAATTCCGCGCCGGCAACCAACAACTGGCTGCTGGGGATCTACACGAACGCCGCCGTCGGCGACACCAACTCCGCGCCGGACTGGCTGACCCGGCCGCTGTCGCTGGCGGACTGCCTGAACATCGCGCTCGCACAGAACGCCACGATCCTGAAGGCGAAAAACGACCTCGAAGCGCAATACGGCGTGGTGGTGCAGACGCGGGCAATCGTGCTGCCGCAATTGACGGCCAGCGGCCAATACAAGGACACCGACCGGAATGCGATCGAGAATTTTCCGAACGCCCCCAGTTCGCCCGACCAAAACTGGAACGCCGGCGTGCAGATCGTCCAGTCCATTTACCAGGGCGGCAAGCTGCTGGCGGCCATCAAGGCGGCCAGGGTCACGAAGGAGCAGGCTCTGGCGCAATACCAGACCACGCTCGCGGACACGCTGCTCTCCGTGCGGCTGGCGTATTACGACATCCTGCTCGATGCCGAGCTGATCACCGTGAACGAGGCCTCGGTCAACCTGCTGCAAAAAGAGCTGGACGACCAGCAGCACCGGTATGACGCGGGCACCGTGCCGCATTTCAACGTGCTGCGCGCCAAGGTTTCCGTGGCCAACGCCCGCCCGCCTTTGATCCAGGCGCAGAACAATTACCGCATCGCCAAAAATGACCTGTCGAACCTGCTCGGCTACAACCTGCCGCGCGAAATCTGGGACAACATCCCGCTGAACCTCACGGACGGGCTGGACGCCGCGCCGTATCAGATCAACCTGCCCGACGCCCTCCAGCAGGCGCTGGAGAAACGCCCCGAACTGGTCGCGTTGCGCAAAACGGAGGAGTTGCAGGACCTCAACATCACCGACGCCTCGTCCGGCTACAAGCCGAACGTCGCGCTGTTCGCCGGCTACAACTGGTTCAACGCGCAGTTCACACCGCCCGTTGACCTAACCCACGACATCAACGGCTGGAACGCCGGTGCCGAGGTGAGCTGGGACATCTTCGACGGGATGCTGACGCACGGCAAGGTCGTCGAGGCCAAGGCGCAATACGAAAAATCGAAAACCGCCGTGGACGAGGAGACGCGCAACGTCGAACTGGAAGTGCGCACCGCCTATTCCGATTTTCTTGAGGCACAGGAAGTATTGGAATCGCAAAAAACCGTGACGGAAGAGGCCGAGGAATCCCTGCGCGAAGCCTACGCCCGCGCCAGCGCCGGCACCGGCACGCAGCTCGACGTGCTGGACGCCGAGAACTCGCTCACGCAGGCGCGCAGCACGCAGGTGCAGGCGCTGCACGATTACGACGCCGCGCGCGCGAAGTTTGAGCGGGCCATCGGCGCGGAAATCGTCCAAAACCAGAACGCGAAGCCGTGATTTGAGGTTGCGGCGGCGGCAGGATTCTAGGATTTTGTCGGCTCATGGCAAAAATTCAACGCGCCCTCATTTCGGTTTCAGACAAGGCCGGGCTGATCCCCTTCGCCCAGATTCTCGCACAGGCCGGGATTGAAATCATCTCCACCGGCGGCACCGCCAGGGCGTTGCGCGACGCCGGGCTCACCATCAAGGACATCAGCGAACACACGGGATTCCCCGAAATGCTCGACGGCCGCGTCAAGACGCTGCACCCGAAAGTCCACGGCGGACTGCTTTACATCCGTGGCAACGAAACTCACGAGGCCGCCGTCAAAGAGCACGGCATCATACCGATTGACCTGGTGGTCGTGAACCTTTATCCGTTCGAGGCCACGGTCGCCAAACCAGACGTGAGTTTGCACGACGCGATTGAGAACATTGACATCGGCGGCCCTTCGATGCTGCGCAGCGCGGCGAAAAATCATGAGAGCGTCACAGTCATCGTTGACCCGGCGGACTACGCGGAAGCGGCGAAACAAATTTCCGAGAACGGCAACACGACTTTGGAATTACGACAAAAATTGGCGGCAAAAGTTTTCCGGCGCACGGCGGCTTATGACATGGCTATCGCGGAACATTTACACAAGGAATTTTCTCCAGGCAAAAGTGGGTTACCGCCGACGCTGGCGTTTTCCGCACCGTTGGTGCAGCCGTTGCGCTACGGCGAGAATCCGCATCAGGCCGCCGGGCTTTACGGACGGTTCAACGAATTTTTCCAGCAACTGCATGGAAAAGAACTTTCATACAACAACATTCTGGATTTGACGGCGGCGGCCAGTTTGATCGCCGAATTTGAAAACGAATCGCCGACGCTGGCAATTCTCAAACACACGAATCCGTGCGGTGTCGGGCAGGCGGAAAATCTGCGCGCGGCGTGGGACAAGGCGTTCGTCACGGACAAGCAGGCGCCGTTCGGCGGCATCATCGCAGTGAACAAAACGCTGGACGGCGATTGCGCGGCGGCGATCGCGGAAATTTTCAGCGAGGTCATCGTCGCGCCGGAATTTTCGGCGGACGCGCTGGAGATTTTGCAGAAGAAGAAAAATCTGCGGCTGATGAAAATGCTCAAGCCGGGCCAGGGCAGCCGCGCGTGGGATTTGCGCAGCGTAGGCGCGGATTCATTTCTGCTCCAGCAGCAAGACTTGAAAAAGACGACGACCGAGAGCCTGAAAATTGTGACAAAGCGGTGGCCAACGGAATCCGAAATTAAGTCCATGCTGTTCGGCTGGCGGGTGGTGAAGCACGTCAAGTCCAACGCGATCGTTTATGCGGACGCGGACCGGACTTTGGGCGTCGGCGCGGGCCAGATGAGCCGCGTGGATTCCAGCCGCATCGCGGTGTGGAAGGCGGGCGAGGCGAAACTGGATTTGAAAGGCAGCGTGGTCTGTAGCGACGCATTTTTCCCGTTCGCGGACGGCTTGATTGCAGCGGCGGAGGCGGGCGCGACGGCGGCGATCCAGCCGGGCGGTTCGGTGAAGGACGCAGAAGTGATCGCGGCGGCGGACGCGCGCGGCCTAGCGATGGCGTTCACGGGCGCGCGGCATTTTCGCCATTAGCGGTTGAGCCAGTAGAGCAGAACGAACTGGCCGAGCGTGACGAGCGCCAGCAGCGCCCAGACAAAACTTTCGCGGGCAAACAGGCTGCCCTGCCGGGCCGCGGCGAGCCAGAACTGGAGTTTCACCGAGCCGGCCGTGATGGTGTCGCCGTTGCGAAGGCGGGTGCTTTGAACCGGGCCGCCGTTGACGGTGGCGAGCGCGCCGGGCGCGGTGGCCAGCTGAAAGCCGGATTGTGGCTGAAACGCAACCATAAGGTGCCGGTCCCAGACGCCGTCGTCCTCCAGTTGCAGGTCATTCTGCGACGCGCGACCGACGTGGAAAGGGAAATGGCGGGCCACCGCGTGGGTGCCCGCCTTTTTCCCGGAAAGGATGTTGAACTGGATCATCAGAAAATCCGGCGGTGCACGTTGACTTGATCACCGGGGTAAACTTGCAGGTCAAGCGTCGGATCCTCCAGCGCCCGGTCCACGTTCACCTTGACGGGCTTGTCGTTGTTGGCGTGGATTAGATAGACCGTGTGGCTGGCGAAATCCGTGAAGTCGCCGGCGGAGGTGATGGCCTTGGTGACGGTGGTTTCGCCGACATAAAGCTGCCGGCCGGGGTTTTTGACTTCACCACGGACATAATAAACCAGGTCGCCGGGCTTCACCGTGACGGTGAGGCGGACATAATATTTAGGAACGTAAAGGCCGGTGATTTCATTTTGCAGTTCGCCCGCCGTCCTGCCCAGGGCCTGGACCGGACCGATAAGGGACAAATTGATGTTGCCGTCTTCCTTGATGGTTTCCTCATGCGGCGGGAGTTCATCCGGATCCGGTGTTCCGGAAAAAATAATATTGACCGTTTCACCCACGTGAAAGCGGGCAACCTCGGCGTTGGGCGGGCTGCCGCCGGCAACCGGCGCCATCGTTGGAGCCGGAGAACAGCCGGTTAAAAAAATACCGGCAAGCAGCAGGCCGGAGGCAAACAGTCCGCGAACAAATAATTTCATGGGGGCTAATCGTCGTAAATTTACCCGCGGAATCAATACTTTTGTTTGATGCCGATGCGGTCGGTGTCGTCCGGGTCCTTCGGCGCGGCATTCTCCTGGTCCTTGACATTGCCGGAATAGTAATAGTCGTGGTAGTAGCCGCTATAGTAATAATAGCTTTCGTCCTGCGACATGTTGATGTTGTTCAGGACGATGCCGAGGAAGGTGCCGCCGACCTTCTCGATCACCTGTTTGGCGCGCAGGTTCATCGGCTGCGGGTAGCGGCGGTATTGAATGACCTGGACGACGATGTCCACCTCGCTGGCCAGCACCGAGGCGTCGCTCACGCCGAGAATGGGCGGTGAATCAAAGAAGACAAATTCGTAGCGCTGCTTGAGGCCGGCGATCATCTGCTTCATCTGCGCCGAATTCAGGATGCTCATGGAGCTGCTGGGCAGTTTGCCGCTGGCCATGAAATCGAGCATCGGCACGGAGGTGGTCTGGATGACCTCCTCGAGCGTGTTCTGTTTGAGCAGGTAATTGGTGAGGCCGATGTCGTTGGCGACGTGAAACAGCTTGTGGAGCGTGGGGCGGCGCAAATCCGAATCTACGATCAGCACGCGCGTGCCGGCCTGCGCAAACACGGTGGCGAGGTTCAGCGTGGTGGTGGATTTGCCCTCGCCCGCGCCCGCACTGACGACCACGATGGCGGTGAGCTTCTCATCCTTGCGCGCAAAGAGGATGTTGGTGCGCAAAACACGATAGGCCTCGGCGTAACGGCTTTCTGGGCCCTCGTCCGCCAGGATGCCTACATTTTGCGGGATGACACCGAGCACCGGCGCCTGGAAGGCGCGCTCCACGTCGTCAATCGTCTTGACGCTGGTGTCCAGATACTCGATGAAGAAGGCGAGGCCGATGCCGACGACGAGGCCGAAGATCAGGCCCAGCGTGATGTTGAGCGGCTTGTTGGGCCGGACCGGATCCTTGCCCGGCTCGGCAACCTCGGTGACGTACACCATGGTGGTATGGGGGATGGCCACGTCAATTTTTTCCGTTTCAATCTTGGCGGCCAGCGCCCTGTGATAGTCCTCCAAATTCGCGAGATTGCGTTTCGCCTCCCAGTAAGGCTGGCCGCGGGCGGCTTCATCGTTGTCTTTCTGGATGGCGGTGTCCACCTCCTGTCGAAGCGTGTCCAGCGCGGCCTTTTCCGTGTTCAGATTGTTTTCCAGGCCGGTCATGATGCCGGTGACCCGATCTTCAATCTGCTGGTTCACCTCGTCAACCAGGGCTTTTACCCGGATGACATCCGGGTTCAACGGCGAATAATCATTCGTCATGGTGACATATTTCTGCTGGGACTCGTGATATTTGTCCAAAAGGCCGGACAAGACGGCGTCGGGGGAGATGACCGGCAGAACATCCCTTAATTTTTCCTGCGGCAGGGCCTTGAGCTGATCATACTGCTCCTGGAACTTGTTGTATTCGGTCTCACCTTTCATCATCTCGTCATTGTAGGTGCGCATCTGTTCCCCGCTCAAGGTGGACGACGGCACAAGGGCCTGCGGGTCGGTATCGGTGATGGCCAGTTCCTTCCGCAAAGCATCCACATTGGTGCGAATCGCCTCGATTTGATCGTTTTCCACCTGATATTTGTCCTCCAAAACCTTGATGCCGCCCTCCGTCGCCTGCATCTGCCGGTCCAGCCGGTATTCCTTGTATGCCCGGGCAATGGCATTGGCCAGCACCGCCGCCTCGTTTTTGTCACCGCTGTAAACGATGATGTCCACCAGCGTCGTGTTGCGGACGGGGCTCAAGACCAGCTGATTCTTCAAGAACTCCAGGGTCTCGGTGGTTTTAAAGGTGCCGACCCCGTATTTTTTGCCCCACACGTCGTTCAAATCCAGCGCTTCGATCACCTTGCCCAAAACGACCGGCCCCTGGAGGATTTGCAGCTGGGTCTGAAGAAAATAAGCGTCATAGGCGGGAGACGCGCCGCCCGAACCGCTCATGGGGTTGATGTCCGCAGCGGTGTCCGGCTCGATGTCGATCTGCGCCGTGCTGGAGTAGGAAACCGGCAAAATGAAGGTCACCGCCGTGGCGATGATGGCGGTGATGAGGAAAACAGTGACGATGATCGCCTTGCGGATGCGGATGATCCGCCAGTAATCCAAAAAATGCAGCCTGGCTTCCGGCGTCGGCGGAGGTTGGGGCGGTTCCATATATCAAGAATAAAGGGAGCCTTAGTAAAGACCGGGCTCCCGTCGCGATTGGCAAAGCATGTTGGTCAAACTCTCCAGCTTAATAAGCCGCCGTGACCCCCAGGTAAACCCGGTTCCGAGAGTAACCAGTTGAAGGAATGTTCGACTGAAGATCGTCAAAATTATAGCCCAGTTCCGTTGAAAAATGCTGATTGAAGGCATAGGTCAGGTTCGCGCCCAGCGAGTACAACAAGTCGGAATTATTGTTGTAAGCACCCTGATAATACCTGGAATCCTGAACGGTGCCGATCAACGACCCCGTTAATTTCGCGGTTATCTGGTGGTTAATCGAGGCGGTAAACAGGGAGGCTTGCTCGCCCTGGGTAATGTTTCCATTGCTGCCCACCGTCGAAATATCCGACGCAATTTGCAGGTGCTGGAAACCCAATTGCACATAGCTTCCCGGCGCGTAGGTGTAACTGGCCGTGACATTCGCCCAAGGAGTGAGTTGATCAGGCGTCTGGGAATTGTTATAATATGTGGTGTCTTGGGCACCCACCTTGGCCGAAAAATTCAGGTTCGGCAGGAAAGATTGCTGGAAGCCTGCGTAAAGAATGTGGGAGCGATTGTTGTTATCATTGCTGTAATATGTCGTCGGATGGGAAATCGTGGCGGGGGCGATGGGTTCACCGGCCGTATAGAGCGTCCATTGAAAGGTATAACCAACCAGCGCAATCGTTTCCGGGGTGACCGCCCATTGAAGATCATTCCCGATGGATTGTTGAATCCGGTTCAACAGCCCGGCCAGGCTGGGGTCCGTCGCTGTCCCGTCGTCATTTTGAAAATCGTAAATCCCGTTGTTGTAGGTTGTCACGGTGCTTAACTCATGGGTCCAGTCCGTGGTCAACGACGCGTTCGCATTGTTGGCCAGATTGTTGCCATTGACGCGATAGGGTTCCGACACCGGGCCGCCACCCGGATTGAGCAAGGACGGCTCCTGGCCAATGGCCAGCGTGTCCTTGACTGTTGCCTGCACCCGCTCCGTGAAAGCGTGATCCAGCCACAAATCCACCTGATGGCTCTGATCATACGGATCATTTCCCTGGTTCCGACGCTCCTGATAGTAATACAACCCGTAAGTATATTTCAAACCAATTTCAGTCTGCTGCAAAGGAATATTCAGCTGAAGCGAAGGACTGACTTCGTATCCGGCGCTGCCTTGCTTGTCACCATTCGGAGAAGTGGTGTAGTTGTCATCGTAAAATCCGCGCAGCGTGGTCGAAGCGCTCCAAATCTTTGTCGTCTGCATGGAGTCCAGACCCGGCGCATATTGGGCCTGCAGGCTGGCGGTTCCGACTGCGGCCAAGCCCATGGAAATGAAGAGTTTTTTCATGACATTTTTTTTGTCTTGTTTTTGGACTACGCACCCTTCTTTTCATTCAAAAAAAAGTCGCAGTAATTGATGACTTGTTCAGACTATCAGTTTGACAAGGCCGCCGTCAAAGCTTTTTTCACCTAGTTATTCACCGCAAACAGGTAATTTTGACCCGGTTAGGTTTCCCTGCCGGCACCTTTGTCAAGCATTTTGGACAATTTTTGCCAGCCCAAACTGTTCACCACATGCCCCTTTTCCAGCCAGCCCTTGCGCGCCACGCCCGCGCCCAAGCGCAGAAATCCGGCATGCTCATTGCGATGCGCGTCCGGATTTATGACACATTTCACGCCTTTGCCCGTCGCGTAAGGCCAGTGCCGCCAGTCCAAATCCAGCCGGTGCGGATTGCAATTCAGCTCAATCCACGTCCCCGTCGCCGCGCACGCATCAATCACCGCCGGCAGGTTCACCGGATACGGCTCGCGCTCCAACAGCAGCCGGCCTGTCAAATGAGCCAAAATATGGACGAACGGATTTTCCGCCGCGCGAATCAGCCGCTTCGTGTTTTCCGCCTCGCTGCCGGACGGGACGTGCAGGCTGGCCACGACCACTTCCAGTTCCGCCAGCACATCGTCGTCGAAATCCAGCCGGTCTTTTAAAATGTCCACCTCGCTGCCGGTCAGCAACCGGAAGCTGCCGCCGCGCGCCGCAATTTTCCCGTTGATTTTATTTATCTCCAAAATCTGTTCGCGCAGCCGTTTTGCGTCCAGACCGTTCGCCTGATATGACGACTTCGAGTGATCCGTGATCGCCCAGTATTCGAGGCCAAGTTCCTCCATGTAATCCGCAGTTTCTTCCAGCGTATTGTGCCCGTCGCTCCAGTTTGAATGGTTGTGCAACGCGCCTTTCAGGTCCGGCCATTCGACCAGTTTCGGCAGATTGTTTTCCGCCGCCGCCGCAAACTCGCCGTGATCCTCACGCAATTCCGGCGGCACAAAAAGAAGGTCCAGTTTCTCGAAAATCTCGTCCTCGGTTTTGCACGGCACCAGCAGTTTTGGATCGCGCGTCTCCTCCTTCGACTTGAACAGGCCGTATTCGTTCAGGCGCAGCTCGCGCTGGATCGCACGCTGCCGCATCACGATGTTGTGCTCCTTGCTGCCCGTGAAATACGCCAGCGCAAACGGAAACTCCGCGTCGCCCACCACGCGCAAATCGCACTGGATGCCGCCCTCCAGAATCGCGCTCGCCTTCGTTTCACCTTTGGCCAGCACCTTGAGAATGCCCGGCTGCGAAACGAAAAATTCAATCACGTCCGCCGGCTTTTTCGACGACGCGAGCAGGTCAATGTCGCCGATGACCTCCTTGAACCGGCGCAAACTACCCGCCGTGCTGCAACGGATCGCTGCCGGATGCGACCGGAGATTTTCCAGCAACGACTCCGCCGCCAGCCACGCCGCGCTTAAGAGATGTTTGCTCGCGTACGTCCGCCGGCGCGCGATGCCTTCCAGAATGTTCGCCTGCGTTTTTTCACCGAAGCCGTCCAGTTCCGCGACCTTGCCCGCCTGGCAGGCCGCCTCCAGTTTGGCAATCGTATCAATGCCGAGCTTTTTGTTCAGCGCCTGGATTTTTTTGGGGCCGAGGCCGGAAATTTCCAGCATGTCGATCAAGCCCGGCGGAATCGAAGCCTTCAGCTCGTCGTAGTATTTTAATTTCCCCGTCTCGACCAGCTCCGTGATTTTCTGTTCCAACGCCGCGCCGATGCCCTTGATTTCGCCCAGCCGTTTTTCCGCCACGAGTTTCGCGAGCGGTTCGTCCAGGCCTTCAATCGTCCGCGCGCCATTTGCGTAGGCGCGCGTCTTGAATGGATTTTCACCCTTCAATTCCAGCAGCACGCCGATCTCGACGAGAATCTCCGCGACCTTGTCTTTGTCCATGCGCCAAGCATGCCGTTGCAAGTTACAAGTTTCAAGTTGCACGTTGCTTGATTAAACTGCGCACATGTTGAAACGGAAAATTTTGCCCGTCGCGCTGACGATTGCCGGCTCGGACAGCGGCGGCGGCGCGGGCATCCAGGCGGACTTGAAAACCTTCGCCGCACTCGGCGTCCACGGCGCAAGCGCGATCGCGTGTCTGACCGCTCAAAATCCCAGACAAGTTCTCTCCATCGAACCGTGTTCGCCAAAAATGCTGCGGCGGCAAATCGAGGCCGTGTTTGCAGAATTGAATCCGGCGGCGGTGAAAACCGGCATGTTGTTTTCGGCAGAAAATGTTGCGGTGGTCGCGGATTTTTTCCGCACGGTGGCCGGGCGCAGGCACCTGGTGGTTGACCCGGTGATGGTTTCAACCAGCGGCGCGAAACTGCTCGGGCCGGCGGCGCTGAAAATTCTCACACAAAAACTGCTGCCGCTGGCCGCGCTGGTCACGCCGAATCTGGCCGAGGCGGAAATTTTGGGCGGCCAAAAAATTTCCAGCGTGGAGGAAATGCGCGGCGCGGCGCGGGAAATCCATGCGCGCTCCGGCTGCGCGGTTTTATTGAAGGGCGGACACTTGAAAAATTCCGCCGGGGCCGCGGACATTTTCATTGACGGCAAAACGGAGCTGCTCCTGTCCGCGCCGTTCGTCAAAGGCGTCCGCACGCACGGCACGGGCTGCACTTATTCCGCCGCGATCTGCGCCGCGCTCGCGCTCGGCCACGATCTGCCGCACGCGGTGGCGCTCGGGAAAAATTTCATCACGGCGGCGATTGCCGGCAGCCAGCGCATCGGGAAACATTTCGCGCTGGACCAGGCCGGCGTCAGGCGAGCCCGCCGTTGATGCGGATGTTCTGGCCGCTCACCCAGCCGGCCGCGTCACCGGCCAAAAATGCGACCACTCCGGCGATTTCCTGCGGCTGGCCGATCCGGCCAAACGCGGACATCTGACCAAATTGCTGGAGCTGCTCCGGGGTTTTGCCCTCCAAAAATAATTCCGTTTCCGTCGGCCCGGGAGAAATGGCGTTGATGGTGATGCCGCGCGGCCCAAGTTCCCTGGCCATCGCGCGCGTGAGCTGCTCGACCGCGCCCTTGGTGGCGACATACGCCCCGTAGGTCGGCATGAACCGCGCCGTCGTCGAGCTGGACATGTTGATGATCCGGCCGCCTTCAGCCAGCCGGGTCGCCGCCTGCTGGCAGGCAAAAAAAGTGCCCTTCACGTTGATGGCGAAAATGCGGTCAAACTCCGCCTCCGTCGTGGCGCTGACCGGCTTGGTGAACATGATGCCGGCGTTGTTGACCAGAATGTCCAGCCGGCCGAAATGAGCAATGGTTTCGTCAAACAGCCGGATGATTTCCGGCACGCGCCCGACATCCGCCTGAACGCTGAACGCGTTGCCGCCCGCCGCTTTGATTGACGCCACGACCTTTTGCGCTTCGCCGGCGTTGCGGGAGTAATTGATGGCGACGGATGCGCCGGCCGCCGCCAGCCGTTCCGCAATGGCACGACCGATGCCGCGGGATGCGCCGGTCACCAGGGCAACTTTTCCCTTTAAGGTGTCATTCATACATTTCGTGCCAGTTTCGTTCACCAAGGGGGTTTGTGCAACCCGGTTGCGGAAAATTTTTCGCGCTGGAAAATTTCGGGCCGAAGTTTCAAAAAAACTTCGGCTGACACCGCCGGATAAACCATTGAACGCACCTTACGGGTCCAATTGCACCCGGTAAAACCCCGCGCTGCCCGTCGTGGTGACCGGCCACTGGATGACGGAATTGGTCGCGGCAATCGTCGTCACGGTCTGAAACGCCATCGCCAGGTTCGTGGTGGACTGCACATCGTACTGCCGGCCGGCGATGGCCGGCCACGCAAGTGTTGGCGGGTTGCCGGTCAGGGAAAGCGTGATTGTCGGGACGATGCGATACCACACTGTCTGCGTTTGATACCGGTGTCCGGCCGGATCGGTGACCAGGGCGTAAAAGGGATGCAAGCCCAGCCCTAAAAAAGCGGCGGACAGGTTAAAGACGGCGGCGGCTTGATTGGTGGCCACACCCATGGAACCGCCCGTGCTGAATAATTCGATGCTTGCGACATTGTTGGTGCTGGCCGTCACCGTGAATTGCAGCTGCTGGTCAAACGTGGCGTTGGAGCCGGCGGGCAGCGCGACCAGGGTTGCGGACAGGCCCGTGTTTTGAACCAGCACATTTCGCACGACCCTGGTCTGGGTGGCGACACTGGTTCCCTCATAGGCAACCGCCGTCAATTGATGAAAGCCGTCGGGCAATTGCGTGGTGTCGCACGCAAAACTGACCGGCAGTGAATTCGCGCCCGAACTCACGTAGAGATGATTTCGCGGCCGGAGATCGGTGACGTTGTCGGCCAGCGGATTCGTGCCGGTGGGGGTGGCCTGAAGGTTGGTGGAGGTGTCCAGCGTGGCCAGAATCTGGGAGGCCGGCCAGCCCGGCGTGTTGGCATACAGAAAAAATTGCACCGAGGGCATGCCATAGGGGTCTTCGTCAAAAAAATCCGCCGCCGTCAGCCCGTCCGCCGATTGCAGGGCGGGACTGGCATTGACCAGGTTCACCAGGTTCTGCGCCAGTGTCCCGATTGTGGTGCCCGTCGTGGTGTTGGTGACACCGAGCGTCACCGTGGTGCCGTTGGTCTTGATGAACGTGAATTGCAACCAGTCGCCGACGACGGGCGCATTATTAATGGTCACCATTTGATAGCCCGTGGCAACCGTGTCGAGAAACGCCGGGCGGACCGCAGTCAATTGTGTGGTCAGACCGGGTGCGGAACCCATCGCGGCACTGGCGCTGACGGTCACGTTGCTGCCGGGAACCGACAGGGCCAAAGATTGCAGTTCAATCCGGTCGCCCACGGAGAAGGCCATTACCTGCGTGACCGGGGTTTGCAAATCCAAGGCGTCCGCCAGACCTGCCGCCGCCGCCGCCGGCGTGGCGCTGGCCGGCACGGTGTAATTGATGACATTGCCGTTAAGCGTGGCAGTGAGGATATTTCCGGCGGCCGGCGGCAGATTGGTCATCGTCTGAAAAAAAGTGCCGTCCACAAACAAATCCGCCGACGCCAGCGGCAGGTTTGTGGCGGCGGTGAAGGTCAGGGTCAAATTGGTTTGCCCGCTCAAGACGGTGCCGTTGGTCAGCGAACTCCAGCCGGCGCTGCCGGGACGGGCAAACGGTGCAGCGAGCGGTTCGCCCACGAACAATCCCTGAAACGGGTTCAGCACGCTTTGGTAGTAGGCCTCGGCCAGTGAAAAGCCGCGCGTCTGATAAAAATAATCCACCGGGTCGGGAAACTTCTGCGTGTAGTTGCACGGTTCAATCACCGTGCCGTAACTGCCGGAAGCGCCCGCCTCCAAAAACGCGAGTGACGGCGTCTGCCCGCTGTTCTCCAAAATATAACCGCCATACGATGTCAGGCTGTCGCCCACGGCACCGGGCACAAACGCATTCGTCTCCAGCGAAAAGTTCGCGAGACCCGTCAGCAGGCCAAAAAGATTGGTGAAGGCGGTTGAGTCGGTGTCAATGCGGGCCACGGCGTAATTGCCCGCCACCTGGTTTTCGAAAACCGAATTGTCGAATTCCACAAACCGGACGTTGCGGGCGGGGTCGCTGGTTTTGGCGAGGTAAACGGTCTGGGTCGGATACGAATTGTCCGCCGCGACGCTGCGGGCAAGCGTGGCTTCGGCACCGGCGAGGTTGGTGTCCGTCAGCATCATGGCGAGAAACGAGTTGGTGGCAGCGGTGTTCGGCACCGCCTGATTGAAGGGCAGTTCAGAATAGGCGTAGCTGTTCGAGGAATTATCCGGCAGCGAGCACGAGGGAATGCCTTCCACCGGCGCGCCATTGGTCTTGAACCCATAAAACAGCGCCGAGGTGGTGCTGTTCTGGCCGGCGCCATCCGTCACCCGGTAGGGGATGTCCATGGAAAGGAGCACAAACTGCGCCTGGTTCGTCAGCCCGCGACCGGCGACCATGGCCAGCAGGGGATTGAGAAGATATGTTTGAAAATCGGCCGGACTCCAGTTGATGTTGCCGTTGGTCCAGCCGGTCATGCGCAGCAAATTTTGGGGCGGCACTCCGCGCTGTTCGCAATAATCGTTGCCCAGTTGCACCGAATTGGTGCTGTTCTGGTTGACCACCACGACCACGTTCAGACCGCTGCCGCCAGCCCAAACCATGTCCGTCGCCACCAGCAGCGTGGCGAGGACGGCGGCATGACATATCAATCGGCTCATCAGATTTTCCGGATGTTGACGCAAAAAAAATAATCCACCCTGCGCCAAAAAGCCAATCCGCATCGCAAAGCATTTCATTTTCCCCGCCGCCCGGCTAGACTGCGGCTGTGTCCGAAACGCTCGTCGTCAACGAAATTTATTTGAGCCTGCAGGGCGAAAGCACCTTCGCCGGGCTGCCGTGCATTTTCATCCGCCTCACCGCCTGCGACCTGCGCTGCTCGTATTGCGACACCGCCTACGCCTTCACCGAGGGGAAAAAGAAGTCGCACGCGGAAATTTTGGAAAAGGTTCGCGAGCTGGCCGCGCCGTTTTTGAATTCAAAATCAAAAACTCAAAACTCAAAACTCCCGCTGGTTGAGCTGACCGGCGGCGAACCGTTGCTGCAAAAAAATTCCCTGCCGCTGATGCAATCACTCTGCGACGACGGCTTCACCGTTTTGATCGAGACCAGCGGCGCGCATGACATTTCCAAAATTGACGCGCGCGTCCGTCGTATCATGGACTTGAAATGCCCGGGCAGCGGCGAAGTTGAAAAAAATATTTTTACGAACATCGCACACCTTAAAGCCACGGACGAAATCAAATTCGTCATCGGCACACTGGAAGATTACGACTGGGCGAAACAACAAATCGCCGCGCACAAGCTGGATTCAATTTGTCCGCTGCTGTTTTCGTGGGTGCATCCGCTCGCGCCCGCGCAGCAAAGCAACGCCCTGAAAAAAGTTCCCGCAAATCTGACGCCCATTTCGCGAAAAGATTTGGCGGAAAAAATCATCGCCGATGCGCTGCCCGTGCGCTTTCAACTCCAGCAGCACAAAGTAATCTGGCCGCCGGAACAGCGCGGAGTTTGAGATGAGCAAGACGAGCCAGACCCTCCAACTGCTGCGTGACTATGAATCGCGCAATGTACTGTTCACTGAGCCGGATGGTTCGTGGCCGATTGTCTGGGAACGCGCGAAAGGCGTTCACATCTGGGACGCGGAAGGCAGAAAATATCTGGACCTCACCGCCGCGTTCGGCGTCGCCGCCGCCGGCCATGCGAATCCCCACATCGTCAAGGCCGGGCAAAAGCAGATGGCGAAATTGTTGCATGCGATGGGCGACGTGCATCCGCACGCGCTCAAGGCGCAACTGGCGCGCGAATTGAGCCGCATCACGTTTGAATGCTGGGGCAAAAAAACCGGCAAATCTATTTTTTGCAATTCCGGTTTTGAAGCCGTCGAAGCCGGGCTCAAGACCGGAATTCTCGCGACGCAAAAGCGCGGCGTCATCGCGTTTGAGGGTGCCTATCACGGCCTTGGCTACGGCGCGTTGAACGCCACGCACCGCGAACATTTCCGCGGTCCGTTTCAATCACAGCTGCGTGAATTCGGGCATTTCGCGCCATTTCCAAAAAAAGTTTCCGACCTCGCCGCCGTTGAATTTCAAATTCGTAATTTTTTCCGTCGCGAACGCATCGGCGCGATTCTGGTCGAGCCAATCCAGGCACGTGGCGGCTGCCATGTTCCGCCCGAGGAATTTCTGCCGCTGCTCCGAAAACTGTGCGACGAGCACGACGCGCTGCTGATTCTCGACGAAATTTACACCGGCTTTGGCCACACCGGAAAATGGTTCGCGTGCGAACACAGCGGCGTGATTCCCGATCTAATCTGTCTCGGCAAGGCGCTGACTGGCGGCTTTCCGCTTTCCGCGTGCGTCGGCCGCGCCGATTTGATGGACGCCGCGTGGCCCGCCTCGACCGGTGAGGCGATCCACACCAGCACATTCCTCGGTCATCCCGTCGGCTGCGCGATGGCCCTGGCGCAAATTTCTGAAATCCGACGGCTTAAACTTTGCGAACACGCGGCAACACTGGGCGTAGAATTGCTCAAACAGCTTTCTACTTTCCATCCTCCATCCTCCATCTGCGTTTCCACTCGTGGCCTCGGTTTGATGGCCGGTGTGGAATTAAATTTGCCGAACGGAAAACCGGCGACGCAAACCACACTCGAGGCGATAAAAACGCTTTTGCATCGCGGCTACATTTTCCTGCCCGAAGGCGAACATGCCAACGTCATCAGCTTCACGCCGCCGCTGACCATCACCCGGGCACAACTAACGAAAGCCGTTGCGGCACTGGTGGAGGTTTTGAAATGAACCTCACCGAGATGCGCTCGTTGCTGGTGAGACGCGACATCCAACTGACGCGCTCGCTCGGCCAGAATTTTTTGCACGATGGCAATCAACTCCGCCGCATCGTGGACGCGGCGGAAATTCAACCGACGGAGAAAATTCTCGAAATCGGGCCGGGACTTGGCCCGCTTACGGAATTGCTTTTGGAAAAAGCCGGAGAGGTGCTGGCGATTGAGATGGATGCGCGGCTGGTGGATTTTTTGTGCGAACGGTTTAATCTGGCAACGCAAGCCGGAGAGGTTCCCGCCCTCACCCCAGCCCTCTCCCCGGGGGAGAGGGAGAGCGTTTTGGACACACCCGTAATTCCAGCGTCCTCGGATTCGTCCCAGCGCGGCGCAGACGAACCCCCTCGCCCGGGTGACAGGACCGGGGTGATGGCGGACGACCTTGTCACCTATAAAAATTCCCCCGACAATTTATTTCTGATCCATGACGACGCGCTCGCCTTTCTAAAACGCGAGCCGCGCGACTGGAGCGACTGGAAGCTGGTGGCGAATCTGCCGTATTCCGTCGCCTCGCCGATTTTGGTCGAACTCGCCGCCGGTCCGCGCGCGCCAAAGATGATTGTCGCCACGCTGCAACTGGAAGTCGCGAAGCGTCTGATGGCACAGGCGGACGACGACGATTATGGCGTGCTGACGCTGCTGGTACAGATTGATTTTGAGCCGCGCGACTGGTTCAAGATTCCGCCGGAATGTTTTTTCCCGTCGCCCGATGTGGACTCCGCGTGCGTGTGCCTCGTGCGCCGCGCGACGCCGTTGCTGCCGGAAAATCTCCGCGCAAGTTTTGTGAAAATCGTCAAGCGCGGCTTCTCGCAACGGCGCAAGATGATGCTGAAACTGTTGAAACAGGACTGGGCGGCGGACAAACTGGCGGCCGCATTTGCCGAACTGAAAATTTCGCCGCACGAACGTGCGGAGAAATTGAGCTTGGAAAAGTTTGTGGCGCTGACGGAAAAACTTTTGTCGTAGCGGCGTCCCGGCAGAGCGCCGCGTTATTTTCCATTTGCGGCTTTCGGCTGAAAGCCGCTACGCTCGCTCCATGAGAACTGCGCCGCTCACGCCGCAGCCGGAAGGGCATCATTTGCGGCGCCTTGCACCGGAGTTTTATCGCGGGTTTGCCGTGGTGCAATGGACTATCACGCTGGAACGCCGCGCCACGGACTGGCTGGACGAAAGTTTTCATCTGCATTTCCGCGAATTACTGCTTCACGCCGCCGCACGTGAAGGCTTGTTCTGTCCAGCCTACGTCCTGATGGCCGACCATCTGCACCTGCTCTGGATGGGATCGCACGTGACCAGCGACCAGCGCAACGCGATGAAATTTCTGCGTAAACATCTGGCCGTTGAACTGGCGCGGCGCCCGCCCGGCGGCGTGGAATTAAAACCGCAAAAACAAGCGCGCGACAGTGTGCTGCGGGAAAAAGACCGTATACGCGGCGCTTTTGAAAAATCCTGCTTTTACACTCTCGACAATCCGTGCCGCAAGAAATTGGTCAACCATCCGCGCGACTGGCCGCATCTGGGCGCGGTTGTGCCGGGTTATCCCTTTCTGCAT
>Ga0302324_100007819_pt1 | contig 22625 bp, 16 predicted proteins | sample Palsa_T0_1_FD_201949 | JGI IMG/M metagenome (GOLD analysis project Ga0302324, IMG submission 201949) | Peat permafrost microbial communities from Stordalen Mire near Abisko, Sweden - Palsa_T0_1 | ecosystem: Environmental > Terrestrial > Soil > Palsa > Peat permafrost | place: Sweden: Abisko...
CCCAGCAGGAAATATAAAGGAAGCGGTCGTCGAGGGACAGATTGATATCCGTGATAAGTGGGGGTACGGCCTTGAATCCCTTAAGCAGCGGCGGCAGCTTTTCAGGATCGGCGGCCTCGGCGGGAATATCGATCACTTTCTTCACGCCCCATTTGCCGTTCTCGCGATGCCAAACCCAAATGGAAGCGGACAAATCTTTCAGCGACACCACTACGCCAAGAAATCCATACGCACGGCTCGGATCGTGGGCCGGGCGAAGCTCGAGAGCCATTTGGTACTCGGCGCCCAAATCCAATGTCTGAAGGTGACGACGCTTGCGCAGATCCCAGACATGCAGGGAGTGGCCGTAGCCCCCCTTTAAAAGAATTTCTGGGTTCACGCCGTTTTCCACCATGTTCGGCGTTCCCCACTCGCTGGAAATCATGGTGTCGAACCCCAAATGCCACCAGAAGTCGTAGGCAAGAAACTGCGGCCCACGGTCGATTTCCCATTTCCCCAAGATCTCAAAGCTGTCCGGATCCATGACGAAAATTCCACCCGGCCCCTCTCCCGTGGCGGAGCCGAGCGCGCTGCAGAAAATTCCGTCAGGACCGCAATGCACCGTGTGCGGCCGGCTGTAGCCCGCGCGTTCAGCCAGGACGTTAGCTTCAATCACCTTGACGATGTTCGGACTTCGCGGCTCGGGCTTCGTATCGATGATATGGATTCGCGAAGACTTGATGCCTGGCACGATCAAGTAGCGCCGCTCGGTATGCGGATGTGGCATGTACGGGCAGAGGCAAGCGCTGCAAGCGTTCCAACCGAAATGGTGCAATTCGTCGCCGGCGTTGGGCATGTCCACGCGGCCCACAAGACCGCCGTAGGTCGTGGACGCCGGGTCCACATCCACGACACCCAGCGCGTCGGGACGCCCATTACTTTCTGGGTTGAGCATGGCCACAAAAGCTAGCTTTTCCGCGGGTGCCTTCATCGCCATTCGCGGTGAAGGATAAAAAGTCGGATCAGGTCTCCAAAGTTCCACGTGTGATCTCCTCTGAAAGAAATTCTCGTTTCGAATTCGTCTTTGGTCGATGGTCTTTGCCATCCCCTAACGACTACTTCGTGATTTCGGCATACGTGAATTCGCGTGTCCAATCCGCGGATTGTTTGCCGTCCACTTCGACGTAGATTTTCGTAAGGGCATTCACCGGCCCATCATTCTGCGGAGGCTGCAGGATCAGATCGCGCCCAGTCGACCACGTCACGCGTCTCTCATCGAGATTGCCGAAGTAATAATCCGCCTTGCTTCGATCGAGACCCTTGTAACCGGTCGCCGTGGTCAGTTCGACCAGTTTTTTATTCTTATCCGTGAGTGGGAACTGTTTGCCGTAGATATTCGCGAGCGAGACGTCGAGGGGGAGCCAGCCGTAGTTAGGTGCGAAGAACTCGATCCAGCAGTGATAGCTTCCGTCGATTTGGACACCATTCAAGGTGGGCTTTAGAAGAGAACCGTAGACCATGCGGGTGGGAATACCGGCCGCCATGGACAACGACGCAAAAAGCGAATGAAAATCGGTGCAGTTTCCGGTTTTCGTTCTCAGGCAATATTCTGTGCTGCCTACCGGGGAGGCCTTCAGGTGGTCTGGGTCCTTCACCCAGTAATCGACGTTTTCGAGGGTCCAGTTGTAGATTTTTCGAGCGGCGAGAATGGGGTTGGTTTCGCCTCCGACGATCGAAGCCGAAAGGGACCTAATCTGGTCGGTGATGATGATGTGGCTCGAAGGTTGCAGGTAGGCGAAGAGCGCAGTCCGCTCCTGATCCGTCAGCGGACGCGTCCTGGTTGCGTCGATGTCGTTGCGAGTTTCGCTGCGCGTCAGTCCAAACGCTTCGCGAATTGTGATCGGGCCTTCGGCGGGCGCGTCGACTTTCGCATACCCTACGCGGTTTCCCCAATCGTCCCGGTAGTAGTGGACTGGAAAATCGGCGGTGACACTGAATTCACCAATTACACTCACGGCATCTTCCTGGGGGAGGCTGAACCACATGCGCACCATCTTGGCGCCCTTCGGCACCTGCACTTTGAATTCATTTCTTACCTGGAACGACGCCTGCTTTGGTTGCGGCGGGTAGGAGACATCGCCACCTAACGCGCGGACGGAGATTCCTATGGCAACGCTGGCGGCCACGAAGCTCAAAAAGATGGGCTTGATTCGAATCTGCTGAGAATGCATGGCTTCCTTCCTTGGACAGAGAGGGGTGCACCGATTAGTTAGAGGGTTCACCGATTAAGCAGTAGTGCTGGAAAAGGGATTAGGGCAACGACCGACCGGCGTCGGGGAACCTACCGCTACCGTCAAGTGAAGCCGTGATGGGGAAGGATGAGCATGCGCGTCCAGGCAACTGGCGAAAGACTGCTTATAGCCCATGGCCGCAGGCCCCGTCAAGCGAGGCAGTTCCAGTTCGCGAGGTTTCCTGGAGTCCTTTGTGGCGTCATTCCCGTCGAGCCGCGCGACTCGCCTAGGGCGTATCGCAATCGGGTTGTCCCTCTCTGAGCTTCACGAGTCAATCACCTTTGGCAATCTCTACGGTGGTGCAGGAACTGTTTAGTTTCGGCCGATCGCGGGCGGCGGCCATGCGAACCTCGAGGTCTGCACGTTCCCGCGAATGATCGGACAATATGAGTCGGGCTCAAGCAGCGCGCCTTGCAGGCGTCGGCGTCCAGCCCGTACTCCATGGCAGGAGTCTCGGAACTCGCAGATTGGCAGGCTTTTGGAAGGGGAGCGCAGAATGTCAACTCCCACGAAGCTTAAAATTGAGGTGGTGGACCGTAAACCCCTCCGCATCCCATGGCTCTAAGCTGTAAAGTATTAGCATTGCTTCGCGTGGCCGAATTCTGAATTGCCGGAGAACAAATGATGGCTGGCAGCACTGAGGTTTTGGCTCCCCTTGGGCCCGAAGAGTTGCGGAAGATCAATGCATACTGGCGAGCTTGCAATTATCTGTCGGCGGGCATGATTTATCTTCGCGCGAACCCGCTGCTCCGAGAGCCGCTGAAGGCGGAGCATATCAAGAACCGTCTCCTCGGCCATTGGGGCTCAGATCCCGGCCAGTCTTTGGTCTGGGTGCACCTGAACCGTCTGATTCGGAAATACGATTTGAATGTGGTGTACATCTCCGGTCCCGGACATGGTGCACCGGCTACCCTTGCCAACTGCTATCTCGAAGGCCGCTACTCTGAGATTTATCCAGACAAGAGCCGCGACGAAGCGGGCCTGCTCAAATTCTTCCGGCAGTTCTCCTTCCCCGGAGGAATCGGTTCGCACTGCACGCCGGAGACGCCCGGTTCAATTCACGAAGGCGGTGAGCTGGGCTACTCCATCTCGCATGCGTACGGAGCCGCCTTCGATAATCCTGATCTCATCGTCACCGTTGTAGTTGGCGACGGGGAGGCCGAGACCGGTCCGCTTGCGACCTCATGGCATTCGAACAAATTCTTGAATCCGATTCGGGATGGGGCTGTTCTGCCCGTGCTGCACCTCAACGGCTACAAGATCGCGAATCCAACTATCCTCGCGCGTATACCGCAGGCAGAACTGGAATCGTTGCTCATCGGATACGGCCACAAGCCTCATTTCGTCGAAGGCGATGACCCGTCCCTGATGCATCAGAAACTGGCTTCCACTCTCGAGCAATGCATCCTCGAGATTCGTTTCCTCCAGCAGCACGCCCGCTCGACCGGCGACCCTACACGTCCGCGCTGGCCCATGATCGTATTACGCTCCCCCAAGGGTTGGACAGGACCGAAAGAAGTGGATGGCCACAAGGTGGAAGGCTCATGGCGGGCGCACCAGGTTCCCGTGTCCCACCCCGACACCAATAAGAAGGATCTGAAACTTGTGGAAGACTGGATGCGCAGCTACAAACCGGAAGAGTTGTTCGACGCGAGCGGCACGCTCATATCAGAACTGCAGGAACTTGCGCCTTCCGGGCCGCGCCGCATCTCCGCCAATCCCCACGCCAACGGCGGTCTTTTGCGCAAAGAACTCGACCTGCCGGACTTTCGCGACTATGCCGTCGAAGTGAAGACGCCGGGAACAACGTATGCTCCACCGACCGACATCCTCGCACACTTTCTTGCCGAGGTGATGCGCCGTAACATGAACTCCTTCCGCGTCTTCGGGCCCGACGAAACCGCATCCAACCGGCTCACAGCCATCTATTCCGCTTCGAAGAAGACTTGGCTTGCCGAGTACAAGCCGGAAGACGACGATGGCGGCGAACTCGATGTCTTCGGGCGCGTGATGGAGATGCTTAGCGAACACACGCTCGAAGGCTGGTTTGAAGGCTATGTGCTAACTGGCCGCCACGGCCTCTTCTCAAGTTACGAAGCCTTCATACACATCATCGATTCCATGTTCAACCAGCACGCCAAATGGCTGGAAAAATCCAAGAAAGAAGTCTCCTGGCGGGCGCCGGTGCCTTCCATCAACATGCTCATCACGTCTCTGGTGTGGCGGCAGGATCATAACGGCTTTACCCACCAAGATCCGGGATTTCTGGATGTGGTCACCAACAAAAGTCCGGATGTGGTGCGTATTTATTTGCCGCCCGATGCGAACTGCCTGCTCAGTGTGACGGATCATTGTCTCCGCTCGCGCGATTACATCAACGTCATTGTCGCGGACAAACAGGAGCACTTGCAGTACCTCACCATGGAAGATGCCATAAGGCATTGCACGAAGGGCATCGGCATCTGGGACTGGGCTTCCACGGACGATGGCGAGCAGCCCGATGTTGTCATGGCCTGTGCCGGCGACATCGCCACCATGGAATCCCTCGCGGCGGTCGAGATTCTGAAGCAGCACTTCTCCGATCTGAAGATCCGCTTCGTGAATGTTGTGGATCTTTTCCGCCTCATGCCGGCGAGCGAACATCCGCACGGACTCTCCGACCGTGACTTCGATTCTCTGTTCACCACCGACAAACCTGTGATCTTCAACTTCCATTCCTATGCCTCGCTCGTCCACAAGCTTAGCTATCGCCGAACGAATCATGAAAACATTCATGTCCGCGGCTACAAGGAAAAGGGCAACATCAACACTCCGCTCGAACTTGCCATTATCAATCAGATCGACCGTTTCGATTTGGCGATCGATGTCATCGACCGCGTTCCCCGCTTGCGTCCGATCGGCGCGCACGTTAAAGAATGGCTGAAAGATCAGATCATCGACAGCGTCAACTACGCCCACACCGAGGGCATTGATAAAGAAGAGATGCGCAACTGGAAATGGGCGAAATAGGCAGCGTGGAAAAGTCAGCTGAAAAGATCGACCTGATTCTCGTGCTGAACAGCGGCTCATCGTCGCTGAAGTTCGGCGTCTATTACCGCGGGGCGAACGACGAAGAGCCTTTGCTGACCGGAAGTGCCGAGGGTATTGGACACAGCAATGGCTCTTTACACATTCGGGCTGCCGACGGAACGTCGCTGGTGCAGCGCGAAAGGATCCACGAATCGCAAGCTGATGCCCTGGCCGCTCTCGCTCGAAGCCTCGAGGCGCATATCGCCAGCACACCGGTAGCTGTGGGTCACCGCGTGGTGCATGGCGGCCCCGAGCTGCGCCGACACCAAATCATCACGCCACAATTTCTCGAGCAACTGCGCTCGGCAATACACTTTGCGCCGTTGCACATCCCGCAGGCGCTATCCTTGATCGCTGCCGCACAATCGACCTTCCCTTGGGCCGCGCAATTTGCCTGCTTCGACGATGCTTTTCACCAGACGATTCCGGAAGTCGCATCGCATTTGCCGCTCCCACAGCATTACTTTGACCTGGGAATTCGTCGCTATGGTTTCCACGGTATTTCCTACGAGTCCCTGGTGCATATTTTGGGCGCGAAGCTTCCCGAACGAGCTATCTTTGCGCATCTCGGCAACGGATCCAGTCTGTGTGCCCTGCGCAATGGGATATCGATTGATACCACGATGGGCCTTACTCCCACTGGCGGCATCCCGATGGGGACGCGCTCTGGCGACCTCGACCCAGGCGTCATCCTCTATCTTCTGCGAAATGCCAAGCTCGATGCCGACCGGCTTGAAGATTTGCTAAATCATCAGAGCGGCCTTTTCGCTCTCTCTTCCGGCGAGAGCGATGTGAAGACTTTGGAAGGACGCGCCCGCGCCAATGATCCAAAGGCTCGTCTTGCCCTGGATGTTTTTGCCGTTTCTGTACGAAAGACAATCGGGGCGTACATGGCGCTGCTGGGCGGGGTGGATGTTCTTGTCTTCACGGGCGGCATCGGCGAGCACAGTGATAGCGTCCGATCCGGGGCTACGAACGGCCTTGAACTTCTGGGGCTCACCGCAGACAAGATTCAGATTGTTCCGACCCAGGAAGAGCGACAGATCGCGCGCCACTGTCGCGAGATGATGAGCAACATTTGCCCATGAATTGCTGCCTCCTCAAACTCAGAAACGGAGTATGGGAAGCTCCGAACTCCCCTGTGCCGCCAAACGTCAAATCGGTCTTCGCAGAATCCTCGGTTTGTGATCGCATTTGCGCCCGTTCAATCAGAGAAGTGTGCCAATCTCAGCATCGCTGCAATGCGACGACCCGATCAGGAGACGGGGCAGGGAAGGGAAGCACGGGGGATGGCCGGACAGAAAGGATCCTTTGTGAAACACGGCGGGGGCAGGGAAGTGAAAGTATCGAACGGCTCAAGTGGGCGTAGCCCACTTGACATATATTCCCACTAGTGTTATTTTGTCCCTATGCCGACTTCTGTAGTCATCAAAAACCACGATTTCCGTTTGATCTCAGAGTTCGCGCAGCCCGATGCGAAAAAGCGCTTGTCGCTGGGAGCGGCTGTCAGTGGCGTCACGGCGTACAACATCTACCGGAATACCCTCGGCCAACTCATTCTCGATCCGGTAAAGGCCATTCCTGCCTCTGAAATGTGGCTTTACGAGAACCCGCGGGCCCTCGCCAGCGTGAAACGAGGGTTGAGGGAGTCCGCGGAAGGCAAGAGCGTCTATCGCGGCTCGTTTGCCAAGCACGCCAAGGAATAGGTGCAACGGAAAATCCAATTCACGCCCACGGCAGATGAGCAGTACAAGGCGCTCGAACACGCGAAAGCTGCGATCTTCGCGCAGGTTCGGAAGGCCATCGGTTACCTGGAAATCGACCCACACCATCCAAGCCTTAATACCCACGAGTTCACCTCCCTGACTGGCGCCAATGGCGAGAAAGTGTTCGAGGCGGACGCTCAAAACAACACCCCCGGCGCTTACCGCATTTTTTGGCACTACGGCCCTGATGAAACCAAGGGCAAGAAACGAACTCCCGTTATCACCATCGTTGCGATCACACCCCATCCGTAGCCCAGCTGGAAGTCTCAGCCGTGCGGAACAAGGGACCGCCCGCGTCGCGCGCACCCACTTGCGCGTGGCCTACGAGGTAAGAGCGGCGAGGCAACAGAGGGTTCGAAGCCCTCGGATACCTACCCACACTCGCAAGAGTGGCACCAAAACCGTGAGGAGACGGTGTATCTGCCAGCATTCGGCGGAGACGGGGCTAGGCTCCGTAGTAGGGTCAGAATACACAAACACTTGTAATCGTCGTTCGGCCTCCGCCCCTGTGCGGCCCGGAACTTGGGAGAAATGCTGAACGCCCATGCATGAATCAAGATGCGATCCGCGCATTCATAGGAAACATAGCCATAGCCCTTATCACCCCACCGTGCTCCCAGCTATTCTCAAACTTGACAAATTTTTCATGATTCGGTTGATAGTTGAGTCCGCTGCTATCGTCAAAACGCCGTGGGGAGCTTAAAGTTGAGATTTACTGCGCAGTCCGGCCGCCATTGCGGGTCCAGCGCGGCACGGACGGTCCGCTGAGCCCCGGTTCAGCTGTTCCGGTAAGGAGGTAGGCGGCATAATCTACTCGATCCGTCTTGGGTAGCGATCCCGCGTTGTACGTACATCGACCCCAGCCCGCAGACACCGGGTCGCGAATGTCGCGCGGAACTTGGGCAGCCAGAAGTTGTCTTTACCCAGCGGCGCACGCTCGGCCACAGCTTTCAGACAAGGGCGATCGCGGTGGGAGGCGTCCTCAATCTCTGCTGATGATTGCGAAGGCTCCCAAAGGCAGGGCTGGCCAGGCATTGTTCCACGGCTGCTGAGAAGATTCCGGGCAAGGCGCAGACAGTCAGACCCTGAGGGTCAACAAACCGCCTGTCGGTTCCTGCACGCAAAGCGCCGGGAGTGATCAATAGCCTCAAGCCAGAATTTAGGAGACTGACGACAGAGCGTGATTCTCGAGAAAAATATCGGCTTGGAAATCAGTCGAGCAACGCTGGACGGCTGGGTTCTGAAAGTCGGCGAGTTGCTGCTTCCGATGGTTGCCGACATGAGGTGGGAGTGGATGAGCGGAACCTCCGTCCAATGATATTTCGGCGTCAGGCGCTCATGGGAGCAACGGCTGGGTAGCGACATGGCCGCTTCGCCTGAAACACGCTCTCACTTGTGACTGGCGGCGATCGGCGCAGCACATTCTGCAAGGGAGGTAAACGCCGCCGATTGGCGCGCCACGAGCAGCGGCCGAAAGGGCGGCAGCGGGGAGCGAGGGAGTTTCTCTTCTGGAAGGGAAAGGCTTATGATGTCGTCCACGGAGCCACGGATGGCGGTCGTGCCTACAAGTGAGGACGCGGTTACCGAGCTCGATATTCTTTGGATCACCGCCGGCCTGGGTTGTGATGGGGACACGATCGCAATGACCGCGGGCACCCAGCCCAGCATTGAAGATATCCTTCTCGGGCAAATTCCCTGGATTCCAAAAGTGACCCTGCACAATCCCTTCCTTGCCCTGGCCAATGGCGACGACTTCATGCGGCCCTTCCACCAAGCCGCGGAAGGCAAGGTGGAACATTTCATTCTGGTGGTCGAAGGGTCCATCCCCAACGAACACAACAAAGAAGAAGGGTATTGGGCTTCCCTGGGAACCGACCCGAATACCGGTCAACCGATCACTACGTGCGAATGGATCGATCGTCTCGCTCCCCAAGCGTGGGCGGTGGTGGCGGCGGGGACCTGTGCCACCTATGGCGGCATTCACGCCATGGAAGGCAATCCCACGGGATGTATGGGGCTTCCCGATTATCTGGGCTGGAAGTGGAAGTCGAAAGCGGAGATTCCCATCGTGTGCGTTCCGGGATGTCCGGTGCAGCCCGATAATTTCACGGAGACGCTGCTGTATTTGCTCTACATGGCATCCAATCGTGCGCCCATGATTCCGCTCGATGAGGCGTTGCGGCCAACCTGGCTTTTTGGCAACACGGTGCACGAAGGTTGTGACCGCGGAGGTTTTTACGAGCAAGCGCAGTTTGCCGAAGAATACGGATCTCCGCTTTGCATTGTGAAGCTGGGATGCTGGGGGCCGGTGGTGCAGTGCAACGTTGGGAAACGCGGATGGATGGGCGGGATTGGCGGGTGTCCCAACATCGGCGGCATCTGCATTGGGTGTACCATGCCCGGCTTTCCCGACAAGTTCATGCCGTTCATGAATCAACCACCAGGTTCTCTTCTGTCTTCGGCTGCGGTGCAAACTTATGGGCGTGCCATTCACGCCTTGCGGCGCTTCACCCAGGCATCGCTGAACAAGGAACCCAGTTGGCGAAAGCCGACGCGGAGATGAGGGAAGAATGGTTTCGTTTTCGTGGCCGAAAAACGCGGACGCTCCGCCCCACGATGATCATGCTGTAGAGGGCGAGCCCGAACTGAATTTCGCGGAGGCTGAGGAAATTCTCCGTGGTCTGGCCGGAGTCTTCAGCCACCAGACTCCGGCAAGCGCAAGACGCGTCGTGTATCCCCCAGAACGGCCAGACCAGGGTTGGTCCGCGGATGCGCAACTCCCGAACCTGGAAGCCCGATATCGCGCCCTGGTCGAACAAATTCCTGCCGTGGTGTTCATGGCGTATCTCGATCGGGGCATCGGCGAGGCATACGTCAGCCCGCAGATCGAAGCCGCGCTGGGTTTTTCTCAGGAAGAGTGGCTGGAGGATCCAGTCCGCTGGTATCGACACATCCATCCTGACGACAAGCACCGCTGGAGCACGGAAGCGGCAGAGATGTTTCTTACCGGCAACTCGTTGCGTTCGGCGTATCGTGTGGTTTCACGCGATGGCCGCATCCTCTGGTTTCATTGCGAAGCCAAGATGATCCGCAAGGAGAACGGCGAGCCCTGGTTCATTCACGGCGTGGGCTTTGATATCACCGATCTAAAGCAGACCGAAGAAGCGTTGCAGGAGGAACGCAACGTCGTCTCCGCCATTCTGGATACGGTCGGCGCTTTGGTCGTCGTGCTGGACCCGGAAGGCCGCATCATCCGCTTCAACCGCACCTGTGAACAGATGACGGGATACTGGTTCGCGGAGGTTCAGGGAAGATTCATTTGGGACTTGTTCCTGCCTCCGGAAGAAGTGGACCGCTTCAAAGCTTCATTCCAAAAGACGCGCACCGACCAGCGTCCCCAGGAGTACGAGAGTTGTTGGGTGAACCGGGATGGCAGGCAGAGAATTATTGCCTGGTCTACGACCGTCCTGCCCGGTGCCAGCAAAGCTGAGGCTTCCATCATCGCGTCCGGCATTGATGTGACGGAACGAAAACGGGCCGAAGTCAAGTTCCGCGGCCTGCTCGAAGCGGCGCCCGACGCGGTTGTAGTGGTCAATCGAGAAGGAAGGATTGTGCTGGTCAACGCCCAGGTGGGAAAACTGTTCGGCTACCGGCACGAAGAGTTGCTGGGGCAACTCCTCGAACTGCTGGTGCCGGCGCGGCTGCGGCGCAAACACTCCGAACACCACAATGTTTTTTTCGACGAGCCGCGGGTCCGGCCCATGGGGGCAGGCGGCGAAGAACTCTACGGTTTGCATAAGGACGGCCACGAATTCCCCGTGGAGATCAGCCAAAGCCCCTTGGAGACGGAAGAAGGCGTTCTGGTTTCAAGCGCGATTCGCGACATCACGGAACGCAAACAGCTGGAGAAAACAATTCTGGAGATCAGCGCCCGGGAGCAGCGCCGCATTGGCCAGGATCTGCATGATGGCCTGGGCCAGCATTTGACTGGTATCGCCTTTATGAGCAAGGTGCAGGAGCAGAAACTGTTGGAGAAAGGCCTGCCCGAGGCGGGTGACGCAGCCAAGATCGTGAACCTTGTGAATGAGGCCATCCACAAGACGCGGGAGTTGGCGCGTGGTCTGCTTCCCGTTTTGTCTGACGAGCAGGGTTTGATGTCGGCTTTGCAGCAGTGGGCAGGCGAAGTAGAGGATTTATTTGGGGTCAGTTGCCGGTTGCAATGTTTTACTCCGGTACTGATTCATGACGATACGGTGGCCACGCATCTCTACTTCGTTGCCCGGGAGGCGGTAAACAATGCGATTAAACACGGTCATGCTCGTCATATTGTGATGCGGCTGGCTGCCGACCGGCAGCAAGGAGTCCTCACCATCCAGGATGACGGCTGTGGCATTGGGAACACTGCTCCCGGCGATAAAGGAATGGGGCTACACCTAATGAATTACCGGGCCAGGATAATCGGGGGGGCGCTTGACGTGCAGCGCGTCGCCACGGGTGGCACGAGGGTGACCTGTTTGTTCCCAGTCTTGCTTCGCCGTAAAGGCGAGGGAATGAAGTGAAGATGAACGTGATTTACAAATCGCAGAGCCATTCGGTCACCAAGAAAAGAATTCTGGTGGTCGATGACCATCCTATCGTACGCCAGGGGTTGGCGCTACTGATCAACCGGGAGTCCGATCTGGTGGTTTGCGGCGAAGCTGAAGAAGCGATGGGGGCGATGCACGTGCTTACCTCGGCCCGGCCCGACGTGCTCATCGTGGACATCTCGCTGAGCGGCCCCGACGGCCTTGATCTGCTGAAGAATATTCGCACCACTCACCCCAGTCTCCCGGTGCTGATACTGTCCATGCACGACGAGTCAATCTACGCCGAACGGGCGCTCCGCGCCGGTGCGAACGGCTACATCATGAAGCAGGAAGCCACGGAAAAAGTCCTGGTCGCGGTGCGCCGCATTCTGAATGGTGAGATTTATGTCAGCGACCGCATCGCGAACCGGATGCTTAAGCACTACATTACCGGCTCCGGCGCGCTGCGAAATTCAAGCATCGAGGATCTCAGCGACCGCGAACTGGAAGTGTTTCGCCTGATCGGAGAGGGTCACGGAACTCGGCAGATCGCGGAAGAATTGCACGTCAGCGTAAAAACCGTCGAATCCTACCAGGCCCACATCAAGGAAAAACTGTCGCTGCGCAGCGCCCGCGAGCTTATGCAGCACGCCATTCAGTGGAACATGAACGAAAAGACGGGGTGACGGTGAGCAGCCAACACTTATTTTAGTATTTTGAGTTCCCTTATACGCTGTCCCACAACCGGAAATAAGCGTCGAGCAGGATCCCATGCAGCCCCGACTTCCTCAGGTGCGATCGAACGTAAGCGACAAGACAGGACTTCTCCCCGCTACTGCAGCTTGGCGTACTCCGCCTGGGCTTGCTTCAGGATCGGGATGTCGGGGTCGGGGTTCTTCCGCAGTGTGACGAATTCCTGATACGCCGCTTTCGCTTTCACGGTGTCGCTCTGCGCGGCAAGAGATCTGCCGATTTGAGGATGAGCCAGTGCGCCAATGAATTCATTGGTTCCAACTTCGGGATGATAAAGATTTTTCTGGAACTCAGCGGCGGCTTCGCTGCCCCCGATGTGCGGCCAGATATGGCTCCGCGCGCACATAAGCTGAGGGGTTTGACGAAAGAAGCCGAGTTCCATTCGGAATGGACGCGAGTGTGCGGGAATGGACAGGCGTCTGGAGGAGGTGCTTACTGACCGAGCGATGCCGCCCCAACGCTAAGCCAGCGGAGGCGGGTTTTTCGGCAGGCCGCCATTGCCGTTCCTGCTGTTCGTTAACGGACATCCTCCGGTGAAACCGGACACAATTTGCTTCCCATGCACATCCGAGACCGGTTAATCACTTCATTCTCTTGACGTTGCATTCACGGCAGTTTGGTGGTGGAATTGCTTTTTTCGTGGCTGATCCGTCACAGAAGAACCTCCGGACGTGATCACTCTCCGATGGAAGGAGAATTGACGTTGCTCCTCAGCGATATCCGTTACACGGCCCGCACGATGCGCCGGGCGCCGCTGTTCACGGCGACGGTGGTATTGACCGTAATGCTCGCAATCGCCGCCAATACCACGATCTTCAGCGTAGTGAACTCAGCGATGTTGCGACCGCTGCCCTTCCGGGAGCCTGACCGGTTGGTGCAAGTCGCGGAAAAAAATGACAAACTGAATCTATCCACCTTCGCCTCGTCTGCCTTGAACTTCCTCGACTGGCGGGAGCAATCCCAAAGCTTTGAAGATCTTGCCGCGGTTGCCCCAGCCAACTATACGCTGACCGGCTCGGGCGAACCGGAGCAGTTTTCCGGTAACCTCATCACCCCGGCACTCACGCGTATCCTTGGAATTTCGCCGGTCGCCGGCAGGGCGTTCACCGACCCGGAGGAGCAGCTCCGCGCCGCCCCGGTCGCCATGATCGGAGAAGGTCTGTGGAAACGGCGCTTTGGCGCGGATCGAGGGCTCATCGGCCGCACCATTATTCTCAACGACATTCCTACGACCGTGGTCGGCATCGCTCCTGCCGCTCTGAGCCTGATATCGGGAGGCGATGTTTACACACCGCTCGCGATTGATCGGTCCAAAGAAAACCGGCTCAGTCACTTGCTCTTGACCGTAGGGAGGCTTAAAAAGGGCATCGCAATCGAACAGGCCCAGGCCGAGATGAACGGCATCTCGGACCGCATGGGCCAACAGTATCCGCAAATGCGGTACTGGGGCATTCACCTTTTGAGCATGTTTGACACGTTCGTTACCCCGGATCTGAAGAACGGGCTCGTAATACTCATGTGGGCGGTTGTATTTGTGCTGCTGATCGCCTGCGCCAACATCGCCAACCTGTTACTGCGATCGTTGGGGTGGGAAACGTATTCGGCGGCAAGGAGTGGTTGATGACGCGTACTGCCCAGAACGCCAGGCAAAGCCCGGCCATGCCGCCGAATAACGAGAGCATCACGCTTTCTACGAGCGCTTGACGGATAAGCCGTCCGCGGCTCGCGCCAATTGCCGCCATTTCACTCTGTCGTGCGGCTGCTCTTGCAGGGTCCTCTGGTTTGCGTTCGGGTCGACCATTGTTACCGGTTTGCTTTTCGGAATCGTGCCGGCGTGGCGCATGGCAAAGGTGGATCTCATCCTCATGCTCAAGCAAGCCGGGCGAGGCTCGACGGGCCGTATTCCCGGCCGGCTCCGCAACGGTTTGGCAGCGGTTGAAATCGCGCTGGCGACGGTGCTGCTGATCGGAGCTGGGTTATTCATTCGCAGTCTGGTGAATCTGGAACGAGTACGGCTCGGTTTTGATCCCCATGGGCTGATCACCTTCCAGGTTTCCCCTCCAACCGCAAAGTATCCAGCCAGCACCAAAGCGCCGCAGTTCTATCGCGCCCTGCTTGATTCCTTGCAAGCGATACCTGGCGCGCGCGGCGTTGCGGTATCGTCGGGGATTCCCTTCGGGAATGGCGCTTATACCAGGCACCCGATGATCACTACGGATCGCTCCGTGCTGCCACCCGACGCAGCCGTGCCCATCGACTGGCGGACGGTCAGTCCCGGCTATTTCAAGACTTTGGCAATACCGCTGCTCGAAGGGCGCGACTTCACCGACGCGGACGGTCCCGCTCCGGCGCTGCCGGTGATGATTGTTAGCCGGGCCACTGCCAAGAAGTTCTGGGGTGACGACAATCCTCTCGGTCACACCCTGCGCCGCTCGGCCGACCCGCGCATTGCGTTCACCATCGTCGGCGTGGTCGGTGATGTGCGCAGTACAGCCCTGACGCAAGAGTCACCGGCTTTGTATTACCCTGTGGCCAGTCGGGTATGGCCAGTGATGGATGTCGTCGTGCGCACCGACGGCCCAGCGGAAGAACTCATGCCCCAGATCCGCCAGAAGGTGCATGAACTGGATGCGGAGGTCGCACTCGCCAACGTGAAGACGATGGAAGAGTGGCTATCGGCTAGCACCGCGCAGCCGCGACTTAATGCGGTGCTACTCGGCGTCTTTGCATCCGTGGCCCTGCTGATTGCGGCGATCGGCATTTATGGCGTGCTCGCGTATTCCGTGAGCCAGCGCACGGGCGAGATTGGAGTACGCATGGCACTGGGCGACACGAGGCGTGTTGCGCCTCATTTTCAGTGAAGGAATGAAAGTGGTGCTAATCGGGATTGGAACAGGAGTGGTGGCAGGTCTCGCGCTGGGCCGGACCGTGTCCAGCCTGGTCTTCGGCGTGCCGGTCGACGATCCGGTGACATTTGCTTTCGTCGCCGTGGTGCTGGCCGGCGTCGCGCTCGCGGCCTGTACGATTCCGGCGCTGCGGGCATCGCGAGTCAACCCGATCACCGCGCTGCGCTACGAGTAGTTGCTCATGACCACCGACATTGATCGGTTCAGCGTCTCAGCCCCCTAAATTTTGTGCAGAATGCCAACTATTTCTTCCGCCGCCGGCAATTCATAGGTTCGCCACACCAACCGCCCTTGCCGGTCCAGAATGCTCACTTGGTTAGAGTGATCGACAGTATTGCTGCCTCTCCCGAAAAACCCTTGCAGCTGTGGGGCATCCGCCATCGCCGGCGCGGCTGCGATCCAGGTTGGACCGGCGTGGAAGCGGCGAAGCCAATCCGACATGGCCTGGGGCGTATCCGATTTGGGATCGATGCTGAGCGACAGCAGTTGCAGCTTGCGCGCCGCCATGTCCGGAATCTTTGTCTGGACCCGCCCAAAAATGGCGGCCTGGATCGGGCAGGTGGTAGTGCACGAGGTGAACATCAGCTGTACCGCAGTGCCGTGACCTTGCACCAACTGGAGCAGGGTCGTCGCGCTACCGTCCTGGCAGATGAGGTTGACATCGGGGACCGGCGCCGGCGGCTTGATTTGACCGTGACCCTGGATAATGGGAGCGCCTTGTTCAACCGAAGCGAAGAGCGGTAACGTAAGCAGCGGGGCAGCCGAAATCAGCGTCTGAAGAAAGGAACGTCGCGAGCGGGCGAAGGCCTCGCCTGCCGGCGACGGAAAAGGTTCAGCGTTTCTCCTGCGCATTCGCGTCTCCCTTTCCCGTGCTCTCTTTTCCCGCCCCTTCGTCTCTCATGAGGAAACTCCACAGGCTAGCGCATTGCGTCTCGTCCATATCATAGGTCGGCATTTCGCGGGCAATCAGTACGTGGGCAGGATCGACGCCACTACGCAGCAGCTTACAGAATGCCGCCTGATCATAGCGCGATGGCGGCCCTCCCCGGCGTTGTTGAAACTCCAACAAAAACGCACGGTCCAGATGCGGCGCGACGGCACGCGAGATGCGAGGGCTGCCACTGGCGGCGGCCCCATGGCAGTTGACACAGCGCACCACTTCGGGCGGCAGAGTTTCATCGTGCCCTCGAATTCTGCCGCTCAGCGCCTCTCTGCCATCAAACAGCGCGCTGCCTCGCTGCACCGACACGGTCGCAGGCCCCGGCACCGAAGCGGCGCCAACACCAGCTAGAAGACTAGCTAATAAGAATGACCGCGCCGACACTGGGCACCCCCTGCGCGTTCAATGCGAATAACCAATAGTATCCCGGCAGCACAATGCCCGGATTCGAGGGAATCGCCAGTGTGTATGAGTTGCCGTTGGTGGATTGCATTTCGAGAGGAATACGGCGCTGGTCGTTGTTCACCGTGTGGGTCACCGACGAGAGCCGCATAAGGACAAAGTTCACCACCGGCGCAGTGGTCGTGGCCGTCACCGTTCCGCCCAAAACACCGGTGGTTGACGCGGAGGATATAACTGGACGAGTAGCGGCAGTGCCGTTGGCGTTCAAAAGGTAAGGCGGCGTCAGGATCTCGGTATTGAAATGGTTGGCCGAACAGCCGTCTCCGCATTGGCCGCCGCCGCCCACATACACCCGGCCATCGGATAAAAGGATGGCTGTGCTGTGGTAAACGCGAGGTGTCTGCATGGGCGTAAGCTGCCGGAACACCTGCGTTAGCGGATCCCAAATCTCGGGCGTCAGGATGGCCGTAGCGTCGGAGAACGGCACCGGATAGGTTTGCCCGCCCACGATCATTACCTGGCCGTTGGGCAATACGACGCCACTGGAAAACGCCCGCGGGTACGCCATGGGCGCAGTCTGGGTGACGCTCACGCCAGCGGTTCCGTTGTTGATATTGATCAGATAAGTATTGGCTTCTGCGTCAGCGTCCTGATACGCCGGCGCGCCGCCGGTCTTCATGATCATTCCCACATCATAGAGAACAGCATTGCCGTTGATGGCGTAAGGATCGTTGCCCCGGTTACCGGCGGAGGCGATGCTGCCATTGCCGGTGGTTGTAATCCAGTGCATTTGTGCGCTGGGTCCGGCGTGAAAAACATCGCCGTTGGGCGCGGAAAACAGCCACAGATGATTGTCGCCGCGGTAAGTGCCCTGCGGGTCGGGCCCGACGATGGTCGTCTCCGGCACATCGTTTAGAACCGTCCAGCCCTGGCCTTCGGTCCAAACCTCGGCGCTCTTGCCGCCGATGCCGCCGCTCCAGGACCCGCCAAAGGTGAGCACGGAACCGTTGGTCAGGACCGTGTCGGCTTCGTAGCCGCGTGGTATGTTCATCAGTGCGTCGGTGGCCCAGGCGCCGGTCGTTGGGCTATAGATGCTGGTCTTGGGACTGCTGCTACCGCCATTCACCAGAATCTCGCCGTTAAAAAGATTGGCGGTCCCGGGGCAGAACATATCGTCGCCGGTATTGGTCACCAGAATCGCCGTGGAAGTGAGAGCCACGGGGTCGAAGACCGTGGTATAAGTCTGGCCGTTGGCGTCGCCGATATCGCCCTCGTAGGTATACATATCGTAGGCCGACCACATGACGAGTTGTCCGTTGGGCAGGTTGGCTGTGGCAATGGGATCGACCGCGAGGGGAATAACCGCAGTCCAAGCGGACGGAAGGGTAGCCTTGGAAAGACTCCATAGTTGATATAACGCACCCGAGCAAGTCCATTGGTCGACCACCGCGCCCGCGGTCTGACTGGCGGAGGTAACGCTGAGGCACAGGCCGCTATTTTCAGCCGCGATTTCGTAGGAGCCGCCTACCGGTTTCAGCGTGAATAAATCGCTGGAACTTGTGCTGCTGCAACTTTCCTGCAGGATGGGCGCGCTCAGCGCTGTGCTTCCATTGTTGGAAAGGCACAAGCCGCTGTTGTTGGAGACTACTTCGTAATAGCTACTGGCGGTGGGAACCAGCGTCCACTGCTCGTTCGCCGATCCCGCGCAAGGCCACTGAATGATGGCTCCGCCCGCCGTGTTGCTGGCTCCGGAAACGTTCATGCACTGCCCGCTGTGGGCGGCCTGGGCGACGCTCAGCGAAGTCGGCGTGATGAGCCCGGAGTTAAACGCGAATAGAAAGTTGGAGGCCGTCGCGCACGTCCATTGCTCAATGGCTGCCCCGTCCGCGACGCTGCCTCCGCTGACGCTGGCGCACTGGCCGCTGTTCTTATTGATGATTTGGAAATAGCTGCCATTGGCCACGAATGACCAAAGCTCGCTGTTCACTCCAGTGCACGGCTCCTGCACTATTGCTGCGCCCGCCGCCGTGCTCGCTCGGGACACCACCAGGCAATCGCCCGTTTGTTGCTCGATGATGCGAAAATATCCGTTGTAAAGTTGCACCGTCCACTGCTCGTTGGAGCCGTAGTTGCAATGCCACTGAATAGCGGCTGCTCCAGGCTGGGTCGAGGAGCCGGTAATGTCGATGCACTTCGCGCTGCTCGCTGCCACGATCGAGCTATAGCCGGTGCGCACCACCTGGGCCTGGCTGGCAGAGGGCACAAGCAGGGCAAAAAAGACCAGCGCGCAGCCGGCAACAATGGCCTGCCTCATTCGACCGCACCCTGAGCCGCAGTCAAGAACATTCGCACGAACGCATTTTTTCAGAAGTAAAGGGATCACGGGATGCACCTTTCAGCAAGACGTTGGTTTGAAATCTGGGACAGCGTGGGGAGCGCTGCGGTACAGGGGAATAAGGCAGAGGAATTGTAGCTCAGGTTTGGCGCTTGTCAAGTCGAGTAGAAAGACCCGAAAGACCCCGTCGCCATTCTGGCTCGAGGTGATTACCTCGTTGATCGTTCCCGAGGACGCCTCGTAGAAAATCCCGACAAAATTAGCTCGAATTTGACCCGAAGCCCACGCCGTTCCCATCCAGTTCCAAGCCATCGGTCACAGTGGAGAACTCCACTATCCACGATTTTCATGTGGGCGGCATCTATGCGGTCGGTTTGACAGGGGCCCCGGATCTGACCATGACCCATCAAGAACCATAACATTTCTACCTCATCACCGGCGCCGGCGCGCTGCGAAATTTCAACCATCGAAGATCTCAGCGACTGCGAACCGGAAGTGTTTCGCCTGATCGGAGAGGGTCACGGAACCGGGCAGATCGCGGAAAAATTGCAGGTCAGCGTAAAAACCGTCGAATTCTTCCAGGCCCACTGTCGCTGCGCAGCGTCCGCGAGCTTTTGCAGTATGCCATTCAGTGGAATCGGAACAAAAAGGACGGGGGGATGTTGAGCATTCGGCACTTAGCATTTTGAGGTCGCTTATACGCTGTCCGACGTCCGAAATGCTTCGTGCTGAGGCCGGAATGCCGAATGCTGCCCACGCGTAAGGGAATCCCCGATAGCCCGCATGGTGAATCCCACCAAAGCGAAAAAGTGGAGCTTCCCCTTGTACATACCCCCGACATCGTGGATCCTTACCGCCGGACACTAGCCGGACAGTATGAGTTCCAATTTGGAGATGGAGAGAACTCCTCGCGGGGCTGCTATCACCAATGCCGCTCCAGTTCGTGGACAAGGAACTCGTTGTGCCCTGTGCTTAACAAGTTGATGTGGGAAAGGAGAAACCACTCATGGCAGCAGAAAAGGTTCCCTACGGTCGAGTGACACAAAAACCATCGCCGGTTGCGGAAGTGCACATTGTGTGGATGACGGCCGGTCTGGGTTGCGATGGAGACTCGGTGTCAATCACTGCAGCCACTCAGCCCAGCATCGAAGACGTTCTCTTGGGGGCCATTCCCGGCCTTCCCAAGGTGCACCTTCACAATCCGGTCCTGGCCTACGAAGTCGGCGACGACTTCATGAAGTATTGGTACCAGGCAGAAGAAGGGAAACTCGATCCATTTGTTCTTGTGGTGGAAGGCTCCATCCCCAATGAAAAGATCAAGAAGGAAGGCTACTGGGCAGCCCTCGGAACCGATCCCAAGACCAAGCAACCCATCACCACGAATGAGTGGATTGACCGTCTGGCCCCGAAAGCCTTGGCGGTGATTGCTTGCGGAACCTGTGCCACCTACGGCGGAATTCACGCCATGGAGGGCAATCCGACCGGCTGCATGGGTCTGGCGGACTACTTGGGCTGGGATTGGCGGTCTAAGGCCGGCTTGCCCATCGTCAATGTTCCGGGATGCCCGGTGCAACCTGACAACTTCATGGAAACCGTGCTCTACCTGCTCTATCAGGTGGCTGGACTGGCGCCCATGATTCCGCTCGACGATGAACTGCGTCCTACCTGGCTGTTCGGCAGGACGGTCCATGAAGGTTGTGATCGAGCCGGGTACTACGAACAAGGTGACTTCGCCGAAGTGTATGGCTCTCCAAAGTGCATCGTGAAGCTGGGATGCTGGGGCCCGGTAGTGAACTGCAACGTTCCCAAGCGGGGATGGATGGCCGGGATCGGCGGCTGCCCCAACGTCGGCGGCATCTGCATTGGCTGCACCATGCCAGGCTTCCCGGACAAGTTCATGCCATTCATGGATGAGCCGCCCGGGGCGAAGGTCTCCGCCGGGGCAATCGGCGCATACGGGCGTGCGATTCGCGCTCTGCGGTCGATGACGCAATCTACCGTCAACAAGGAACCGAAGTGGCGGCATGCACGGCCTGAATTAACTACCGGATACCATCCGAGATCCAACTGAGAATCCAAAGGAGCGATGGCATGAGCACTATTACGGCACCAACCAAGGATCTTCCCGGCAAGAAGGGGAATCTGGTGGAAATGAACTGGGACCCGATCACCCGGATCGTGGGCAGCCTGGGCATCTTCACCAAGATCGACTTCGAAAACCGCCATGTGGTCGAGTGTCACAGCACCTCGTCCATTTTCCGTGGGTACAGCATTTTCATGAAGGGCAAGGACCCGCGCGACGCTCACTTCATCACCAGCCGCATCTGCGGAATTTGCGGCGACAATCACGCCACCTGCGCTACCTACGCTCAGAACATGGCGTTTGGCGTCAGGCCGCCGGCGATTGCGGAGTGGATTGTCAATCTCGGCGAGGCCGCCGAGTATATGTTCGATCACAATATCTTCCAGGACAATCTGGTCGGCGTCGACTTCTGTGAGCAGATGGTCAAAGAGACCAATCCCAAGGTCTGGACCAAAGCCCAGTCAACCCCCGCGCCGCACGCCGATCTGCATGGCTACCGTACCATCGCCGATATCATGACCGCGCTCAACCCGTTTACCGGCGCTTTCTATCGCGAAGCCCTGGTGATGAGCCGCATGACGCGGGAAATGTTCTGTCTGATGGAAGGCCGCCACGTTCATCCGTCCACTTTGTATCCCGGCGGCGTCGGCACCGTCCCCACGATCCAACTCTTCACCGATTATCTGGTCCGTTTAATGAAGTACGTCGAGTTTATGAAGAAGGTCGTTCCCCTGCACGACGATTTGTTCGACTTCTTCTATGACGCGTTGCCCGGTTACGAAGAAGTGGGCCGCCGTCGTGTGCTGCTGGCTTGCTGGGGGTCATTCAACGATCCCGATCATTGTGACTATACCTACAAAAATATGACGAACTGGGGCCGCGCCATGTTCGTCACTCCAGGCATCGTGGTCGACGGAAAACTAGTGACCACAGATCTGGTGGACATCAACCTGAACATCCGCATCTTGCTCGGCAGTTCCTATTACGACGATTGGAAGAATTCCCAGGTCTTCGTCAAGACTGATCCCCTGGGGAATCCAGTAGACAAGAATCATCCCTGGAATCAGACCACCATCCCCCGTCCGCAAAAGCGCGACTTTGGCGGCAAATACACCTGGGTAATGTCGCCGCGCTGGTTCGACAAGCGTACTGGCGACCATCTCGCGATGGATACCGGCGGCGGTCCCATCGCTCGCCTGTGGGCCACCGCGCTGGCCGGACTGGTGGATATCGGCTACATCAAGGCAACCGGCTCGAGCGTGAAAATGTATCTACCAAAAACCACTTCACTGCCCGAGGTCGAGTTTGAGTGGAAGATCCCCAAGTGGAGTAATGCGATCGAACGCGATCGGGCGCGGACCTACTTCCAGGTCTATGCTGCGTGCGCTGCTTTGCATTTCATGGAAAAGGCACTGGGCGAACTGCACGCTGGCCGCACCAAGACCTGGACTGATTTTAAGGTCCCCCAGGATGCCATTGGCTGCGGCTTCCACGAAGCCGTGCGCGGCGTGCTCTCGCATCACGTGGTGATCAAGG